>Ga0163144_10022316_pt1 | contig 12544 bp, 7 predicted proteins | sample OliLak19BULKMAT1_FD_123175 | JGI IMG/M metagenome (GOLD analysis project Ga0163144, IMG submission 123175) | Freshwater microbial mat bacterial communities from Lake Vanda, McMurdo Dry Valleys, Antarctica - Oligotrophic Lake LV.19.BULKMAT1 | ecosystem: Environmental > Aquatic > Freshwater > Lake... | reverse complement strand
TACCTCCGCATGGCCACGGAGAAATCGCTCGCCCGCTGCCGCGCGGACAAGTTCGATTGCCTCCTGCTCCATAATCCCGATTCCATCGGCTACAACAGCGACCGCGTCTGGAGCGCGCTGGATAAATTGCGCGACGCGAAGCTCACCGACCGCCTCGGCATCGCACCCGGGCCGGCGAACGGCTTCGCGCTCGACATCATCCAGTGCCTTGAGCGCTTTGGACCCCTGCTCGACTGGGCGATGATCATCCTCAATCCGCTTGAGCCATGGCCCGGCACCCTGTGCCTGCCTGCCGCGATCAAACATGACGTGAAGATCATCACGCGCGTGGTCGATCACGGCGGATTGTTCCATGACGACGTGAAGCCGGGACATAAATTCGGCTACGGCGACCATCGAGTCTTCCGTGCCGCGGGCTGGGTCGAGACCGGCAATGTGAAGATGGAAAAGATGCGCGAGGTGGCGCAATTGCACCGCCTCACCATGCTCCAACTGGCGTGCCTCTGGAATCTTTCCCACGCCCCCGTGCAGAGCGTCATCCCCACCCTCGTGCAGGAAGCTGGTCCGCAAGGCAAGACCATCGAGACCAAGGTCGATGAACTGGCGATGCTGCCCGACCTGAAGCTGCCGGACGCCGAGCGCGATTTCATCACCAGCATTGGCAACAACAAAGGCTGCATGGAACTCAAGGGCGCGAACCGCGCGCACACCGGCAATCCCGAAGCCGACAAGTGGAGCCTCACGCCCGACCTCGAAGCCGTCGGCCATCGCTGGGGCATCGACCCGGCGAAAGACCTCGCCTGCACCCACGTCAAGGCCACGTGATGCGACGAAATCGCCGGGGTGAATTGTGAAAGCCCTCTTCGTCCACGCGCATTTCGACGATTACGAATTCACCGCAGCCGGGACTTTTGAACTCTGGCGCCGCGCGCTCGGGGAAAGTTTTCACGGCAAAGTGCTCGTCTGCACCGACGGCAAGGCCGGTCATCACTTCCGCACCCGCGAAGAGACCGGCGCCCTTCGCCTGAAGGAGCAGGAGGAATCAGCGCGCCTCGGCGGATACGAGTTCGAGTTGCTGCGCCTGCCCGATGGCACGGTTCCCCGCGAAGCGTGCCTGCAAGTCACCCCCGATCTGCTCGCCGCGCTTTGGAAGGCCATCCGCGAATTCGAGCCGGACTATCTCTTCTGTCCGCCGCTGGCCACGGATGCGCTGGCGGGGCTGCACAACGATCACCAGACCATCGCCGAGGCCGTGCGGCGCGTGGCCTACATGATCAATGTGCCGCACGCCTTCACCCCCGAGTATCCCACGGATGAAAAAACCTCCCAACCCTGCCGCGTGCCGGTGATTCTCAACGTCTATGACGGCTACATGTTCGGCGCGAACGCCTGCGACCTCGTCGTCGATGTGGAGAAAGCATTCCCCGTCATCCGCGAACTCAGTTGGTGTCATCAATCCCAAGTCGTCGAATGGCTGCCGTGGGTGGGACGACATGACATGCAGCCGCCGCAGAATCTGGACGAATGGAACCTCACGCTGCGCGCCCGCTTCGACCGCAAGAATCGCGAGCTGGAACTGCGCACGGATCACGCCGTGGAAGTCTTCAGCGTCACCGCGTGGGGCGTGGTGCCGACGCTGGATCAATTGCTCCGTGATTTCCCGCCGCTGCTGCCGCGCGACCCCAATCTCGATGCCCTCGGTGCGCGCCTGAACCGCTGGCGCGGCGTTTGACGGCGGGATTCGACGGCGGATCTTGCGCCTCACCCAACTTCCTGCTCCTCCCCGGCGTGTTCGTTGGCGCAGGCCTTGTTGCTGCATCCGGCTCGTGCGACAACATCGAGTATCGCCAAAGGCGGTTCTTCGCTGTTTTCTGTGGAATGGCATGGGCGGTGGGAGAATAGGCCCGCCCTCACCCCGGCCATCTCCCCCAAGGAGAGGGAGAGCAGTCGCGCCGCGTCCAGTCGATTCGTTATCCGTGAGCGCACTTTGCTCCTGCGCGATCGCACCACGCCGAGGCGGCACCCGTTCCTCCCTCTCCTCCAGGGAGAGGGCCGGGGTGAGGGGGCTTTCCTTCCACCCAAAACAGCGAGAAACCCAATCTTTCGTTCAGAACCGCCCATTTTCTACGCCGCACTTCCCGAATTCGGTGTGGAATTTCCCGTACGCGACGCGGAATTTCCCGTGCGCGGCACCGCGAGTGGGACTTCCCTGCTGAAAATGGTTTGAAGCAACCCTGTGAGCCGCTAGTCTATTGCTGCTGCATCCAGCGGCCAAAATTCACCCAGGCAATTTGATCTCGTGATGGAAAACCGGCTCTCTATGTCAGGCAGAAATTGCCTCGCCAACTTCCTGCTCATCCAGGCGGCCTGCCTCGCGTCGCTGATGGTCGGCTTTGCAGCCCCCGCCCTGCCCGCGCGCATTGATTTCAACCGGGATATTCAGCCGATTCTTTCCGACAAGTGCTTCACCTGCCACGGACCCGACGACAAGGAACGCAAGGCGAAGCTCCGCTTCGACCGCGCGGATGACGCCATCAAGCCGGCGAAGTCCGGTGACTTCGCCATCGTCCCCGGGAATGTGGCGAAGAGCAAATTGCTCGAGCGCATTCTGAGTCACGATCCTGACGAGATGATGCCGCCGCCCAAGACGGGGAAGAAAGTCACGGCGCATCAAGCCGCGTTGCTGCGCCGCTGGATCGAAGAAGGCGCGAAGTATCAGGGACACTGGTCGTTCACCAAGCCGGAGCGTTCTGCACTGCCACCGGTGAAGAATGCGAAATGGTCCCGCAATGAGATTGATCGCTTCATCCTCGCGCGGCTGGAGAAGGAGGGATTGAAGCCCTCCGTTGAAGCGGACAAGCCCACGCTCATCCGCCGCGTCACGCTGGACCTGACCGGGGTGCCCTCGACCCTGGCGGAGGTGGATGCCTACGTCGCCGACAAGAATCCAGACGCCTACGAAAAGGTGGTGGATCGTCTGCTGGCATCGCCCCGTTACGGCGAGCATCTGGCGCGTTACTGGCTCGACGCCGCGCGCTACTCGGATTCACACGGTTTCCACATCGATTCCGAACGCAGCCTCTGGAAATGGCGCGACTGGGTGGTGAATTCCTTCAACACGAACCAGCCTTACGATCAATTCACCATCGAGCAACTCGCCGGCGATTTGCTGCCCGCAGCGACGATGGAACAGAAGATCGGCTCCGGCTACGTCCGCGCCAACATGAGCACCGGCGAGGGCGGCGCCATCGTCGAGGAGTACCAGAGCAAATACACGTTCGACCGCACCGAGACCACGAGCACGATCTGGCTCGGGCTGACGATGACCTGCGCCCGCTGTCACACGCACAAATATGATCCCATCCAGCACAGCGAGTACTACGGGCTTTACGCCTTCTTCAACAACCTCAACGAATCGGTGATGGACGGAAACAAGCCGAACCCGGATCCGTTCCTGCGCGTTCCTTCTCCGCAACAAGTCGAGCGGCAGGCGGCGCTGAAGAAGCTCATCACCGACGGCCAGGCCAAGCTGGACACCCCGATGCCTGAACTGGACAAAGCCCAGGCGAAGTGGGTGACGCACTGGAACAAGAAACTGAGCGAAGGCTGGACGACTTGCGAGCCGCTGAAGGTAATCTCCACGCAAACAAACGGCCCGACCTTCCGCACGCTCGAAGACAAGTCAGTGCTCGTCGAGGGCGAGAACCCGGAGCAGGACACGCATGAAATCACCCTGAAGCTCAGTGCTGGAAGTCTGGCGGCACTGCGACTGGAGGCATTGCCCCACGAGTCCCTGCCCAAGAATGGAAGCAGCCGCGCCGAGGACGGACGCTTCCGCTTGTCCGAGTTTCAAGCCGAGATTCTTCCTCCACTCACCAAGGACAAGGATGGCAAGGCGGAGGAGCGCAAACCACGGAAGCTCAAGTTCACGCAGGCCGTCGCGGACACTTCGGAGGCTGCGTATGAAATCGCCAAGGCCATCGACGGCAAGGCCGACACCGGTTGGGGCGTGGCCGCTGATGCCATTACGCAACCGCACATCGCGCTCTTCGCCGTGGATGCGCCGGCCAAGATTGCCGCGGACTCGGAACTGCGCGTGCGCCTGCGCTACGAAGCCTCCAAGTCAAAGCGGGCCATTGGTCGCTTCCGCATTTCCGCGGCGCAGAATGACGATCTGGTTCGCCTGCTGGATCCGCCCAAGGCCGAGCCGTGGCAGGTCGTGGGCCCGTTCAAGACCGAAAGTCTTCAACACGGCTTCACCAACAACTTCGATCCGGAGAAGGGCATCGACCTGAAGAAAACTTACGCGGGCGTCCGTGATGAGATTAAGTGGGCGGCCAAGCCGGACTTTGCTGACGGCAAGGCCAACCTGCTGGTGCAAGATCTCCACGGCATCCACGGCGCCTACTACCTGCATCGCGTGCTCAAGGTGCCCGCCGCCCGGAAGCTGGAACTGAGCTTGCGCGCGGATGACGCCTTCAAACTTTGGGTCAACAACAAGCTCATGGCCGAACGCGCCAATGAAAAATCAGGCGATGGCATATTGCGGGTCTCGGTCGATCTGAAAAAGGGCACCAACCAGTTCCTCTTCAAGGCGGTCACCGTCCAGGGCGCGGCGTATTTCACCTTCAACAGCAATCTCAGCGACGCGGAGACGCCCCCGGCGGACATTGCCGTAATCCTCGCGACCACGGCGAAGCTCAACCCGGCGCAGCAGACGAAAGTGCAAACCTTTTATCGCCGCGAACATTCGTCTGAGTTCAAGGCCGATTTCGCCGGAGTGGAAAAAAACCGCGAGGAAGACGAGGCCATCGAAAAGGCGATTCCCACCACAATGGTCGCGAAGGAAATGGATAAGCCTCGCGACACCTTCATGCTCATCCGCGGCGAATACGATCAGAAGGGCGACAAGGTTCAGCCCGGGCTTCCCGCCATCCTCCCTCCGCTGCCCGCCGGCGCGCCCACCAATCGCCTCGGCCTCGCCCAATGGCTGGTCGATCCCTCGCATCCGCTCACCGCGCGCGTCACCATGAATCGCTTCTGGCAGCAATACTTCGGCACCGGCCTCGTGAAGACGACGGAGGATTTCGGCGCACAGGGCGACCAGCCTTCGCATCCCGAACTCCTCGATTGGCTGGCCACGGAATTCATCCGCACGGGCTGGAACGTGAAGCAGATGCAGAAACACATCGTGACCTCCGCGACCTACCGGCAGTCCTCGAAAGCCACACCGGAGATGCGTGCGAAAGATCCCGAAAACCGCCTGCTCGCGCATGGTTCGCGGTTCCGCGTCGATGCGGAGGCGGTGCGTGACTCGGCACTGTTCATCAGCGGACTGCTGGTCGAGAAGCGCGGCGGTCATGCGGTGAAACCCTTCGAGCCAGCCGGACTCTGGGAAGCCGTCTCATTCAACAATTCGCAGAAATATGTTCCGGACAAGGGCGAGGGACAGTATCGCCGCAGCCTTTACACCTACTGGAAACGCCAGAGTCCGCCGCCCAACATGATGCTCTTCGATGCGCCCACGCGCGAGTATTGCGTCGTCCGCCGTCCACGCACGAACACGCCGCTGCAGGCGCTGGCCTTGATGAATGATCCGCAGTTCGTGGAAGCTGCGCGCGCCTTCGCCGATCGTATGCTCCGTGACGGCGGCAAGGATGTGAACGACCGACTGGCCTTCGGTTTCCGCACGGCGATCGGGCGCAAACCCGCCGGTGATGAGGTGAAAATCCTCCGCGAGATTCTCAACGAACAATCCGCTCTTTACCGCAAAGACCCGTCCGCCTCGGAAAAACTGCTCGCCGTCGGCAGCTACAAGGCGGTCAGTGGCGTTGCCTCCGCCGAGTTGGCGGCATGGACGACCGTGGCGAGCGTGATCCTGAACCTCGACGAAACAGTGACCAAGAACTGATTCACCGCATGAATCCCCTTTCCGAACAACAACTCCTCGTCACCCGCCGCCAGTTCTTTGGGCGCACCGCCGCGGGCATTGGCGCCGCCGCCCTCGGCTCACTGCTCAATCCCCGTCTCGCCTCAGCCCTGGGCACTGATGCTCCGGCCGGACTCGCGCTGGGCCACGCTCATTTCGCGCCGAAAGCCAGGCGCGTCATCTATCTTTTCATGGCTGGCGGGCCCGCACAGATTGATCTCCTCGATTACAAACCGTCGCTGGAGAAGTTGCACGAGACCGAACTCCCCGCCTCCATCCGCATGGGGCAACGTCTGACTGGAATGACCTCGGGTCAGGCCAAGTTCCCCGTCGTGAAGTCGATGTTCAAGTTCTCGCAGCACGGCAAATGCGGCGCCTGGGTCAGCGAACTTCTCCCGCACATCGCCGGCATCGTCGATGACATCGCCATCGTCAAGACGGTCAACACCGAGGCCATCAATCACGACCCCGCCATCACCTTCAGCCAGACCGGATTTCAGCAGCCCGGCCGGCCCTGCATGGGATCGTGGCTCAGCTACGGCCTGGGCACGGAGAACAAGAATCTGCCCGCGTTCATCGTGATGATCTCCAACGGCAAGGAGAGCGATCAGCCGCTCTACACTCGCCTATGGGGTTCAGGTTTTCTCCCAAGCGAATATCAGGGCGTACAATTCCGCGGCGGCACCGACCCGGTTTTGTTCCTCTCAAATCCTCCCGGCATCGACGCCGCGACCCGTCGGCGGATGCTTGATGGCGTGGCGAAGCTCAACGCGAAGACTTACGCCACCTATCAGGATCCCGAGGTCAACACGCGCATCCAGCAATACGAAATGGCGTTCCGGATGCAGACCTCCGTGCCTGATCTGGTGGACATCTCCAGTGAAACGGAGGCCACGCTCGATCTTTACGGACCCAACGTGAAGAAGCCCGGCAGCTTCGCCTACAACTGCCTGCTCGCCCGCCGCATGGCCGAGCGCGGCACGCGTTTCATCCAGCTTTATCATCGGGGCTGGGATCAGCACGGCAATCTACCCAAGCGCATCCGCGAACAATGCGGCGACACCGACCAGGCCAGCGCCGCTCTCATCCATGATCTCAAGTCCCGCGGCATGCTGGATGACACCCTCGTGGTTTGGGGCGGTGAATTTGGCCGGACCGTTTACAGCCAGGGCAAGATTGAGAAGGACAACTACGGTCGCGACCATCACGGACGCAATTACGCCGTGTGGATGGCCGGGGGCGGCGTCCGCCCGGGGATTACCTACGGCGAAACCGACGATTTCTCCTACAACGTCGTGGAGAATCCGGTTCACATCCACGATCTGAACGCCACCATCCTCCATACACTTGGGCTCGATCACGAGAAGCTCACCTACCGTTTCCAAGGGCGCGACTTCCGCCTCACGGACATTCACGGCACACCCGTCAAGGGATTGCTCGCCTAAAGATTAGCCTCAGGCTGTCCCGTTGGCTCCCGAGCAATTACTGCGAAAGCGCGGCCAGGTACCGCTCCGCGTCAATCGCCGCCGCGCAACCCATCCCCGCAGCGGTGATCGCCTGACGATAGACGTGGTCCGAGCAGTCGCCCGCCACGAAGACGCCGGGCACATTTGTCTGGCTGCCTTCCTTGCGGCTGATGTAGCCGTTTTCATCCATGTCCACCACGCCCTTGAAGATCTGCGTGTTCGGCACGTGACCGATGGCAACGAACACACCGGCGCAATCGAGCGTCGATTCCGCGTTCGTCTTGAGATGCTTCACGCGCACCCCGGTGACCTTATCCTGCTTCACGTCCAGCACCTCGGTCACCACTGAGTCCCAGATGGGTTTAATCTTAGGATTGGCCAGGGTGCGCTCAGCCATGATGCGCGAGGCGCGCAAACTGTCGCGACGGTGAATCAAATAAACCACGGAGCCGAAGCGGGTGAGGTAAGTCGCCTCTTCGCAGGCGGAGTCGCCGCCGCCCACGACGACCAGGGGCTGATTGCGGAACATCGGCAGCGCCCCATCGCAGGTCGCGCAGTAAGTGACGCCTTTCTTCTCCAGCAAATCCTCGCTCTCCAATCCGAGGTGGCGATGACCCGCGCCGCTGGCGATGATGATGGTCTCCGCTTCGACCTTCTCGCCGTCCACGATGAGGGAGTAGGGCTTCTTCGACAGGTCCACCGACTCGACGGTGGCAAATTGCACGCGCGCCCCGAAGCGCTCGGCCTGCTTCTGCATCCGGGTCATCAGTTCATAGCCGTCGATGCCCTCGGGGAAGCCGGGGAAATTCTCCACGATGCTCGTGGTGGTGAGCAGCCCGCCGGGCATGAGGCCGGTGAGGACGAGGGGATTGAGATTGGCGCGCGCAATGTAGAGAGCGGCGGTCAAGCCGGCGCAACCAGTTCCGATGATGACGACTTTTTCCATAGAAGGGGCGACAAACTAGGCGCGTGTCATGGCGTTGGCAAGAAAGGAGAGCGTCCGGAGGGGCAAAGGGGCAAAGGCGCAAATCCAAAGCTCAAAGATCAAAGCTCAGGAGAAATTCAAAACTGAAAGCTACAACCGAATGAAAGCCACGGACGGACGGATTTGAGACTTTGCCCTTTGAGCTTTTCTTGAGCTTTGATCTTTGTGGTTTGAGCGTCCCCCGCCAATCACCCTCCGATGGTGATGACGTTCTTGATGCCCGTGGCCTTGCCGAGCAGCAAGTCGCGGTAGCTCTCCATGGGAAAGCGTCCGGAGATGATGTTGCGCAGCGCGTCGGGCCAGCGCTGCTTGAAGATGGCAAGATCAGCGATGGCGCCCTCGAAGGCCGCGCGATCAGCGTTCACCGTCCCAATGATGACCTGGTTCATGAGCACCATTTGCCGCATGAGCGAGTCGGCTTCCACGGGAATGGCGGGCTTATGCGGCGGGATGCCGGTGAAGACAAACACGCCATTCAGCCCGAGCACCTTCATCACCTCGAAGGAGATTTTCGCCACGCCCAGGGCCTCATAAACCAGGTCGATGTTGCCCGTCATCTTCTGGAAGTCGGCCAGGGATATCGTTTCGCTGGAGATGTATTTCGCCCCGATTGAGTTGACGAGCGCGGCTTTGGGATTCGGCTCGGCGGAGCGCGAGTAAACGAAGGTCTTGTAGCCGCGCACCACGAGCGCCATCGCGCCGAGAATCCCTATGGGTCCGGCACCAAGCACGACGGCGGTCTTGCCGGCGCCGTTGCCCCAGTTCAACCGCGACTGCACCGCGGTCACCTGGGCGAGAGCCTTCTCCGCGACGGTCAGGGGTTCGACCAGCACGGCCACGTCGCGCAGGTCCGCCGGCACGCGGTTGAGGTGTTCCTCATCCTCGACAAAGAACTCGGTCATGTAGCCGTGAACCATCTTGATGCCGCGCTCGGTGAAGTCGCCGGTGAAACAAAAATCCTGTCGGCCCACCACACACGAGGGGCAATGGTCATGGGGACAGGGACGCCGCACGCTGGGCACGACGAGATCGCCGACCTTCAACCGCGTGACTCCCGCGCCGACCTCCACCACTTCGCCCAAAGCCTCGTGTCCGAGCACGAGATAATCGGAACCATCGGGCGGCGTGCCGTAGGCGAAGGAACAAATCTCGCGGTCGGTGCCACAAATGCCGACTTCGATCACGCGGATCTTCGCGTGCCCCGGCTCACTCAACGTGGGCATGACGTGATGATCGAACAGGGCGACTTCGCGTTTCTTCGGAATGACACCGACGGCTCTCATGATTTTGGCAATGGCTCGGACATTGACGACTGAGTTCCCGACTCCAGACAACACCACACCGCCCTGCGGATGGCGGGGGTTGGACGCGCAACTATAGCCGGGACACCGGGTGAGAAAACAAAAAATTGGTCCAAAGCGGCGCAAATTGCGAAATGATGGGCAGTCTTTGGCAATTTCGGTGTATTGCCGTCTGAATCACGGGGTAGTTTGGAAGTGTCGAACTGGAAATGCACCGGTCCTGTCCATCATACGCCCGAAGAAGCCGCCTCACACGCAGCCTCCTTGTGCTCATTACCGCCGGGGCGATGGCGTCGAGCCTGAGCAAGGCGGATGATTTCCAAGGCTCGACGCACTTGGTGCCTTTCGACGAGGAAACCACCATCAACTACAGCAAGGCCAAGTCCACCGGGCCCGTTGCGAAACTTCAGGAACGCATCGACCGCGGGGAACTGAAGCTGCGTTACGACGAGAAATACGGGTATCTGCCCGCCGTACTCGACGCGTTGCACGTTTCGAAGGAAACGCAGTTGCTGGTGTATTCAAAGACATCCTTCCAACGCGAACGCATCGCTCCCAGGACGCCGCGCTCATTGTACTACTCGGACGACGCCTACGTCGGCTTCATCCCAGGCTCGCCTCTGCTGGAATTGACCTCGGTGGATCCGAAGCTCGGCGCCGTCTTCTACACGCTGGACCAAAGCCAGACGGACAAGCCCAAGTTCATCCGCACGGATCAATGCCTTGAGTGCCACGCCTCGGCCAAGTCCATGGGCGTGCCCGGCCATCTCATTCGTTCGTTTGCCGTGGACGAGAACGGCGTGGTGGACATGAACAAGGGCACGTCCCTGATCACCCATCGCACGCCCCTGGCGGAGCGATGGGGCGGCTGGTACGTCACCGGGGAACACGGCGAGCAGTCCCATCGCGGCAACCTCTTCGGCAAGGCCGCCTTCGCCCGTGCGGAGAAGCAGACGAACTACCTCGGCAACCAGCACGACCTTTCCAAGTTCTTCGACACCGCGCCGTACCTGGAGAAGACCAGCGATATCACCGCGCTCATGGTCTTCGAGCACGAGGCGCACATGCACAATTTCATCACGCGCCTGAATTACGAGGCGAGGATCTCCCTCCAAACCTACGGTCACTTGAAGTATCTTCGTAACATCACCGACGCCTTCCTCCGGTATCTCCTGTTCACGGAGGAAGTGGAGTTGACGTCGCCGATCAAAGGCAGCGCTGGCTTTGCCCGCACGTTCGCCGCCCGCGGACCCCGCGACAAAAGCGGGCGCTCGCTCCGTGATTTCGACCTGCAAACCCGGCTGTTCAAATATCCGTGCAGCTTCCTCATCTACTCCGATGCTTTCGAGCACCTGCCCAAAGAGGTCAAAGCGTTAATCTACCAGAAGTTGTTCGATGTCCTCACCGGCAAGGACGATCGCGCGGACTGGCAGCGTCTCTCGCCCTCCGACAAATCAGCCATTCGCGAAATCCTCGTTCAGACCAAACCCAATCTCCCTGCCTACTGGACTGCGGGAGATGCCGCGGGCAACTAGCCAGCCCTCCGGGTCGCGCTGAGAATCTTTCATCGCCGACGAATCTTCACAAAGCCGAAGCCCACCTCGTTCGTTCAACGCAGCCCAGTCTCCGCGGACTTGATCCGTCGTGAGGCTCCACTTGGGCCGGGCGTTTAAGGCGCGGATAATTCGTAGTTCACCAGGGACAGACAATACAGCGCGGCGGTGTCGCAACGAAGCACCAGTTGCCCGAGGGTGATGGGAAGTGCTCCTGCCCGCTCGATGGACGTCACTTCATCTTTCGTGAAGTCGCCCTCCGGTCCGACCCAGACAGCCACGGAGCGCGGGGCGCGGTCCTCTTCCCGGCGGAACGCGTCGAACCATTCGCGGGGATGGCGGCTGCCGGGTTGAAGCGAGGCCACGAGCGAAAGATCGAACACCTCGCCGCGCGACAGAAACGCAGGAAGCGAGACTGGCGCATCCACCGTCGGCAACCAGGGCGCACCACATTGCTTGATGGCTTCGATTGCGGCCAGACGCCATTGCAACGCCTTGGCCTCGGCCTTCTCTTCCAGATCGCTCACCACCCGTTCGGTGAGGAGTGGCACCACGCGGCGGGCTCCGAGTTCGACGGCTTTCTGAATGATAGTTTCGATTAATCGGCCCTTGGGCACGGCTTGGAGCAAGACGACGGAGCAGGCAGGTGCGGGGACCATGCGGCACTCGCGCGCTTCGAGACGAACGGTGTCGCGCGCGACTTCTGTGACGACGCAGACTCTCACCGTCCCCTGCCCGTCCAAGACGATTGCTTCGTCGCCCCGGCGCAAGCGCAGGACGCGCGACGCATGATGCGCCTCACGATCCGTCAGCGTCAGGACGGAGCCATCGCCAGCATCCGGTGGGAGATAGAACCTGTGCACGAGTCCGAGCCTACGAGAATCGCCGTGAGCGCGGAAGCAGCAAAGACAACAGCCACCGCCCTTTCGAGCGGTGGCTGCGCCTTGAGTGAATCGGCGAATGGTTACGGTGCCACAGTTCTGTAGAAGCCCGTGCCGGGCGGAGGATTCACATCCTCGTATTCGATGATGCCGTGCAGCGGCGCGGTCTGGGTCGTGATGGTCGACCACGGGCCAGTCACGGTCGCAGCTCGTTGAATCTGGTAGGAGTAGCCGGGAATTCCCGCGAACCGGATGAGGAAGCCGTTCGGCGTCGGAATGAGGGCCACCTGATTCAGGGACGGCAGGCTGCCCGAGACGACCAGCACTTCCACGTCCGCTGTGGCGATGCCGCCGCGTCCATCGCTAATGGTGTAGCTGTAGCGATCCGTCCCCACAAAGGAAGGCAGTGGCATGTAAGTCACCTTGCCG
>Ga0163144_10022314_pt1 | contig 12544 bp, 6 predicted proteins | sample OliLak19BULKMAT1_FD_123175 | JGI IMG/M metagenome (GOLD analysis project Ga0163144, IMG submission 123175) | Freshwater microbial mat bacterial communities from Lake Vanda, McMurdo Dry Valleys, Antarctica - Oligotrophic Lake LV.19.BULKMAT1 | ecosystem: Environmental > Aquatic > Freshwater > Lake... | reverse complement strand
TGCTGCAGAAGTTGGCTTTTCGTCTAACAACGGCTTATATGCATCCAACAATTGATTTAATAAACGAAGACACCCACTGCTCAACTAGCCGCAGGGTAGTAGCCACTCCCTAATCAGCAGATAGATGACGGAGTCAACAGGCGTCAGGGATGATTCTTCGGTTAGAGAAGATCTAAAAACCAGTCCCAAAGTTCTGGTTGAAAATCAGAAAAACAATGACGGTGGTGGTGCAGTACTAGTACATGTAGTCAGCAAATCGACTCAGCCAAATCGAGCGGCGGCACGTTGGGCCATTCTTCGCAGTGCTATTATCGAAAGCTCTCAGAAACAGGTCCAGCAAGCATGTGATCAACAGAAGAAGTCGGAAACGACGCCAATACCACAACCTGCAGCTGCTTCAACCGACCGACAAGGCTACGCATCCGAAGGCAGCATCCACCGATTTGCCGGCTTTGGATTGTTGCAACGGCAACGCATACCACGACACAAGGTGGCCCTGTTAAAAAAACGGTTAACCACTATTACCTTGGCAATGGATGACCAGAAAGAGAGCCTAATAGAAGCATTGGAATGCTCCTTGTTGGCACTATCGGCATTGAGACCCGATAATTGGATCTGGCAATTTGCAGTGAAAAGCTTGTCCGGTGAACTATTGTCTTCTTTGTGCGAAGAAATTCAGGGCAATGAAAATCTCAAATTGATGCTTGGAAAGGTTGAGGAGCGGCTACAACAGCACCAAAGCAATCCCAAACAACGACTGCGGCTGAAGCTTGACCAATGCTGCTGGGAAGAGACCTCCAAAGACAGCTCCACTGCGAGCAACACCAAAACGTTGAAGATTTCACTGGCCCCTTTCTATCCAAGTCACGGAATGTTTCAATACACGTTGCCCTCTTTTTCTTCCAATGAACAGCATACTGGTTCAAATGTGAGCAGAAACGAAAGTGACGATGACCAACTCCGAAACTTTTTGTTCATTAAAGAAAGGCTGCACACAACAACTAAAAAAACACTGAAAGAACTAACAACTCATCATCATAACCAAGGCGTAGATAATACGGGGAATGTATGTGTCTGGGACAGTGAGCAAACTCTTGCTTACACACTACGAGAGCACGCAGCGCTTGGAAACCTTCCTTGGTTGCAGGATTGCCAGAAGGAAAATGAAACGGACTTGAGCATACTCGAATTGGGCTGCGGAATGGCTGGATTAGCCGGTTTGTCGATCCTACAATCATTAGTGGACCAGCAATTACAACACACAGTCATCGAAAACGCCAAAATTCGACTTTGGATGACCGATGGACACCCCCAGGCTGTGCAGAACAATCAAGTTCATGCCTATCTATGGAAGCAGTTGCATGGTAGTAGCCCAGATCTTGGCGATCCAATCCTCTGCCGAGTGCTTCCCTGGTCGATTGAACCGCCCACATTCTCACTGCCAAAGCAACAACAAATGGAAACAATCCCTCCATGCAACGTGGCTCTTGTATCCGATTGTACGCATTTCCAGGTACGTCCGAAAACTGTGGATGATAAATTCTGATTTTATTCTATTTTACGAAAGTTCATTCGAGGTTCGGGGCACGGAGTGATATACTTTTTGAATAAGTGGGCGTTTTGCCGCCCGCGGAAATAGTGAAGTAACTAACGGATATTGCACAACACACTTTCAGGAATTTCATGCTCATCTCTTCTTCACGCTGGCGTTCCATGTCCGGGTTAACGGTTGCATATACATGTGCCAACCTTATCGCGGGAACTCCTTGGAGAGATTTTTGGACGTCGTTCGCTCGACCATGGTGTTAGGCGCGGAAGAAAAAGACAACAAAACCACTACAAATGCCAAGGATGAAAATCGGCCATTGTTTTCGATCGAATGGTTGGATAATGTTTCAGCGGCCAAGGAATCCATCGCCTCTTCAGCGGCTTCTCCGCACTACGATCCCAACATTCATTGTCCTCACATTATATTACTTCGTAAACTACGGGAAGTCGCGGACCAGGATCGCCGCCTCGTAGCGGAACACATGAAAACACGTGACGTAGAAGAGGCGTGAAAGTGAACGCCCTTTTTGCAATAATATAGTAGAAACACAGTATAAATTAATGGTAAAGAAATAGATGCTTCTGGCTTTAATAACTAAAATCGAATTATATATTGTGTACTAAACAAAATGGCATTGGCCTCCCTTAGCCCTATGGTTTCTGTGTTTCACGTCGCGTTCGCCTTGGTCCGCAAAACCTTCTCTTTTTTAAAGAGACATCTCAATTCCATCGTCATGTGACATGATACTTGTGATTTGGGCGTCCTCTTCAGGAACACCCACTTTGTCTCCTTCGTCTTCTTCATCCTCTTTGTCTCCTTGATCCTCTGGGCCTTGCGTTGTGACCGTTTCTGCTGCTTCTGCGGGAGATTCCTCTTCATCTGCAGATTGTTTGCTCGTTTGGAGTTCCGATTCTTCGACCTCGATCTTTTTCTCGGCTTCATTACTTCCTTCAATGGCCTCTGGTGAAGTGGGGTGGAATTCAAGCACGACGCTTCCACCAGCAGACTTCTTGTCATCAGCTGGTTCGGTGGGCCCGCTGGGGGAAGCGCTGTCTTCCTTAGCATTCTCTTCCTTAGCATTCTCTGATACATCGTTATTGTTAACTGGAGAAACCTTTTCTGGAGGAGGAGTATCTGATGCTTCATCCGAAGGGACTGCAACATTCTTCGGCAGATTGGCCCTTTTGGAAGACGCCGAAACACAGGATTCGTCATCGCCGACGGCCGCCGTAGTTGCCACTGATTCAGACCAACGGGTCAACACCGCTTGGTACGCATCCATGTGCTCCGCAAATTTTCGACCCTGTTTCCTCAGCATGCTGGCCATTTTCTTACTGTTCTTGGATGCTTTGTCGAAAAAGATTTGCTGGCTCTCGCTGTCTTCCATGATCACAGACCGAGCTTCAGAGGCTCTCACTATCTCAGCCTCGTGATTTGATGCTTCTTGTACGATCTTTTGCTGTTGATCAGCCATTTCGTCCACCACTTTCGCAACCCCAAGCAGGCCATCGCTTAGACTTTGAATAGTGTCCTCGAGGATTTGCTTTTTGCGCTGAACTTCAATCCGCGACTTTGACATGTATGATGTGAGCTCGCCCTTTTCTTCCTTCAACGACTTCAGCTGCGCCTCTGCCAAAGCCGCCCGTGCTTGAGCACTCGCCCATTCAGCCTTCAACGAAGAATTTTCCTTGCCATTTTTCATCACAGTAAAGCTCCATTGCCGTAGCTTATCGTGACTGGCCTTCGTTTCTTCAAGTTGTCTACACACTGTTTCATACTTCATTCGAAGTTGTCCGAAGTCCTTATGCAGCGAGTCAACAGAGTTGCCTCCTTGTCTTGTAGACTTGTCCTGCAAAATAGCATTGTACTTTTCTTCAAGCTTCGTTGCCCTAACCTCAGCCTCCTTTCGCGAGTTTTCAAGATCCTTCATTAATGATTCTCGTTCAGCTTCGAGGGTTGTAATACGAGAACGAAGTCCTGTTTCAACTTGTGCGAGCTGATCCATGTGGCTCGATTCTCTAGTAATACAGTCTTGGTATTCGAGCTTCGTCTTGGACAGCTCTTTGCAGACCGCCTCATACTTTGTCTGAAGCTTGTCTTGCTTGGTTTCGAGCGCCTGTAAATCTTCTCGAAGCCTAGCAGTCTCGGTCTTGAGGGTTGTCTCCATTTTGCGTTTGTTCTTCAACTCTTCCTCCATTTTGAAAACCTTAACCCGCATTTCTTGAAGTTCTCCCTCGCAGAGTTTCTTTGTCTCTTCATACTGCGACCCATCTGCCTGTTGTTTGACTTGGGCTAGTTCAAGGTCAACCTGGAGAGACTTCTTCATGTCTTGCAGTGCTTTGTTCTCAGCCTTGAGAGACGCTTCGACATCCTTTTTAGTCTTTATCTCGAGCTTGTATTTAACGACTTTAACGCGAAGTTCTTTCAGTTGCTCTTCGTACGTTGCTTTGATTTCTTCAGCTTGCAAGGAAGCCGACTCAAGAGTCGCGGACGCGATCTCCATATTTTCCTTGAGAGAAGCTCTCTCTTTCTTCAACTTCTCATGTTCTGCCTTAAGAGCTCGCTCGACTTCGTCGCGTTTCTTCATAGCTTCCTTGTGTTCTTGTTCGGCAGTGTTTGCGTCTTTTTCCAACTTTTCCCGATCCTCGTGAAGGCGAATGAGCTCCCCTTGTAGCTCATCTTCACGATCTTCTGCTTGCTTTCTGAACTCTTCCAGGTCCATGTTTGTGTTCATAACGGTTCCCTGTAAGAACTCGATTTGCTCGTTAAGACGAGCGCCCTCTGCCTTCAAGTCTTTGGTGATACGATCGAACATTTCCTTGTCGTTCTTGTAGTTACCCTCCGTTCGAGACAGTCGCTCTTCAAGGCTTCCCTTCTGCTCCTTTAGGTTGGCAATCTCCTTGCTCGAGGTAGTTTCCATTTCCTCAAGGGTATCTAGAGTCTGTTGGTACTTCCTTTCGGTTTGCTCTAGTTCCTCCTCCAGCTCGGTCTTCTCCTTCTCAAAGGCGGACACTTGCTTGTCTTTTGCTTCTTGGATGTTGAGGATCTGCTGCTTGGCCTCGTCTCTTTCCCTCTCTGCAAGTTCTAAGCTATCGTATAGCTCTTGATTTTCCTTCTGGTAATTTTCAAGCTCCTCAACAAGCTTCTCTTCCATTGCATCCATCTCCTTCAGAGACGACATGTTCTTTGATTCAGAAGCCTCCAGTCTATCTTTAAGAGTTTGCTTTTCGCGCACGAGTCTGTCTTTGTCAGCTTTCGTTGTTTGCCGAAGAGATTCTATATCGTCAAGACAGTCTTTATACTTCTTGTCGAGATCTTGAAGTTCTTCTTGGAGATCATCTTTTTCTTCTCTAAGCGATGAGAGTTGGAGTTTGTATGCTCCTTCGATCTCCTCGATCTGTTCAAAGGCCTCTCGGTGTTTTGTTTGCGCATCCAAGATGGCTTCCTTAAGCGTCTCATTTTCGGACCACAACTCTTCATTATCAGCTTTCAGCGTAGCCTCGATCTGTTCGAAGTGCTCGGCAGCATCCACCTGCTTTTTCTCGGCATCGTAAAGTGCCTCCTCGAGTTTTTCATTCTCTGACTGGAGGTGTTTAATAGCAAAGTCAAAGTCTACTTCCTTATTCTCCAACTTTTTGATCGCTAAATCAAGATCGATTTCGCATGTTTCTAGGTCTGCTCGCAGTTGCAATACTTCTTCTTGAACCTTTTCATTTTCTTCGCATAGGTCTCTTTCAATAGCTGCCTTCTCCTTGAGATCGTCAAGATGTCCTCGGATCTTATCGGACAGCTCTTTGTGCTTCTTGGCGTGTTCAGTTTTCAGCGCTGAAATTTCTTCTCGAGCTGAGTCATACTGTTGCTGAACATTTTTCATCTCCAGTGTGAATGTCTCCGTTTGTCTCGAAATGTCGTCCGCGAGGCATTGTTTTTCATTTTGAGTTCTGTCGTTCAGTTCTTGAAGCTTTGCAAGTGAAGCTCGTAACGTTTCGGCATCCTCATTGAGTTGTTTGATTTCCGATGACAAATCGTTCTGCTCTTGCTGACTATGGGCAAGGATGCTTTCAATTTCCTTTTGAGCTAATTCGTGCTTTTCGGTCATCATTTCCAGGTCCTCTGTTACCATTTCAAGGCGCTTTGACGTGCTGACGTATTCGCTTTCGAGTTGCTCAAGCGTTTCTCTCAACTCAACGATCTCTTCGTTTCCTGCAGAGTAGTCATGTTCCAATTGTTCGAATTTCGATTTGAGTGCTTCCCCTGACATCTTGAGACTTGATATTTCAGTGGATAGAGCCGACTTGGTGTTTTCAAATTTCTCGCTGATTTCTTTGATCCTTGTTTCCGCTACATCTAAATCAGCTTCCAAGTGCTCTTTCTCGTCCTCAATCGCACCGAGTTCCTGCTCAAACTTCTTCGTTATCTCGGCGATTTTCATTTGAGCCCGGTCGTGAGCATCTTCTGTCTTATCTAAGGCTTCTTGAAGTGATTGATTTTCCTCCCAGAGCTTCGCGTTTTCAGATTGTGCCGCTTCTTCAACTTCCTCAAGCTCCTTGGTAGCGGCCTTGATTTCATTCTCCTTATCTTCTACAGCAGACGCTAACTCTGCTTTCTCTTCAAGGATACTCTTGATTTGACTGCTCAACGCTGTTTCAAGTTCCTCGGATTGCTTTTGGACAGCATCTAAGTGTCGCTCCGTATCTTCCAAAGCATCCTGCAAAGACTCCTTTTCGCGCTGCAAGAGATCGCGAGCTCTGTTGGCGTTTTCAAGATGTGCGGTAAGAGTCGTATTCTCTTGACGCACACCTCCGATTTCGCCTGTAAGAAGAGCTTCCACATCTCCAAGCTGGCGACGAAGTTCATCCTGGGTGCTTTCTGCAAACTCGAGAGCATCCTGTAGCGAAGTTCTCTGTCTTTCAAGAGCCTCAATCTCACGCGTTGCCTTTCCAAGCTGTGTAGTAAGACCCATAGCTTCTTCGCGGAGGGCAGTTATCTCTTCACTCAAGTTGGCTTCGGTCTCCTCAAACTGCCGACGCATTTCTTCGTGGTTCTCTTGAGAATGCTGAAGAGTACTCTGGAGCGATTCCTTTTGTCGCTCAACCGAGGTGATCTTTCTTTGAGCTTGCTCCAGCTCGGTTTGCAGCCTTGCCTTTTCACTGCTGAGTTCGTCAACTTCGGCTGAAAACTGCGCTTCCGTTTCCGCGAGCTCATTTCTCAACTGTGAGTTGGTAGATTCAGCATTTTCAACATTATTTCGAAGTCTTTCCTTCTCTTCGCGAAGTCTTTGTATTTCGGATGTAAGCTCAGTTTCCATTTCATCCAAATACGTATTAGCAGCCTCATGCTTGGCGTCCGAGAGTGCAAGTGAGTGCTGAAGGGACTCCTTCTCCTCTTCAAGCGAGGCTTTGTCTGCCCTGAGGCTCTTTTCTATCCCGGATGCACGTTCGACAGCTCCGTCATATTTTGCTTTTGCGAGCTTCAAAGATACCTCAAGTGATTCTTTTTGCTCTCGCAATTCCAAAAGTTCTCCGTGTAAGCCTGCGTCTAGGTCTTCTAACTGTTCGCTAAGCTGAATCTGTTTTGACGTCGCAACTTCGAGCTGAACCTCAAGGGCCACCTTCTCGTCTCGAAGCGACGCGCATTCTTTCCTCAGTTGAGCTTCTGCATGCGCTCTGCTCTGAGCTTCAGCTTGAAGAGTAATGACCTGTACTCTCAAATCCTTATGCTTTGTCTCGTTCTTGAACATGTCGTGAAGTTGGGTGCTGACTGATTCGTTTTTGACCTCTAACTCTGCCATTGCACATTCAAGGGATTCATTCTCTTCCATTAGACCCTTGACTTCGGCTTTCAACACTTTCACGTCGTTTGTTGACTTTCTTAGCTTTTCTTCTAGTTGAGATTCCGACTTGGAAAAATCCTTGTTCATTCTGTCAATCTTGGATGTTAGTTCGTCCACCTGCTGACGCTGCTCATCTCTTTCGTCTTTTGCAACCTCCAACGCTGATTGGAGAGCTGAATTTTCGTCCCAAAGATTCGCACATTCGAGTTTCAGGGTGGCTTCAATTTGGGTTTTACTCCTCACTTCAGATTCGAGTGTCATCACCTTCATTCGCATCTCCTTGGTTCTTCCGCTACCTCCAAAACGCATATCATCATCTTCAGAGCCTGACGAGCGAAGGTGTGCTGCTTCCAACTCCCGTACAGCGGACATCTTTTCTTCCAACAGGCTTTCGATACGTGCTTCAAAGGATGCCTCTGACTCGTCCTTTCTCTTGGCATCCCTGGCCATCTTTGCCTTGAGAGTTGCGACTTCTCGCTGGGCTTGAGCGGCTTGCTGCTCCGCACTTTGCAAGGAAGCCTGTAGAGCAAACGTTTCCGACTCAAGATCAAAAATCTTTTTGCGGGATAAAGCGATATCGCCTGCATTTTTGGAATCCCCCTGCTTGACGTCGATCTCGGTTTTGTTCTTCCACTGCTCAAGTTCCAGAGCCTTACTCTTCCACTCAGCCGCTTTGCTCTTCCATTCTTCAATTTCAGCTTCTTGATCCTTCATACTCGATGCTTTCTCGGCTTTCTGTTTCCACTCTTGAATTCGCTTTTCGTAATTTTTCTCCATTTCATCGATTTGTTCATTCACCTTTGCGACCTGTGCCCTATCGTAGTCCTGGAATTCAGCCTCCAGCGTGGCCTTTTCCTTCATGAGCTGTTCGTTCTCAGCTTTAAGTTCGGCCTCACACTCCTCTCGAACTTTCTTTTGATCGGATTCGAGCTTCATGCAACGTCTGACCCAAGTCTGAAGTCTGTCGTCAAAGTCCTTTCTGAGTTCCTCGATACGGGTGTTAGATTCAAGTAGATCCGTTTTTGTCTGGTTAAGTGTAACTTCAAGGCTTTCCTTTTCACGAGCAAGGCGAGTATTTTCTACTTGTAACGAAACTTCAGCGTGCCCCGTGCTGGATGTCATTTCTTTCATCGTGGCATCGAGCTTTTCAACTTTCGCCTGGAGCTTGCGCCTCTCGTGGCTTTTACAAGTGAGGGCTTCTTCCAAGTCCTCCACATGCGCAGACAAAACTTCGGATTTGCCTTCTGCCTTTGCAAGCTCTTCCTTGAGGTTTCCTACCACGATTGCCATTTCTTCTGTCTTCGCTTGGACACCATCTTTCATGGCCCCTAGTTCACGGCTATGGTTCTTGGAAATTTCCATCATTTTGGCATCGAACGTTGCTCGCTGCTCTGAACGTGCGGCTTCAATGACATGAATATCACTTGTTGATTCCTGAACGCCCTCTTCGTGGTTCTCGTTGGAGTAACTCGATACGCTCGACATGGAAGTGAGCAGATTCATGTAGACATCACGGATTGCCGACTTGGAGTTCTGTGCGATATCCAAGGGGGTGCGACCTTTGTTATCCTTCACTTCGACAGAGCCGGGATAAGACTGCAAAAGCATGTTGACTGTATTCTCGGATGCGTCGTTGCGGAAGGCAAGATGAAGTGGAAGCATTCCTTGGTCGTCTCGCTTGTGCGTGGAAAGAGGGTATGCATCCAACAAAGCCTCAATGATGCTGTCAGGAGCCCTGAAGATGATGGCGGCATGGATGGGTAGAAGCTTCCAGCGAAGCGATCCATCAGGTTCCGAGCGAGACACCCAAGTCTTGGCTTCCACAGGGAAAGCACGAGCTCGAGTAAAGGTCTTCGTCCACTCCTTCTTCAACAATGACAGATAAAGCTCAGTAGGGTTGGTGTCAAAGTCACACTCAATTTCATCCGAGTTTTTTTTGGGACTGGTGGTGGTGGTGGTAATAAAACTGCCAGACAGCGCATTTGTTGTGTCTGTCTTTTCTGGTTGCTGTCGCGCAACATTGGCGTTGGATGCCTCGTCCCAAGGTTTGCTCTCCGAAACAGAGCACCTGTCTCGATCATTCGCTGTGGAAATTTCTTCCCGTTGTTCGTCATGAGGAGCAGCGTCGCGTTCCTGTTGCTGCTCAGCATCGCGATTTTCCTCGCTGCTCGTCTTGCCCCACAAGCTTGATCCTGTCCACGACGATGGGATCTTGCCCAGCGATGTACGCAGCATGGTGGCAGCGTCTTGCTTGCCGGCTGAGTCCATCTCGGCGACAAAGATCGATTATGAATTAATTAATTAGCCCGTTCCTACTTTTCGTACTGTTTTGTTTTAGAGTAGATGGATGTTCTGGAAATGATCTGTTCCCTCTCTTGATAGTGATTGTGCTTGATTACGCCAGCTCTCATGTGACGGCGCCAATTCGATGAGTTGCATCCAAGAAAAGATCGATCGGCACTTGATGAACTCGCTACTTTTCGCGATCTTCCCACCCGATCGGATCATACCGAGACCGCCAAATCCGACTGCCTGGTATTCAGTACCTCTCTGCTTCCTAAATGGAGCACGACTGAATCGGATCCGAGCAAGGCGAGCTTCACTTTCGGCATGAAAATACGTCACAAGGATTCCTTTACTTAGTACGCACACTTGTCCAAGAGCTTGAGGTAAAACACAAAAAGCATCATTCATCGTCGAAAGAAAGGAACGTGGAGCCCTTCCAACGGAAGTCGTTCAAGTCAAACTTGACCAAACTTCCGGACCCAAAGTTGGAAGTAATGGAAATCATTAATTACTTGGAGTCACCCAAATCGGTGCCAATAGAAGGGATGGCCTTGTTAATTAAGGGTTCAATTTGAAGGAACCCCTCTTGCGTCACTGGATGGTAGCTGGTGCGTTGAAACCTGTCGCATAGAACCGTGTTAAAACGTGTTGAGTAGCTGAGAGCTCAACTCCCCTTTTTTCTCGACTCGGAGTAATACGGTTCACTACTACCAGTACGTCGTAGGACGTAGCTACTGTAGCTAGCTAGCCAGTACGCTGCTGTAGTACGCACCAGTACTGGTGATACGGAATTGTAGTTAACAGAAGACGCTACGTTGTCGCGACCAAGATGAACCACTATTAAAAATAATTATCGGTAATAAATGCTTGTCAAGGTCGAGAAGCACTCAAGACAGGATCACAATTGACTAGTACACTACCAGTAGCTGTTAGACACAGTAGGAAGTGCTGTCCCGCAGGTTTTTGAGAGCATGCTGTATATGTCAGTGGTTTAGAAGAATTTATTTTAAATTGACAAGCTTGGTTTTTTGGTTCCCGCGAAGAATCCATCAATCCCGTCCTTGTCGTCCGCCAACGAAAGGAGCGAAATGAGCCAACCGGCATCCATGGCAGGCGGAAGAGGCGGAAGAGGCGATCAGCAACCTAGATACAGAGCAAATGCTAGCAACTTCACTCCTCCTTCTCCTCACCATCGCAAACCTTGGATGAAACTTGGAGGTCGCGCACGATCGGTAGAAAATATGGCCCCCCTCGCGGCCGTACAGACACATGTACCCCCATCGCCTTTGACGATGAACAGGTCGCCCCCCATATCACTTGCCACGGGCAGTCCAGGGTTTCCCGACAATAATCGTCGCGTGGACATTAGTGATAGCCAAGCCATTCCTGCGAGTCCCATGGATCGAACTCCTCCCAAGAAAGCCTGGGAGCACAACTTTCGATCCTGGTTAGGCCGATCTCATCAGTCGTCTCCTTCCTCCTCATCATCATTGCCAGCTGCTCCATTCATGACTCCTCTTCATAATCAACAGCATCAGCAGCAGCAGCAACCACAACAAACGCGGCAACAGGCTCATGGAAGAAGAGATCATTCTGTCTCCAATAATTCCACTAACAATCAGAATGGTACATCCACCGGCAACGGCGACGAGGACAACCTAGATCATTCCGTTCGAGGAGGCAAGTTCTTTCAATCCATATTCGGTGGATCGAGTCACACTGCAAAGCCTCGTCGAAGAAAAACGAAATCACTCAACGAACTAGACGAACCCATGAGAAATGGACAACAAACGAATTATAGCCCTGCAAATGCTGCCAGATATCGAAAGGTGTATTCACACGCCAATGTTGGTACGATTCCTCCTCCCTCTACTCCCACTTCTACCACTTCGGCTCCTTCTTATTATTATGAGGATGACGGGGAGGAGGATGACTTGAATAAAACGCTACGAAGGGCCACCTACGCAGGGACAAGTACAGGAGCCGCCATTGTACCGCCACCAATGCATCAGCCACACCACATTCTTCAGCAGCAAGAACCAAATCAATATCATCATCATCAGCTACCACATGCTCCACAACAGCATTATAATTCGTTCTCAATGAGTACAGATTATATCCCTTACGATAGCGTGCAGGCACACTCGCATTCCCAGATGAATGGCATGAACAGGCATCACCAACAGCCATTTCCATACATACCACAATCCATTCGTCACCAACAGCAACAACCACAACAACAGTTACCCAATAGCTCACTCGGACCACCGCCGAGTGGCTTGCATTCACCTGCTCCATCAGGATCGTCACCGCCCTCACAATATTCCATGTCACCTAGCTCGGCAACAACGGAAATCAAAAAGGCATTTACGGAATTCCACAACTCTACTCAATATGCTAGAGATTCCACTTCGGCGTATTTGGGCGACGAACCTAGCACTCGAAATGGAGATATGTCCGCCGTGGCTGGTGCGATGAATCGTTGTTCCATGTACAATCCTGGATTCGGCCTTCAACCGGCTTTGGCACGAAACTACAGCGGGGCAACGGGATGTGGTATTAGCCACCGACTCTTGAGTTCATCTCTACCAACCGTTGACGAAAACGTTTCAATCCACAAGTCCATGCGGATGCTAAGGCCGTTTCAGACTGTCGATTGTTGGCAGGCAGGACGGCGTTATCTCATTGGTCCAGCTGCTTTGGCGGCATGCCCTTTGCTTCAAGGTTTGTCCACCATTTCTTTGTCATCCGCAAATCACACCAGGGGCACGGAGCAGGATATCGAAACACAAAAGAAACTAGAAGAGAAAGAAGACGTCCCGCCTTTTGATTACGAAGCTGCTGAGGAAAAAGACAGCGCCACCATTAGAAGTAAC
>Ga0163144_10022311_pt1 | contig 12545 bp, 12 predicted proteins | sample OliLak19BULKMAT1_FD_123175 | JGI IMG/M metagenome (GOLD analysis project Ga0163144, IMG submission 123175) | Freshwater microbial mat bacterial communities from Lake Vanda, McMurdo Dry Valleys, Antarctica - Oligotrophic Lake LV.19.BULKMAT1 | ecosystem: Environmental > Aquatic > Freshwater >... | reverse complement strand
GGCGTGCGCGTCACCAGCTTTCGCGACCTCGACGGCGGCCGGCGGCTGCATCGCGTCACCGAAGCGGCGATGCCGACGCTGCGGGTCGTGCCGAGCCCGCGCCTCGGCAGCTTCGGCCCGGTCGAGTCGATCGGCTGGGTCCTGCCTATCGACGACGACCACTTCCGCATCTATGTCGCCGGCCGGGTGAAGCAGCCCGGCGACATCGGCCGGATGCGCTCGAAGATGAACGGCAAGTTCTGGTGGGAGCTGAGCGAGGCCGAGCATCGCGACTTCCCCGGCGACTACGAGGCGCAGGTCAGCCAGGGCCGGATCGCCGCGCACTCCGCCGAGCACCTGCGCACCAGCGACCGCGGCGTGGCCCTGCTGCGCCGCTTCCTGCGCGAGCAGCTGGCGGCGCTGGCCCGCGGCGACGACCCGAGTGGCGTCGCCCGCGGCCCGGACGCCGAGCCGATGCAGCGCTTCGCGAACTGCGGCAACTTCCTCGCCGCATGAAGGTGCTGCTGCTGACGCAGCCGATGCCGGCGGCGCCGTACGTCGCCGCGATCTCGGCGCTGGCCCCGGAGCTCGAGCTGATCGAGTACCGCTCGGCGCTCGGCGACGCCGATCTGGCGGCGGTCGACATCGCCCTCGGCTGGCGCATGCCGCCGGGCCTGGCGGCGCGCATGCCGCAGCTCGGCTGGGTCTGCTCGAGCGCGGCCGGGGTCGAGAAGCTGCTCGTTCCCGACCTGGCGCCGCACGTCGTCGTCTCGCGCATCGTCGACAGCGAGCAGGCCGCGGGCATCGCCCAGTTCGTGGTGACGATGGTCCTGCGCCATGCCCGCGACCTCGAGCGGTACACGGCGCAGCAGCAGGCGCGCTCGTGGCTGCGCCATCCGCTGCCGATGGCGCGGCATCGCGTGCTGGTGCTCGGCACCGGCGCGATGGGCGGCGAGATCGTCGACTGGCTCGGGCGCGTCGGCCTGCAGGCGCGCGGCTGGAATCGCCGTTCGCCCGAGCCGCTGGCGACGCTGCTCGGCGCCAGCGAGATCGTCGTCTGCGCGCTGCCGCTGACCGACGCCACCGAAGGCATCCTCGACGCCCGTGCGTTCGCGGCGATGCCGCGCGGCGGCTATGTCGTCAACGTCGCGCGCGGTGCGCACCTGGTCGAGCCCGACCTGATCGCCGCGGTGCGCTCGGGCCACCTCGCGGGCGCGGCGCTCGACGTCCAGCGCAGGGAGCCGATGGCCGAAGACGATCCGCTCTGGTCGGTGCCCGGGATCACGATCACGCCGCACATCGCTTCGCAGTCGTCGCCCGAAGTGATCTGCACCCAGTTCGTGGCGGCGCTGCGTGCCCGGCAGCGCGGCGAGCGGGCGCCGAACGCGATCGACCGGTCGCTCGGCTACTGAGCGCGACCGTCAACTTCAGTGTCTAGACCCCCTGGGGTCGGCTCAGCGTCTTCATCCGGTCGACCGCGCGCACCGTCAGGCGCTGCGACTCGGCGCCGCGCCTGACCTCGAGCGTGACGTCGCGCTCGGCGCGCGAGTCGCGCCACAGCGTCTTGTAGAACGACGCGAGGTCGGCGATCGGCGTGCCGTCCACGGCGGTGATCAGGTCGCCCGGCTCGAGGCCCGCGTCCTCGGCCGGGCTGCCCGCGGTCAGGCGGATGACGCGCACCTGGCCGGCATACTCGACGCAGTTGAGGCCGAGCCACGGCCGGGTGCTCGCCCGCGACGCGCCCGAGGCGCGCATTTCGGCGAGGATCGGCTTGAGCAGGTCGACCGGCACGAACATGTTGCCGCGCACCGGCATCGCCGCGCTGCCGGTGGCGTCGCTGACGACCAGCGAGCCGATGCCGACGAGCTCGCCCTCGGCGTTGAACAGGCCGGCGCCGCTGTGATCGGTGCGCACCGGGGCGGTGAACAGGGCGCCGTCGATGTGGTACTCCCAATAGCCGGAGAACGGGCGGCGCGAGACCATCCGCGCCAGGCTGAGGTCGCCGCCCTCGCCGCCGCTGGCGACCAGCAGCGGCTCGTCGCCCTTGATCGTGGCCGAGACGCCGAGCGGCACCGGCTCGAGCGGCAGCGGCGCCAGCGCCTGCACCAGGCCGAAGCCGGAGGCCAGGTCGTAGGCGACGACGCGCGCCGGTACGTGCCGGCCGTTGCCGTCGACCAGGTCGACCCGATCGGCTTCGAGGATGAGGTAGCCGATCGTCAGCACCAGGCCGTCGGCGCCGATGACCACGCCCGAGCCTTGGCGCCGCCGGCCGAGGGTGGCGATCGAGCGCGCGTCCTCGACGGCGCGGACCTCGACCCCGACCACCGCCGCGCCGGCGCGGGCCAGCGCCGCCTTGCGCTCCTCGAGCCGTGCCAGGACGGCGTTGGCCGGGCCGGCGACGTCGGCGGCCGTTTCGGCCCGGGCGAGGCTCGCGCTGCCCAGGCAGGCCGCGAGCGACAGGGTGAAGGCGAGCGCCGGGTGACGCCAGCGGGCGGGCAGCGGCGACGAGGAGAAGAACGGCTCGGTCATGGCGGCCCTCGCTCGGTTCGGATCGGTTCGGCGAAGCATGATCCGGGCCGATCGCCCGGAGGACGCGAGGGACTTTCTTTCCCGCCGGAAGGCGGTCAGCGCCGCCCGAACGGCGGCTGGCGACGCCAGAAGCGCAGCGTCAGCAGCCCGCCCAGCATACCGCCGAGATGGGCGAAGTGGGCGACGCCCGAGTTCATGACGTAGACGCCCTGGTAGAGCTCGATCAGGCCGAACAGCACGACCAGGTACTTCGCCTTCATCGGGATGACGAAGAACAGCAGGATCGTCCGGTTGGGGAAGATCATGGCGTAGGCGAGCAGCAGGCCGTACAGCCCGCCCGAGGCGCCGACCGTCGGCGCGATCGAGCCGAGGAGGGCGTTGACCAGCAGCTGCGTCAGCGCCGCGGCGACGACGCTCGCTGCGTAGAACTGGAGATAGCGCTTCTGCCCCCAGACCTGCTCCAGCTCCGAGCCGAACATCCACAGGCCGAGCATGTTGAAGAAGAGGTGCTCGAAGCTGCCGTGCAGGAAGGCATAGCTGCCGATCTGCCACGGCCAGAACTCGCCGCTGCCGATCGGCCAGAGAGCCAGCGGCCCGAGCAGCGCGCCGCCGACCAGTCGCTCGAGGAAGAACATCGCGACGTTGGCAAGCAGCAGCGCCTGTGTGACGGGAGGCAGGGAGGGCATCGGCGGGCGATAGGCGAAGGGGAGGCGAGAGTCTACGGGGCGCGTCGAAACCGGCCGCTATGGCAAACTCGACGCCCTTCAAGCCCCGTGGCCTCGGTGGCGAAATTGGTAGACGCGCGGGACTCAAAATCCCGTTCCGCGAGGAGTGTCGGTTCGATTCCGACCCGAGGCACCATTTTGGGGCATTACGAACATCCCAAGAGGAGTCAAGAAGTAACGTAAGTAGCTGATTCTAATAGGTAAATATCCATTCTGGCGTCCCAGGAGGTCTCCGGACTTCCATGGCGTTCCAGACCGAAACCCGGGTCTAAACCCGGGCACAATCCGGGACACGGGGCTAAAAACCCGGGCACAATCTGGGCCACACCGGTCCAGAACCCGGGCACAAATGTTGACCGACCTCGCCTGCAGAAACGCCATCTGTCCCGGTGGTCTGAAACGCCTGCGTTTGAGCGATGCGGCAGGCCTCTATCTCGAGGTTTCGCCGGGTGGTTCGAGGCGATGGTTCTGGCGCTACTACCCGGACGGCAAAGAGAAGCGGCTCGCGCTCGGCTCGTACCCCGAGGCGTCGTTGAAGGCCGCACGCGAGGCCCGTGACGACGCCCGCAAGGTGCACCGGTCAGGTACCGATCCGGTGCAGAAACGGCGCGCCGAGAAGATCCAGAACGCCGCGGTGACCGACGCGACGTTCGAGGCGGTCGCCCGTGACCTGCATGAGACGAAGAAGAGCGGCTGGAGCGAGGTTCACGCGAAGCACTGGCTGCGCGCGATGGAGAAGGACCTGTTTCCGTGGCTCGGCTCGCTGCCGCTGCCAGAAGTGACGGCACCCATCCTTCTGCACGCGCTGAGGAAGATCGAGGCGCGCGGCGCGATCAACACGGCACACGACGCGCGCGAATTCGGCGGCCAGGTCTTCATGTACGGCATCGCCACCGGCCGGTGCGAGCGCAACGTGGCCGCCGATCTGCGCGGCGCACTGAAGCCTCTCGCCGTCAAGCACATGGGCGCGCTGACCGACCCGAAAAGGGTCGGCGACCTGCTTCGCGCAATCGCGGGCTATCAGGGCCAGCCGATGACGCGTGCCGCACTGTAGCTGGCGCCGCTACTCTTCCAGCGGCCTGGCAACCTGCGATCCATGGAGTGGGCCGAGCTCGACCTCGAGGCCGCGATGTGGAGCATCCCGGCAGCCAAGATGAAGCGTCGCCTCGACGGCAAGCGCAACGGCCGCCCGCACCTCGTGCCCCTGTCGAGGCAGGCGGTCGCGATCTTCAAGGCCGAGTTGCATCCGCTCACTGGCCACGGTCGCTATGTGTTTCCCAGCCTTCTCTCGGGCGAGCGGCCCATGAGCGACAACACCTTGAACACCGCACTGCGCCGCCTCGGCTACTCGCGCGACGACATGACGGCGCACGGCTTTCGCGCGACTGCCAGGACCATCATGGTCGAAAAGCTGGGCATCGCTGAAGCGGTGATCGAGGCAGCGCTCGCTCACGCGAAGTCGGGGCCGCTGAAAGGCGCATACGACCGGACCGAATTCGTGGACCAGCGGCGTGTCGTTGCGCAGCGGTGGGCTGACTACCTTGACACACTGCGCGCCGGCGGCAAGGTCGTGAAGATGAAGGCGGCTTGAGACAACTCTTGAAGATGGGTAGATAGTCGTAGCTCGACTACGACAACTCACATCAATCGAAGCGCTTCGATCGCTTGGGAAAAGTATAATAATCGTAGTATGACTACGATAGGTAGAAACAAACTAAACGCGCTCTATGCCGATGCGACTGCCGGTGAGCCGCTGACATCGGAGGACCTGGCGGCACAAGGGATCTCGGCCGACCTCGCCGTGCATTACGTCCGCGCCGGCTGGCTCACTCGGCTGGCCAGAGGGGTGTTCAGCCGAACCAACGACACCCTCGCGCTGCATCCCAGCCTGGTGCTGATGCAGCGCCGGATCGAAGGCTTGCACGTGGGGGGCAAGTCCGCGCTCGACTGGCACGGCGTGCGCCAGTATCTGAGTCAGCACCCGGTCCTGCATCTGTACGGGTGGGCCGCAGCAAAGCTCCCCGAATGGTTTGCCGAACGCTTTCCGGCGGAGTACCACCGCAAACGACTATTCGACGAAAAGCCGGACGCCTTGCTCCACGTCGGTCCTTTGGAAGGGCGCAGTGGCGCACCAGCCGTGTCCTCGCCCGAACGAGCGTTGCTCGAAATGCTGAGCGAGGTGGGGGTGCGGCAGCCTCTGCAGGAAGCGCGAGAGATCGCAGAGGGCCTGTACAGCCTGCGAGCCGACGTGCTGCGAGCGTTGCTGCTGCGCTGTACCAGCGTCAAGACGGTCCGCCTGTGCCTGCAGTTGGGCGGCGAACTTTCGATGCCGTGGATGAGCAAGCTGGATCGAGCCAAGCTGCCGACGGGCAGTGATCGACCCTGGGTCTCGCGTTCGGCCGAGGGACTGCTGGTCCTCAAGCCATGAATCAGATCTACCTCGACACCGCGCGTCTGCTGACGCAGGTGGCACCGCTTGTCTTTGCGGACAACACGTTTGCGCTGAAGGGCGGCACGGCGATCAATCTGTTCATCCGCGACATGCCGCGGCTGTCGGTGGATCTGGACCTGGTCTTCATCGATCATCGGATGCCGCGGGCACGAGCTCTCATGCGCATCGGCGACGCGTTGCGGCAATCGCAGACGCGACTTGAAGCGCTCGGCTTCTCGACGCGCTTGCACGCGACGGCTGACGCGCTGGAGACCAAGCTGCTGGTCCGCAGGGGCAAGATCGAGATCAAGGTCGAGGTCAATTTCGTGATGCGCGGAATCGTTCATCCGACAAGGATGGCAGCGTTGCTGCCGCGAGCTCGCGATGTGCTGTTGGCTGACTTGGAGATTCCGGTCGCGTCTCTCGAGGATGTCTATGGCGGCAAGCTGGTCGCCGCAATGGACCGGCAGCATCCTCGCGACCTGTATGACGTGTTGCAGCTCTTCGATCACGAAGGCATCACCCCGGCCATACGGCGCGCCTTCGTCATCTATCTCGCGAGCCACAACCGGCCTGTTCACGAGGTTCTCTTTGCGGCGCCGCGCGACATCGCGCACGAGTTCGAGCGCGGCTTCAAAGGCATGACGGAGGAGCCGGTCGACTTGGATCTCTTGCTGGCTGCGCGCAAGCGAATGATGCGCGAGCTGCAGAGAGGCCTCGACTTCGATGAGCGAAAGTTCTTGATGACGCTCGTCACCAATGAACCGGACTGGTCATTGCTGGCCATCCCGCACGCCCAAGAGCTGCCAGGCGTTCTGTGGAAGCTTCACAACCTGAGCCAGCTGCAGAAAGCCAACCCGGTCAAGTTCGCTGCACAGGCTGACATGCTGGCAGAGCTGCTGGCGTAGCGCACCGGGCATGTCGACACCCGACGGTGAAGTCCGCGTCACGACGACTGGCCGGCTGCCCAAATTCAGCCGAAATCGGGCAGCAAATTGGAGGCGTTTGCGGTCCACACTGATTCTTCGGGCAAGCCTGCCTGGAGGCAGCATGAACGACAAAGAACGCGCTGGGTCCGCCGACGGCTTCGCGGCGATCTCGCGCATCGCATCCGCCACAGAGCCGGCAATCTCAGGACGTCCATGAAGGTCTCGGTCGGTCGTTTATGCGACGTTCGATCTCTTCAATGCTGGCAAGTACGGCATCGAGGGACGGCACGTTGCCGAAGATCATGCCCGCCATGGCGACGTAGTCGGCGCGCAATGCGTCGCGCATGGCGGGCGTGGGTGTCAGGGTGAACGTGCCAGGTGCCGCCGTTGCCAGACCGAGATCGGGGCTGCCGAAGAACAGCCGCGCATGGGTCGCGCAATTGGCCGCCAGGGGCCGCTTCCCGAGCCACTGCGCCGCCCCTTCGGCCCGCATGAGCTGATGAACGTCGTAGTAGTGACGCGAGACCCGCTGGCCGCCGTGGCGCAGTACGCCGCGCCGGTCATGCCATTGGCGCAGGCCGTGGGCGATGATGATCTTGTCCCATAAGGTCCGTTCGGCAGCGACGGTCGTGACGTTGCCAACGCGAAGATCGAACTGGGGAAGATCGGCAGCGATGTAAGGTGTTACGGAGGCGGTCGTGTGCGGATCGAGAGCTGACTTCGCGCCAGCTTCGATCTTCACGGCAGAGCGGATGTAGTCGTCGGTTCGCACCGTCGCCGCTGGGTACCAAAGCAGCAATGTCTGCCCGTCCGCATCGTCCGGATCGCGCTCCAGTTTCATGCGGCCCTTGCCGACCGCGTTCGCGCGCTGCCCAAGCAGCGCTGTCAGCGAGCCGTTGATGAATTTCTGACAGGCGTCGCGGATAGCATCAAGCCGTTTGCGTTGCTGCTTGCCACTGAGCCCTTCGAGCTCTGCCGGATCGATCGCCTGGCCGATGTCTTCGCGGAATACCATGATGTCGATGTCCTCGGAGAAGCGGTCGATGAGATGGAAGGCTTTCGACAGCGACGTGCCGCCCTTGAAGAGCAGACGAGGGCTGCCGGCATCGAGACCGTTGAACAGGGCATCGAGCGTCCAGCACACCCAGAAGTCCTTTTCGATGTTCTGAATGGCAGTGCCGAGGCGCGTGGCCGTCTCTGCGAACAGCGCTCCCCGGTCGCGATCGCTGCCCGCGATGACCTCATCAAAACGCCGTGTTCATCGCGGTACCACACGGGTACCCGCGGCCCGGTGCTTGCGCCGTGAGCTGGACTTCGCCGGATCAGGTGGAGATGGGGGCATCGGGTCGAAGCCCGGCATGGTCCGCAGGAAGTCCTGCATCCAGGCGGGCAGCACGCTGAAGCCCTGGATCAGATCCGTCCGGATTCCGTCACCGTGTTCCGGGTCGCCGAAGAGGCGAGCCAGCGTGGTCCTGATGCGGTCACCGTCTGCCGGCAGCATGTCCTTGAGCCAGTGCAGGGCCTGGACGACTCGCATTGCCGGCCTGCCCGCCCAATAGAGGCGACTTGGCGCTGTCGGCTTGAAGTCGATGGTGAGCTTGTCGAGTTGAATCGAACGGGGCTGGGTGTCTGTGTAGATCGTGACGCGGGCCGGAACAGCGTCGGTCAGGCCGAGGTCGTTTGCCGCCGTCATTCCATCGACGAGTATCCGGCTTTGGTCGCGCCGCGCGAGAGCGTCGATGACGGCGCGGTAGTCCGGCGATGCCAGGCGCTGGGTCAGACTGTTCAGGGTGGGGCGGTCATACAGCCCTCGATCGATCCGGCGCAACATGCCCCGGGCGACCAGACGTTGCAGCGTCTTGTCAATCGCCGCCCGGGTGCCCAGGGAAGCAAAGTCAGCAGGCACCCAGACGTAGCCAGGCCCTGCGGCGTCGAGCATGGCGGAAATGCGGTGCACGGAATCGGACATGGATGATGTGTCCGAAGTTTATATATATATTTCGGACAAATGGCAAGTGAAATCTGTAAATCCGTCCGAAGTGTATATATAAACTTCGGACAGAGATCCCATGACCTACGCGCACCTCTCCGCCCACCGGCGTCGACCTCGCCGAGAAGCTCGCCACCTTCAACGAGCTGTGGCAGCCCCGCGTCGTGGGTCAGTTCAACGGCCACGACCTGATGGTGGCCAAGCTCAAAGGCGAGTTCACGTGGCACCGGCACGAGGACACCGACGACTTCTTTCCGGTGCTGAAAGGCCGAGTGACGATTCGGATGCGCGAGGGCGACGTGACGCTCGGGCCCGGCCAGCTATACGTCGTTCCGCGCGGTGTCGAGCATTGCCCGGTGGCGGAGGACGAAGCGGAGGTTCTGCTGATCGAGAAGCAGGGGACGCCGAACACCGGAAACGCAGCGACGGCGGCAGCGCGGCGAGCAATCTGAGGCAGCCTGAGGCGGCCTCAGAACATAAAGGTCACCGACTCCTTGTCGTTGACCGACACCGCGCCGCTGGCAATGATCTGGTTGAGCATGGTGGCTGCCTCGGGCGAATTGGCGTCGACGCCGATCATCGAGGCGATGTGAGCGACGAGTCGCGCCAGCTTGCGAGGCCGACTGGCGGCGGGACTCTTCATCAGGATGGCCACGACTTCTTCGAGTGACTTTCTCGCGGACGTCGGTCGACCGGCTGCGCTGAGCGGGAGGGATCCACTGGTTTTCACCGCAGGCTTGCTGCTCGCCTTCTTGGTGGCTGCTGTCTTTGCAGGTAACTTCTTCGCTGGGGTCTTCCTGGCGGCCTTCTTCACCACCGCCTTTTTGCCGGGCGTCGGCGCGGCCGCGGCATTCTTGGTGGCTACTTTCCGTGGGGACGTCTTGGCCGATCAGTACATGGGTCCTGCTGTCCGGCGCCGCTTCGATAGCGAGCTCTCGATTGCGACTAGGTCTTGGCAGTCGCCGTCAGGTCCTCAGTAGTCGAAGTCAACCGCGAACTCGTCCAAGTCGATCCCGGCAACCTCGTCGACGATCGCCGCCGGGGGCAACACCCACGACGCCTGATACCAGTTCCGCGTTCAGCGCTTCGGTCGGATGTCCTTCGAGCAAACAACGTACGTCGCGCGGGTGGTACGTCGCGACCAACTGGATCTCCCGACCATCTCGCAGCTTGATCGAATACCGCGCCCGAGCGACGTCGTCGGCATTCATCGCGACTCCCACATGTCTGTCACCAGGCCGGAGCCCAGGAGCGTGGCGGGCCCTGGAACCAGGATGCTCTCGAACGGCGTGTCCATCTCCTGCTCGATCAGCCAACTGGCGACGCCCCGTTGTCGCAGAAACTCGGCGTGCCGCCGGTTCAGGGCCATCGCGCGCCTTTGCCTGCCTCCTTCGGCGGAGTGGAAACCCAACCGGCCGTGCTTTCCCAGCAAGCGCCGGTTGCCGCCCGCGAACGCGCTGATGCATGCACTGGCACATCGACTCAGCACGAGGGTGTCGACGTCATGCGCCTCGAGCAGCTTTCCCAGAGCAAGGCCTTCGACCGCATAGCCTCCCGGCGAATCCAGCTCGACAAGGCGGATCTCGGGGTGGGAGCGCAGTGCCTCGTCCACGTGCACCGTCGTGCCGAAACCCAAGGGGCCGTGAACGACCAGTCGGCCGAGGCCGGCGTCGGCCCGGATCTCGGCCCGCTCGTCCCTGTCCGTCGTCAGCGCCCAGAGCCATGCAATCCATGCGTCGGCCTGAAGTGCGAGGCCGGCAGAGGTGGCGAGCACGCAGGTCGCAACGACCACCGCAGGCCCGAGGGCGGCCAGCCGCCCGGCTCCGTCGTCGTCGGCCCGCTTCCCACCGCGCACGGCGCCGATCAGTCCCCATGCCGACACCGCCAGCAGCAGGCTGGTCACCGCGATCAGCACCGGTGCGACGAGTCGGTAGTGCCAAACCCAATCGACCGAGTCGATCAGCACCGACATCACTCCCGACAAGCCCAGCAGCAGGAACAAGGGCACGGCCGCGGAGGCCACCGGCCCGTGTTCCCCGCGCCAGTGCCCGAGCACCAGCGCAGCGAGCACCGAGCGCCGTCGAACCGGCCTTCGTTGCGACCGGCAGCCGGCATGCGAATGCGCCGTGCTCATTCGGGGTCGAACTCCGCCTTGCCTTCGGCCGCCTTGCGCCGCAGGTAGAGCGGCTGCATGTCTTGCGCAAACGCCTGAACCTCGTCGTGCGCCGAAAGCCGCTTCGAGAGCTTGGCCGACGAGAACATCGACTCCTTCATGAAGCGCCTTTGCTCGCGCGCCGCCGCGAGGCCGCGCATCGAGGCGAGGATGGCCGCGACCCAGTCGTTGCCGGCGAACTGCGCCTCGGCCCCGACGAGCAGCTCGCCCACGCCAGCCCAGTCTCCAGCGCCCGCGGCCTCGCGCATGCGGCGCAGAACCACCGCCGCCTCGAGCTCGGCGACACGACGCGCCAGGAGCTCGCTGATGGGCAAGCCTTCCCACGCCGCGGTGCCGACCACCGGAACGCTGATCGCGTGCTGCTCGATCTGCACCGCGGCGCCTTCCAGATCCTCGGCCACGACGCGCACACGCGCGAGCATGAGCGGGTTGCCCACCGAAGGCAGACGCGCTTTGGGCACCCGGATGCGCAGCACGCACCACGCCTCAGACGCCCAGGCCACATCGGGCAACTGCCAGCCGCCGCCTTCGGCACGCTGGTAATCGTTGAGCATCTCGGCCTCGATGCCTTCGGGCAGTGCGATCGTGAGCACCACCTTCTTCAGGCACAGGTTGGCGAGCAGCGCGAACTCCTGGCGAAACGGCTCCATGAGGTCGTCGGCGGTGTCGCCGTAGTAGTGGTTGCCCTGGCCGGCATCGGCCATCGCCACCATCAGCTCCTCGTTGAAGTGGCTGCCCAGGCCGTAAGTGCTGGTGGTGACGCCCGCCGCGGCCAGTTCGCGGCACTGCGCCGTGATCGCCTCGGCCTCCACCACGCCCTCGTTGGCCTGGCCGTCGGAGAGCAGCACGACGCGACGAATGCCGAGCGAGGCGGGCAGGCCGGCCAGGCTGTCGGCGCCGGCTCGCCAGCCGCCGTGCAGATTGGTGTTGCCGCCCGAATGGATGGCCGAGAGCGCCAGGCGCAGGGCGCCCGACTCGGCGGCAGCGCAGGCCGGCGAGAGCACCTCGACGCGGTTGTCGAACTGCGTGAGCGACACCTTGTCGGCGCCATGCAGGCTGTCGAGCACGAAGGTGGCGCAGCGACGCGCCTCTTCGAGCGGGCGCCCGGACATGGAGCCCGAGCGATCGATCACGAGGGCGATGCCGTAGGGCGGCCGCGCCTTGGCGCCCGGTTGCGCCTCGGGCGCCTGCAAGCGCACCAGCACGTCGAGCTGGCCGTCGGCCTCGGCCTGCAGCCCGGCGCGGGCCGGCGTGGCGAGGAGGCGGGTGTTCAGGGAGAGGTACTGGTTCATGGGCGCCTTTCGGGAAGGGTGGGCAGACAGTGTGGTGCCCGAGAGGCTCACAGAGTGAGCTACGCCGCTGTCATCATCTGCCCATGCAGCCCACCATCCCCGTCTTCTATCGCCCCGAAATGTCGGCCCCGCCCACCGACAGCTTCGCCCCCGGCGCGCACAAGCCCAAGCTCGTCGTCGACCACTGGCTGAAAGACAGCACGCTGCCCATCACGCTGCTGAGCTTCGAGCCTGCCACCCGAGACCAGCTCTGCCTCGCGCATGACCCGGCCTACGTCGACGGCGTGCTCGCCTGCGAGATTCCGAACGGCTTTTCCAACCGCGATCCGAACGTCGCGGCCGCCTTGCCCTACACCAGCGGCGCCATGCTCGCCGCGGCCGAGGAAGCGATCATCGAGCGCGGCGTTGCCTGGCGCGCCCGTCTCGGGCTTTCATCATGCGCACCACGCCGCGTCGAGCGGCTACTGCACCTTCAATGGCCTGATGGTCACCGCGCT
>Ga0163144_10022310_pt1 | contig 12545 bp, 8 predicted proteins | sample OliLak19BULKMAT1_FD_123175 | JGI IMG/M metagenome (GOLD analysis project Ga0163144, IMG submission 123175) | Freshwater microbial mat bacterial communities from Lake Vanda, McMurdo Dry Valleys, Antarctica - Oligotrophic Lake LV.19.BULKMAT1 | ecosystem: Environmental > Aquatic > Freshwater > Lake... | reverse complement strand
TGCAACTCGCCTCCGTGAAGTTGGAATCGCTAGTAATCGCGGATCAGCTACGCCGCGGTGAATGTGTTCCTGAGCCTTGTACACACCGCCCGTCAAGTCATGGGAGCCGGAAATAGCCGAAGTGGCCTCAATACAGAGGTCCCTACGCTAGGTTCGGTGACTGGGACTAAGTCGTAACAAGGTAGCCGTAGGGGAACCTGCGGCTGGATCACCTCCTTTCTAAGGGATTACTTAGAACGCCAATCTGGTCAAACATCTTCCCTCAGGTCGATGTTCCCAGACGATTCAGGGCAACCTGTCTCAACCCGGTGCGAACCGGTGGCGTATAACTTGTCAGCACAGCCTCGTCTGATCGCAAGATCAGAAACGGTTGCAGTAATGTCACCGAATGGCATCCGACTATAACTTGAAATTGACAAAAGCCCGGGCTCGAAAGAGTCCGGGCTTTTTTTCATACCTCTCCGAGACCACCCCGTCCGATAATGCGATCAAGACAATTTGCCGCTTTCTAGTGCATCCGTCAGTCACATATTTACGATAGATATTACAGTCGGTAGGCCGGCATGAGTTTGCCCCGTGTTCACCGAGCGCCGCCGTCCGACTCCGGACTGTATTCCCGAATTCGTGTCCCCGGCAGCCCCATTGAAATGACGCGCCGTACTTTAATAACATAGTGCCCATTTTATCCGTTTGCTTTGCAAGGCGTACATCGTACACTTTGCCCTGACTACCATCGCGAGTTGAGGCGCGGCGGCGGTTGACAGAGTTGGGCGCGACGGGTGGGCATTGCGTTTGTACTGATGCCTGGAGGTTGTCATGCCTGATCAGTTTTCCATGGCGCGGCGTGTCCGTTCTCTATTTTCATTTCTCAGCACTCTCGGGTCGGCAAAATTGCGCGACGTCTGGCGCGCCGTCTTGACCGAGCCGCTCGAGGCCCGCAGGCTGATGTCCGCGGAGGTCGGGTACCGGTTCGTCGTGACCAGCGGGTCGACCGGGTTCGACTGGGCCCGCGCCACCGCGATCGACTCCGCGGGAAACGTCATGGTCACCGGGGACCGCGCCAGACTCGCGGTCCCTTCACTTTCCGGCTCGACGGGCAATGGTGACGCCTTTCTCGCCAAGCACTCCGCCAACGGAACCCTGATGTGGTCCCGCGCCTTCGGCGGTGGAACGGCCGCCGGCGGCTACAGCGTCGCAACCGATGCGACACGAAACATCTACGTCACCGGCGCCTTCTCCGGTACGGGTGACTTTGACCCCAGCCCCTCCGTCTACAACCCGCTCACCTCCAATGGCTCCGCCGACGCGTTCGTCGCGAAGTTCGGGCCCTCCGGAAACCTCCTCTGGGCACAAGCCTCCGGTGCAGGTGGTTACGACCGCGGGATGTCCGTCAGTGTCGACGGCCAGGGAAACATCACCACCGCGTCGCTCTCGATCGGGGATTTCGATAATACCCTCACACTCACACGTTACGACCCCGCCGGCAACGTGATGTGGCAGAAGCAGCTCAACGGTCAGTTCGGTGACCCCACGCTCACCACGAACTCCACCGGCGACGTCTACCTCGCCGGCTCGTTCTCCCAAGACTTCACCGACTTCGACCCCGACGCCGGCGTCGCACGCCTCCGGACCAACGGCGCAAGCAATAATTCGTTCCTGGTCCGCTTCGATACCAACGGCGCCTACGTCTGGGGTCAGAATCTGTCACCCGCCGCCGGGGCGCAGACGTGGACGAACGACGTCGTCCTCGATTCCAACGGCAACGTGTTCACGGTCGGCGGCTTCGTCGGTGAGGTCGACTTCGACCCGTCGGTCACCGGTCGATTCACGCGCACCAGCGTCGACGGCTCCGCCGGCGCGTTCATCAACAAAGTCACGCCCGACGGCGCGTTCATCCTCAGCCGCCGCGTCGACGGACCGGGCTTCGACGAGGCACGCTCGCTCGCGTTGCTTTCACGAGACAATTTCGTCATCGCCGGTGTGTTTCAAGGTTCGTTCGACGCCAACCCGAGCACGGGGTTCCTGCCCCTTTCCAGCGCCGGTGGGCTTGACGCATTTGCCGCGAAGTTCAATCCCGACGGCGTCATCCTCTGGGCCACGTCCGCCGGCGGGACCGGTGACGACTACGCCAACGGCATCGCGACCTTCAGTGGTGAAGTTACCGTCGTCGGCGCGTTCCAAGGCACCGCCGACTTCGACCCCAGCTCGACCGCGATCCAAAACCGTACGAGCGAAGGCGATTACGACACCTTCTTTCAGCGCCTGGTCATGGGCGATTCGGTCAAGCTATTCACGCCCAAGGGAATCGTTCAGCCGTTCGCGCTGACGCACAAAACGTTGATCGACAGCGACGCCAAACTGCTCGGCTGAGCCGTACCGTCCACCGACTTTCTCGACCACGCCCGGCGGGCGACGATCAAATTCCCGCCGGGCGTGGTCGTTTTGTCGAGTCTTGGTTAAACTGTTCTCAACGTCCATTTTCTTCACCTGTAAACCGGGAGCAACCTCATGGCCGAGCTAGGAAACGCGGAATTCCCCACGATTATCGGACCCGACGCCACGTTCAAAGGTGAACTGACGTTCGAGAAGGGCATGCGTCTGCACGGCAAACTAGAGGGCAAGATCACCACGCCCGGCCGGGTGCACGTCGCGAAAGAAGCCCACATGCTCGCCGACGTCGAGGCGGGCGCGATCTCGATCGAAGGCGACGTCAAAGGCAACCTGACCGCGACCGACCGGATCGAACTGAAACAGTCGGCGCGGTACGAAGGCGATCTTCGCGCCGGCAAGCTCGTGGTCGACGAAGGGGCCATTTTAAACGGCCACGTGAGCGTCGGCCCGGATGCGGTGAAAAATACCAAGCCCCCGGTCGTCGGTTCGGGCACGCTACAGGCGCTGCGCCCCGTCCCACCGACTGTCCCGCCGGTGCGATGATTGCGACGGCTGACTCACCATGTCGCGCTTTCCCGGCTCAGCTTCCGGTCCCGTCGGTGACGACGCGCTGACCATCGTCTGCCTCTACTGCGTCAAGCCGCAGGAGGTCAGTCGTCGCGCCAAGAGCGTGACGTGCCGGTATTGCTACAAGGCGCTGCGCATCGAGGATTTGCCGATCAAGACCTACGAAGCCCGCCGGGCGATCGAGGTGGTGGGCGTGGTGACGATCGAGAAAAAGGGTCACGTCGTCGCCGACCGGATCGTGTGCAACGGGCTGATCGTGCGCGGTAAGGCCAAGGGCCACGTCACCAGCCGCGGGCCGGTGCTGATCGGGCCCGACGCCGAGCTGAAAGGCGACGTCACCGCGCCGACGCTCGCGGTCGGCGCGGGCGCGATCTTGGAGGGGACGTATCACATCCAACCGCCGGAGCAGGGCGCGTAAAGGCCCCATTTTGTCGCCCGGACGTGCGTGCGCCACGGGCACCGGGCGCGACCTAGCGTAACGTCGACGCTTTAGTGTCGTCTCTTGGGTGGATTGGCCGATACACCGATGACCGTCTGACTTCTTGGAGATTTTTCATGCGACGATTCACCGCCGAATGTCTCGAACCGCGCCGCCTCCTGCACGGCGACGGGGACGTGTTCACGTTTTTGAAACCCGACGGTACGCTGCAGGTCTTCGGCGTCGATAGCACCACCGACCTCGACACGGTGCGCGTCTACATCAGTGTTGCCAACGGACAGCGCTTCGTGAACGCCGAACTGCAAGGACCCGAGTCCACCGAGGCCAATGGCATCGGGTATCTGGAAGCCGACGTGACCGGGGTGGAAATTGCGACGTTTCAGGGAAACGACCGGATCGACATCGGCGCCCAAGGCGAAACGTGGACCCTGCCGGTAACAGTTTTTGCCGGCAAAGGGAACGACACGATCGTCGGCGGGCTGGGCGCGGATTCGATCTTCGCCGGCGCGGGGGACGACACCGTTTACGCCCGTTCGGGCGCGGATTTCGTGTCGGGCGGGGGCGGGAGCGACACGCTCGTCGGGAGCCGAGGCCCCGACACGATCGTCGGCGGATCGGGCGACGATTCGATCCTCGGCGGAAATGGTTTCGACCACCTCTTCGGTCTGGGTAACGCCGGCGAAGCGCTCGGTAACGGTCAAACCGACGCCGACACGCTCCTCGGCGGAGCGGGCAACGACACGATCGGCGGCGGACCCGACGCGGACTTCATCCTCGGCGGGGTCGACACGTTCAGCCCGTTCACCGGTTATGACTACGTCGTCGGGGGCGCGGGGAACGACTTCATTTTTACCGGCGACGGAAATGACACGCTCGTCGGCGGGGCCGGGAGCGACGTCCTCGACGCCGGCGCCGGGCAGAATGCCTTTTTCGCTCAGGACGGACAGGCCGACTCGCTCTACGGCACCGGCGGCGCGACGACACTCCTGTACGACCAGACGCTGGACACGGTCCAGACTATCATCGATTGACCCAAGTCTGTCTCGCCAGCGATAGCGCTGGTCGTTTGCCGCGTCGGGCCTACACTCGTGCCGATGTCCGACGCGGTCGAACCCACGCCCAATTCTGCGCCCATTCACCCGACCTTGCGCGAGGCCGCGTGGGTCTGGGCGCGCGTCGCCGCGCTCAGCTTCGGGGGCCCGGCGGGGCAGATCGCGGTGATGCACCGGGTGTTGGTCGACGAAAAACGTTGGATCGACGAGGCGAGATTTCTGCACGGGCTGAACTATTGCATGGTGTTGCCCGGGCCCGAGGCGCAGCAGCTCGCGACCTACATCGGCTGGCTGTTGCACCGCACGGCAGGGGGGCTGGTCGCGGGGATTTTGTTCATTCTGCCGGGGTTTTTATCGATTTTGGGGCTGAGCATCGTCTACGCCTTGTGGCAGGAGCAACCGCTCGTCGCGGCGGTTTTCTTCGGACTGAAACCCGCAGTGCTGGCGGTCGTGGTGGAGGCGACGCTGCGCCTGGGGAAGCGGGCGCTCAAAGGCCGACCCATGGTTTGTGTGGCGGGGCTGGCGTTCGTTCTGATCTTTTTTTTCGACGTGCCGTTTTATGCGATCGTCCTGGGCGCGGGTGTTGTCGGGTTTGTGGGATCACGCGTCGTGCCTGGCCGGTTCGTTGTCGCGCCGGCGGATGAGGGGATGGCGTTGCGGGTTGAGATTGGCAGGAATCCGCGTCTGACGACGACGGCGTGGACGGTGTTGGTTTGGCTTTTGGTGTGGTGGGTGCCTTTGGGCTTCGTCGCGTGGGGGACTGGCGCGGGGAGCATTTACACGCAGATGGGGCTGTTTTTCAGCAAGGTCGCGTGCGTGAGTTTCGGCGGGGCGTATTCGGTGCTGGCGTACGTGGCGCAACACGCGGTGGAGCAACAGAACTGGCTGAGCGCGCCGGAAATGCTGGTCGGCCTGAGCCTGGCCGAGACGACGCCGGGGCCGCTCATCATGGTGTTGCAGTTCGTCGGGTTCATGGGGGCGTATCACGCGCACGCGTCGGTCGGCGCGGGCGTGCTGGCGTCGTGCGTGACGGTGTGGGCGACGTTCGCGCCATGTTTCCTGTGGATTTTCGCCGGCGCGCCGTATGTGGAGGGGATGCGACAGAACCGGTCGTTGTCGGCGGCGCTGTCGACGGTGACGGCGGCGGTGGTGGGCGTGATCCTGAACCTCGCGGTCTGGTTCGCGGTGCATGTTTTGTTTGCGAAGGTGGATGACGTGCGCGTCGGGCCGGTGCGTCTGACCGTGCCGGACGTGCACAGCGTCGACCTCTGGGCGGTGGGCGTTGCGCTGGTCGCGTTCGTGATGATTTTCAGATTCAAAGTGAACCTGATCCTGACTCTGCTGACGTGCGGCGGGATTGGGGTGGGGATTTCACTCGCGCGTGCGTTTATTTAGTCACGGCCTCAACTTCGCACGAGGCCGGAAATCAGGTAGTCGGCGAAAAGCGTGTTGTACAACGCGCCGGGGCGACGTTGCTTGCAACGCTCGACGGCGCTCTTTGCGTCCATGCCGTTGTACATGAGGATGAGCGCGACCATGAGGGCGCTCCGGTTCAGGCCCAGTCCGCAGTGCGCCAGAACACGGTCGCCGCGCTTGACGAGTTCGGCGCAGAGTTTGGCGACGGCGTGGAGCCGGTCGAGGTCGGGGAGCTGACCGTCGAGGATCGGCAGGTAGATGTAGAGGAAGTGGTTGGCGGTGGTCGGTACGCCGTGGTCGATGCCTCCTTCGAGGTCGATGACCGTGTCGATGCCGCGCGCCAGGATGGGCGTCCAGTCTTCGATCGCCGCCGACAGAAACACGTGACCGGTGTCGTCCATTTGGACGATTTCTTCGAGCATGTTTTCCGGTTCGCCGGGCTGGTGCGTGCTCATGTCGCGGGATGATACGACGGGGAGGTGGATTGTGCACGAATCGGTCGTTCGGTGAGTCAACTTTGTCGTGGCAAAACGTCGGACGGGTGGACCTACGGTCCGACCGCTACGCGGGATGAGGGAGTGTTTCCAGAACCGAAAAAATCTGTCGGAACGGGAGTTGTCCACCGCCGATTCGGGACGACCGGTGGATAACCTGCGCCGCATCGGGTGCCCGAGCGCGCGTCAGGAAATTTTGTGTTAAGTTTAAGTCAAGAAACGACCCATTGTTAGCATCACATTGAGGGCTTGATATCCAACATTTAGTAAAGTTTTTGTTGAACTCTACCAGATGTAGTGTATTATGCGTCACGGTCGACGATTCGGCGTTCGGACCGGGCAAATGTCCGAATGCCGAGAAATTGAGCACGTCCGGGCATCGGGTTTGCGACCAAATCTGAGTCCCGGGGAGATCGGGAAGAAACCAATCGCCGTCAGGATGATGGCGTTCAATCTAATGCAGTACGGGAGCCTGCGACCAGGCTTGAGGGCGGAGCACGTCTCGCCGCTCGGAGGTCTCCCGATGACTCGTAGGACCGCGCCCATGGGTATTTTGTGTGACACGCAAATCCGCGAACTGATCGGCATCGAACCGTTCGCGGACAACGTCAAGCGGCCTGGGAAAATCAGCTACGGCGTATCCAGCTACGGGTACGACCTGCGCGTCGGGGCGGTGTTCAAGATTTTCACCAACATCAATAGCGCTGTCGTCGATCCCAAGCGGTTCGACGACAAAAGCTTCGTCACGATCGACTGTGACGCCGAAGGACGCGACCACGTCCTGATCCCGCCGAACAATTTCGCGCTCTGCGAGACGGTCGAGTGGGTCAAAATCCCGCGCGACGTGCTCGCGATCTGCGTCGGTAAGAGCACCTACGCCCGCTGCGGGATCATCGTCAACGTCACCCCGATCGAGCCGGAATGGCAGGGTAAGATCACGTTGGAAATTAGTAACACCACGCCCCTGCCCGCCAAGATTTACGCGAACGAAGGCATCGCCCAGCTTTTGTTCCTAAAAGGCGAACGCGTCTGCGCGACCAGCTACGCGGACAAAGGTGGCAAGTATCAAAACCAAGGTGGATTGACGCTGCCGCGGGTGGATTAATTCAACCAAACTGACCGCTGAAAAACTGGAGTCCTGCCATGATTTACGCCTCTCCCACGTCTCCGAATCCCGGCCCGGCCGCGTTGCTGGACTTTTCGTTCAAGCATTTCATCACGCTCAGCGTGGTGAAAGTCCTCTACATCCTGCTGCTGGCGCTGGCGGGCCTCAGCTGGATCATCGTGGTGATTGGTTCGATGATTGCCGGTTTCAACGAGGGGTTCGGCGCCGGCGTGCTCGCGACCTTCATGAGCATCATCATCATGACACTGGTCGTCGCGATTCAGGTGATTGTCTGGCGGGTCATGTTGGAATTGATCGTCGTGATTTTCCGCATCAGCGAGAACACGAGCAAACTGGTCGGCGGCGACACCAGTCCGACCGGCGGGTTCCCGGTTACGCCGTACGCGTCGGTCGCACCGACGCCAATACCGACCGCGACACCGCCGAGCGTGGGATAAAGAACGTCTATGAAGTTGTGTCGTGAGGGTTTAAAGAGCCCTGTTGTTTGAGCGGCCAAATCAGGGTTCTTCGAACCCCCGCGACACAGATAACGATTGACACGGAGGTTTCATGACTACTTCATTTCGACATGTCGTGAACTCAACGCACCCTAGCCACCGCTTCCATTCGCGGGTGGTGCTACCCTCGTCACCGTTCGTGCGGGAGCGGGCGTCGCAGGCGTATGCCAGCCACGGAGTGGTTGCGCAGGAGCCGGTGCGGTCGTCGGATTTGCATTCATCATTCGTTCAAAGTTCGGAATTGATTGAAGATCAGGTTTGTTCGCGCAACGCATAGTTTAGCCGCGACGCGAAGCGGAGCGCGTAGCGGTTTCCACAGGATGTCTGGATCGGATGGAAGTGCTCCGCTTCGCGTCGCGGCTAAACCGCCTGTCGCAAGGTCGTTCGTCGTTCTTGTTGTTCGCAGATTCGGAAAAGGATTTCGCACCATGAAAATTACCCGTCGTTTCACCAAAGCCGGCCAAGACCCGTTTTCCACCGTCGAATATGACTTGCGTGACAGTCGGATCAGCAATCCCGACGGCAGCATCGTGTTCGAGATGAAAAACGCCGAAATCCCTAAGCAATGGAGCCAGCTCGCGACCGACATCATGGTCAGCAAGTATTTCCGCAAGGCCGGCGTCCCGCAGACCGACCCGGCGACGGGTCAGCCCCTTCGCGACGCAAATGGCAACCTCGTCCTCGGACCCGAGCGCAGCGCGAAACAGGTGATCGGTCGTCTGGCTGCGTGCTGGCGCCACTGGGCTGAGACACACAACTATTTCGATTCGATTGCCGATGCGCAAGCGTTCTATGATGAACTGGCCTACATGATGGTGCACCAGATGTGCGCCCCCAATAGTCCGCAATGGTTCAATACCGGCCTAAATCATAGTTACGGAATCACCGGGCCGGCCCAGGGTCACTACTATTGCGACCCGAAGACCGGCGAGTTATTGAAGTCGAAGGATGCATATAGTCACCCTCAACCGCATGCTTGCTTTATCCAAAGCGTGAAAGACGACCTCGTCGGTGAAGGGGGCATTATGGACCTCTGGACGCGCGAGGCGCGGCTGTTCAAGTACGGCAGCGGCACGGGGTCGAACTTCTCGAAAGTGCGCGGCGACGGGGAGCGCCTCGCCGGCGGGGGACGTAGCTCGGGCATCATGAGCTTCCTCAAAATCGGCGACCGCGCCGCGGGTGCGATCAAGTCTGGCGGGACGACCCGGCGCGCCGCGAAGATGGTCTGCCTTGATCTGGATCACCCGGACATCGAAGATTTCGTCAACTGGAAAGTGCGCGAAGAACTCAAGGTCGCGGCCTTGGCCGAAGGCATGAAGGTCTTGCCGAAGGACCAGCAGGAACTGGCGAAAAAGCTCGGCCTGAAGCTCGACTACGACTTCAACGGCGAAGCGTACATGACCGTGTCCGGTCAGAATTCCAACAACTCCGTCCGCATCCCCAACAGCTTTTTCAAAGCCGTCGAAAACGACGGCGACTGGACGCTGACCTATCGCACGAACGGCAAGGTCGCGAAAACCCTTAAGGCGCGTACGTTGTGGGACGAAATCGCGTTCGCGGCGTGGCGCTGCGCCGACCCCGGCGTGCAGTACGACGACACGATCAATCAGTGGCACACGTGCCCGAAGTCCGGCCGCATTAATGCGAGCAACCCGTGCGTCACTGGTGACACGCGCGTCCTCACGCCCGGCGGAATCTGGCGGCGCATCGACCAGATGATCCACCTGCCCAGCCGCGTCGTCACCAACCTCGACGGTCAGGAAATCCACGTCACCGACGGCGCGTTCCCCACCGGCACGAAGGAAATCTTTGAACTCAAAACCGCAGGCGGCTACAGTCTCAAACTAACCGCCGACCACAAAGTCTGGACGCGCCAGCGCGGCTGGGTCGAGGCCGCGAAGCTCACCACCGCCGATGACTTGCGCCTGCCCGCCAAGCCGGCTTGTGTCTACGACATCGGCGAGCCGCAGGACGCGAAGTTCTTCCAGTTGGCCGGGCTGTTCTTGTCCGAATCCAACACCGATCACGAAGCATTGACGCTCGACCACGCCGACATCGACGAGCAGACGCTAGAAAACCTGAGCGACTATGTGCGCGAAACCTGGAGCGAGCAACCCGAAGAACTCGTCGGCGTCGGTGCGTCCGTGAGCGACGCCCACGCGTCCACGAACGATTCCCACGCCGCGGCGTCAGCCGCGGATTGCTCGGCCACGCTCACCCTCACCCACGGCAAACTCATCTCCCGCATCCGCGCCTACGTGCGCGGCACGGGCAAATCCAAACGTTTAAGCGACGACGCCTTTACTTCCGGCCTCGCCGCCCAGAAACACCTGCTCCGCGCGCTCTTTAGCGCGGACGCACAAGTCCGTCACGGTACGATCGAACTGACGAGCCTGAGCAGCGGCTTTTTGCACGACGTGCAAATGTTGCTTCTCGGGTTCGGCATTCAAAGCGCCGTATCCAGTTTCATTGACAGTGGCGGAGCCGCTGTCCGCGGAGGCGTAGCCTCCGGTCGGACGAACAAGTCCGGTCGGAGTGCGCCCGTCGACGAAGTCAGCCCGCGCCACGGCCTGCGCGTCGACCCCGGCAGCCTCCGCTTTTTTGGCAAACACCTCGGGCTCCTGCCCGGGACGAAACTCCCCCAGCTCGCGCAAGCCATCAGCTTCGCGATCGACCGCGCCTCGACGGGCACCGGCCACGACGCCCACTTCGACCGCGTCGCGACCCTCACGCCCCTCGGCAAGCAGCAGGTCTTTGACCTGACCGAACCCGTCACCCACAGCTTCATCGCCAACGGTCTGACGGTCCACAACTGCTCCGAGTACATGTTCCTCGACGACACCGCCTGCAACCTGGCCTCGCTGAACGTGCTCACGTTCTACGACCCCGAATGCAGAAGGTTTGACATCGAAGGCTATAAGCATGCCGTCCGCGTCTGGACGATCGTGCTCGAAACCTCCGTGCTGATGGCCAGCTTCCCCTCCGAAGACATCGCGCGGCTCAGCTACCGCTACCGTACGCTCGGCCTGGGCTACGCGAACCTCGGCGCGATGCTCATGCAGTCGGGCATCCCGTACGACAGCGACAAAGGCCGCGCGATCTGTGCCGCGCTCTCGTCCATTTTGACGGGTGAAAGCTACGCCACCAGCGCCGAACTTGCGAAAGAGCTCGGCGCGTTCCCCGGCTACGAAGACAACAAGAACGAGATGTTGCGCGTCATCCGTAACCACCGTCGCGCCGCCCACGGGACGAGCGACTACGAAACGCTCGACATCAAACCCGTCCCCATCGACCCCGCCCAGTTCAGCGCGTCCGACCCGCTCGCGTCGCGTCAACTTCTGGACGCTTCACGCGAATGCTGGAACCGCGCGCTCGCGCAAGGTGAGCTGCACGGCTACCGAAACGCCCAGACGACCGTCATCGCGCCCACCGGTACGATTGGCCTGCTCATGGACTGCGACACCACCGGCGTCGAACCCGACTTCGCACTCGTCAAATTCAAAAAGCTCTCGGGCGGCGGGTATTTCAAGATCGTCAACCAGTCGTTGCCCCCGGCGCTGAAAAATCTGAACTACAGCCCCGAGCAGATCAACGAAATGCTCAAGTACGTGCTGGGCACGATGACGCTGCACGACACGCCGCACATCAACCGCCAAACGCTGCTGACCAAGGGCTTTACCGAATCGGAACTGAACAAGATCGAAGCGCAATTGCCCGGCATGTTCGAGTTGAGCTTTGCGTTCAGCGCGTGGACGCTGGGCGCGGACTTCTTCAAACGCCTGGACATTCCCGAAACTGAATGGCAGGCCCCCGGCTTCAACCTGCTTCGCAAGCTCGGCTTCACCGCCAAGCAAATTAATGAAGCCAACGACGTCGTCTGCGGACGCGGGACGGTCGAAGGCGCGCCCCACCTCAAGGACGAACATCTGGCGGTCTTCGACTGCGCCAACAAGTGCGGCAAGACCGGTAAACGCTTCATCCACGTCGACGGTCACATCAAAATGATGGCGGCGGCGCAACCGTTCATCAGTGGCGCGATCTCCAAAACCATCAATCTCCCCAACGAAGCCACCATCGACGACATCAAAAAGTCCTACCAGCTCTCGTGGGAACTGGGGCTGAAATCCAACGCGCTGTATCGGGATGGGAGTAAACTCAGTCAGCCGCTTAATGTGAAGAGCGACGAAGATTTGGACAAGAAGACGGATGAGGAAGATGCGGATGCGATTGCTGACGCGAAGAAAGAAATCACCGCATCAGCAGCTCACGCTGCAGCGTCGGCTGCTGATCTGATGATCAAATCAGACAACATCGAACCCGCGCAGGTGAAAGTCATCGAGAAGATCGTTGAGCGGATTGTGGAGCGTCCGTTGCGTCGTCGTCTGCCCGACACGCGCCACGCGGTGACGCACAAGTTCGACGTCGCGGGGCACGAGGGTTACATCACGACCGGCCTGTACGAAGACGGTACGCCGGGCGAGGTCTTCATCACCATGGCCAAGGAAGGCAGCACCATCGGCGGATTGATGGACTGCATCGCGACGCTGGTGTCGGTCAGCTTGC
>Ga0163144_10022309_pt1 | contig 12546 bp, 9 predicted proteins | sample OliLak19BULKMAT1_FD_123175 | JGI IMG/M metagenome (GOLD analysis project Ga0163144, IMG submission 123175) | Freshwater microbial mat bacterial communities from Lake Vanda, McMurdo Dry Valleys, Antarctica - Oligotrophic Lake LV.19.BULKMAT1 | ecosystem: Environmental > Aquatic > Freshwater > Lake... | reverse complement strand
GATAGAGGTTTTAGGTTTAGCTATAAATATATTTCTTATTTTCCTAGTCAGAATATCAATCGCGACTACTCCTTTTTTTGTATTTTTTAATATCTCGCGAGAAATGGGTGAGTATAATGGAAAATCGTACATATTTAATAAGTCAGATCGATCAAACTTTGCCAGCATCTTCTTGTCTGTTCCATCTGGGTTGATAGTAAATACAGTTCCAATATCTGTGTTTTTATCTTCAGGCAATGCAATTCCAGTAGTTTGAATATAGGCTAATTTTGGAAATTCTTGAAAACGCATTGCCCCTGTAGGAGAAGCTGAGACAAGTTGTGTTTTATTTGGGTTTAGCGTCTTATTGTTATTATTGACTGTGAAGTATAACCCTGCACAAATAATCAGTAAGAGAAATGTAATTCCAAAAAAAAATGGACATTGTTTTCTTGTCATTTTTGACAATCATAGGTGTTTGAATTGGAGAATCTTTAGAATAAATTTTACCTTGCTGATTTACGTTTTCTGATTTCATATATTCAGTAAAACAGCTAATTAATAGCAATGCAAGAACTTTTAGCACTGATTTACGAGGAGATACTCATTTGTGGGCTGAGTGGGATTCGAACCCACGACCAATTGATTAAGAGTCAACTGCTCTACCGCTGAGCTACCAGCCCGAAATATGTTAGATCGCGCGAACAAAGCGCGCGATGACAGATGTTGTGCCTCCGGAGGGATTCGAACCCCCAACCGTCTGGTTCGAAGCCAGATGCTCTATCCATTAAGCTACGAAGGCATACGCAAATTAGATTCGATTATATCATAGAAATCATGAATTATTCTTGTGTAAATTTTTTCAATTTTTTGATATCTTCTGAATTGAATTTGTTTTGGAGAGCGTAGAGCTGGGCTGGTTGATAGAGATATATGACGGGGATGTCTTCGGATAATTGTTTTTGAAAATCTTGATATTTCTCTTTTCTTACTTTTCTATCGACAGTTTTTCTAGCGTCCTCTAGATCTTTGTCGACACGCAAGTTGTTGTATGCTGTGATATTTGAAGTCTTTTGAGTTGAATGCCAGAAACTGTATTGGTCTGGATCTGTTGGCAGCTCTTGAGCTGCTATTAAAATTTGAAATTTGTCAGGTATTTTTGTCACTACGTCGATATTTGCTTTAATTCCAATTTCTCTCCAAGATTGCGCTACAGTTTCTGCAACTTTTTGATAAAGAGGGAGTGTTGTTATCGTAACTTGAAGACTATCAGCTTTTCGAGCTTTCAGATATTTTTGCAATTCTGATTTGGCTTTTTCCTGATTGAAAGCGAATTTGTTTTCTATAGGCGTGTAGGCCCATGAATTTGGTGGAAATGGCCCGACAAATGGAAGCTCGTCTGGAATTTGCGGTGTTTGGTATGAGAGAATTTGCCTGACTACTGGATCTTTTGTTCCGCCGACTGTTGGATCATCCATTCTGAAAAATATCCCGACATACCTGCGCTGAATTGTTTTTTTGTAAACTGTAGTGTTGTTCCATTGTTTTAGACTATCTTGATTTGAAAGTTGTAGACCTTGAATTTGACCAAGTTTGTATGCTTGAATCACGTCTTGCTCTGTCTGATAGAATTTGATTCGAATATTATGAGGAGTGCGTTTGTCAGAGACTAAATCTAGCGATGTGAGGTGTTGAGACTGCCTGTACTCGACCCTTTTGATTCTATAAGGCCCGATTCCTAGAACTTGATCGTCTGGCGTAATTTTAATCAAGGGACTTGTTAATAGTGTTGGGAAAGGGGCGTAGGAATCTTTGAGTTTGAAAACTAAAGTTCTCTCGTTTGGTTTTTCTACCGAAACGTCTGCTAGATTGTATGCTAGATCTTGTGATGATAATTTTGCTCCGTTATGCCAATATATATTGTCTTTAAGGCTAATATTGAATGTTTTTCCATTATTGTCATTTTCTACATTTTCGGCCGCTTGAGGAATCGGGTTTCCTTGTTCGTCAGTATATACAATCCCATAGCTTATATAATCTAAAACTGATTGAGGTAATTGTCTTATGGAGTATTTCCCTACTATTCCTTCTACGAACACGCTTGTGTCTGGTTTTGCTAGTTTAGGAATCCAAAGCGCTATTGAAATAACTACTAGCGAAACTGCAGCAACGATGATAATAATTTTAAGGGTGTGTTTTTTGAGGTACCCTTGGACCATCCAAATATAGAATCTAAGTTTTTTGTTCATAATACTGGCTTATTTATTATATACCCTTACAATTAGAAATAGTTTATAAATTGTGGGCATTATACGTTATTTAAACGGTTTGGATTATACGAAAAAACTTGCAATTGATAGTGAGGCAAAAATAATTCCGGATACGATGGTTGAGTAGAATACTATCTTTTCAGCTCCGCGCCTTGTACTGTAGAGTGCTCCCGAGCCAATAGATTGTGATAGTCCTGCGCCTTTTCCTTGGATTGAGACGAGCAAAATTAGGACGACTGCTACTACGATTTGTGCTATTTGAAGTGTTGTATGCATAGAATATTTTGTATTATATCGGGTTTTGAGCTAAAAGTACAGATCATGACTATTCGCTAAAAAGCCACTTAATTAATGAAGAAATAAAGTTGTAGCTGAAGGCGAGTAGTATTATGTTTTGCCAGAATCCGAAGGTGTATGAAGGAACGCTTACTACTGGTATATTTGGAATAATTGGTGGGATTATGAATCCTGGGAATGTCCATTCTGAGATATGGACTGCTGGTACAAAGTAGGTTAATCCGAAAAAGAGTGCGAGTCCTACTACCCAGCCAAATAGTCCTCGTGTCAGGAAGTTTATTGGGAGTAAAATAATTCCGAGTACTGGCTCAACTATTGTGTCGATAAAGAACATTACAAATCCGGCAATAAATAGTGTTTTGAATCCGTCAGTGTATGTGAATCCTGAGTTGTATAGAGTCATTAAGTATATTGTGATTAGGCTGACGAGGAGGTTTCTAAGTAGGTGCTTCATATACGGGTTGTAAAGCTTTTAAAAACCTCCCTTGCATGCCTTTTTAGTCTGCGGCCCGTTAGTCCTCGCTTTAAAAAGGCATACTGCGGCGGTTTTTTGCGGTTTTGAATTAAACTATATATTTTTATGCTAACATTTTTTTTGCTCTGAGGGAACGATGGAAGGTTATCCCAAATCTGTGGGCTTCGTCTCTAATATGCTGAAGCATTTGTAAGGATTTTTTGTTGTGCGGTATCTCGACTTTTGCGAAGCCTTGGTCTGTTTTTATGAAAATTTCTTCGAGTCTTTTGGCTAATGAAATGATCGGAACAGATATTCCACTCTGGCCGATTGCGTCGTGTGCTGCATCGAGCTGTCCCTTTCCCCCATCGATTACAACTAAATCTGGTAATGGCCACTCGTTGTTGAAGCGGCGCGTAAGCATTTCTTTCATCATTGTATAGTCATCAGGAGTATCTTTAATTCTAATTTTGAATTTACGGTATTCACTTTTATTCGGTTCGGCATTTGTAAATACGACCATCGCGCCAACAGCTTGTTTGCCTTGAATATTCGAAATGTCATAGCATTCAATTCTATTTGGAGCTTGAGGAAGAGTGAGATATGGACTTAGATAACTTTTTAGTTCTTCTAGCTTTTGTTGTCTTTCGTCTTCGAGTAAATTTGGATTGTCGATGTAGTCTTGAGGACGTGTGAAATTTTGAGTTATGTATTTAATGTCGTCAAGCTGTTTTTTTAGCTTTAGAGCGTCTTCAAATCTGAGCTCTTCTGATGCTTTTAACATTTCATTTTGAATTTCTCTTTCGAGAGTTTTTCTTTTGCCGCTCAAAAATAATGTGATTTGACTGACGACTCGTTTGTAATGTTCCTCACTGATATAGCCTACGCAGGGAGCTGGGCATAGTTTTATATGATAGAAAAGGCACGGAGTTTTCGGGAGAGTTTTGCAAGATCTGTATGGAAAAATTCGTCTGATTGTTTTTAAAACATTTTTTGCAGTTTGAGCGCTTGGAAATGGACCGAAGTATGTGACACCTTTGATATCTTCGTTTCTTGCCGTAGTGATGAGAGGAATGTCTTCGTTTGTTGTGATTTTTATGTATAAATATGATTTGTCATCTTTTAGAACGATGTTATACCTTGGCCTGTATCTTTTGATTTGTTCGGCTTCAAGTAACAGTGCTTCGAGTTCACTTTCAACTTCTGTGTATTCGATATGATCAATGTTTGAAACAAGGGCTGCTGTTTTGGCTCCGAGTTTGTCTGGATCTTGAAAGTATGATTTGACTCGATTTTTCAGATTGATAGCTTTTCCAACGTATATTATCTTTCGACTTTCGTCCCGATATATATATACGCCTGGCTTGTCTGGAAGATTTTTAACAATTATCTTGAGATGATCTTTTGTGTTCATATTAAATATCATCTCTCATTTTATCATTTTTTTCTTGATATTCTTTTTATTCAAAAGATTGTATGTAAAATAGCAAAGTGCTGGCAATCCAAAAAGGTATAAAACTGACAAGAGAAAATATGGGTGTAGGTAAAATGGTGTAATTTTGACTTCGATTATTTTATGTAAATTATTTGCTGAAACTTGAATTTTTCCATCGCTATTTGTTAAAAAATTAGAGTCAAATCCAGAAATCTGCCAATTAAAACTGGAATTTGGGGGAACGATTAATTCTTTTTGGTAATGATAAAGTTTGTCATTTAATTTTAAATCTGCTGTAATCGTATCTTCAAAAGCCGTATTACCATTATTTTTTATTGGAATAGATATTTTTAGATCGTTGCTAGCGATTTCTGATATTGTTTTATCTTGTGAAAATTTGAGGTCTTTTCTAATTTCCGGCTCGTTTTCAGTGAAATTGATAATTACATCTCTTGACGATGGGTTTTTACCTTTGTATGAGCCTGCAGGATATGGGCTTTCACTGCTTAAACCTTTTCTAACAAATGCAATATGGTTCAAATCGAATACATTAAAATAATCTGTGCCATGAGTGGTGTTTGACCATGTAGGATCGATTTGTACCCAACCTTTTTGATCATCCCAATATTCCGGCCAAGCATGGAGTAAATCTTGAGAAAGAGATAGCGGCCTACTGGATTTGTCGTTTGTGTAGCCGTATCCGTTTACTTCCCGAGCGGGAATATTGGCTGCTCTGGCTAGTGCGATAAACAGATCTGTGAATTCCATACAGACACTATCGGTTGTGTCATTTAGTGCGCCGATTGCCCCTTTTCTTGTATATTGGTCTGCTTGAAGTCTTGAAGAATTGTAGTGCAGAGAATCTACGACATATTGATATATTTTTTCTGGAGTTTTTAGAGAAGCTGCTAGGGAAGCGATTTTTGGATCAGTTGACTCCCAGTATTTTTGGGGTTTAGTAAATAATTGCTTTTGCTCGGCGGTAAGTGGTTGATCTTGTCGAATTTTATTTAAATAAATTATCGCTTTGCCTGTGAATTCTACATCCAGTTCTTGACTCGGATTTAAAATATATTTTGCGATATAATTGCCGTCTGAATCGACAGATATACTTTCAGGACTTGGGTTTATGGTGTCGAAAATAATTGTCTGAGTCGAAGTATTCATAGGTAAGGCAATTTCAGTGAACACTTTGCTGCTTTGGGGATTTTTTAGGTGGTAGGAAAGACCAATATTGTAAACTTGTTTTGTGCCGAAATTAAAAGATATACCAGATTTTATTAATTGGACCTTTGTGAATGAATAATATATTGCATCTGACTTGGATTCTGTTTTGTCTGGATTTGGGTATATTGATGAAGGCTTTCCAATATTATTTGGTGCGATAATTGTAATATTGTAGTCTGAAATATTGCTTCCTGTTATCTTTGGTATAGATACCGAAAAAATACTTCCTTGCTTTTGTGCTATATTTTCTGATGTATATTCAATTTGAAACGATCTGATACTCCCTTTGCCGATTACTTTGTCTTTAAATTCGACAAGGAGAGCTGACTGAGTTGAGTTTTTTGTGTATTTGGTTTTTAATTCTCCTGTTTTATCACTCGCTTTAATATCTTTAATTTTTTGAGTTCCAAGATCTAAAGTAAAACTGCTGACATAACTTTCAGCGATTTGATTTGTAGTTTTAATATTTTGACTGACTTTGGTTTGACCATTTTGCGAGAGAGTGTATTCAGCGTCGTATGAAGTTGAGAACTCGTTTGCAGAATAAACAGGGCTAATCTTTTTCGTCGCAAAAAGGGAGAACAACAAAAATATTACGATAATAATTTTGTGAAATTTCATTACTCTACTATACCAAAAATATCGCAAGATTATTCTTTAAGATGCTTTTTTTGCTTATCAAACATTTTCTTTAAATATTTTCCTGTGTAGCTGATCGGGTGCACTGCTACTTCCTCCGGGGTTCCTACCGCAACGATTTGACCTCCGCCATCGCCTCCTTCTGGACCAAGATCTATTACCCAGTCGGTATTTTTGATAACATCAAGATTGTGTTCGATAACCAAAACGGTATTGCCGTGATTAACGAGCCTGCGAAGAATTGAGAGAAGCCTTGCGATATCTGCAAAATGCAATCCGGTTGTTGGTTCATCAAGAATATACATAGTGTGGCCTGTTGGGCGTTTTGCTAGTTCTGCTGCCAGTTTTATACGCTGGGCCTCTCCACCTGAAAGCTGCGTTGCCGGCTGCCCTAATCGAATATAACCAAGTCCAACATCAAGTAGTGTTTCTAGTTTGTTTCTTAGTGCTGGAATCGCTGAGAAAAAATCGAGCGCTTCTTCAACTGTCATATTTAAAACATCAAATATATTTTTACCTCGGTAATGCACTTCGAGAGCTTCACGATTGTATCTTTTGCCTTCACAAGCGTCACAGTTGACGTAAACATCCGGCAAAAATTGCATTTCGATTTTGATCATGCCGTCGCCTTGGCAAACTTCACATCTTCCGCCTTTGACGTTGAAACTGAATCTGCCTGGGCCATAACCCCTGACTTGAGCTTCTGTTGTTTTTGCATAGAGCTCTCGAATATATGTAAAAGCTCCTGTATAGGTCGCTGGGTTTGAACGTGGCGTCCTGCCGATTGGTGACTGATCAATCATCACGACTTTATCCATAGCATCGAGGCCGAGTATGGCGTCATGGGCCCCTGGCTTGTCTTTTGACTTAAAGAAATGTTGAGCCAGAGATCTGTAAAGAATGTCATGGACAAGAGTAGATTTACCTGAGCCCGAGACTCCTGTAACGCAAACAAATTTTCCAAGTGGAATAGCAACATCAACGCTTTTAAGATTGTGCTCTGAAGCATTAACGATTTTTAATTCCATGACATTTTCATCAACTTTTCGACGACGCCTATTGTCTCCGTCCATTATTTCTTTTACTGAAAAAGTTTTATCTACTTCAACAACTTTTTTGCCTGACAAATATTGTCCGGTAATTGATTTTTTGTCATTGGTAATTTGCTCTGGTGTTCCGTGCGCTATAATTGTTCCACCAAGCTCCCCAGCGCCAGGACCAAAATCAAATATATAGTCTGATTCTTCCATTGTTTCTTCATCGTGTTCGACCACAATTACGCTGTTACCAAGATCTCGTAATCTTTTTAATGTCTTAATTAATTTTGTATTATCGCGCTGGTGTAAACCGATTGATGGTTCGTCCAATACGTAGAGTACTCCGGTCAGTCCTGATCCAATTTGCGAAGCGAGGCGAATACGCTGTGCTTCTCCGCCTGCAAGTGTTGCAGAGGTGCGGTTTAAAGAAAGATAATCGAGTCCAACGTCGATTAAAAATTGTAGACGGCTGATAATTTCTTTTAATATTCCTTTTGCGATTACTGTTTCTCTTGGAGATAATGTGTTTTCTGATTGAAGATTTACCGCCCAAACATGAGCCTTTTTTATTGACATTGTTGTAACTATGTAAATTGAATCTTCGTTTATTGTGACCGAAAGCGCTTCAGGCTTTAGTCTTTTGCCCAAACAAACTTTGCACTGTTCTGAGCGCATATATTTTTCAATTTCGCCTCTGACATAATCTGATTCTGTTTCTTTGTATCTTCTGAGAAGGTTTGGGATTACACCTTCAAATGTAGTTTCAAATCCAGTTTGTCTCCCTTGTCTGTTTTCACCTTCAACATAATAATTTTCAGTACCAGTTCCGTTCATAATTATATCGATAACACCTTGATTGAGCTCTTTGATTGGGACTCTTACTGAAAATCCTTTTGCTTTTGATACCTCGTTAATTATTCTTGAAAACCAAGTGTCTGTTCCTGAGAGTCTATTCCACGGAAGTATTCCGCCTTCTGCGATGCTTAGATTTGGATTAATGACTAATTCCTGATCAATTTTTAATTCAGTTCCGAGTCCAGAACAGTTGAGACATGCTCCTTGAGGCGAATTGAATGAAAATGTCCTTGGCTCTATCTCTGGAAGCGAGACATTGTCAAAAGGACAAGCGAATTTTTCTGAAAATAGATGATCAACTACTTTTTCTGGATTTTGCGGAAAATTAATATCATCGTCTAGTATCTCTGAAATTATTGCTGTGCCTTCTGAAACCTTTAGAGCTTGTTCGATTGATTGAGACAAACGAGTTCGCATTGACTGGAGCTTTTCTTTATCATCTTCTGACAAATCATTTGTTTCGATTAGCTCGGCTGTATCTTTTGAAATCACAATGCGGTCAACTAGCGCCTCTACTGAATGTTTGTTTGTTTTTATCAGTTGAAAATCGTCAGAAAGATCGCGGATACTGCCGTCTATACGCGCACGCGCAAATCCTTTTTTGCGCAGATCACCGAATAGATTACTAAACTCGCCTTTTCTTTCTTTGACAACTGGTGACAGAACTAGGAATCTCATTCCTCTCAAGCCCGCTGATTTGTTTGTTCTGGTGATTTCTCTAGCTAATCTAAGAACGGAATCGACGATTTGGTCAACTGACATGTGTTGGATCTCTCGACCGCACTCAGGACAATGTGGATGCCCAACGCGAGCGAATAATAGACGGAGATAGTCGTAAATTTCTGTTGTCGTGCCGACAGTCGAGCGAGGATTGTGCGACGTCGCTTTTTGATCAATAGAGATTGCTGGAGATAGGCCTTCGATATAGTCTACGTCTGGCTTGTCCATCACACCCAAAAATTGGCGGGCGTAGCTTGAGAGCGACTCAACGTATCGACGCTGGCCTTCTGCGTAAATTGTGTCAAAGGCTAAAGATGATTTGCCAGAGCCGGATAGACCAGTAAAAACTACGAGTTTATGCTTAGGGATTTCAACATCAATATTCTTGAGATTATGCTGTCTTGCGCCTTTTATTGATATTGTGTCTTTGGTCATTTTGGCTCCTGAGGTTATAACGATAATGACCAGTATATTCTGGTTTGCTTTGGGTACAAAGTCGTTAAATAGTGTAACATGGATGGGAAGGTTTTTCTAGGGTTACTAGGTAATCATCAACTTGAATTGGATTGTTGTATAATCCGAACCATGGAACGCTCAAGTTCAAAACCAAAAGATTCTTTTGGAGAAGTCAACCGAAATACTATAAGGTCTGGTGATCATGAAATTTGGAATATTATTTTTAAGAAATATTTTGATTCCCTAACAAGATATCTATCTTTGAGGTTTAAAGACCTTGATGCAGAAGATATCGCGCAAGACGCTTTACTAGCTGCATATAAAAAATGTGAATCGTTTGGGCAAAACGGAAGTAACAATTTTTCGTCTTGGATTTATGCTATTGCTAGGAATAAGGCTATAGATGCAACTAGGAGTGATGATTGTCGACCATACGATTATTTAACCGGAAATGAATTAAGCCCTATTAGTGAGGAACCAAATCAAATTATTGAGTCTGAAGAAATTATACATAAATTGCGTGCATCAATTAATTCACTCCCCGATCACGAAAGAAGAATAATAGTACTTCGGTATTTCGAAGCCAATAGATTTAATAAAATAGCATTGATTGAAGATAAGAGTGTAAAGTCTGTGACTTCAACAGCTTCTAGAGCTAGAGATAAATTACGAAAAGTGATTAAAGAAATGGAATAGGTATAAATCTATTACTCTTGCAGTTTTGATATTTTGTCTCTCAGCACTGCTGCTTCTTCAAACCTGAAATCTTTGGCGGCTTCTTTCATTTTTTTTGTTAAATATGATGTTAGTTTTGTTTTATCCTGTGGTATTAGCTCACCTAAGATTGCCTGTTTGTAGATTACGTCTTCTTTTTGGTGTCTTATTGCTTCTGGTGTTTCTTCTGGTGGGCGGTCGATTAGTTTTTCGCGAATTTTTTTTGTAATTTGGACTGGAGTAATACCATGAGTTTCGTTGTATTCAATTTGAGTTTTGCGACGGCGCTGAACTTCATCAATTGCGGCTTTCATTGATTTTGTTAGAACATCTGCATACATGATCACATGCCCATTGAGGTGACGAGCTGCGCGGCCCATAGTTTGAATTAAACTGGTGCGTGAGCGTAAAAACCCCTCTTTGTCAGCGTCAAGAATCGCAACCAGTGATACTTCTGGCAAGTCTAGACCTTCGCGCAAAAGGTTTACTCCAACGACGACGTCAAATGTACCCCTGCGTAAATCGTCAAGAATATCTGAGCGGTCGAGTGTTTGGACTTCGGAGTGAAGATAGGCAACTTTAACTTTTTTCTCGAGCAAATATGCGGTGAGATCTTCTGACATCCTTTTTGTTAATGTTGTAACTAAAACTTTTTCATTTAGTTCAACTCTTTTGACAATTTCACCCATCAGATCTTTGATTTGTCCTTCGGTAGAACGGATTTCGACTTCGGGATCGACTATACCTGTTGGACGGATTAATTGTTCGACGACCTGATCCGCGAGTCCTAATTCATATTCATCGGGAGTTGCCGAGACAAAAACTGTCTGATTGATACGACGCAAAAATTCATCGAATTTGAGTGGTCTGTTGTCGAGAGCTGCTGGTAATCTGAATCCATAGTCAACGAGCGTGCCTTTTCTTGCTTGGTCGCCGTTGTACATTCCACGGATTTGCGGAATTGTAATGTGTGATTCGTCGATAATTAACAAATAATCTTTTGGGAAAAATTCGAGCAATGAATTTGGAGCTTCGCCAGGTGGACGTCCATCAAAATATCTGGAATAATTTTCGATACCATTACAATAACCAATTTCTTGAATTACTTCTAGGTCATAGGTCGTGCGTTGGTTAAGTCTGTAGGCTTCAACCGTTTTGCCTTGTGACTTTAGTTGTTCGACTCTAATATCGAGGTCTCTTTTTATCTCTTCTAGGGCTTGTTGCATGCGGTCAACAGGAGTGACGTAGTGTTTGGCGGGGAAGACTGAAGCCATTTTGGGTCGGTCCAGTATTTCTCCACTAATCGGATCAATGAAACTGATTCTATCAATTTGCTCGCCGAGGAATTCGAACCTGACAAAATAGTCGACGTATGAAGGATAGACATCAAGAGTGTCTCCACGGCGACGAAATACTCCGCGCTGAAATTCAAAATCGTTTCGGGTGTAGGACATTCTTGATAATATTTTCATTGCCAGCTCCATATTGGTGAATTGACCAACGTGAGCCACTAATATTGCTTCCTTATATTCTTTTGGCGATCCAATGTTGTAAATACATGAAACTGAAGCAACCACGATTACATCTGGTCTTGTCAAAAGCGAAGTAGTTGACGAGAGACGTAATTTGTCTATTTCTTCATTAATTTGGGTTTCTTTTTCAATATATGTATCGGTTGAAGTAACATAGGCCTCTGGTTGATAGTAGTCGTAGTATGAGACGAAATATTCAACGGAATTTTTGGGGAAGAAATCGCGGAACTCTTGATAAAGCTGAGCTGCTAGTGTCTTGTTGTGAGAGATAACGAGCGTAGGTTTTTGAACGTTTTGTATTAAGTTTGCAACAGAAAAAGTTTTTCCAGATCCAGTTACGCCCAAAAGGACTTGGTTTTTTTGATTTTTTAAAATTCCTTCTGTAAGTTGCTCAATAGCCTGAGGCTGGTCACCTGTCGGTTTGTAATCTGACTGGAGTTGAAACTTTTGATCATCCATCAGTGTATTTTAACCTAACAAAAGGCGAACCTGCAAGAGATAATTATAGATATTTAGTCATTTTGTTTCCGGCGTAGATCGCTACAATAGATGCTAGCATTCCTAAAATTAGTATGATTGGATCACGGAAAATATCTCCAGTGCCTGGGAGTGAGGTATTTGTTGTGGTTACAAGCGCTGACGACGATGGTTTTGGGCTAACGCTTGGTGATGCCGCTGATTTGAAAGTCGGAATTGAACTACTTTGTGCGATAAATCCTGATGTTGGATTTGGTGTTGCTGTAACAAATGGTGCTACTGTTGCGTTTATTGCGAGTGGGCTCGTAGACGGAGAAGCTACTGGGGCTAAAGAGTAGTTTGGCTTCCAAAATTGTACTGATTGCTTCGTCGCTGGTGGTAGTAATAAATAAATAATTGCAACAATGATTATTACAGCTAAAATTCCTAGTGCGGTGCGCATATGTATCTCCTG
>Ga0163144_10022308_pt1 | contig 12547 bp, 6 predicted proteins | sample OliLak19BULKMAT1_FD_123175 | JGI IMG/M metagenome (GOLD analysis project Ga0163144, IMG submission 123175) | Freshwater microbial mat bacterial communities from Lake Vanda, McMurdo Dry Valleys, Antarctica - Oligotrophic Lake LV.19.BULKMAT1 | ecosystem: Environmental > Aquatic > Freshwater > Lake... | reverse complement strand
CTTCCTGCCCCCGCTTTCCCCCGGCTGCGTGAATGGAAAAGATTACCCGCGAATCATGCGAACAGACGCGAGAGAATACTCCTTCGCGTCCTTCGCGTCCTTCGCGGGCCAATCCAACTCAACGTTGCTACACGCTGAAAATCCTCAATAGCTGTATGGCCGGTCCTTCGGCAGCTTGAAGATCGAGCGCATCTCCGCACTCGTGGACTTGTAGTGAGGCCACGCCGTGTCCGCCGCGCGCTGGATCGTCTTGCGGTCCGCCCTGATGGACTCCACCAGATCCTTGCGCAGCCTCCGTTCCTGTTTGCCCTTGCCCAACTCCGACTGCTGCTTGCCCTGCTCGTCGATAAACTTCTGCCGTTCACCCGTCACCCGCACGATGAAATCCGTATCCACGCTGCCCGGACGATCCGCGTTGGCCGCGTTGATGATGGATTCCGAATCCGTCTTCGTCTTGTCCAGGTTCAGAGCCAGATTCTCGCCCACCAGATAATTATCCAGCCGTTCCGGATCCGACTCCGCGAAGGCCGTGCGCGCCGCCGACTGGAGCGTGCTCAAGCTGTTCAAAAGCGTCTCCTGCGCTGAGCGCTCAGCCGCCGTCGCCCCTTTTTTCGCCGACGAACACGTCTTCGCCGCATTGCTGCGCGAGGTGGCCTGCTTGATCTTGTCATCCAGCGCGGACAATAACGGCGCCGGAATTTTATTCTTCGCCATGATCGGAGCGACCTCGGGCTTGAGGCAAATCACGCGCAGAGAATCCGCGAAGTTCACCTCCTTGAGCTCACCCTGGTTCAACTCCGACGGCGAGCGCCGCTTCTGCTTCGCGGGCACGACCGTGAGATTGGGTTGCGATGGTGAATTACCGCCGGACTCCGGCGCCGGTGCTGCATTGGAAGTATTAGCCATACGTCATATCCAATCGACGCTATTTTGCCGAAGATTAGAAAAATGTTTCCTGCCCCTCGGTCGTGGTAACTTTCCAGCGGTGTCCCGCGAAGAGGCGAAGGAGGCGAGGGCTTTTTCATGGGCCTCCATTTCCTTCGCCTCCTTCGCCCCTTCGCGGGACATTCCCTCCGGCTGGAACCCCAAGCGTGCAACTACCTGACCCTCGCCCGGTGCCAATCCCACCCCGCCGCCGCATCACTCCGTCACTCCAACAACCCGCAAAAATCGGCCTGTTCGATGACTTCCAATCCCACTCGCAGCACTGGGAATCTCCTTCGTCCTGCTGGCAAGCTCACTCGTGTTACTGGAAATTAAATTCGTTCCACTGGGAAGGAATCGACTCCCGCTGGGAATCAAACTCGTCCTGCTGGGAATCAAACTGAAACCACTGGGAATCGATCTGCCCCTCGCGCCGCACCGCAAGATTCGAAAAGCTTCCCAGTGATGCGAATCTGATGCCCCTTGGAATTCCGCCATGAACCAGGCTGCTACGGCAACCACCGCCGGAGCGTGGGGCCGTACACCCGCATGGTAGGGCGAGGTTCCACCCGAGCCCTGATCAATCCTTGTGGCGTGAGAAGACACCGAGCGGTGCAATGGCCATCCCGAGCGCGACGGAATCGCCCCTGTGCCCGCTTTGAAATGGGTCCACCACAAGGATTGATCAGGGCGGATGTGAAAATCCGCCCTCCCATCCGAACGTCCACCGCAGCGCCGTAAGCGCGACATCGTTGTAGCCCGCGTCGCCGGATTTTCCCCAAAGCTCCGTCAGGAGCGGCATGACGGGACGATGCCGCTCCTACGGCGCTGCAAGCTGCGGAAGCCAATGACCACACATCCTCCAACCTCAACGTGATGGAAAAGCGGTGGAGGACCACCGCACTCCAGGACGCTGGCGCGCACACCTAACGCCCCATACCTCGCGAAGCGTCCTGGAGTGCGCCAGTCCTCTGGCGCTTTGGTTTGGCGCGCACCACTACAACGCGGTTGCAGCATTCAGCCCAAGGGTTGCGAGGAACGAGCTACCTTGGGACCACGCGTAAAAAGCCCATGAATCCTGAAGGGATTCCAGCTACTGGCGCGAGCGAGGTATCAATCCTTCTTGTTTTTCCTGAGTTGCTGTTGGATTTGATCGAGGATCGACTTGGCCAGTGCGGAAATCAATTGGTTGATTTGATCTTCCGACAACCACTCTTGGTACATCATCGTGACGTTGAGTTTTGCTACCTCACAAGTCAGCCGAAATTTATTCTTCTCGAAGTTGATCGTGAAGCCGAAGTGCGCAGGAAAATCATTTGTTCCATCGCGCTGAAATTCTTCCCACCGAAACTGTAGTTCCAAATGGCGAAAAAAGCGGCTGTTCGTGACCCCAAGAAAAACGATTTTTCCTCCCTTACCAAGATCCCGAACCGCCGCTTCAAGAAGATTGCCCAATGTAGAACTGGCTTCCGAACGCTGCACGGTGCTTGTGAAGTTGCCTCGGTCATGCGAATGGCGGATTTCGACCATGCTTCGCGCAAACAGCTCATCGAATTGATTAACCTTCTTGTCAATTCGACCAAGCAATGGCAGTAGCTTTTGCCTAAAAAACAGCTTCTGCACGTCGATGTCTAACTCAACGGGCTTCGGCGCATCACGCAACTCTTGTTTGAGCAACGCCACAGCCTTGTCCACGTCATCGCTGTCTTCAATCGATTCACCGCGTGCGCCACGCAAGTAAAGCGTTTCAGAATCCAACAAGCTTTGAGCAACGAATGAAACCAAGGTGGAGCTTTCTCCTCCATCGGCTTGACGAAGAGCAGCCACATAGGGCTCGCGCGTGGCAAGCTTGATGATGACTGGCGGGAAGCCATGCCGCATGAGAATGAGATTCATCAGAATGCGGGCGAGCCGGCCGTTCCCGTCGTCGAACGGGTGAATGGCGAGGAACCGATGGTGGAAAAAGGCAGCGTGCGCCACCGGGTGCAACTCCGTCTTCGGGAGTTCGGCCCGGTGCCACGTCAGCAATTCATGCATCTTGGGGATGACATCCTCGGGTAGAGCGTATTGGTGAATCGTGCCGCTGCCGGTGCGAACGAAGTTCTGCGTCTGCTTGTATTCTCCGGGGATGACCCACTTCTTGACGATGCGCCCATCGAGCGTCACCGCCTCGTTCTCGTATGGTTCATGGAGAAGAATCTTGTGCATCTCCCGAATGGCCGCCTCGGTCAACTCATCCTGCCGATGAATAAACGAGGTCAGGAAATCGATCAGGTTGTTGTGGCCCTTGATGTCGAGGTGGTCCTTGAGCGGCTTGCCGCTGGCGGTCAGCCCTTCCAACAGGAATGCTCGCGTCTCGCCAGGGGTGAGGGAGTTGCCCTCAATGGCATTGGAGTGGTAGTTCCAATCCAGGCGGAACTTCTGCATGATCCTGTGCTCCACCTCCGGCCTGAGCGGACGCAGTTGATCAATCTCCGCCTTAAGCGCGTCGATTCTGGCGAGCAGTTCGTTGATCTGCATATTCCACTACCTGTAACTCTTCGAGACGGGTTTCGCCAAGCTCTACCGAATTGCAGCAAGACTCTTGCATGGCTGAAATTCATCCTTCCCCTATTCGTATCCGCTTTCGCATCTCGCCACCTCGCGCATTTACTTCCTCTCCGCCATTCCGAATGGCGGAGAGGAGGCACCTCAGAGGAGCGGGATTGAATCCTACATCAAGGCGAAGCCAGCAGGAAGGCCAACGGCCTGAAACAAGCCAGCCCAAGGCAACGCCCTGGGTTTCGCATTGGCAAATGATCCAGCCCTGAAGGGGCGATACAATGCATCACCCGGTTTTGTGCCGCCCTTACAGGGCTGGTCCCTGTTTCCGCGTGAACCCAGGGCGTTGCCCTGGGCTGGCATGTCGCGCCCCGTTGGGGCTGAGGAGCCGGAGGTGCCCCGTCACTTCGGCAGCAGCTCGGACACGAGCGACTTCTCTTCCTTCAACTCATGCTCCGTGGCCGTGATTTTCGACCTGCTGAATTCATTGATCGGCAGGCCCTGCACGATTTCCCACGTCTTGCCGTTGCTGCGAATCGGGTAGCTGAACATGAGACCCTTCTCGATGCCGTAGCTGCCGTCCGACGCGATCGCGACGCTGAACCAATCGCCTTGCGGCGTCGGCTTGGTGAGGGCGCGCACGGTATCGACGACGGCGTTGGCCGCACTGGCCGCGCTGGACAATCCGCGCGCTTCGATGATGGCCGCGCCACGCTTCTGCACGGTGTTGAGGAAGTCCTTCTCCAGCCATTCGTGATGGCCGATAACGTCCGGCACCGGGCGGTTCTGAATTTTCGCGTTGTAAAAGTCGGGATACATCGTGGAGCTGTGATTGCCCCAGATGGCCAGATTGGTGACGGTGGTGATATCGACGCTGGCCTTCTTGGCGAGCTGCGACTTGGCGCGGTTCTCGTCGAGCTTGGTCATGGCGAACCAGCGCTCGCGCGGCACGCCGGGCGCGTTGTTCATCGCGATCAAGCTGTTGGTGTTGCAGGGATTGCCGACCACGAGCACGCGCGCATCGCTCGCCGCGTTCTTCTCGATGGCCTTGCCCTGGCCGATGAAGATCTTCCCGTTGATGCCGAGCAAATCCTTGCGCTCCATCCCGGCTTTGCGCGGCACGGAGCCGACGAGCAACGCCCAGTTCACGCCCTTGAAGCCTTCACTGAGGTCCGCGGTGGGCACGACGCCCTTGAGCAGCGGGAACGCGCAATCATCCAGCTCCATGACGACGCCATTGAGCGCCTTGAGCGCGGGCTCAATCTCGATGAGGTGCAGAATGACGGGCTGGTCCGGGCCGAACATCGATCCGGAAGCGATGCGGAAGAGGAGTGAGTAGCCAATCTGACCGGCAGCGCCGGTGACGGCGACGCGAATGGGAGTGTTGTTCATAATTCGTAAAAGAGGCTCGAACTATAGGTGCGGCTTTTTGGCAGTGGCAATGCGAAAACAAAAACCAAATTGCCGAAGGCACGCCGGCCCCTGGCTCCTCCCGTTGCGCCTCGCTGATCCCCCGGCGGGAATCAATGCCGCGCCGGCGCGTGGGGCTTGTCCCCGCCCACGGGACGCTGCCGCGCCGAGTTGAATTGATGCAGCACCTGCTGCACGACCTCGGGCACGGAACGATACGCCGTGTTCACCAGCACGTCGGCCTGCTTGTAGACGGGCGCGCGCTCCTCGAGCAGCGCGCGGATCTTCGCCTGCGGGTCAGGACCGTGCAGCAAGGGACGATGCGCCTGGCTGCGCACCCGCGCGAAGATCGCCTCCGCCGTCGCCCAGAGGCAGACCACCAGCGCGTGCTGCTTCATGGCCTGGAGGTTGGCGGGATTCGCGGCCAGCCCGCCGCCCGTGGCGATGACGCGTTGACGCCAACCGGCCATGTCCGCGACCAGCTGCCGCTCCATTTCGCGGAAGCCCGGCTCGCCATCCTCGGCGAAGATGCGGGCGATGCTCTTGCCCGCGCGCTTCTCGATCAAATCATCCGTGTCCACGAAGTCGAAGCGCAGGTGCATCGCCGCGAGCCGGCCGACGGCAGACTTGCCCACGCCCATGAAACCAATGAGCGCGAGGTTGTCGATATTCCGGTCGGCAGACATGGAGGCAGCGTAGCCAGACTGCGGCGGGGAACACAGGCTAAATTGCGCGGGGCACGAGGTTATGCGAGATCCTCTGACAAGATGTCTGCCCCACATTATCCGACACGCTGCTAATAACTTTGCCGCGCTTCCCCTCGCTTCCCCTCGTTTCCACTTGCTTTTCGAGAGCCATCTGGGGAGGCTGAAAGCTTAAAGATGGATAGGAAGTATTAGCTCGTTTATCACTGCATGGAAGCAATCAGCAAAAAAAGGAGAGCACCTATGTTCAAGGCATTGTTCCGCACCACCGTCGTCGTCCTCACCGGGGTTTTGTCCCTGGCGGCAACCGCTCAAGAGGTGATTCGCCCGCCCGATCCGGCGATGCCGGCTCCGGAAATGCCAGCGTTCGCCAAGAGTGGAGTGGCGAGCCTTGACTTCCAACCGGTGGCCGCGACGAATGCCTCGTGGCCGGGCATGTCCCAGACCACGACCATTCGCCCGCCAGACCCTCACGGATGCGCCGGCTCGAATGGCATTCTCCAGGTCGTCAATCTGCGGATGGCCTACTACAACAAGCTGGGCGTGGCGGCCTGGGGGCCGGTGAATTTCTCCACCTTCTTCGCGTCGGTCGGCAACACGGGCACCGGGCTGGCCGATCCGCGGGCGTTGTATGACCACAATGCCAACCGGTTCTACGTCATTCTCCAGGAAAACCCGGCGGCGAGCCAATCCTTCCTGAACGTGGCGGTGTCCAAATCGCCGAACCCGGCGACGAGCACCACGGCCGACTGGTTCCTTTATCGGATCAGCATGTTGCAGACGGCGGGCGGCACGAATTACGGGGGTGATTATCCGGGGCTGGCCTTCGACGGGCAGGCGATCTACGTGACGTATAACATGTATCCCCTGCCCTTCAGCCCCAGCGGCGGTGCCAAGAACTGCCAGATCATCATCCTGAACAAGGCGGCGGCGCTCACCGGCACGTCCACCTTCTATCGCTTGAACACTCCGGACGGCACGGCCAACGCCTTCACCCTCCAGCCCGCCACGGTGATGAGCGCGTCCACTCCCGGCAACGTCGCCTACTTCGGCTCGATCAATTTCGCGAACAACACGAGCGTGAAGCTGTGGAGTGTGTCCGATCCGATCGGCACGGGCGCCGGTGCGCGCACCCTGAACCAGAGCACGGTTACGGTTCCCAATCACGGTGGCTTCATCTCGGGCGCGCCGCAGCCCAGCCCCGGCGCCAACGTGCCCACGCTCTCGCCGCGCACGCAGGGCAACGCCTTCTATTATAATGGCTCGGTGTGGTTCGCGCACACGGCGGGCGGCTCTTCGGGCCGTGCCATCGTGTATTACTACCGGGTGGATGCCAACGGCTTCCCGACGCTGGCTCCGACGCTCAATGAGTCCGGTTCCCTCGACGGCGGGGCGGGAGTTTCCCAATATCAGCCGGGCATCGGCGGCAATCGCAACGGGGATGTGTGCATGGTGTTCACGCGTTCGTCCGCCGCCATCAATCCCACGATGATGGCCACGATCCGACTGGCCGGGGCTGCGGCGTTCGACGCGCCGGTCACGATCAAAGTCAGCCCGACCTACTCGAACAGCAGCCGCTGGGGCGATTATGCCAGCGTGACTCCGGACCCGGTGAACCAAACCTTCTGGGTCACGCATGAATGGGCGCGCAGCGCCACGGCGGAAGACTGGGGCACCTGGTGGGCGAATGTTTCCTCGGTCGCCGTGCCGAACTCGCCCCCGATCATCATCACCCAGCCCGCCAGCCTCATTCGCACGGAGGGGCAGTCCGCCACGTTCAACGTAAATGTGACCGGCACGGGCCCGCTCTCCTACCAGTGGCGCAGGAACGGCGTGAACATCGCCGGCGCCAACGGCTCCGCATACACCATTTCCTCCCTCGTGCTGGGCGACGCGGCCAATTACTCCGTGTTCGTCACGAATCTTTTCGGCACCGCGACCAGCCTGAACGCGGTCCTGACGGTGAACTCCGCGATTGATTCCGTGGTTTACCTGCGCTCGATCGTCGGCTCGCCGTGGGGCTCGACGGCCAACGAGACGGCACTGAACACGGCGTTCGGCGCGGGCAACTGGCAGGACCTGACATTTGAGGAAGCCACGCTGGGAGCCGTGTTCAACCCGAACATCAAGCTGGTGTTCATGGATGGCAGCGACGACGGCGCGCAGGAAATGGAGACCTTCCTCAACGCCAATCGCGTGCTGATCCAAAACTGGGTCGCAGCGGGCGGCTCGTTGGTCCTCAATGGTGCGCCGAATGAAGGCGACGGGATGTACTTCGGCTTCGGCGTCGGGTTGAATTACATCGACTACATGCCCACCGGCGCGGTGGTCGCGGCATCGCACCCGATTTTCAACGGCCCCTTCCTGCCCGTCGGGACGGTTACCACCGGGAGTTCCTTTGCGCACGCGAGCGTGAGCGGCACCGACCTGCTGCCCTTGCTTGTCAATCCGGCGAACGGCCGCATCGCCCTGGCGGAGAAAACATGGGGCCTGGGTCGCGTGCTCTTCGGCGGCATGACGACGCCCAATTTCCACTCGCCCTCGCCCAACGCGGCGAACCTGCGCGCGAACCTGCTCGTCTATGCCGGCGCCGCTACGTACAAGCCGTACGCCTACCTGCGCTCGTCGGTCGCTGGCGAGCCTTGGAACCGCGGCGACAACACCAACGCGATGAACCGCGTCTTCGGCGCCACCAACTGGTCGAATCTCCAGTTTGAAACCGTGGCGCCCGGCTCGCTCTTCGTGCCCGCGACCAAGTTCGTCTTCATGGAGGGCAGTGATGGCAACGCCGGTGAACTTGAAACCTTCCTGACGGCCAATCTCCCGGCCATTTCCAACTGGGTGTCGCTCGGCGGCTCGCTGCTGCTCAACGCCGCGCCCAACGAGGGCGACGGCATGAACTTTGGGTTCGGCATCTCCAATAACTACATCGCCGGCGGCGGGCTCAACACTGCCACGGGCGTCGTCGCCGCGGGCCAGTCCCTTCATCCCATCTTCAACGGCCCATACCTGCCCGTGGGCGCGACCTGGAGCGGCGGTTCCTTCGCCCATGCAACGGTCAGCGGCGCGGGACTGACGCCCCTGATCGTGAACGTCACAAATACCAGCCGCGTCCTGCTGGGCTGCAAAACCTTCGGCTCCGGCTGCCTGCTGTTCGGCGGCATGACGCAGCCCACCTTTCATTCGCCGCTCACCGAAGCCACGAACCTGCGCGCCAACATGATCGCTTTCGGTCGCACCTGGGCCACGAACTTCCCGCCGGTTATCAACTACCAGCCGTTGTCGCAAAGCGCGCTGATCGGGCAGACGGTGACGTTCAACGTGAACGCCAGCGGCACGGCGCCGCTCTCGTATCAATGGCGCAAAAACGGCGTCAACATCGGCGGCGCGACGACGGCCAGCTATACTCAGCCGGCAGTTACGGCGGCAGCGGCGGGGACGTATTCCGTGCTGGTGAGCAATCCGTACGGATCGATTGGCAGTTCCAACGCCCTGCTTACCATCACGCTCCCGGCGACCGGGTCGGTGGTCTACCTCCGCTCCACCGTGGGCGCGCCGTGGGATCAAACCTCCAATGAAACAAATCTGAACACCGCCTTCGGTGTGGGCAACTGGCAGGACCTGCGCTACGAGACGGTGAACGTCGCGTCGTTGCTCAGTACCACCCGAAAATTCATCTTCATTGAGGGCAGCGCCGACAACGCGCTGGAGATGGGCCTCTTCCTCTCGAACAACATCGTGGCCATCCAGAACTGGGTCAGCGGCGGCGGCAGCCTCTTCATCAACGCCGCGCCAAACGAAGGCGGCAACCAGAGCCTGGGCTTCGGCGTCACCTTGACCTATCCGGCTTTATCCGCGCAGGGACTGACGACTGATCCGCTGCATCCGATCTTCAACGGTCCGTTCCTCCCCGTGGGCGGATCGTGGACGGGAGGTTCCTTCGCCCATGCCACGGTCAGCGGCAGCGGCTTGACCGGGTTGATCACCAATAGCACCGGCGGGATTTTGCTGGCGGGCAAGCCGTGGGGTTCGGGCTACGCCCTCTTCGGCGGCATGACCCTGAGTTTCTTCCACGCACCCGATCCGCACGCGGATAACTTGCGCGCGAACATCCTGTCCCACGCCGGAGCGCAGGCGGCGGAAGCCATGCCTCCGATGATCGTGACGCAGCCGCTGAACCGCACCGCCGGTTATCTCCAGCCGGTTTCGTTCAGCGTCTCGGCTGTGGGCACGCTGCCGTTGACCTACCAATGGCGGAAGAACGGGTCCAGCATCAGCAGCGGCACGAACGCGACGCTCACCACGCTCGCCATCAACAGTGGCGATGAATTCTCGGTGCTCGCCGCGAATGCCTTCGGCAATGTCATCAGTGCCAATGGAATCCTCACCGTCACGAACGTCTTCCTCGGCAACACGGTTTATCTTCGTTCCACCAATGACATTCCGTGGGGACAACTCGACAACGAAACGGCCATGAACTCGGTCTTCGGCGCCGGCGGCTGGCTCGACCAGCGCTACGAAACCGTGAACGTCGCATCGCTCCTCAGCGCCAGCACCCGGCTCATCTTCATGGAAGGCAGCCACCTCATCTCGGATGAGTTGGAAACGTTCCTGAACGCGAACCAGACTGCCATCCAGAACTGGGTATCCGCGGGCGGATTACTCTTCATCAACTCGGCGCCCAACGAGGGCGACGGGATGAATCTTGGCTTCGGCGTCACCCTCAATTACGAAGCCGGAAGCGGCAGTGGAAACGCGGGCGCAGTGCGCCTGGCCAATCCCATTTTCCAAGGCTCCTTCCTCCCGGTCGGCACGGCGTGGACGGGAAGCTCCTTCTCCCATGCCTACGTGACTGGAGGCTCGGTCAGCAGCCTGATCACCAATAATTCGGGGCGCATCGTGCTCGGAGAAAAGTCCTGGGGACTGGGCCGCGTATTGTTCGGCGGCATGACGATGCCCTTCTTCCACGATCCCGATCCGCAATCCGTCAACCTGCGCGCAAACATCCTCGCCTACCTCTCCACGTCACGCGTCCGGGCGGCCTACGTGCGCTCCACCGTCGGCGCGCCGTGGGGCGTGAACCGCAACGAGACCGCGATGGATCGCGCCTTTGGCACGGGCAACTGGCAGGACTTGCGTTACGAGACGCTGAACGTGGCGTCGCTCCTCAGCACCAACACAAAGTTCATCTACTTCGAGGGCAGTGAATCCGGCGCCGATGAGATGGAGAACTTTCTGACCAACTATGTCGCGGCGGTCGAGAGTTGGGTGGCCGAGGGCGGGCACGCCTTCATCAACTCCGCACCCAACGAGGGCGATGGTTTGAACTTCGGCTTCGGCGTGTTGCTCACGAACCGCACGACATTCCTGCCCGACGCGACCGCGGCCACGCCGACGCATCCAGTTTTCAACGGACCTTTCGTGCCGGTCGGCACCGCGTGGACCGGAAACTCTTTTGCGCATGGTTACCTCGCCGGACAGGATTTGACGTCGGTGATCACCAACGCCGCTGGCGGCAACGTCATCCTGGCGGAGAAGCAGATTGGTCAGGGCCACATCCTCTTTGGCAGCATGACGACCGATAATTTCCACAATCCCGACCCGCAGGCGGAAAATCTCCGCGCCAACATCCTCTCGTATGGCGCCTCCGGCCTGAACAGTTATTGCTATCCCTCCTTCGGCACGATTTACCTCACCAACTTCGTCGGACCTGGCAATATCGCTCCCGCCCTTCCCTATCCGAGCGCCATCAATATCGCCGGCGTGCCCGGCCTGATTTCCAAAGTCAGCGTCACCCTCAGCAACATCACCCACACGCGGCCGTCCGAACTCGACATCCTTCTCGTGGCACCCAGCGGCGAGCGGGTCATGCTCCTCTCGGACATCACCGTGGACGCCAGCGGTTTCGGCGTAACCTACGTGACGGTGACGCTGGATGACTCCGCGCTTCTGCCTCTGCCCACCGGCTCGGCTCTCTCACCTGGAACGTACCGCCCTGCCGATTACAACCCCACGGATGTTCTGTCGGCACCGGCACCGGTCCGTCCGTACGCCACGACATTGAACCGTTTCAATGGCCAGAGCCCCAACGGCAACTGGTCACTCTACGCGGCGGATGATTTCGCAAGCTCCGACATCGGAACGATCCGGGGCTGGAAGCTCCAGATCATCACCACGACCACTCGTCCATTCCTCCTGGTTCCCTTGGTGGTGGGGACGGACGTGGTAATAACCTTCCGCGCCAGCAGCGGCGACTACACCGCAGCCGACATTCCGCGGTTCCACATCGAAGCCTCGACGGATCTTGTCTCGTGGACACCCATCTCCGTGACGTTCTCGCTCAATGCCGGCCGGATACAGTTTACCCAGCCAGGCTCAGGCCCATATCGCTTCTACCGCGTGTCCGAACCGTAACTCGCGAAGGCCGCTCAAGCCCACGTCACCGCGCCCCTGGCTTCTTCAAGCACGATTCCTTGAAGGAATTTCACTCCCTTTTCCAGGCCCTCGCGCGCGGTCAACAGGCTGTCCTCGTGTTCCATCGAGAGCACGCCGTCGTAGCCGCACATGCGCAGCGTCGAAACGAAGCGACACCAGAAATACCGCGGATGCCCGTAGCCCACGGTGCGAAAGATCCACGCGCGATTCCGCTCGTCGCGGTAATGCTTGCCGTCGAGCACGCCGTTCACCGTCGAGTTCCATTCGTGGATGGCCGTGTCCTTCGCGTGGCAATGCCAGATCGCTCCACTCAACGCCCGCACTGCCGCGCACGGGTCGATGCCCTGCCAGAACAGATGCGACGGATCGAAGTTCGCGCCCACGATCGGGTCCGTCGCGGCGCGCAGGCGCAACAATGTCTCCGGGTTGTACACGACGAAGCCGGGGTGCATCTCCAAAGCGATCTTCACGCCGTAGGGCTTCACCCACTTCGCGGTCTTGCGCCAGTAGGGGATGACGACGCGGTTCCATTG
>Ga0163144_10022307_pt1 | contig 12547 bp, 7 predicted proteins | sample OliLak19BULKMAT1_FD_123175 | JGI IMG/M metagenome (GOLD analysis project Ga0163144, IMG submission 123175) | Freshwater microbial mat bacterial communities from Lake Vanda, McMurdo Dry Valleys, Antarctica - Oligotrophic Lake LV.19.BULKMAT1 | ecosystem: Environmental > Aquatic > Freshwater > Lake... | reverse complement strand
TGCCAACGAGATGACCGCGCTCTACGTCTCGCAGCGCGACCCGGCGCAGTTCATCGATGAAGCCATCGCAGAAGGCATCGGCCCAGCCAGCCGCCTGTTGCTCAAGTTCGGAATCTTCTTCTTCGATTACGACCTCGACGGGCGCCTCGACCTGCTTTCCTGCAACGGGCATCTCGAGGAAGAGATCTCAAAAATCCAAGCCAGCCAGAAGTACGCGCAACCGGCGCAGCTTTTCTGGAACACCGGCGCCTCCAGCGGCGCGGGCTTCGCGCCGGTTGCTCCCGACAAGGCGGGAGCGGATCTCTTCAAGCCCATCGTCGGACGCGGCTCGGCGTTTGCCGACATCGATGGTGACGGCGACTTGGACGTGGTGCTGACGCAATCCGGCGGAACTCCTCTGCTGCTGCGAAACGATCAGGCTCTCGGGCATCATTGGTTGCGCGTCAAGCTGGCCGGGAGCGCCGCCAATCGGGACGCTATCGGCGCATGGGTGAAGCTCCAGGCCGGCGGCCGCACGCAATGGCGGCAGGTCATGCCCACGCGCAGCTACCTTTCGCAATCCGAGTTACCCGTCACGTTCGGCCTTGGTTCCTCCACCCGGATCGAGTCGTTGGAAATCATTTGGCCCGGCGGCAAGATTCAACAAGTGCCCCCACCGACACCGGACCAGATGATCGTCGTGGAGCAGGCAAAATGAAATCGTCCTCAGCCCTCGTTCCATTACAGCGCGGTAGCCAATCTCCTGATGAAAGATCGTAAGAAAGTCAGACGGCCCGAAGCCGCTGCCAAGCAACGCACCCGGAAATCGTCGTCGCCGATGAAGCTGGGCATTGCTGCGCTTGGCGCAATCGTGGTCATCTGGATCATCAAGGCCGGCACGGGCGGCAACGGCGTGGCAACCCTGGCTGGCGGCACCAATGTTCCAGTCACGGTCTCTGCGACAGCGGATCCCGCGGCAGCAACACCACCGGCGACCACGCCAGATCCCCTGCTCTCCCTCGACACCAATGACGTGACGCAGATGGTTAATCTCGGCACCAGCCTGCTGGCGGAAGGCCGGCTGGAAGAGGCCGTGATGGCGTATGATCGCGCGAAAGTTTTGAAGCCCGACGACGAGGAGATCTATTTCAATCTCGCGGTCACGCTCACACGTCAGGGGAAGATCGATGAGGCGATGAACAACTACGGTGAAGCCTTGCGTCTCCTGCCTGATTATCCCGAGGCGCACATCAACCTTGGGAATCTTCTCGTGAAGCTGAAGCGCGCCAAGGAAGCGGAGCCGCATTTCACGGAGGCCATCAAGATCAATCCCGACAATAGCGCGAGCTACAACAATCTCGGTCGCTGCCTGGTGGAACTCGGCCGGATGCCCGCGGCCGTCACGAATTTCATCGAGGCGGTACGGCTCAATCCGGACTTCCTCGAGGCGCGACACAATCTCGCCAACGCGCTCCTCAGCACGGGCCGCACGCAGGAGGGGATGACCAATCTGACGGAGATCGTCCGGCGGAATCCTGACTTCGTCGAGGGCCGTTACAGTCTGGGGCTGGCCCGACTGCAAGCCGGCCAGGTGGACGAATCCATACGGGAATTCGAGGAGGCGCTCCGGCGCAAGCCGGGGTTCCAGCCGGCGCAGCTTGGGCTGGAGCGGGCGAAGGCCAGGAAAGCCGCGAGCGGCAAATAGGCCGGTGCGCCGCTATCGATCCACTTCCCCGAGCACGATGTCCACGCTGCCGAGGATGATCACCGCATCGGCGATGGTCTGGCCGAGGCACATGTCCTCGAGGACGGTGAGATTAATCAAGCTGGGCGGACGCACGCGGTAGCGGAAGGGATTCGCACTGCCGTCGCTGATGAGATAGAAGCCCAGCTCGCCCTTCGGCGCCTCGATGCGGCCATACGCCTCGCCGGCCTTGGGACGGAAGCTTCGCAGCTTCGCTTTCGGATCAATGATGGCTCCTTCCGGAATATCCTTCAGCGCCTGCTGGAGAATCTTCACGCTCTCGCGCATCTCCAGCACGCGGATCATGTAGCGGTCGTAAACGTCGCCATGATCGCCGAGCGGCACGCGGAAGTTGAACCTCTCGTAGATGCCGTAGCGGTCCACCTTGCGCAGGTCGTAATCGACGCCACTGGCGCGCAGCATCGGGCCGGTGACGCCGGCGCTGATGGCGAGGTCGCCGGCGAGCTTGCCGACGCCCTGCGTGCGGGCCATCAGGATTTCATTCGTGCTGAGGAGATTCTCGAACTCGTCAAGGAAGCGGGGGAATTCATCCGTCACCTTGCGCGCCTCGTCGAGCCAGCCAGCGGGCAGGTCCACGCGGCAGCCGCCGAAGCGCATGTAGTTACACATCATCCGCGCGCCGGTGAGCGACTCAAACAAATCAAGAATCTTCTCCCGCTCGCGGAAGGCGTACATCAGCGGCGTACCCAGCGCGCCCATGTCTTGGAGGAGGAAGCCGCAGAGACAGGCGTGATTCTGCAGCCGCGTGAGCTCGGCGGTGATGATGCGGATGTATTCGGCACGCTCCGGGGGTTCCAGACCGGCCAGCTTCTCGACCGCGAGGGCGTAAGCCCAGTTGTTCGTGAGCGAACAGAAGTAATCCAGGCGGTCCGTGTAAGGCATGGAGCCGAGGTAGCTCGTGTTCTCGGCGATCTTCTCGTGATTGCGATGGAGGTAGCCGAAGACGGGCTTGAGCTTCACCACGGTCTCGCCGTCCAGCGCCACGTCCATCCGGAAGACGCCGTGCGTCGAGGGATGATGCGGCCCCATGGCGACCTCGAGCAGTTCGCCGGGCATCGAGCCGTCGCCGCCGCCCTTGGGGTTAATCTCGTAGCCGCGGGGAACGGCGATGGTTTCGGTTGGTTCGCTCATGACGGTCGCGGGGAGATTTAGCGCAGTGCCCGGCACGGAAGCAAGGACGACGGGAAGAGAGGGAGATTACCGCACCGCGTTTCGAGCTTGCCTCGCGCCGCCGCCCTCACGCCTGATTTGCCTCTCATGAAATTGATCTCCTGGAATGTAAACGGCCTGCGCGCCGTGCTGCGGAAGAACTTCCTCGAGTATCTTGACGTCGAGCAGCCCGACATCCTTTGCGTGCAGGAGACGAAGGCGCATCCCGACGACGTCGAGCAACTCTGGCCCGCGCATTACACGACCTATTGGAACTCCGCGCAGAAGAAGGGTTACTCCGGCACCGCCATCTTCACCCGGCACAAGCCCTCGAAGGTCACGCTGGGCATCGGCCACGACGCGCACGACAACGAGGGCCGCGTGCTCACCGCTGAGTATGCCGATTTTTTTCTCGTGAATGCCTATGTGCCCAACACCAAGCGCGACCTCAGCCGCCTGCCTTACCGCCAGGAATGGGACCGCGACTTCCTCGCCTATCTGCGGAAGCTGGAGAAGAGGAAGCCGGTGATCTTCTGTGGCGACTTGAACGTGGCGCACACCGAGATTGATCTGGCCAATCCCAAGGCCAACGTGAAGAACCACGGCTTCACCCCGGAGGAACGCGCGGGCTTCGGCGCGATGGTCGGGGCGGGCTTCATCGACACTTTCCGCGAGTTCGAGCCGGGCGGCGGGCACTACACGTGGTGGAGCGTGATGAGCGGCGCGCGTGGGCGGAACATCGGCTGGCGTCTGGATTACTTCCTCGTCAGCGCCGCGCTCCGGCCCCGGCTCCACCACGCCTTCATCCGGCCCAAGATTCTCGGCAGCGACCACTGCCCGGTGGGAATTGAACTCACAGCGAAGTAGGCGGACAATCCCGGACGCCTCCCCGGACGTTCCAGGCGCCTTCCCGGACATTCCGGATGCCTTCTCGGACCTTCCGGATGCTTTCCCGGACCTACAAGATGCCTTCCCTGATCTACCAGACGCCTCCCCAGACATCCCAGATGCCTCTGTGAATCCTCACGACGTCGCTACGGGGAGTGGGATTCCCTATCCTGCCTTCTGATCTGGAGCGATTTAGCCTGATTTCCGAAATCGAAAGGGGAGCGCGCCCGCCCCGGGCGCAGTTTTTCGCGCCCTCGCGGAAAACCCTGGGGCGCGCGAAACCCTGCGGGGTGAACCTCGATCCGGCACCGCGCCCAGAGCGGAACGCGAGGGCGCGTTCCGCTACGCCCGGGGCGGGCGTGCTCCCCGAACTCCGAAATCCGGGTTGAGTGCTCCCGCGACGGGGTGGCGCGCGGTGCGCAAAGCACGATGCGCTTGCGCCGGGGACGCGGAGCAGGCAAGACTTTCCTCCCGATTGACGGGCTGATGTTACCGCGCCGACTCCAACTTGTTCCGAATGCCGCCGCGCTGATGCGCGTGCTGCTGGCGGTTCTCCTCTTGCTCTCCGCCCTGCCGCTGCGCGCGCAGAGCCTCACCGCCACGGTGGACCGCAACTCCGTGCCCGTCGGCGAGTCGCTCACGCTCACCCTTACCTTCGACGGGGTGAACGCCACCGCCGCACCGACTCTCCTGCCGCTGCCCAATTTCACCATCCTCCCCAGCGTCAGCCAGCGCAACGAGATCAGCTTCTCCAATGGCCAGCAATCGATGCGCTTCATCTACGATTATCAGCTCCAGGCGGCGAAGGAGGGAGACGTGGTCATCCCTCCGTTTCAAGCCAGCATCGGTGGAGGCGTCCTCAGCTCGCAGCCGATCGCGGTGAAGGTGCTCCCGGCCAGCGCCGCCGCCGCGGCCCAGACTAATCTCGCCTTCGTGAAGCTCGTCGTAGGGCGCTCGGAAGCATTCGTCGGCGAGCCGTTCCCGGTGGAGATGCATCTCTATTGGCAGAACGCGAAGGACGTGCGCATCCCGCAGTTGAGCGCGGATGGATTTTCCGTCGGCCAGGGTCCCAAGCCCACCCAGACCCGCACGCAGGTCGGCAACGTGGTTTACAACCTGGTCATTTTCAAAATGACCGCCACCGCCGCGCGCGCCGGCCAGCTCAAGCTCGGCCCGGCGGAGAGCTCGCTCACCCTGCTGCTGCCAGTGAATAATCCGCAGGCGCGGCGCGATCCCTTCGGCTTCTTCGGCGGAGCGCAATATCAGGAGCGACCCGCGAACATCGTGAGTGAGGCGCTGTCCGTGCGCGTGCTGCCGCTGCCCAAAGAGAATGTGCCCGACACCTTCAACGGCGTGATCGGCAACTTCCAGGTTTCGATGACCGCCGCGCCCACCAGCGTCGGCGTGGGCGACCCTATCACCTTGCGCATCCAGATCGCCGGACGCGGCCCCTTGGAATCAATCACCCTGCCCGCGCAGCCGGACTGGCGCGACTTCAACAGTTATCCCGCGACGGCCAAGGTGGAGTCGAACGATGAACTCGGTCTCTCCGGCGTGAAGAACTTCGAGCAGGTGATCGTGCCGCAGAATCATGAGCTTAAGAGCATTCCTCCCTTTCGCTTCACCTATTTCGATTCGCAGGCCAAGGCCTACGTCACGCGCACCACGCCGGCCATCCCGCTCGCCGTCAAAGCCAGCGCCACCGCCGCCACGCCGCTGCCGAGCCTGTCAAACAACACCGCCAACGCAAGCGCCCCGCGCGCCGACGACATCATCCACATCCGCCCACGGCTCGAAATGGCCGGGGCCGCCGCGCCAGTGCTCTTGCAGCAACGCTGGTTCCTCTGGCTGCAAGGCGTGCCCGTGGCGCTCTGGCTCACATTGCTCCTCCGCCGCAAACGCAACGAATCGCTCGCGAAGAATCCGCGCCTGCGCCGCCAGCGCGAAGTGGCGCAACGCATCCGCGATGGTCTGCGGGATTTGCGCACGCACGCCGAGGCGCGGAAGTCCGACGAATTCTTCGCCACGCTCTTCCGCCTGCTCCAGGAGCAAATCGGTGAGCGACTGGATTTGCCCGCCTCGGCCATCACGGAATCCGTCGTCGATGAGCGACTGCGCTCCCGGGGCGCACGGGATGAGACGCTGCGTTCGCTGCACGAGCTTTTCCAGACATGCAACCTGGCGCGCTACGCCCCGCTGCAATCAAGCCAGGAGTTGTCCGCGCTGATTCCCAAGCTGGAATCGGCACTGAAGGAGTTGCGGGAAATCAAGGCATGAGGGCGCGAAGTGTTTCACATTGCTGCGGCCTGGCAGTCGTCGCGGCGTTGCTCGCGCTGGTCCTCGCCGCGCGCGCCGAGGATGCCGTGACGTCGTTCGACGCCGCCAACCGTCTGTACGAGCAGGCGAAATTCCCCGAAGCCGCCGCCGCTTACCAAAAGCTCGCCGATGCCGGGCAGCGCTCCGCCTCCGTCTATTTCAATCTCGGCAACGCGTGCTTCAAGGCAGGACAGACCGGGCGTGCCATCGCCGCCTGGCGTCGCACGGAAGCCTTTGCGCCTCGTGATCCGAGCGTGCGCTTCAATCTCCAGTTCGCGCGCAAGAAAGTTTCCGGCGGCGAGGCGCCATCCGCGCCCGCGTGGAAACGCGCCCTCACCGCGCTCACGCTCAACGAGTGGTCGGTGCTGGCGGGCGTGGCGCTGTGGCTGTGGTTCGTCCTGCTGGCCTTGCGCGAAGTCAGCCCGTCGCTGCGCAAATCGCTTTCCGGTTACACCTCGACCAGCGGCGTGGCGGCCCTGCTGCTCGCCGGTTGCCTGGGCGCGGCGGCCTCCGTGCGCTTGGGCGATGATCCCGCCGTCATCATCGTGTCCGAGGCGATTGCGCGCTCCGGCCCGCTCGACGAGGCAAAGGTGTTGCATCAGTTTCGCGACGGCACTGAGTTGCTCGTGCTCGACCGCAAGGAACTCGGCGGCACGCGGCAGACCTGGCTCCAGGTGCAGGACGCCGCCGGGCACCTCGGCTGGGTGAAAAGCGATCAGGTGGATCCCTTGGGCGTGGTCAAATGACCAGAGGACCCCGCAGCAGCTGACCCACGGGCATTGACCATTCCCTGGACATTGAACATTGGTCATTGAGCAAAGCCCCCGGTCATTCTGATTGTCTTCCCGCAGCACCTATGCGAGCGTCTTCCCGTCACTCGGACCGCTCTTCTCAGCAGGATGCTATTGCACTCGCCTCACCATTTTCTCCTGTTCCTCTGGGTCGCGTTCGTCGTCAGCCCGACGATGGGCGTCGCCCAGAATCGCACCCTCGCGCCCACGAACGCGCCCGTGCTCCTCACCGTCGAGGGCAAGGTGGAAGTCGCCCGCGGCGGCGGCGCGGTATGGACGCCCGGTCAACCGAATCAAGTTCTCAGCCCTGGTGACCGCATCCGCACCGGCGAACGCAGCCGCGCCACCATACGCCTGCTCGATCTCTCCGTGCTGCGTGTGAACGAAATCACCACGCTGGAAATCCGTCCGCCCGACCCCGGCGGACGCAAGACCCTGCTCGACCTCAAGTCCGGCCGCTCCTACCTGCACAATCGCGAGAAGCCGACGGAGCTTCAGTTCCGCACGCCGCTGGCCTCCGGCGCCATTCGCGGAACGGAGTTCGAGCTTTCCGTCGCCGAGGCCGACGGGCGCACCGTGGTCACCATGTTGGAAGGCGAGGTCGCGCTCACCGCCGCAAACGCCGTCGGTGGTGAAGTGCTGCTCAACTCCGGGGATCAAGGCGTCGTCGAGCCGGGCCAGCCTCCACGCAAGACCGCCGTCATCGACGCCGTGAACATCATCCAATGGACGCTCTACTACCCTGCGGTGATCGCGCCGGACGACCTGCGCCTCAACGAGGCTGAGCGCGGCGCATTGGCTGAATCCATCAACGCCTACCGCGCGGGCGACGTGCTCACCGCGCTCGACCAGTATCCCGCGAACCGTGCGCCGACCTCCGACGCCGAGCGCGTCTATCGCGCTGCGCTCCTGCTCGCCGCCGGGCAGGTCGAGCAGACCGAGAGCGCGTTGACCTCGCTCAGTGCCCCGTCGCCGCTGGCGAACGCGTTGCGCAAGGTCATCGCCACCGTGAAGCATCGCGTCCTCGCCGACGACGCCTCGGCCAATCCCGGCACCGCCTCCGGCTGGCTCGCGGAATCGTATTACCGCCAGTCACGCTCCGACCTCTCCGGCGCACTCGATGCTGCACGCGAAGCCAGCGAGCGAGCACCCGAGTTCGGTTGCGCCTGGATTCGCCGGGCCGAAATGGAAGCGAGCTTCGGCCTCACACACAGCGCGATGAAGTCTCTTGATGAAGGCCTGCGCCGCGCGCCGCGACACGCCGCCGGTTTCGCAATCAAAGGTTTTCTCCTCGCCGGACGCAACCAGACCCACGCCGCCGAGGAAGCCTTCAATCAAGCCATCGCCCTCGACGGTGCGCTCGGCAACGCCTGGCTCGGCCGCGGTTTGGTGCGCCTGCGCTGTGGCGACGCCATCGACGGGCGCTCCGATCTTCAGGTCGCCGCCGCATTGGAACCCAACCGCGCCGTGCTGCGCAGCTATCTCGGCAAGGCTTTCCTCCAGAACAACGACCGCAAGCGCGCCGAGCGCGAACTGGATCTCGCGAAGAAAATTGATCCCAACGACCCCACGAGCTGGCTTTACTCAGCGATCCTCAAGCAGCAGGAGAACCGGCCCAACAGCGCCATCCACGATCTGGAACGCTCGAAAGAGTTGAACGAGAACCGCAGCGTCTATCGCTCCGACTTCCTCCTCGACAAGGATCGCGCCGTCCGCCGCGCCAACCTTGCGGGCATCTACCAGGACGCGGGACTCAGCGCCTGGGGCACCCGTGAAGCCTCCCGCGCCGTGAACGATGACTACGGGAATTTCTCCGCGCACCTCTTCCTCGCGAACAGCTACGACGCGCTGCGCGACCCGCGCCAGATCAACCTCCGCTACGAATCCGCGTGGTTCAGCGAGCTTCTCCTTGCTGATTTGCTTTCACCCGCGAGCGTCGGCGTCTTTCCCCTCACCACATCGCAGGAACAGTCCGCGCGCTTCTTCGAGCGCAACCACGTCGGCGTCGTCGGCGACGTGGAGTATTCCAGCCACGGCGACTGGATTACGCGCGGTTCGCAATACGGCCTCATCGACAACACGAGTTGGGCCGTCGATGTCTTCTACCAGACCAACCGCGGTTTCCGTGTGAACAACGGGCTTGAACAGCTCTCGCTCTCCGCGAAGTTCAAGCAGCAGGTCACGCCAGATGACACGTTCTATCTCCAGGTGCAGACGCTGGAATCCACCTCCGGCGATGTCGCGCAGTATTACTATCAGTCCGACGCCAGCGCCGTGACCCGCGTCATCGAGCGGCAGGAGCCGAACCTCCTCACCGGCTGGCACCACGAGTGGGGCCCCGGCTCGCGCACGCTGTTCCTCGGGGGCTGGCTGAATGACGACATCGACATCACCAGCAGCAACCGCACGCTGCTGCTGAACTACGGGCCCAACGGCGAATTGCTGAGCGGCTTCCGCATCGGCCGCAAGGTGCATTACGAGACTGACTTCGAGGCGTTCACCAGCGAGCTGCAGCAGGTCTGGCAGAACGACGTTCACACCCTCATCGTCGGCGGGCGCGTGCAGATGGGCGAGGCGAAGACCGAGGAGTTCAACGCCGCCGCCGCGCGCGCGCGCATCACCACCGACATCGACCGCTACAGCGCCTACGGCTACTACAACTGGCAGGTCATGCCATCCCTTCTGCTCCAGGCCGGGCTTGCTTACGACTACCTGAACTACCCGGTGAACAACACCATCCCGCCGTTCTCCCCGGGGCAGCAGCACAAGGATCAAGTCTCGCCCAAGGCTGGCTTCTACTTCACACCATGGAAGGACACCACGCTGCGTGGCGGCTACACCCGCTCCCTCGGCGGCGTGTATTACGACACCAGCGTACGCCTGGAGCCGACGCAGATCGGCGGCTTCAACCAGACCTATCGCAGCATCGCGCCCGAATCCGTCATCGGCCTGGTGCCGGGAACCGAGTTTGAAACCTTCGGCCTCGCCTTCGATCAGAAATTCCCCACCGGCACCTACCTTACCGTGGCTGGCGAGCTTCTCTACTCCGACGGCGACCGCGGTGTTGGGGCGATCGACATCGGCGGCACCACCGTCGAGTCAGTGAACCTCAACCAGGCCATCCGGTATCGCGAGCGCGCCCTCTCCGCGACCGTGGGCCAACTCCTGGGCGAACACTGGTCGCTCGGCGCGCGCTACCGCATCTCGACCGCCGATCTGCACGCGCATTTCCCTGAAGTCGTGCCGACCCTCACCCCGCAGTTGCAGGACACCATCACCCGCGACGAGGAAGCCACGCTGCAACAGGCCGAGCTGTTCCTGAACTTCTACAGCCACTGTGGATTCTTCGCGCAATGGACCTCCATCTGGTCGCACCAGAAGAATGGCGGCTATGAAAACGACCTGCCGCCCTCCGACTTCTGGCAGCACAACATCAGCGCCGGCTACCGCTTCCTGAACCGCCGCGCCGAGGCGCAGGTCTCGCTGCTGAACATCTTCGACCAGGACTACCAACTAAACCCGCTCACCCTCTACGCCGAACTTCCGCGCGAACGCATGCTCGCCGTGCGGATGAGATTCTTTTTCTGATGGTCGGCAGGGCGAGGCTCCCTCCTGAAAAAGCTTGGCAACGCGCAGCCATTCCGCACGATCCCCGCATCATGCATTCTGAATCCGCCTCCCTGTCCCGTCGCGCGTTTGTGAAAACACTTTCCGTCGCCAGTGCCGGCCTCGCCGCCGCCACCGCCCTGCCCTCCCGCGCCGCGGAAGCCGCGCCCAAGCGCCACATCAAGCTCGGCCTCGATAACTTCGCCGTGCGCGACATGGGCTGGAAGGCGCCGCAGCTCATCGATTACGCCGCGCAGCTCAAGACCGATTCGCTCTTCATCACCGACTTGGATGCGCTGGAGAAAACGGACGACGCCTATCTTCAGGAGATGAAGGCGCGCGCCGCGGACAAGGGCCTGCAAATCCAGCTCGGCACGTGGAGCATCTGCCCGACTTCAAAGTCTTTCAAAAACAAGTGGGGCAACGCTGACGAATTACTCGCGCTCGGACTGCGCATGGCGAAGGCGCTCGGCTCGCCGGTCTTGCGCGTGGTGCTCGGCGCGGGCGAGGATCGCAAGACCGAGGGCGGCATCGAGGCGCGCATCGCGGACACGGTGAAGGTCTGCAAGGGCCAGCGCAGCCGGGCGCTGGATCTCGGCGTGAAGATCGCCGTCGAGAATCACGCGGGCGACATGCAGGCTTGGGAACTCGTCACCCTCATCGAAGCGGCGGGGAAGGATTACGTGGGCGCGAACATGGACTCCGGGAACGCGACGTGGACCATGGAAGATCCGCTGGCCAGCCTTGAAATCCTGGCCCCCTACGTCCTCACCACGAGCCTGCGCGACTCGGCCATTTGGGAATCCGCCAACGGCGCGACGGTGCAATGGACCGCCATGGGTGAAGGCACCGTGGACCTGAAGACCTACTTCGCACGCTTCGCCGAGTTGTGCCCGGGCGTGCCCGTTCACATTGAAACCATCTCGGGCTTCAACCGGGAGATTCCCTATCTCCAAAAAGATTTCTGGAAAGTGTGGCCCAAGGCGCGCGCGCAGGATCTGGCGCGCTTCATCGCGCTGGCGAAGCAGGGGCAGCCCCGCGACGCCTGGAAGGCTCCCGCCGGACAGGATCGCAAGCTCGCCACGCAGGAGTATCAGAAGGGCGAGATCGAGCGCAGCATCAAGTATTGCAAGGAGACACTGGGTCTGGGGACGGCCTGACCATATCCGCGAGCGCCCATTCATCGCGTCCGCTCCACTCACTGCACCCACGACGCAACCTTCCATTGAACGCGACGGCGTCGTGCCTTACGATGGCACTCTAGTGTTTATGCCATGATCGGCCCCATTGATACGCCCGTTTCCGGCGGCGACCTGGCCGCGCAGGTGGAGGAGATTTTCTCCCACACCGGCGTGTTCTCGAAGGCCAGGAACTTCGAGTATCGCCCCGAGCAACAGGCGATGGCGGTCGCGGTGGCGCGGGCGCTGACCGGGCGCGAGCATCTGCTGGTGGAGGCGGGCACGGGCGTGGGCAAGAGCTTCGCGTATCTGGTGCCGGCCATCCTGTTCGCCAAGGCGCAGTCGAAGAAGGCCGTCATCTGCACGCACACCATCAATCTCCAGGAGCAACTCACGGAGAAGGATCTGCCGGTGCTGGCGCAGGTGCTGCCGGAGCCGTTCACCTTCACGATGCTGAAGGGACGGCAGAATTATCTCTGCACGCGCCGCCTGCACAAGGCGATGCAACAGGCGGATGGTCTCTTCACCTCGCCCGAGATCGTGGAGTTGCATCGCATCTATGAATGGTCGAAGGGCACGCGGGACGGGAGTCTCTCGGACTTCGACGCGGAACCGGACCCGAAGGTGTGGTCGCACGTGTGCTCGGAGCGCGGCCTCTGCACGCCGAAGATCTGCGGGCATCAGTCGGACTTCGCGAAGACGGAGGGGCTGTGTTTCTTCCAGCGGGCGCGTCAACGCATCCTCGGCGCGGACGTGGTGGTGCTGAATCACACGCTGTTCTTCACGCTGCTCGGCGGCGTGGATGAGGAGCAGGAGGGCGGCGTGCTCTTCAAGAATGATTTCATTGTCTTCGACGAGGCGCACACGGTCGAGGG
>Ga0163144_10022305_pt1 | contig 12547 bp, 12 predicted proteins | sample OliLak19BULKMAT1_FD_123175 | JGI IMG/M metagenome (GOLD analysis project Ga0163144, IMG submission 123175) | Freshwater microbial mat bacterial communities from Lake Vanda, McMurdo Dry Valleys, Antarctica - Oligotrophic Lake LV.19.BULKMAT1 | ecosystem: Environmental > Aquatic > Freshwater >... | reverse complement strand
TTCCGGCAGGCGCCGAACATCGTGCGCGCGCTGCAGTGCGAACTGGCCTTCCTCGGCCGGGTGTTCGGCTACAAGCCGGCCGATGACGTGCCCATGCTGGTGATCGACAACGATGCGGCGCTGCCGCCCGCGGCAGACTGATCCGGCGCCGTACGGTCTTCCCAGCGCGCTGGCTTCGTGATAGCGTTTTGGCTCACTTGAAGGAGAAATTTCATGGCGTTCATCGTGGTGGCCGATGACTGGTCCGAAGAGGGGTGGAATTCGGCGGGGCTCGACAAGTCGGGCACGGGTGCAACGATCGGCGCGGCGCGCGCCACCGATTGCGCGGGCAGCAGCGGCGAGGTCTGTAACGTCGGCAGCTGGCGGGTCGACAAGCAGAACCCGAGCACGACGCACTACAACATCCAGGTGCAGAAAAACGGCGTTTTCGGCGTCAAGAGTTCGGTCGGAGGAGCCAAGCTGCCAATGAATCTGGTGGGCCAGATCGGCAGCATGAACGACCCCAACGAGGCGAAGAAGGTGACGGCCACGGCGCGCTCGAAAGAACTGACCAGCGCGATCCAGAGCGCGTTGTCGCAGAGTGTGGGCACCTGGGCCATCGGCGGCCCGCCCAACAAGCGGAACGGACGTTTTCGCTTCTACAAGATCACCGGCACATTTTCCTCCTGAGGGCTCGTGAGGGCTCGTAAGGAAATGACTTTGGAACGAGTCCCAAGCGCACAGGCAGCAACTTCAAGCTCAGCGCCGCAGCGCGCCAGACCATCCGCAGCAGCCTCGTCACGATCGTGCGCGACGAACTCTTCAGTGAACTTGGGCGCAAGAGCAGCTGGCAGATCGTCAACGCCGCCGCCGCCCTGACGGCCGGCCGCTCGCGGACCTGCACGCTCTCGGCCGGCGAGGGGGCGATTTATGTCGAACTCTTCGATTCGCAGACCGGGCAGGTGATCGCCCGCACGGTCGACCGGCACGATGCGCGGGGCGCGCGGCACCGGGGCCGGCACGTTGTCGCTCTCCAACAGCGTGATGAACGCCGGCGTAGGTCCGGGACATCGCTTCGGCCTGGGCGCGCATCCTCCGCAACGCGCTGGACAAGGCGCACGGCATCGGCAAGAAGTGAAAAGCGTCGTATTCTGGGCGCCATGCTGAAGACCCTGAAAGACCTGTTCGATAATCTGCTCGCGCCGCCCTCCGGCGAATCTGCCGAACGCGCCGAGCACACCCTGCAACTCGCCACCGCCGTGCTGCTGGTCGAGGTGATGCGGGCCGACGCCGAGATCGGCCCGCAGGAGCGACAGGCGGTGACCTCCGCCCTGTGCGCCAAGTTCGCGCTGTCTCCCGATGAAGCGGCGCGGCTGGCCGAACTGGCCGATCAGACAGCGCGCCAGGCCACCGATTTCTTTACCTTCACCTCGAAGATCAACGACGCTTTCGACATGGCGCAGAAGATCCGCATCACCGAGCACATGTGGCGCGTGGCCTATGCCGACGGCGTGCTGAGCGCGCATGAGAACCACGTCATGCGCAGGCTGTCGGACCTGCTCCACGTACCCCACGGCGCCTACGTGGCAGCCAAGATGCGGGCCCGCGAGGCGAGCGGCGGCTGATGCTGGCAAGAGTGGAAATCGACAGCGCCAGTACGTCGCAGTTTGGCCAGCGCTGCGGGTTTCGCAGCACGTCGCCTTGATTTGCCACGTGATCGGGAGCCTGCCATGAAGATGCGTCTCATCACCTTGCCGGCCGGCCTGCTTCTGGCGGGCTGCGCGGCCTTCACGCAGCCCGACATCCGGCCTGGCCAGACCGGGGCCGACGTGCAGCGCCGGATGGGCACGCCCACCGCGCGTTACCCGATGGCGAACGCCGGCAGCCGGCTCGAGTACGCCACCGGGCCCTTCGGGCGCACGACCTGGATGGTCGACATCGATGCGGCCGGCCAGGTGACTGGCGCCAGTCAGGTGCTCGGTGAAGCCAGCTTCGCGGCCTTCCAGGTGAGGGCTCCCGGCACGACACGCGAAGAATTGCTGCGCACCCTGGGCCGCCCCGGTGAACGCCGCCACGGCGGCTGGCAGGGCGGCGAGGTGTGGTCCTGGCGCTACCCGACCAACGACTGCCTTTGGTTCCGGGTCTCGGTCTCTGCCGACGGCATCGTGCGTGACGGTGCCTACGGCATCGACCCGCACTGCGACGCCGGCACCCGGCCCAATTGACCCACAGGACAGATCGACCATGAATTCCACGCTCACCCTTTTCGGCATCCCCAACTGCGACACCGTCAAGCGCGCCCGCGCCTGGTTCGCGCAGCAGGGCCAGGCTGTCGTCTTCCACGATTTCAAGAAGCTCGGCGTGCCCGAAGCCCGGCTCGATGCCTGGCTGGCAGCCGCCGGTTGGGAGACCGTGCTCAACCGCAAAGGCAGCACCTGGCGACAGCTCGACGATGCGAAGCGCGCTTCCATCACTGGCCTGGCCGAGGCGCGCGCGCTGATGCTGGCGCAGCCGAGCGTGATCAAGCGGCCGGTGGTCGAATGGCCCGACGGTGGCATCACCGTGGGTTTCGACCCGCAGGCATGGTCGGCGCGTGGCTGAGTTCGCCCGCCATGAACGCCGCGATCAGCCGGTGGAACTGGTGCACACCTTTTTCATGCTGGGGCGAATAGCGGCCGCGTGAGTACAGCCGCGAGCGCATGCCGCGTTGCACCGTCTGCACCACCGCTTCGTCTTCCATCTCGACGGCGTCGAGCGCGCCACCGGCGCCCAGGCCCAGCCGGCTGGCGTCGCGCACGAAAGAGCGGAACAGCACCCGCGTGCGGCCCAGAGCCAGCGGCATCACCAGGTTCACCGACAGGCCCCAGGGGTAGAAGTTGAGCATCAGGTTCGGGAACACCCACACGTAGTAGGCCGCGATGCGCGAGCCGGCGTCGGCAGCGGCGGGCGTGTCGAAGGCGTCCTCGCCGTCGCGGGCGTGGGCGAGTTGCAGGTTGGCGTGACTGAAAAGTTCGTAGCGATACCGCTGCAGCGCCAGCGTCTGTGTCAGCGCTGGGTGTACGAACGGGATGTGCAGGCCTTCGAGGTAGTTCTCGACGTAGAGCGCCCAGTGCGCGTCGAACTCGTAGTCGCGGCTGCGTGAAGAGTCGGCCACCAGGCCATCGAGCGGCAGGCCGGCCAGCCGCGCCTGCACGTCGCCGAAGAAGGCCTCGAAGGGCGCCGCCGGTGTGATGGCCGCGAAACCCTGGCCGGCAAACTGGCCCAGCGGCAGTTGCGGCAGGTGGTCGCGGTCGGACGGGAAGTTCAACGCCTGCTCGAAGCCGGGCATGAAGCGCATGCGGCCGTCGAGGTCGAAGCGCCGGCCATGGTAGCCGCAGCGCACCTGCGTGGCACGGCACGGCGCCGTCACGAGCAGGTTGCCGCGGTGGGTGCAGACGTTGCTCAGGCAGCGCAGCGTGCCGGTGGCATCGCGGGCCAGCAGCAGTGGCTCGCTCAGCAGCCCGGGCAGCACCTCGCGTGGCGCCAGCGAGCCGGGCTCGGCGGCGTCGTCGAGCGGGCCCAGCCAGTGCCAGCAGCGCGCGAAGATGCGTTCGCGCGCCTGTGCCCAGTCACCTTCGTCGAGGTAGAAGGCCTTGTCGAGGGTCGACGCGCTACGAACGTCGGGGTCGATGTCGAAGGGGTGGGTCATGGTGTCAATCAGGTATCGCCAGAGAAAACCCGGCCGACGCCACCGGCTGCCCGTTGACCTGCACCACCACCGTGTGCAGACCCGCGTGGTAGCGGCGGGTGGTGATGACCCGCATCGCATGGCGCCGGGCCAGATCGAGCCGGCCGTGCGCCGGAAGCTCGACCACCCAGCCCTTGAAGACCTTGGGCGCCGTGCCGCCGTCGGCCTTGACGTGGTGCACCACATAGTCGATGGCCAGCCGCTGTGCGCGGGCGGCCGTCGACTGCAACACCACGTTCAGCGTCACGCTGTCGCCGAGTTGCACCGGGTCGCTCGACAGGCTCAGCGTGGCCTTGCCGCACAGCGGCATGCCCAGGCCCCAGGCCTGCAGCACGCGAGCATCGCCGCGCTTGATGAGCGTGCGGCTGGCGTGGCGCAGCAGCGCCTGGCGCGTGGCGGGCGCATCCGGCAGGTGCATCTCCAGCCAATCGGCCACGCGCCCAGGGTGGTCCTTGGCGATGTCGTTGAGGTGGTTGGCCACGCTGCGCCGCACGTAGGCGCTGGCGTCGTCCTGCAGCGCCAGCAGCAGCGGCAGGCCGGGCGATGGGTCCTCGACCGCGGCCTTCAGCTGCATGCCCCAGGGCAGGCGCGGCCGGCTGCCTTCGCTGGCCAGCCTGCGCACATGCGCGCTCGGGTCGCCTGTCCAGCGCTGCAGCGTGCGGTAGGCCAGCGCCGGGTGGTTGACGATGAAGGGGCGGATGGCGAGTTCGGCGGTGAAGCGCTGCGTCAGCGCATGCAGCGCCGCCAGCGCGCGCTCGGGCTCGGCCTGGCCGTGGCGCGCGATGTACTCGCCCACCGGCCAGAGGATCCAGCCGGCCAGGCCGCTGTCGTCAGCGGCGGGGTCGACCACCGGATCGCCCGTCTGCGGTGGCGCCAGCGCAGCTTCCAGCACCGCGGCGGCGGTGTGGAAGTCGCCCGGCAGCGTGGCTTCCAGAGCGTCGCAGATCCACATGGCGCGCGCCTTCATCTCCAGGCCTTCCAGGCCGTGGCTGGCCAGCAGGATGAAGCGCGCGGCATCGAACCCCGTCTCGACGCGCAGCAGGTGCGCGGCCGTGCGGCGCAGCAGCGCCGGGTTCAACAGGTTCTTGAACGGCTCTGCCATCTCAGCGCAGCCGCACGGGCAGATGGCGAAAACCTCGAAAGCGCAGCCGCGTGTCGCGTTCCGGCAGGCCGCTGGCGGCGATGCCCGGGAATCGCGCCACCAGCCGGCCGATGGCCAGCCGCGCCTCCAGCCGCGCCACGTTCATGCCCGCGCAGGCATGCGCGCCCTGCCCGAAGGCCAGATGGTTGTTCGGCTTGCGCGCCAGGTCGAGCCGGTCGGGCTCGTCGAACACGGCAGGGTCGCGGTTCGCCGCGCCGATCGCCAGGGTCAGAAAAGTGCCGTTGGGCACGGCCACGCCGCCGACCGTCATCGGCGCCGTCGTCACCCGGTTGTTGAACTGCAGCGGGCTTTCGAAGCGCAGCAGTTCCTCGACCGCGCTGGCCAACAGTGCCGGTTCGGCCACCAGACGTTCCAGCTGATCGCCGTGCGTCAGGAGGGCATGCGTGCCGTTCCCGATCAGGTTGGTGGTGGTCTCGTGGCCGGCGTTCAGCAGGAAGATGCAGTTGTGCAGCAGTTCGCTCTCGCTCAGGCGCTCGCCGCCGGTCTCGCCTTGCAGCAGCCGGGTGAGCACGTCGCTCTCGGGGTCGCCGGGCTGCTGGCGGCGTTCGGCCACCAGGGCGCGCAGGGCGGTCAGGAAGTCGGTGACGGCCCGGTTGCCACGCGCCAGCACCTCGGGTGAAGGTGCGGGCTCCAGCGCCGACAGGATCGCCAGCGACCAGCCGCGCAGCGGGCCGCGTTCCGCCGGCGGCACGCCGAGCAGGTTGCCGATCACCTCGATCGGAATCTGCGCCGCGTAGTCTTCGATCAGGTCGGGCGCCGACATCTTGTCCAGGCGGTCGAGCAGGCCATCCACCAGCGCCAGCACGCCGCCTTCCATTCGCGTGATGGCGCGCTGGTTGAGCGCGCCCATCAGCAGCCGGCGCACGCGCGTGTGCAGCGGTGGGTCGTTGAAGACCAGGCTGCTGGTGTGGTGCTCGAACAGCGGTGAATCGCCCAGCCGGGGTGCGAACTCCCGCCGCTTGTCGGAACTGGCGTGCGGGCTGCGGTAGACGGCCAGCACGTCGGCGTGGCGCGTCAGCAGCAGCGAGCCGGGGGCGAGTTGATGCACCGGGTCGAAGTCGCGCAGCGCGGCGTAGACGGGGTAGGGATCGGCGACGAAACCTGGCGGCGGCTCGGTGAGCCTGAAGCTCAGCGCGGCCGCCTTGAGTGTGGCTGCCGCGCTGCTTTCGGCGGTGTGGCTGATGGGCATGCCGACATCATGTCACCAACATTCCGCCTTCACCCCACCGCGCTTCGGCCGGGCCGGGCTGCATCGATAATCAGCCCATGTTCACAGGCATCGTTCAAGGCATGGCCACCGTCTCGGCACTCGTCGACCGCCCGGGGCTGCGCAGCTTCACCCTGCAGTTCCCGCCCGGCTTCGCCGACGGCCTGGCCATCGGCGCCAGCGTGGCGGTCGACGGCGTCTGCCTCACCGTCACGGCGCTGGGGCCTTCGCATGCGGACTTCGATGTCATGCAGCAGAGCCTGGGCCTGACCACGCTTGCCACGCTGCAGGCCGGCAGCCGCATCAACGTGGAACGTGCGGCGCGCGATGGCGCCGAGATCGGTGGCCACCCGCTGTCGGGCCACATCGACTTCACCGCCACGCTGGCCTCGATACGCAGGCCCGAGAACAACCATGTGCTGCGGCTGGCGGTGGCGGCGCCGTGGATGCGGTATGTGTTCGCCAAAGGCTACATCGCGGTCAACGGCGCCAGCCTGACCGTCGCCGAGGCCGGGCGCGAACCCGGCGGCGCCGGCTGGTTCGAGGTCTGGCTGATCCCGGAAACACTGCGCCTGACGACTTTCGGCGACAAGAGCGAAGGCAGCCTGGTCAACATCGAAATCGAGCGTTCCACTCAGGTCTTCGTCGACACCGTGCGCGATGCCATCGACGAGCGCCTGGGCCCGCTGTTGCCGGCGCTGGAGGCGCTGCTGCGCCAGCAGGGGCAAAACATCGACGACCTGGCGCGACCGCCAGGCCTGCGGCAGTCCTGAGTTCGTCTACTTCGCCAGCACGCGGTTGACGATGTCGATGTCGGCAGGCGCCAGCTGGCCCGCGGCCTGGCGCAGCCGCAGGACGCCCACCAGCACGTCATAACGGGAGCGCGCCAGATCGCGCTGGGTCTGGAACAGGTCGCGCTGCGCGTTCAGAACGTCGAGGTTGACGCGCACGCCGACCTTGTAGCCGAGCTGGGTGGCTTCGAGCGCGAGCTTGCTCGATGCCTCGGCGGCTTCCAGCGCACGCACCTGCGCCAGCAGCGACTGCACGCCGTTGTAGGCCACGCGGGTGTTGAGGGCGACGCTGCGGCGTGCCGTTTCCAGGTCGTTGCGCGACTTCTCTTCCAGCGACAGCGTTTCCTTGATGCGGTTCTGCACCGAACCGCCGGTGTAGAGCGGCCAGTTCAGCTGCACGCCGATCGAACCACCGGACTGCCGGCCGGGCAGCTGCACGGCGCTGCCGCGTGCGTCCTGCAAGAACACCTGCCCGACGGCATCTACCGTGGGCAATCGGCCGGCGCGTGCCTTTTCGGTCTCGAGCGTGGCGACGTCGAGCGCGAGCCGGGCCTTGCGCACCTGCGGGTGCAGTGCGTCGGCCTGGGTCACCCAGTCTTCGGAATTCGTGGACGCGCTCGTGGGCAGCAGCACCGGCACGGCCAGGCCCTTGGGCGACACCGCCGTGCGGCCGACCGTCTGGTCGAGCGCGGCGCGCTTGTTGCGCAGGTCGTTGTCAGCGGCGATCTCCTGCGCGGTGGCGAGGTCGAAACGCGCCTGCGCCTCGCGCGAGTCGGTGATGGTGGCAGTGCCGACCTCGAAGTTGCGCTTGGCCGAGGCCAGCTGTTCGGTGATGGCTGCCTTGTTGGCGCGCGTGTTGTTCAACGAGTCGAGCGAGGCCAGCACGTCGAAGTAGGCCTGCGCCACGCGCACGATGAGGTCTTGCTCGGCGGTCTCGAGGTCGGCCTTGGCGGCTTCGTTGATCTTGCGCGCCTGGTCGATCTGCGCGCTGTCGGCGCGGTTGAACAGTGGGAAACGACCGTCCAGCGTACCCTGCGTGGTGCGCGTGTCGAGGGAACCCTGGGTCTGGAACTGGGTCTGCCCGTAGAGTTCCCTGGCGCCGGCCGACAGCGAGGGCAGCTTGAGCGACTCGACCTGCGCGGCGCGGAAGTCGGCCGACTCGGCCAGCGCGCGCGCCGCCAGGAAGCCGGCGTCATAGGTGCGTGCCGCGTCGTAGAGCTCCTGCAGGCTTTGCGCGCGGGCCGCCAGCGGCAGGGTGAGCGCCAGGCCGACGGCGAGCGCGGCGTGCGAAAGGCGAAAACGCGTCAGAAGCATGGAAATCCTCTTCGGGAGAATGGGGTTCAGTAGCGCGGCACGCGTGCATCGACCTCGGTCGACCAGGCGTCGATGCCGCCGGCGAGGTTGTACACGGCGTCATGGCCTTGTTGCATGAGGAATGCGACGACCTGCGCGCTGCGCACGCCGTGATGGCAGATACAGACGACAGGCTGCGCCGTGCCGATCTCGGCCAGCCGGTCGGGCACCTGCATCATCGGAATGTGCAGCATCGTGGTGCCCGCCACGTCGATGCGCGCCAACCCGAACTCCCAGGGTTCCCGCACGTCGAGCAGCAGCGGCGCGGGGCCCGCCGCGATGAATGCCGGCAGGTCGGTGACGCGCAGTTGCCGCATGCTGCTCAGAAGGTGAAACGCGGGTGTTCGGCAAAACCTTCGAGGCGCGGGGCCACCGTGTCGAAGAGATCGACGTCGGACCAGGCCTGTTCGCCCACCCGCGTGAACAGGCGCGCGCGCATGATCGGCAGGTTACCCACCACAGCGGCCAACCGGCCGCCGGTCTTCAGCTGTTCGAGCAGTGCTTGCGGCACTTCGGCCACCGAACCCGACAGCAGGATGACATCGAAGGGCGCTTCGCCGGGCAGGCCGCGCGCGCCTTCCGCGGCGCTCACTTCGAGCACGCTGACGTTGGCCAGGCCGTTCCTGCGCAGCGCGTCGTGCGCCATGTGCACCAGCGCGGGCCGGCATTCGAGCGTGATCACGCGCAAGGCCCGGTGGCCCAGCAAGGCGGCCATGAAACCCGAGCCGGTGCCGATCTCCAGCACCTTTTCGTGACGCTCGACCTGCAATTCCTGCAGCAGACGGGCTTCCACCTTGGGCTCCAGCATGCAGGGACCGAAAGGCTCGCCTTCGAGCAGCGTCACCTGGGTATCGGCGAACGCCAGCGCGCGCTGCGATGGCGGCACGAAGTCCTCGCGGCGCAGCGTGGCAAGCAGCGACAGCACTTTCTGATCGAGCACTTCCCAAGGGCGGATCTGCTGCTCGATCATGTTGAAACGGGCCATTTCGATGTTCATGTTTATACCGTGTAGGGTATCACGCCCAATGGCACGCTCAAGGGCATGCTCAGGGTTTGGATCGATTTTAGACGGTCGCCCTGCCAGCCTGTCGGGCCCGGCTGAAGCGCCGGCGCGCCCAGGCCGCCAGATCGTCGAGGTAGCAGTAAACCACCGGCACCACCACCAGCGTCAGCAGCGACGAGGTGATGACGCCGCCGATCACGGCCTGGCCCATCGGCGCACGCTGCTCGGAGCCTTCGGTGAGCGCGAAGGCCAGCGGGATCATGCCGAACACCATCGCCAGCGTGGTCATCAGGATGGGCCGCAGCCGCACGCGGGCGGAGTGCAGCAGTGCGGCGTTGCGCTCCATGCCGGGTTCGCGCGTGCCGTCGGCGCGTAACTCGCCTTCACGCGAGCGGATCGCGAAGTCGACCAGCAGGATGGCGTTTTTCGTCACCAGCCCCATCAGCATGACGACGCCGATGATGCTGAACATGTTCAGCGTGGAGCGGAAGAGCAGCAGCGCCAGCACCACGCCGATCAGGGTGAGCGGCAGCGAACTCATCAGCGCCAGCGGCTGCAGGAAGCTCTTGAACTGGCTGGCCAGGATCATGTAGATGAAAACCACCGCCAGCGCCAGCGCACCGATCGCGTAGCTGAACGACTCCTGCATGTTCTTCGTCGAGCCGCCGAAGGAATAGCGGTAGCCGGGTGGCCAGGCGATCTCATCGAGTACCCGGCGGATGTCGGCCGACACATCGCCCGAACTGCGGCCCAGCGCGTTGGCGTCGAAGTTGATCTCGCGGTTGAGGTCGCGCCGGTTGATCTGGTTCGGCCCGGTGGACGGCTGCACGTTCGCCACCTGCGACAACCGCACCACGCGCGCGCTGCCATCGGCCGCGCTGCCCACCACCAGCGGCAGCTGCTGCAGGTCGGCCAGCGCATCGCGGCTGGCCGGTGCCAGGCGCACGCGCACGTCGTAGTTCTCGCCGTCGGCGGCACGCCAGTTGCCCACGGTCTGGCCTGCCACCAGGGTGCGCAGCGCGCTGGCCAGCGCGTTCACGTTGAGGCCGAGGTCGGCGGCGGCGTCGCGCTTGACGTCGATCGACAGGGTCGGCTTGTCGGGCTTGAGCGTGCTGTCGAGGTCGACGAGGCCGGGAATCTCGCGCAGCCGGGCGGTGATCTCGCGCGACAGCCGCTCCAGTTCGGCCAGGTCCGAGCCCTGCACCGAGAACTGCAGGCTCTTGCCACCGCCCAGGTCCGTCACGCCGATGTTCGTGACCGTGATGCCGGGAATGCGTGCCAGCCGTTCGCGCATCGGCAGCGCCATGTCGCTGACGCTGCGCTGGCGGTCCTTGCGGTCGACCAGACGCACGTAGACAGCCGCGTAGATCTTGCCCTGGGCGAAGCCGCTGTTGATGGTGGCGACGGTGTAGCGAACCTCAGGCAGTTCGCGCAGCGCGGCGTCGACCTGCTTGGCACGCGCTTCCGTCACTTCGAGGCTGGAGCCGACCGGGGTGTAGAAGTTGACCTGCGTCTCGGAGAAGTCGGCCTTCGGCACGAACTCGGCGCCGAGCAGCGGGATGATGAAGAAGCTCGCCACGAAGGTGGCGAGCGCCACCGCCAGCGTCTTCAGCCGGTGTTTGAGGGACCAGCCCAGGATGCCCTGATAGGCGTCCGACAGCCACGAGGTCAGGCTGTCGAACAGGCCGGTCACGCGTCCGATGGTCTTGTCGTACAGGGTGACGGGCGGCCCCTTGTGCACGCCGTGCGCCTGCGGGTCGTTCCAGATGCTCGACAGCATCGGGTCGAGCGTAAAGCTGACGAACATGCTGATCAGCACCGCGGCCACGATGGTGATGCCGAACTCGTGGAAGAACTTGCCGACGATGCCGCCCATGAAGCCGATCGGCAGGAACACGGCCACGATGCTCAGCGTGGTGGCGAGCACGGCCAGGCCGATTTCCTCGGTGCCGTCGATGGCGGCCTGGTGGGCGCTCTTGCCCATCTGCACGTGGCGCACGATGTTCTCGCGCACGACGATGGCGTCGTCGATGAGCAGGCCCACGCAAAGGCTCAGCGCCATCAGCGTGATGGTGTTGATCGTGAAGCCGAAGATGTACATGAAGAGAAAGGTGCCGATCAGCGCGATCGGCAGCGTCAGCCCGGTGATGACCGTCGAGCGCCAGGAGTTCAGGAACAGGAAGACGATGAGGATGGTCAGCAGCGCGCCTTCGAGCAGCGTGCGCTGCACGTTGGCCACCGAGACGCGGATCGAGCGCGAGTTGTCGCGGTTGACCTCGGTCCTGACGCCCGGCGGCAGCAAGGGCTGGGCAGCGGCAAGTGCGCTCTGCAAGCCGTCGACCACCGCGATGGTGTTTTCGCCCTGGCTCTTCTGCACGCTCAGCAACACCGTGCGCTGGCCGTTGTAGAGCGCCAGGCTCTCGATCTCCTGCGGGCCGTCGACGATGTCGGCCAGCTGCCAGAGCTTGACCGGCAGGCTGGGGCCGGTGCCGCTGGCGGCGGCGCGCCTGGCCACCACGATGTCGCGGAAGTCGGCCGGAGTCTTCAGACGGGCGTTGATCTGCACCACGCGTTCCTGGTCGATGGAGCGGATGGCGCCGACCGGCAGTTCCTGGTTCTCGCTCTTCAGTGCGGCCACCACCTGTTCGATGGTGATGCCCATGGCTTCCATCGCCGCCGGCCTGACGTAGACGTTGATCTCGCGCGCCACGCCGCCGACCACGGCGACGGCGCCGACGCCGCGCACGTTCTCCAGCTTCTTCTGCAGCACCTGGGTGGCGAAGGTGGTCAGCTCCTGCGGGCTCTTGCTGCCGTCTGCCGACAGCAGCGCGACGTTGAAGACAGGTTGGCTGGCAGGGTCGAAGCGCGAGATGCGCGGCTCCCTGACCTCGTCGCGCAGCAGCGGGCGGATCAGCGCGACCTTCTCGCGCACGTCTTCGGCGGCCTTGCGGCCATCGACGTCGAGGTTGAACTCGACGATGACCACCGCGCTGCCTTCATACGAACGTGACGACAGCGTGGAGATGCCGGCCACCGTGTTGACCGCTTCCTCGATCTTCTTCGTGACCTCGCTCTCGACGATCTCGGGCGAGGCGCCGGGGTATTCGATCTGCACCACCACGGTGGGGAAGTCGATGTTCGGGAACTGGTCGATCGACAGCCGCTGGTAGCTGAAGAGGCCCAGCACGACGAAGGCCAGCATGACCATCGTGGCCATGACGGGGTTCTGGATGGAGACGCGGGTGAACCACATGGCGGCGGGCGCTCAGCGCGACGCGGCCGACGCGGCGGGCGCGGCATTGGCCGCCAGCGGTGCCGCCACCAG
>Ga0163144_10022304_pt1 | contig 12548 bp, 9 predicted proteins | sample OliLak19BULKMAT1_FD_123175 | JGI IMG/M metagenome (GOLD analysis project Ga0163144, IMG submission 123175) | Freshwater microbial mat bacterial communities from Lake Vanda, McMurdo Dry Valleys, Antarctica - Oligotrophic Lake LV.19.BULKMAT1 | ecosystem: Environmental > Aquatic > Freshwater > Lake... | reverse complement strand
GGCGCGGGTGGTTTTCTTCAGCGCGGCCACGAATTCCTGGTGCGCGGGCGAGCGGGCGCGGTTGCGTTTGGAGACGATGCCGAGCGGGCGGGAGATTTTCGGGTTCTCGATGGGCACGGCGCAGAGCAGGCCGCTTTCGACTTCCTGCCGGACGGTGTAGGCGGGCACGATGGAGACGCCGCTGGCGATTTCGACGGCGCGTTTCACGGTCTCGATGTTGTCGAATTCCATGACGTGCTCGATCCGCACGGCCTGGGCGCGGAGGTGGCGATCAATGACTTTGCGGGTGGGTTGGTCGGGCTCGAAGCCGATGAATTTCTCACCATCGAGGTCGGCCAGCCGAATCTTCTGGCGCCGGGCCAGCGCGTGGCCGGGATGGCAGATGAGGAGCATGCGATCCTCGCTGAACACCTCGGTCTGCAGGCCGCTGTATTGAAAATGCCGAGGATTTCGCGCCCGGCCTGGAGGAAGACGCTGCCCTCCGGGGTCAGGGCGAAGTGCCCCTGGCTGCGCTCGACGAGGCGCACGTCGAATCTTTCCTCAAGCGCCCGGAGCTGCTGGGAGACGGCGCTCTGGGTGATGGAATTGAGCGTGCCGGCCTTGGAAAAACTGCCGGTCTCGACAAGATCGCTAAAGATTTTGAAGGTATCGATATACATGCGCGAGCGGGACGACGTAAGGCGTCCTTATTTGCCTGTCAGACGCCATAACTTATCCGAATGAACGCCATCGCCGACCGTCTCGCCACTGTCCATGCGCAGCTCGCCGCCGCCGCCGCCCGCGCGGGGCGTCCGGTGGGCGGGATCGAACTCGTGGCGGTGTCGAAGACGCATCCGCCCGAGGCGCTGCTGGAGGCGCTGGACGCGGGGCAGTGGGTCTTTGGCGAGAATCGGGTGCAGGAGGCGCGGGCGAAAATTCCGCTGCTGCCGGGCCGGGCGCGCTGGCATCTGATCGGGCATTTGCAGAAGAACAAAGTCCGCCACGCGCTGGCGGCGGGCTTCGAGCTGATCCACGGGATCGACTCGCTGGAACTGGCCCGCGAGTGCGACCGGATCGCGGACGAAGCCGGTCAGTTTCCGCGCGTGCTGCTGGAGGTGAATGTGGCGGGCGAGGCGAGCAAGTTTGGCTTTTCGCCGGAGAAGCTGCGCGCCGAGATGGAGGCATTGCTGGCGCTCGGACGGCTGCAAATCGAGGGACTGATGACGATCCCGCCGTTTGCGCCCGAGGCGGAAAACTCGCGCCCGTTTTTCGTCGCGCTGCGGGAGCTGCGCGACCGGCTGCAGACGGAATTCCGCGTGCCGCTGCCTCGGCTCTCGATGGGGATGAGCGGCGATTTTGCGGTGGCCGTGGAGGAAGGGGCCACGCTGGTCCGCGTGGGCACGGCCATTTTCGGGACGCGGCGAGGGAAGGCTTGGAAACCGGCGGGCGACGGCGCATCCTTTGACGAATAACCGTATGTCCACGCGCCTGACTCCGACCCAGATCCAGCCCATCGGCCAGGAACTCGCCATCGCGTGGAGCGACGGCACGGAGTCCTACCTGCCGCTGGAAGCACTGCGCCGCGCCTGCCCGTGCGCGGCCTGCGGCGGCGAACCGGATGTGCTCGGCTACGTGGTCCGCCCGCAGGTGACCTACACGCCGGCGAGCTTCGTCCTGAGCGGCTTTCAGATGGTGGGCAGCTACGCGCTCCAGCCCGCGTGGGCCGACGGCCACGGCACCGGGCTCTACACTTTTCCCCACCTCCGCCGGCTCGCCGCCGCCGCCGGGCACCACCCATGAACCGCACCGCCCGACTGCTCCTGCTCGCCGGATTTTTCCTCGTCTGCGGGGCCGGTGCGCTTTTTCAGGAGCAAGCCGAACTCCGCCGCCAAAGCACCCCGCCGAGCGTCCTCTATGCCGTGATCTGGAAACAGATCGTCGCCTTTCGCGAAGACGACTACGCCAGCGCCTACCGGCAGGTGTCCACGGGATTTCAGGAGCGGTTCAATATCGAGGCCTTCTCGGACCTCGCGCGCACCGAATACCCGAGCGTGCGCCGCGCGCGGCGGGTCGAGTTCGGCGCGATCCTCTACGAAGGCCGGCACGCCATCATTCCCGTCTATCTCTTTCTCGCGGATGGCGACGTGATCCCGTGCGTCTATCGGCTGGTGGCGGAGGACGGCGTCTGGAAGATCGACAGCGCGCGCGTGCAACGCCGCTGGCCGGTCGGCCAGCGGATGGGCGGCGTGCGGGCCTGAGCGCGCGGCGCGCGGCGGGGTGAGGAGAAAAGGGGTTGTCGCTGCCGCCAGCGGTGCTTAGAAAATCGCGCATCGTTTTCCCCCCATGAAAACCCACCTCCAATCCAACTGCTTCGCCCACGTCATGCGCCCGATCCTTGGCACGCTGCTCGCCCTGCTCTTCGTCGGCTGCGCCGCGTCGAAGGAGGCCAAACCCTCCACCGCCGTCACCGCCACCCGACCGCTCAAACCCGGTGAGCGCCTGCGCGTCCGCACCACCGCCTACACCCAGACTGAGCCCGGCGGCTGGGCCAATGGCATCGGCGGCCGCCTGCGCTACAACATGACCAACAGCAGCGCCGCCAGCGACTGGTCGTGGCTGCCTGTGGGCACGCGTTTTCGGATGCTCTGCACGGGGCGAAACTACGTGATCGAAGACTACGGCAGCGCGCTCGTCGGGCGGCGGACCATCGACCTCTTCTACCCCAGCCGCAGGCTGATGAACCAGTGGGGCTGCCGCCATGTGGACATCGAAATCATCGCGTGGGGCAGCCCGCGCAAAAGCCTGGAAGTGCTCGGCGACCGCCGCCGCAACCCACACGTCCGCCGCATGGTCGTCTCCCTCGTCCAGCAGTCGAAAGGTCTGCCCGACCAGTTTCATCGCCTCGCGTTGGACTGAGCGACGGGATTGCAGATTGCAGATTTCGGATTGGTCAAAACGCCCCGGTGCGTTCCAATCTGCGCGCTGCCATCCAAAATCTAAAATCCACCATGCACATCCTCGTCACCGGCGGCGCCGGCTACATCGGCAGCATCTGCGTCGAGCAACTCCTCAACGCCGGCCACACCGTCACCGTTTTCGACAACCTCACCGAAGGTCACCGCGCCGCTGTCGATCCGCGGGCCCAACTCATCGTCGGCGACCTTCAAAAGGACAGCGACATTTCCGAGGCCATGGCGGCTACCCAGCCCGACGCCGTCATGCACTTCGCCGCCAACGCCCTCGTCGGCGAGTCCATGGAAAATCCGTCGAAATACTTCCGCAACAACGTCTCCGGCGGACTCCATCTGCTCGACGCCATGGTCGCCTGCGGCGTCAAAAAATTCGTCTTCTCCTCGACGTGCGCCACCTTCGGCCCGCCCGACCGGGTGCCGATCGACGAGACGCTCCCCCAGCGACCCATCAACCCATACGGCGAGTCCAAACTCATCTTCGAAAAGATCCTCCGCTGGTACGATGAAATCCACGGACTGAGATTCGTCGCGCTCCGTTACTTCAACGCCGCCGGTGCCAGTGACCGCTTCGGCGAAGACCACCGCATTGAGACGCACCTCATCCCCAACGTCCTCAAAGTCGCCCTCGGCCAACGCGACAACGTCCAGATCTTCGGCACCGACTACGAGACGCCTGATGGCACCTGCATCCGCGACTACATCCACATCCTCGACCTCGCCCAAGCCCATATGCGCGCACTCGGCGCGGAGAAAAGCGCCTTCTACAATCTCGGCACCGGCGGCGGTACCAGCGTCCGGGAAATCATCGCCACCTGTGAAAAAGTGACCGGGAAAAAAATCGCCGTCGTCGAGAAACCGCGCCGCCCCGGCGACCCTGCCCGCCTCATCGCCGCCAGCGAAAAAATCCACCGCGAACTCGGCTGGACGCCGCAGTTTCAAAGCATCGAGAAAATCATCGCCAGCGCCTGGGCCTGGCATGTCGGGCATCCCGACGGTTACGGGGATTGAGCGTTCCCGACCTCAAATCGCCTATTACTGACCAACCAACGAGCCCTGCACACCGCGGACCACACGCGCCATTTTTCACCCTCTACGCCGCGTAGTATTGGTTGTAGCGGTAGTAGTAGTAGTCCGGGGTTTCGGTATCGACGGCGTTGAGGATGAGGCCGAGGACGTTGACCTGGCGCTGGTAGAGGGCGTTGAGCGCGTTCTTGGTGAGCCGGGCGGAGGTGAAGCGGGCGCGGACAACCATGAGGGTGCCGTCGAAATTCGGCGCGAGCGTCGGCGTGTCGTCGGCGGCGAGGATCGGGGCGGTGTTGAAGATGACGAGGTCGTAAGCGGCTTTGAGTTCGTCGAGCAGACCCACAAGCATGGGGCGGAGGAGGAGTTCGCCGGACTGGTTGGTGACGGGGCCGCGCGGGATGAGGGAGAGCGTGGGGTATTTGGTCTGGAGGACGGCCGATTTCCAGTTGCCCTCGCCGCGGAGGATGTTGGTCAGGCCGATCTTGCCATCAATGTCGAAAAGCTGGGCGAGGTCGCCGCGGCGGAGGTCGGCGTCCACGAGCAGGACACGGGCGCCAGCGGCGGACATGGTAATGGCGAGGTTGCTGGCGATGGTGGACTTGCCTTCGTTCGGGATGGCGCTGGTGATGAGGATGGACTTCAGCTCCGTCTGGTTGGGCATGAAGATGAGCGAGGAGCGCAGGCTGCGGAAGGCCTCAGCATAGGTATAGCGCTCGTCTTCCTCCTGCAGGAGCGGCAGGCCGGAGGCACCGCGGGTCTCGGCCACGTTCGGGATTTGGCCGAGGATGGACTCGGAAAAATGCTCGATCATCTCGGTAGAGGACGCGAGGCGGTCGTCAGCGCGGTCGAGGACGATGAGGATGATGGAACCGACGACCAGACCGCCGATGAGGCCAATGAGAAGGTGTTTGACATGACCCGGCGGGACGGGCTCGGCGATGGTGGCTTTCTGCATGACCTGTAGCGCATCCAACGCCGCCTTGCTGCCGCCGCCGACTTTGTTTTGGTCGTCGATCAGCTTATCCGACTGGGCCCGAGCACGGACGACATTGCCGTCGAGGGTCTGGTATTCGGCGTCTTTCCGTCCGGCTTCCAAAACCTTGGCCTCCCATTCCGGAAGGCTGACTTCCAAGCTCTTGAGTTCCGCATCGATCGCCGCGCCGCGCGCTTTGACCATGTTGGCGTTCTGTTCCTTGATGATGTTGATCTGGCGCTGCAACTTTTCGATGTCGGCCACGATCAGCTTGAGCTTCGGATGGGCGGGTTTCCAAACGGTCTTCCATTCCGTGTGGTCCGCCTGGCGCTGAAAGAGCTTCTGGCTGGTCTGGATGTAGTCGGCGTAGAGACTGCTGTTGAAGGTTGCCTCCTGCTTGGCTTGGGTGGCGGGCGATGTGGTCTCGGCTTCCGGTTTGGGAGCCGCCGCGTGGAGCAGTTCGTCGGGAGTCAGATTTTGCAGTTTGCGCAGTTCCTCCTGGCGCTGGGTCTTGATGTTTTTCAGACCGGAAAGGTAGGTGACGGACTTGTTCTGGGTTTCTTTCCAGAACTGCATGTTGTTTTTCTCCGTAAAGGTTCGCAGACTGGTTTCAGCCGCTGCCAGCTCCTGGCGAACCTGGCCGAGCTGTTCTTTCAGGTTCGTGGTGACCTGATTGACGACGCCGGTCCGGTTTTCGTAGCGCCACTTCAAAAACTCATCAACCACGGTATCGACGAACTTCTGCGTGTAGAGCGGCTGGGAACCGACTCCCGTGATGGTGAAGATGTTGGTCCGCGGAGCGATGGAGGAGGAGATTTCCACGGCTCCGTTGAGGTTCGGATGTTCGAGGGCCATCCGGGCTTGCGCGCGACCGACGACGACGGGGTGCTTCAGTTGCTCGACGGCAGTTCCGAAAAAGTTCCCGGTGTCATCCTTAAAGGAACCGGTGTTGTCACGGATCAACTCCTCGCGCACCACGAGCTGGCTGAGGGACTCAAAAAGCTGGGATTTACTAAAGATGACGTAGCCCTCGTAGGCCAGACCGAGGCCGATGGTGATGACCAAAATCCACCAGTGATTGCGGACGACGTTGCGGTAGCGGTAGAGCTTCATCCCCAAGCCTCCCGGCAAGGGCATCGCGGGCGCTTCGGGATTAACTGAGTCCATAGGAAATCACTTGATGCGAAACCACGTCTTATCCACGAAGACCCGATCGCCATCTTTCAGCTTGGGGTCGGCTGAGGAGTCGCCGTCGCGAATGATCTTCTCGACGTTATACACCGAAGTTTCTGCGGTCCCGCTGACCTGGCGTGTGAGCTTTACTTTTTTCTGATCGGCCCATTCGGTAAAGTTTCCGGATTTCTGAATAGCGACGCTCAAGGTGACTTCCTCCCCGGCGATCATTTCCTGCGGCCCGGGTGCCCGGACTTGACCGGAGATGGTCACGGTCCCCGCCCGCACCGAAATCGGACTAACCCGGTCGATATTCAGGCGAACGGTGGCGTGGTAATAGTAATCAGCCTCCAGTCGGCGCTTGATTTCGGCGCTTGCCTCCGTCGTGGTCTTACCCGCCACCCTCACGCGGCCGAGCGGCGGCACATCGACATCGCCGGTCGCCGTGACGACTCGGGCCAAGCCACCCTCTTTGTCCTCCTCAATCAACAGCGTCAACTGGTCCCCGGCAGAGAGTTTTTTGTCCGGGTCAATGACCTGCATCCGCTCTGGTTGCGGATAACCCGTGGGAGCACCAAATCCGGGAGTGACCGGCACCGCCCGCGGGGCGACCATGCCTTGCGATCTTCCGGTCAATTGCGCCGCCCAAAGGATGGCGGCAAAACTTGCGCAACGGACGCGAGAGCTAGGCATAGGTCACAACGGTCGGAGTTAGAATTTGTAATAGAGACTTAGGAACGCGAGGTTCTGAAGGTAGTCGGAGTTCTCAAGATTGGAGTCTTTGGAAATAAAGCGATAATCGAGCCCAAGGGTAACGGAATTTGAAAAATGATAGCGCACTCCCAAACCCGCTCCGACCCGGTAGGCTTTTTCGCCAAGATTACCCGAGGCAGTGTAGTATTCGTAGAAAACCACCGGACTGATGTCCAAGTGCTGGACGACATGCCAGTTGGCGTCGTACTCTGCGTGATAGAGGTCATACGAGTTGGAGAAGAAACCAATCTCGGCGGTCTTGGAGAACATCAGACGGTGATCAAAGATGTCCGAGGGTTTGTTGTTGATCTCGAACTTGATGTAATAACTTTCGCTGTCCTCATTGTCGCGCAAGACGCTGCGTAGGGAGGCCGCATCGGATGCGCTCAGACCGAGTTGGTCAATGGCCGAATTCTGGAAGTCCCCGCCTTTGTCGAACTGCAATTGCTGGAAGCCAGCCTCAAGATACATGTTTGTGTATTCCGATATCTGCCACTCGATGAATGGGCCTGCGAGCAAACTATGCCCATCGCCACGGTCATTGCTGTCGAAGTTGATGAAGCTATAGGAAGTGTTCACGCCGAACTTGATGCCGGGGACGATTTGGTAAGAGGGCTTGAAAAAGATGGTGTCAATCGCCCGGTCTTGCTGACTGAAACCATTCCCAACGGTCCACAGATTATAGTGATCGTAGCCGAGGATCAGATTGACCTTTTCATTGACCGACCAGTCCGCCTGCAGACCCACTTGATTTTCATAACGGCGATACCGCTGGTCACCGGTGTTGCTAATGGGGGCAATATTAAAGGCGTCCTCCTGATAGCTAAGCCGATCACGCAGGGTAAGCTTGACCGCACCCAGATAGAAGGTGAATGCCAACTCGGAATTCGGCGACAAGAGCAAGCCATCGCTGTCGAATTCCGAATGGTCGAAATATTTCGCATACGAAGCTCCAACCGTAAGCCTCAAAGTGTTGAGTTCGCTGATGCGCCAAGTGGCCTGCACGTCAAGCGACGGGCGAAAGACGAAATCGGAAATGCGGTCCGAGTCGGCGAGCGTGATGTTGTCGTTGTATTCGATACCCATACCCATCGCCAAACCGAACTGCACCGGTCCAATCGCGAAGTTGTAGCGATCCGATTCTTCCGCGGCCTGCGCCTCATTGAGGTCTTGTCCCGGACGCAGCGGCGTCAGGCCGCTGGGGGAGGCGTCTTCATAGGTGTATTCGGAGGGATAGATGGGGCCGAGCCCGCCCGAAGAACGGGACGTGCCCAAATCGCGGAAGAACTCCTGGGCGTGGGCGCACACACCGGTGGTCAGGACCAGTGCGGCAATGGGAAGGATTCGCGTGAAGGGTTTTTTCATGGGTGATGGCATTGGGTTGGGCTTGGTTTTGGCGAGGCTGAGGAAATCGGACGCCGGTGGCAATGTAAAATTCGCGATTGGGCGCCGCCGTTTACTTTTTCGCTCCGGCGCGGACGACGCGGAAGCCGTAGTTGTCCGTGCTGCTGTCGGGCAAGGCGCTGACGCGGCAGGAGGAGAGCAGGCTCAGCTTGAGCGCGCCGTTGTACCAGGAAGCGCCCCGGAGCACCTTCGCCTTGGAGGTGCTGTTTTTCGTATCCATGCACCACTGCCAGACGTTACCGCCCATGTCGTGGAGTCCGAGCTTGTTGGGCGGAAAACTCCCGACCGGCGAAGTCCACGGGTAGCCGTCATCGAAGCCTTTGATCGCGACGTCGGAACCGGTTTCCTCCCCGGTGTAGTTGCCGGCTTTGGCGGGCGGCGGCCACTGGTTGCCCCACGGATAGACGTCCGGCACGCCCATGTCGCGCTCTTCGGGGGTCTTGCCGGATTCTTCCGGGAGTCCGACGGCCTTGCTCCATTCGACGTCCGTTGGGAGCCGGTAAAATTGGTTGGCCGCGAGCGTGCTGTCCTTGTGCTCTTGGTCGGTGAGCCATTTGCAAAAGGCGAGCGCCTCGACCCACGTCACATTGACCACGGGATGATCGGGGCCCTGTTTGAAGCCGGGAGATTTCCATGCGCCTGAGACTTTCCCGTTCTTGGCGAATGCTTCGAAGTCCTTCACGCGAGTTTGCCAGACGCAAAATTCGACATCCCCGACCGGAGTGAACTTCATTCCGAGACTGTTTTCGGAGCCGGGCGCCGCGGCGGGTTTGGGGGCGGGAGTTGCGGGGAGTTTCTCCGGGTCGGTTTTCAGGGCCAACTGCGTCGGCGTGGCTGGAGGCGGCGGCGTGGGAGCGGGTTTCGCTTCGACAATGGCGGGCGGCGGAGTCGCAGGCAAGGGCGTCGCCACCGGCTTGGGCAAAGCGGCGACCGGGGCTGGTGTAGCGGGCGGCGGGGTGGCCTGCGCGACCGGCTTCACGACTGGAGCGGGCGGGGCGGGCTTTTCCGCAGCCTTGACCGACTCCGGGACAGGGGCTGCGACCGGCGGTCTGGCATCCGCTTTTTCGAGCTTCTTGAGCCGGTCTTCGATCTCCGCCTTTTTCTTCTCCACCATCTTCTGCATCTCGGCCAGCTCTTGGGCCAGCTTGCGGCGCTCGGCCTCGGCTTCCTCGCGGAGCCGACGGGCCTCAACCGCCGCGAGCTTGGCCTGTTCGAGATCCTTTTCGCTCTGCTTGATCGCATCGAGATGCTTCTGCCGCGCCGCTTCGGCTTCGGCGGCGGCTTTGGTCACGCCCGCGCCGGCTGCCTGTTTTTCCGTGAGAGCTTTTTGCAGCGCCTGGAGTTCGGCGTCCGCTTTTTCCTGCGCGGAGAGCTTGTCCTTGTTCTTCGCGGCGAGTTCACCAATCGCTTTCTGCGCCACGGCGGCGAGGCGTGCCTTTTCTTCAGCCAACTGCCGCGCCTGTTCCGCCGCGAGGTCCGCAGCTTTCTGTTCGTCCTCGAGCTTCTTGCGCTGGGCCAGCACCTCTTCCGCGGCTTTTTTCACCGGACCGACGGTCTTGGTCTTTTGTTCCAAGGCCTTTTCCGCAGCCGCGACTTCCGCCGCCATCTGTTGCTGCTTTTTCACCATTTCCGCGTGCGCTTTCTCCGCAGTTTGCGCGGCCTGTTTGGCAGCTTCCACGGCTGCGGCTTTCTCGGCGACCAGCTTGTCCTCATCGGTCTGCGCGGCCGCCGGTGCCGCAGCGACGGGAGCAGGACTCACCGCAGCGACCGCCGCGAGCGGAGCCGCGGACAAAGCGGCGAGTTGCACGGGTTCAGCGGGCGTGGTCGGAGACGCGGGTAGAGCTAGTTCGGGAGCCGGAGCAGAAGCCGGTGACGGTTCTTCGACGGCGACCTCGGGTGTCGGCACTGGGCTGATCAGGGTGTTGCTCACCGGGCGGAGTTCCGGTTCGTCCGGCTGCGAAACGGAGGTCTGCACCGGCTCGTGCTCCGCGTGCCGGTCGGACTTGCCGCTGCGCATGGAAAGATCGCGAATAAGGAATATCGCCGCGATCGCCGCAGCGAAAGAGAGACCCAGAAACGGAATACGTGACTTTCGGGCCGTGCTGGTCGGAGAAACGGCCGGAGCGGATCTTTCCTCCGCCGGCTGGGTGGGCGCTTCGGTTTTTTTCGAGGTCTCCGAGGTCTCGTGGGAAACCAAACTCCTGATCTCGCTCGACGACGTCGTAACCACTGCGGAAGCGGCGGCAACTTTTTCTGGCTCCACCGCGGGCGCAACCTCCACCGGAACGGCCGCTTCGAGACGTGCGCCGATTGCTCCGGCATTCTGCGGACGCGCTTCGGGAGCTTCGGCCAAACAAGCGGCGATCGTTTTTACCCAAGACTCAGGAACCGGAGCGGCCCCCTTTCCCCGGGCGCTCTGCATTTGCGCGGAGATGTCTTTGCCCGCCTGCGGCGGATGCCCGGCCAGCGCTTCAAAGAGGACCGCGCCAATGGCATAGATGTCGTCCCGCGAAGTCGCCGCCGCGCCGCGCAACTGCTGCGGACTCCGCGCAGCGGAGCCGGGGTCGTTTTTTCCCGAGATCCGCGCGGTCGCATCGGCGAGCACGCGGCCAATGCCGAAGTTTTTCACCAGCAGCTTTCCGTCTTTGCCGAGCAGAAGGTTCTGCGGCGAGAGATCGCGATGGAGCACATTGATCTTGTGCGCATCGTCCATCGTCTGGAAAAGCTGGCCGAGCCAAGGCTGGAGCGCGCCCGCATCCAGCGCCGCGCCCTTGGCCGCGGAAATTTTCGCGGCCAGCGACTCGCCATCGTGCGCGTCCATCGAGATCGCCGCCCAGTCCACGTCTGCGACCAGATCATAAACGCGCAGGATATTTGGATGAATGAGCTGCCGAGCCCGTTTGACTTCCTGCCGGAGTGCCGTCATCGCCTCGCCATCTCCGGCGATTTTCGCTGGGATAAAGTGCAGCGATACCTCTTTGCCAAGGACATCGTCAAAAGCGCGCCAGACCTCCGCGTCGCCGCTTTCGATCCGTTGCTTCAAGACATACGAGCCGCCCAATTTTTGCCCTTCGGCAAAACGCGCACTCGACACAGGTTCATTTTTTTTGGGATGGGATTTTTTCATATTTGCGGAAGATGGAAGGTGGCTTGGCAAAGCTAAAAACCGGCCAATGAGCCGAGAATGTCCTCGGCCGTTCGCCAATCACGACCAGGAGTGCTTAGCGACTCGTCAAGGCCTTGCCAATGCCGAATATGCAGGCTGCCCAGTGCGGAACTTTGCTGACAACGAAAAAATATCGAAAAAGTTGTTGCCATCCAAAAAGTATTCACCATAATTGCTTATACTTTCCATATAAAATAACCCGATCGAAGAAACTCAACTTTTTGATTCACATTGCGGTTTCTACCCACTACAAAACACAAAACTATGAAGACCACATCCATCGTGTCGCTCGTATCGGCCGTCTGCACCACCCTCGCTTTCGCAGCAGACGGGGATCCCGCAGCGAAGCAACTCCAAGTATTCCCGAAGAACTTCGCCCGGCAGCATCTCGGCGCGAATCTGTTCGTATTCAACCCCGCCAATCAAACCTTCGTGCCCACCGAGGCCGCGGCCGCTTGGTTGGATGACGACATCACCACCGGGTGGCCAGTCGCGGCGGGTAAACAAAGCTACCTTATCGCTCTTCCGGAACCCGAGATGATCTCGAATTTCAGCGTCTCTTCCCGGCCCGCCCAAGGCACAATCTCGATCTTTGCCGGCGACGAGCTGGCCGCTCCCGGAGCCAAATCGTGGACCTCGCTGGCGCAAAACGTCGCGTTCGATTCCGTCAACGAGAAAAAACTCACGAAGCCGTTCAGCCGCTTCGCAAAGTACGTGCTCATCCAGACCGATCTCGCCGATCCCGGCCCGCTCTTCAGCCTCTACCTCTACGGCGAGCGCCCCGCGGTGGACTACAATCTCCGCAAACGGGAAACCGCCATTGATGCCCGCGCCATCTTTGGCCAATACGTCAACAGCAAGACCGCCTTCAACCTCAACGGACTCTACGCCCAAGCCCGGATCTCCAGCGCCAACTCGCCCGATGGCTTCCTGCCTTGGCAGAAGGGTCTCGACGATAACCCGGAAAGCAGCCTGACCATCAACGCGTCGAACGGCGAATCTGGTGCCGTCATCAGCTACAACGGCACACAGTCCGTCTCCCGCATCGCCCTTCTCACCGACGGCGCTCCGAAAGGGAAACTCGAATTCTTTGCGATCAACGACG
>Ga0163144_10022300_pt1 | contig 12549 bp, 11 predicted proteins | sample OliLak19BULKMAT1_FD_123175 | JGI IMG/M metagenome (GOLD analysis project Ga0163144, IMG submission 123175) | Freshwater microbial mat bacterial communities from Lake Vanda, McMurdo Dry Valleys, Antarctica - Oligotrophic Lake LV.19.BULKMAT1 | ecosystem: Environmental > Aquatic > Freshwater >... | reverse complement strand
CGATTTGTCCAAATCCTTTACCGGCCCGAAATAGATGATGTGGCTGTCAAACAGGAAAATCACGTTATCGGCCACCTTCCGCATCAAATCCAAATCATGCGTCACCACGATCGACGTCAACTGCAACTGCGTCTTCAGCCGCAGCATCAGGTTCCCCAAGTGGTCGCTCATGATCGGGTCCACCATCGTCGTCGGCTCATCGTACAGAATGCATTCCGGCTGCGCCGCCAGCGCCCGGGCAATCGCTACCGCCCGCCGATGGCCCGTCGAAAGTCCAGACGGAAACGAGTCGCGCAAATCGCCCAAGTCCACCAAGTCCAGCAGCCCCTGCACAACGTCTTCTTTGTTCTGCGCGTTATAGTCGTCCCGCAACTCCAACGAAAACTCAATGTTCTCGCCCACCGTCAGCGAATCGAACAACGCCCCGGACTGAAACACCATCGTCACTTTCTTCCGAATCCGCCGCAGATCCGGCTCCTCGAAATTGGTCGTGTCCTCATGCGCCACGATCACCTGCCCCGCGTCTGGCTTAATGAAACCCATGATGTGGCCCAGGCTTACACTCTTGCCCACCCCCGACCTGCCCACGATCGCCACCGTCTGTCCCGCATCAACGTGAAAATTGAAGTCAACTAAAATGGGTCGATCAAACGTCTTATAGACGTGACGAAATTCGATGTAGTGGGGGAACTCGCCTGCCGCGCTCATTTATGGGTGCAACGCCTCCTTATACTCAACCGGCGTGTTCATCGCTCGAAACTCCTCACCCGCCGTCTCGAACCACGTTACGTCCAGTGCCTCGATCGCCTCCACCACCCGACGCGTGCCCCTATCGAACACCGCCTGCAACTTCGCCCTCGCCGATTCCCGGTACAGCGCCGCCAACGGCTGAATCCGTCCGTCCGGATGGCGCGGCACCACCGCATCCCCCAAGGGCATCTCCAACAGCGCCCGCAAAGTCGCCGCCGAAACCCGTGGCATATCCACCGCCAGGATCAACGCCGCCTTGCTCTGCCCCAGCGCCGTCAAAATGCCCCCCAACGGACCCTCTCCCGGATACGCGTCCACCACCTGCGGCAACCCCAGGTCACGATAATCCCCGCCAATAATCGCCGCCCCGGGCTCGAGTGCTTCCAGCCGTTCCAACTGATACCGCACGAGCGGCACCCCTTCCCATAGCAGCCGGGCTTTGTCTTGACCCATACGGCGGCTCCGGCCACCGGCAAGGACAAATCCACAGCAGTTTTCCATGAGAGAATCATAGCATCGGGATTATCCCCGATTGCACTTTCCAACGGAGTGTACGATCATTGCGTACGAGATTTGTTTTGAACAAGATTTCCACAGTTTGTTTTTTGCTCTCCGCCGCGGGCTACCTATCCGCTGCCGACGCCGGCACCGTGCGTTACGAGGTCAAGGCCGACCGCCGCACCGGGCAACTCATCCGTAGCGCCGTCACCGTCACCCCCAAAGTCATTACCCCTCTTGAAATCGGCCTGCCCGCCGCTCCGGCTCCCGCTCCGGTATCGGCAGAGAATCGTATTGACCAAATCGTCCAGGAAGCGTCGGCCCGTTATAAAGTCGATCCCCTCCTCGTCCACGCCGTCATCTCGGTCGAATCCAATTACAACTCCCGCGCCATCTCTTCGGCCGGGGCCCAGGGCCTGATGCAGTTGATGCCCGCCACCGCCCGAGGCCTCGGCGTCCGCAACTCCTTCGACGCCGAAGAAAATATTCGCGCCGGAGTGAGACATTTGCGCGACCTGCAAGACAAATATAAGGATGACCGCCTCGCCTTGGCCGCCTACAACGCCGGCGCCGGCGCCGTCAATAGATATGGCTGGATCCCGCCCTACCGGGAAACCCAGGATTACGTTTACCGCGTAGGAAAGAAATACGGCGAAGCCCGCAAAGCTTCCGCCGCCAACCGAATTCAGACCGCCACCGCCTCCCCCCAGTCGGAAGTCCCGAAGCCGCCCGAACACCGGCCCATTGAGGTCTTTACCGATACCGAGGGAAGAATCCATTTGCGCACCAAGTGATCCGCCGCCTCGCCAACTCGCTGCTCGCCGTTGCCCTCCTAACGGGATCTGCGTTTGCACAGGTAACCGTCCTCTCCGACGTTCGCTTCTGGTCCCAAGGTTCCGTCACTCGCATCGCGATCGACTTCTCCGCTGAACCCGTTTTTCACCAGAATCGACTCAGCAACCCCGACCGCGTCTTCTTCGACTTCGTCAATACCCGCCCCCAAGTCGGCGGCCGGCTCTCCGCCACCATCGCCGTTGGCGACGCCCAACTCCGCCAAATTCGCGTCGGCGAAGCCAAGCCTGGCGTCGCCCGCTTAGTTCTGGACCTAGCCGACAACGCCCAACTTTCCACCGAGATCCTCTCCAACCCCACCCGCCTTATCATTGAGCTCCGCCCCCCCGGCGCACCAGCCACCAAGCCAACACCAACATCAATAAGAGCTGAGCCCGTCCCGCCCGTCGTCATCTCCAAATCCCCGATCCGCCGCTGGCAACCCAAACCAACTTTCGCCTCATCTCCCGAAATCTGGACCCTCCCGCCTGATCTAGCCACCCCCTTCGCCCGCAACTCCGTCGCCTTCGCGGCCCCCCAATATCCGCCCCTACGCACCAAATCCCGCGTCGCCGAAGTCGCCGTCTCAGCGCCCCCACCCCCGCCTCCTCCCTCCAACACCCGGCCCCGCGCCGCCGCCCCCGCCGACACCTCCGCCGCTTCTCTTACCCGAGCCCTCGGACTCAAAATCCGCCGCATCGTCCTCGACCCCGGCCATGGCGGCCACGACCAAGGCACCGCCGGCCCCACCGGCCTCACCGAAAAAGAGGTCGTCCTCGATATCGGCCTCCGCCTCGGAGCACTCCTCGAAGATGGCCTCGGCGCCGAAGTCATCTACACCCGCAAAGACGATCGCTTCATCCCCCTCGAACAGCGAACCCAGATGGCGAACGACAGCAAAGCCGACCTGTTCCTCTCCATCCACGCCAACAGCTCGCCCATCAAAGCCGTCTCCGGTGTCGAGACGTTTTTCCTCAGTTTCACCACCTCGAAATCGGCCCTCGAAACCGCCGCCCGCGAAAACGCCACCTCCGAACGCGGCGTCTTCGAACTCCGCGATCTCCTCCAAAAAATCGCCCTCAAGGACAAAATCGACGAGTCCCGCGAGTTCGCCTCCCGCGTCAACGCCGCCCTCTATAAAAGCTGGTACAACCCCGCCGCGAACGTTCGCAATCGCGGCGTCAAGCGCGCCCCCTTCGTCGTCCTCATCGGGGCCAACATGCCCAGTATCCTGACCGAAATCGGCTTCCTCAGCAACTCCCGCGATGAAAAAGAGCTGCGCAAGCCCGACGTCCGCCAGAAGATCGCCGAAGCGCTCTTCAAAGGCATCGCCCAGTATTCTGACTCCTTGAGCCATTTTCAGGTCGCCAAGGGCGGTACAGACGAAGAATGAGTTTCCTTGATAGCTTAGAAAACAATCTGAAGGCGCTGGAGGGCAGGGAAGAGAAGGACCCTGAAAAGCTCAAGCGCGAGCAGGAACAGCGCGACGCCGACCGCGCCGCGGCCGTCCTCCGCACCCCTCATTCCGAAGCCCTCAAGAAGTCGCCTTTCACTTCCGAGTTCTTGACCCAATGCCGCACCGTCGGCCACCGGCAACGCGTCCTCGTCCAGTTCACCTGGCTCGGCGAAACCCTCCGCCTTGACGCCAAAACAAAGCGGTTGGAACTCATCCCCTCAGCCGTTGGCATCGCCGCCGTCTACTCCGTCGATGGGGTTGAAACCGCGCGGGAAATCCTCGATCTCACCGGCGATCCAGCCGCCTTGGCCCAACGCTGGTTAACCAACCCGGAGTAGATATGCAAAGCGACTTGCTGAAAGTGATTCGCGCCGCCCAGTTCGCCGCCGTCAAGCATTCCGCGCAGCGACGCAAGGGCGAAGCCGCGGAACCCTATGTCAACCACGTTCTCGAAGTCGCCCATCTCGTCGCCGAGGCCGGCCTCGACGCTGACGTTGTCGCCGCCGCCCTGCTCCACGATACGGTCGAGGATACCGAGACCTCCGCCGCCGAACTCGCCGCCGCCTTCGGTCCCCTCGTCACGAGCATGGTCCTCGAACTCACGGACGATAGATCCCTCCCCAAGGCTGAGCGCAAACGGCTTCAGGTCGAACGCGCCCCCCACAAATCCGCGGGTGCCCAAGCGATCAAGACCGCCGACAAAATCTCGAACCTGCGGACGATCCTCGCGAGCCCCCCCGCCGACTGGAGCGAACAGCGAAAGCGAGACTATTTCGACTTCGCCCACGCCGTCGTCGCCGGGTTAGCCCAAGCCCCGGAATCGCTCCTCGCAGAATTCGACGCCGTCTATCAACGCTTCCCCGGAATCATCCAGCGATAGAGCGTTCGCCTCGGCCCCAACCCCGTACCCCCGGCCGACCGGAGCGAACAAAGTACCTCGACTTAGCCCAAGCCCCGAAATCCCTACTCGCAGAATTCCACGCCGTCTATCCACGCCTCCCCGGAATCATCCAGCGATCGAGCGTTCGCTCCGGCCCCAACCCCCGAAATCCCCACTCGCAGAATTCCACGCCGTCTATCAACGCTTCCCCGGAATCGTCCAAAGATAAAAGGTCTGGCTAAGTCCCGTAAACTCCGCCTCGTCGTAGGTATTCAAATTCACCTCTTTCTCGGCCTTCCAGTCACCCAAGTCAAAAGTGTTCGAAACCACCCGCGTCCCGGGCTTCAAATCGGCCAGTAACTTCGGCCGCAATTTCATATTCACGCTCGGCAGCAGAAATAGCGTCACCACGGTAGCTTCCCGAAAGTCAGCCTGAAATAGGTCCTTCTCTTCGAACCGGACCAAAGCCTCCACCCCGGCCACGCTGGCGTTCTCCCGCGCTTCCTTGATCCGCTGCGGATCAATATCAATTCCCACGCCCCGAATACCATGCTCCTTCGCCGCGGCGATCACAATCCGCCCATCGCCACAACCCAGGTCGTACAGCACGTCGCTCTTCTGGATCTTCGCCATCTTCAGCATCTCCTTCACGGCCGCCTCGGTCGACGGAACATAAGGAACATCCAATTTGCGCTTGGGCTTCTCCTGGGCGGCCAGGCCCGCCAGGGAAGACGAGAAAAGAAAGGTTCGACGCAGCATATCTTCCCGCGATTATGGCAGATCCAACTTGCTACCATACGAAGGAAGGGGTAGCTTAGCAAGGCTTGCGCAGGGTCTGGCCAGATTGGATGCCGAAGGCGTTGACCGATTGGTTCGCCGGGCGTTACACGGCCCCGACGAACGTCCAGGAAATCGCCTGGCGCCGCACCCTCCGCGGCGAAAACACGCTCATCCTCGCTCCCACCGGCAGCGGCAAAACCCTCGCCGCCTTCTTCTCCGTCCTCGCTCGCCTCGGCGCTGACGCCTCCCGCGGAACTCTCCCCAACGCAACCCTCGCCGTCTACGTCACCCCCCTCCGCGCCCTCGGCCGCGACATCGAACGCAACCTCGCCGAACCCCTCGCCGCCCTCAACGCGACCCTCCCCCCCCGCGACCAAATCCGCATGGAGATCCGCACCGGCGATACCTCCACCAAAGACCGCTCCCGCATGGCCCGCCGCCGTCCCCACCTCCTCCTCACTACTCCCGAATCCCTCAGCTCCCTCCTCTCCCAAAAGTCCTGGCTCGACGGCCTGTCCCCCCACGTCGTCATCGTCGACGAGATCCATGCCTTCGCCGAAAACAAGCGCGGCGCCCTCCTCGGTCTCTCCCTCGAACGCCTCGAAACCCGCGCCCCCGGCGCCTTCCAACGCATCGGCCTCTCCGCCACCGCCTCCCCCGCCTCCGCCATCGCCCAACTCCTCTGCGGCCACCGTCATTGCGCCATCGTCCAGGACTCCGTCCGCCGCACCCACCGCCTCGACCTCCACGCCCCCGACCATCTCCCCGCCGCCGGCTACGACCCCGGCCGCATCGCCCGCGCCGCCGTCGAAACCCTCGCCGGTGCCCAATCCACCATCGCCTTCTGCTCCACCCGCTCCGCCTCCGAACGCCTCGGCGCCGCCCTCGCTTACCTCCTGCCCGACGACGAATCCCGCATCGGCGTCCACCACTCCTCCATCGAACGCGGCGAACGCGAACTCCTCGAAGAGCGCCTCTCCCGCGGCGAAATGAAGTGCGTCGTCTGCTCCACCTCCCTCGAACTCGGCGTCGACTATGCCGGCGTTGACCAGGTCCTCCTCGTCGGCACCCCCCGCGGCGTCTCCCGGGCTCTGCAGCGCCTCGGCCGCAGCGGCCACCGCTCCGGCCAGATGGCCTACGGCCGCCTCCTCCCCCTCAGCCTCCCCGACCTGCTCGAAGCCATCGCCATGCGCGAAGCCGTCCGCGCCGGTGCCCTTGAAACCCTCCGCGTCCCGGAATCCCCCCTCGACGTTCTCGCCCAAGTGCTCCTCGGCATGGCCGTCGAACGCCGCTGGGAAATCGGCGCCGCCCTCGCGCTCGTTCGCCGCGCCGGCCCGTATCTGAACCTCCCCGCCGCTGATTTTCAGGACGTTCTCACCTATCTCGCCGGCGGCGGACAAGTGCTCGCCCGCTATGGCAAAATCGTCGTCGAAGACGGTCACTTCACTGTAGCCAGCCCCAAAATCGCCCGCGACTACTTCCACGGCATCGGCTGTATCTCCGAGGATTTCCGCGTCAAAATTCTAACGAAAAACAACCGTCGCCTCGGCGACGTCGAAGAACAGTTCCTCGCCTCCCTCCGCCCCGGCGAAGCTTTTCTCATGGCCGGCAAAGTCGTCGAAGTCGAACGCCTCGCGCCGGGCGTAGCCATCGTCAAGCCCTCCAACAGCGATCGCGTCCAAACGCCCCGCTGGATGGGAGGCAAAATGCCACTCAGCTCCCGCATGGCCGAAGAAGAAATCCGCCTGCGCCGCACCCTCCGCGAAGCCTTCTCCGCCGGCGGCCGGCCCGCCTGCGAACAAGTCCTCCGCGACGTCTTCAAAGTGCCCGCCAATCTCGCCGCCATGGCCGCCGGGTTCGTCGAGCGCCAATCCGCCGCCGCCCCCATCCCCATCGATTCCCCCGTCCAAATTGAACGCGTCCGCCGGGCCCGCCAGCAAGTCCTCATGGTCCACAGCGTCTCCGGCCGCGCCATCAACCAAAGCCTCGCCTGGGTGGCCGCCTGGCGCTTAGCGCCCGGCGAATCGGTCGTCTCCAACTCAAACGACCACGGTTTTCTCCTCTCGCTGAACGCCCGCGTCGACATCGACGAAACGAGCCTCCGCGCCGCCCTCGCTCCCACCGGTTTCATGAACGATCTGGAAACCGTCCTCCGCGCTACCGACACCCTCGGCCGTAAGTTCCGCAATGTCGCCGAAACCGGCCAACTAATCCCCAAGCGAAGTTACAAAGGACCCGCTAACACCAAATACTCAAGTTGGAACGGGACCTTGCTGTATCAAACGCTCATGACCTATGAGCCCAATCATGTCTTAGTCCGCGAAACGGTCCGCGAAGTACTAGAGGACTTACTCGACGCCCCCCACGCCTTAACCGAAGCCAAGCGCCTTCATGCCGCCCCCTGGGAATGGTTCGACCATCCCCGCCCCTCGCCCTTCGCCCTCCCGTTATTTGCTGCGTTCAACCGCGACGTCCTGCTCGCCGGCGACCCCCTCCGCGCCTTCGACGAAATGGCCGCCCAAGTCTACGCCGAATGGGATCCCCACCGTGCGGTTTGACCCATCCGGCGGCCTCTGGCTCGACGACGGCCCCACCCTCATCCTCGCCGACCTCCATCTCGGTTACGCCTGGGCCCAGCGCCGCCGGGGCAGCCTCGGCCCCGTCGTCGAAGGAGGATCCCAGCAGCGTCTTTGGCAGCTCGTCGATTCGCTCCGCCCCCGCCGCGTCGTGCTGCTCGGCGATATTGTCCACGCCCCCCGCCCCTCCCCCGACGAACGGGCCACCATCCAGCAAACGCTGCAAGGCCTCGCCGATCGCGCCGAACTCATCTGCGTCATGGGCAACCACGACCGCGCCTTTCCCTCCGACTTCCCCGCCTTCCCCGCCGTCTCCGAATGGCGATCCCCTGGCGTTCTCGCGCTGCACGGCGATCGTCTCCCCGACGGACCCGAACCCGGCGTCGCCACCGTCGTCGGCCACTTCCATCCCGCCATCCGCATCAAAACCGCCTCGGGAGCGAGCCATAGGCTCAAGGCGTTTCTGCAGGGCGGGGAACTCGTCGTCCTACCGGCCTTCTCCCCATTCGCCGCCGGAACGGACATGCGCCGCGACATGCCACCCGAACTCCGCGCCTGGTTTGGCGCCCTTCCCGTCCGCGCTCTGGTTACTGATGGCCAACGCCTGCTGCCCGTAAGCCTAACGCCTCGACCACCGCTTTGAGCGCTTCCGCGGTCGGCAACGAACCCTGGGCCAAATTCGCGCTGCCCCCGCCGCGACCACCATTCGCCGCCAGCAAAGGCTTCATCGTGTTCCCACAATGAACCAGGTTCGAAGCAAGCATTACCGCCGCCGGGTCCTGACTCACCAGCAGCAGCGTCCCCGGCCCCTGAGCCAAAAATGCATTGGCCAGCGCTCGGCTCGCCTCGTCAATCGGCCCTCCCACCACCTGCTCCGCCCCATGTTCGTACAGCTCTCGTCCCCGGTATCCCGCCAGTTCCAGCCCCAGCTTCTGCGCCCGCTTATCGGCTTCTTTCGCCGCCTCGGTCTGCCCCTGCAGAGCCGTCTCCAACTGCTCCCGCTCCGCCCTCATCGCCCGCAGTGCGCGGTTCCCGCACAGAAAATGAACCCGTAGATTCCCCCGAATCTTCTCTGTCTTCCGGATCCAAATCGGGCCAATCTCCCCCGTAGCCCTTACGTGTGTCCCGCCGCAAGCCGATCGGTCCAGCCCTTCCATCGTCACAATCCGAATCGTCCCGGTTCGTTCCGTAGCCTTCCGCAAACCCTGCGCCGTCTCGGCGTCTTCATAGCTAACCGCCACCGGTCCGTTCCGAAACACCTCGGCGTTCGCCCGGTCTTCAAGCGCCGCCAAATCCAGCCGTTCGGTCGCCAGGTCAACCGTGGACGTCTCCAACCCCAAATGCACGCCCACCGTCAAATGCGGCGTCACCGCCGACAGCAAATGCTGCCCGCTATGCTGCTGCATATGGTCAAACCGCCGCCCCCAATCAATCTCCCCAGTCACCGTCGTCCCCGCCAACGGCCCCGCTAAAACATGCGCAATCCGCCCGTCGTCCTGGTCGACGACATCCAAAACGGCTATCCCGTTCAACGTCCCCAAATCGTGTAACTGACCGCCCGAAGTAGGGTAGAAGGCCGTCTGGTCGAGATATACCCGACGGCCTTCATCCTGAGTATCCAGCACATGCGCCTCAAACGACGTGGCGTAGGCGTTGTCGTAGTAAAGGCGCATGGCGGTTACTGAATCGCCAGGTTAACCCGGTTACTCACCAGGTTGCCGAAGTTGATGTATAAGGGAACCGCGTTGCCCTTATCAACCGAGGTCGGAACCCGCACGTTGATTTGATACAAACCGACAAAGTTGGGCGTAAGGCCCGCAAAGTCCGGTGTGATCGAATCCACTTGGGCAATCGAGTTCACCCCAATCACCACTCCCGGTGCCGGGCTCACCGATGCCAACGGACCCGCCGGTGCACCAACGCCGCTCAGCACCGCGGGCACCGTCGGTCCCAACCCAAGCGCGTAGATGACCAACGTATCGCCCGACCGTGCCGGCCGCGCCGCCGCGCCCAGACCAGCACTCGCCGGCAACGGGTAAGTCCCGTCCTGGTTCACGATGATCCCGTAGCCCGGAAAGCTTCCGAATGTCAGTAGCCGCGGAGCCCGATTCACAATCCGTACCGCGGTTAGGTTCGACCGCACCCCGTCCCGCTCCACCGAAACCGTCGCCGTCCCTTCCGGAGCATCAAACGGAATCTGGAAGTTGATCTGGTTGTACGAAGCGAAGTACACCGGTGCCGCTTGATTATTGACCAGCACCCGTAATCCGTTGAAAGTGGTCTGCAGCGGCAAGGCGCTCGCGGCAACCGGATCCCGCATTAACAATTGCTCGCCAAATACAGCCGCGATGACGCCTCGGCCCAACTCGTCGTTGCCGGCGAAGGTCGCGTTGTCCACGACGCCGCCCGCCGAAACTTGCGGCGGCCCAGCCGTTACCACTTCGAACTCGTAGGGCACCGTCTGGGGCCCATTGACGGCGTTGCTGTTGATGGTCACCGTCGCCGAATAGTTACCGGGAGCGAGGTTTGTCGAATTGGCATTCAACTGGATGAAGTTGGTCCCGGGGAAACGGGTCGCCGTCAGCCAAGCTGCGCCGGCCGAAACGGTCGCCGGATTGTCCGCCAGCGTCAAGGTTCCCAACCCTGCATTCGTCGCGTTGATGAAGGTCGTCTGCTGCGGTCCGGTCAGTGCTAGCCGGGTCCGAACTGCCGTCTGCGAAAGCGCGATGATCGGCTGCGAGGTCACCCGCAGGGTCACTGGAACGCTCTTGTTATCCGGGGCGAAGGTAGAGCCGGAAATCGCCAGGGCGCCGTTGTAGGTGCCCTCTGCCAAACCCGGGTTCGTTACACGAATTGCGTAGGGCAGAGTGAACGCGAAGCTACTGGCCCCATCAAGAGCCAGCGAGAGCCAATTCCCACCGCTCGTCGTGCTCACTGCGCCCTGAATGGGGCTGTTGGTTGCAAACGAGGCCGATGCCGTGGCGCCGGTTCGTGTGGGCACAAATAGGGTAGTCGCGTCTGGAACGCTGCCGCCAATTTGGACGGTCACTGTGATCGTCTGCGGCGCGTCGACCGCCGCCGGGTCCGAAACCGTCACGATTCCGGTGTAAATCCCGCGAGCGAGCGAAGCCGTATTCAGCGCGAACTGAACCGCAATGCAGGTATTTCCGCCCTGCGAGCAGACTCGGGCAGGTCCAATGGTCGGGGCAATCCAACTCACCGACGATCGGGCGGCAAGCGCAAGGCTGCCGCTGCCGGAATTTGTCGCATCAATGGTGCGGGGAGCGCCGTTAGCACCCACCGCGATGGAGATCGGACCTAGTGTCGTCTCGGAAAGGCGAAGACGGGGCTGAGCCGCGGCAATGCCGGCAGTGCAGATCCCAAGTGCCAACAAGGGCAGAAAACGGCGTAGAGTGGCCGGAAGAGAGGCTGTCATAGTATTCCTCACAATTTTAGTTGATTTTGTTTTGGACTCGGGGAAGCAGCGGGGACACGGAGGAGAAATTTGGTTAGACCCATTCGAGCGCGCCCTTCTTGTAAGCCCAGACGTAGGCGACCACGAGGATCGCCAGGAAAGCCATCGCCTCTGCCACCCCGAACCAGCCCAGCTGTTTATAGCGGACCGCCCAAGGGAACAAGAACACGGTTTCAACGTCGAAGATAACGAACAAGATTGCGACCAGGTAGAACCGCACCGTATAGCGCCCACGGGAGCCGCCAAGCGATTCGATTCCACATTCGTAAGCTTCCAACTTCACGCGGAACGGCTCCGAAGGCCGCAACAATTTGCCCATCAACAAAGCGCCCAGCGGGAACGCGATGCAAATGCACAAGAACACGAAAAGAGGAAGATAGCCTTCCAACATACAGTTACTATACCTTAGAACGATGTGGAATAAGCGATTGGCTCTCCGTCTAGGCTTTGCCTTTCTGCTTCTGCTCGTCGCCGGCTGCTTCTGGTCAGCCGGAACGAACCTTTGGACCCATCTCCGCATGCGAACGATTCCCGTCGAGGTGGTGAGAAGCTCCCTCCTTCTCGACGCACCCGGTGACGGCTCCGATCTCAATCTCATCCTTCGGCTCGACCTGAAGACCACCGACGGCGCCGAACGGCTGATCTACTGGGCGGATGCCCCGGGTCGCGCGGCCTATCCCGAAGAAGGCTACGACGAGCTGCATCGATGGGCCCCGGGGACCCGGCATCGAATCTACCAAATCCGCGGCCAGGCGCAGGAGTTCCGCCAGCCGGGCGTTAGGTCGCCCGAGCTGGTCGCAATGACCGTTTACCTGTCTCTTGGTTGCTTCATCGGGTTCTTCTTCTTCGTTTTCTGGACGGTTGCCAACGAGGATGGACCCCGAAGGTTCGTCGGCACCTGGACCGTTTTCTTTCTTGTCGGAGTCGGCGCGATGATCGGCTCAGCCCTGTTCACGTGGTACGAGATTCCTAAGCGACTCTACTGGCCGCCGGTCGTTGCGACCCTCGAACCGGTGCCGGAGCCGATGGCCGAGGCCCCCCCGAAGCCGCTTCCTGACAATGTCGTCATCACCCCGGCCGGGCGACAGTTGCTCGAACGATCCCCCTACAAGGTGCTCCAATTCAATGGAATCCACGCCGGTCTCGGTAACTTCGGGGGAAGTTACGAACAGCTCGCCGAGCGCTGCGCCTCGGGCGACCAGGAGTGCCGCTTCCTGATCAACCCCAACGACCGCTGGGACGTCGAGCTTGACGCCCGCTGGGACGAGTCATTCTTCTTCCCGCTGGGGATGTTCCTGGTCTT
>Ga0163144_10022299_pt1 | contig 12549 bp, 17 predicted proteins | sample OliLak19BULKMAT1_FD_123175 | JGI IMG/M metagenome (GOLD analysis project Ga0163144, IMG submission 123175) | Freshwater microbial mat bacterial communities from Lake Vanda, McMurdo Dry Valleys, Antarctica - Oligotrophic Lake LV.19.BULKMAT1 | ecosystem: Environmental > Aquatic > Freshwater >... | reverse complement strand
CGACATGTCTCAACTTATTTTCTGGACCAAACTTTTCATGGAAGCCCAAGGCTACAAAATCAAGCACAACGTTCTTTACCAAGCCAACAAAAGCACTATCCTTCTATTGGAAAACGGGAAGAGCAGCTCCACTAAACGCACCCGTGCACTTAACATTTGTTATTTTTATTTGACCGACCAGATTGAAAAAGGAAACATCGAAGTTCACTGCTGTCCTACCGACAAAATGGTTGCCGACTACCACTCCAAGCCACTCCAGGGCAAACCATTCAATTTCTTGCCTCGACAACTCCTCGGACACGACATCATCCCGATTCCGTTCACAGTCGCAGACTGTGCACGGCAGGAGTGTGTTGGCCAATCAGACCTCTCCATTCAGTCCCAGTCCCACATTGAACCTCATTCACAAGAGAGATCTTCATCGGCGCGCACCGACAGCGCGATGTCCACATCCACACTAGTAGAGTAGATAACATGCTCCAACAGAACTCACTTCTTCTAGCATACTGATCTTTATCACCACATGTAGATCTCTATATAAACATCCAACACTATGCATTTGAGGGTCTTTCTGATGAGGCCTTCCTTGGAGAGTTCAATTGTCCCGTCCTTCCGCTTGATACAATCGATGCCTAGGAATCCGAACATGTCTTCGTTTCCTTTGATGGTCACCAGGAATTGTTTGTTCTGCAGTGCCTCTAGATGTTGGGTGATGTGCTTAGGATCCTTGGCCATCCAGATCTGATCGTCAACGTACTGAAGAACGAACACTTGATGCTGGGCGTGGATGAACAAGCATGGGTCCGATTTGCTTTGGACGAACCCTTCACTGAGCATTCCCGCTTGAACATGTTCGTAGAATAGCTTTGGTGCAGTAACGGTTCCATAGAGGCTCTTCTTCAGACTTAGCACTAAGTCCTCTTCTTCTCGTCCTTGCACCTTGTAATGTTGGGACAATTCGATGTAGAGAGGGTCCTTTTGGGCGGCCTGGCAGAAGGCGTTTTGAAAATCGACTTGGCAAGTGTGTAGATTGAGTAAGGCAGCTAGTATCAGGCTTGCTCTTATGGTTGGCCATCCACAGACGGGGCTGTATGATTCATCGTAGTGCATGCCCTTAGTCATTAGGTCGCCTCTGACACAAAATCGTTCCTTGAATTTGTTGAGTCTGCCGTCGGGGAATCGCTTGATTCTCATTGCCCATGTGCTAGGTATTACTTTTGTTTGGCTGGGAAGTTGGTTCCTGGCGATGATTTCCCAGGTGCCCATCGATTCGAGGTCCAAGATCTCTTTGTCCATGGCCTTGAAGAATTCCTTGGAGTGATTTCCGGTAAGGGCCTCATGGACTGAGGGCAGATCAGGGTCATGCCTGCTTTTGGCCTTCAGAGCAAATTCGGAACCGATGGATAGGGGTTGGAGTGAGTCGATGGCTCTGGTGTGTGGGTCTGTTCCCAGCATCCTAGACTTTAGTAGGTGATGTGCTAAGTGGTTGGTCGTGCTGAGAAGTGCCATTGTCAGTCCTCCGATGATCCTGGTGCCAGCACACCTTACAGCTTTGCTGACTGTTTCGCCGGTCACGGGATCTAGCATCGTGACTGTGGACGGTTTGGTTCTGAGGCTTCGGCGGACGTTGGGAGAAGTGACGTGGACTGTGTGTTCAGTAGGGAGCTCCCTTGGAGGCTCCCTTGGAGGCTCCCTTGGAATTGGCGGTGTAGGTGGCGTTGGTGAATTGGGAGCCAATGGTTGTTGGGGTGGTGGATGTGTTGCAGTGATGGGTTGGCGAAGAAAGCGTCTGTCTTCGTGATCGTCCCTTTGGTGGGACTGTTGTGACGTGGGACGTCCAGTGGATTGGTCGGGTTGAGTTCTGGCTTCTTCTGGTGTTAGCCACTCGGAGGACAGCGGGGGAACTTGTGTTTCCTCGTCGAAGACAGTTTGATACCGTTGGAACACCGTAATGTCTTCCCAGTTTGGAGGGGGCTATTCGGGGTCAGGGTTGCTGGTGACTGTCTCGAACCATTCGTCGATGACTAGGTGGAATTGGGGAGTGATGTACCCTGTTCGACGGTTCTTGACCAGGCTGACAGTTTCGGCGTGTGAAGGGGAGACACCCATGAACTGTCCTCTGTGTGAACGTGGTTGCTATTTTGGCATTTTCCCTCCGCTTTCGGTTAGGCGAGGATCGAGGACGTAGACTCCAGTGAAGGTTTCGATGGGTGCTGTTCCACTTTTGCGGTTGGGTGCATTGTTGTAGAGGTGGATGTCGTAGGAGACTGCCATGGGCCAAAGGGACTTGTCGTATTCATCAGGCCAGTGAAGCGATGAATGAATCATCATGGTGCGGGCTCTGGTGACGGTGATCTTGATGGCATTCTCTGCAACTCCATTCTGCCAATGCGCTCCGGTGGTGCTGAATTTGATGGACTGACCGTGTGTGTGCAATTTGTTCAGGAATTCAGAGGCCTTGAACACGCCATTGTCGGAGTGGTAATTGCGGATGTTGGTCCCATGCTCTTTTGCCATTTGCTCAAAGGACACCTTGGATTGGACTGTTTTGTTCGCTGTGAAGGTGACTTGGTGTTCAACATGTAGAAGTCCGGATGCGGCATTGCAAAAGATCGTGCTGCCTTTGAAGCGGTCGATTTGGTGTTCGCGGCCGGAGGAGGTGAACAGTCTGCCACAAGTGCGAGATTCAAGCTGATCCATAAAAATGAGGTCCCCGGCCTTGAGATTCTCCTTGATGAGAGATCCTGTCGTTGCTGGATTTCGACGCACATGAACAGTGCCAGAGGGATTGCGGGATTGTTTCCCAAACTGGCAGGCCGCGCAAAAGGGTGGTTGTTGGAATTTGTTATGAGTCAGGCTGAGTGCGGCCTTGCTTAGAAATCCGCCAAGTCCAAGTTGTTGTACCAATGTGAAGCCAGGATGGCCTAGTTTTTGGTGCCATTGTAGCCAGATTTGCTTAAGTGGGGATATGTTCTGGTTGGTCTCCACAAGGACATTCCTATTGAGAGCTTGGAGGGTGTGTTCGGTGGTGCCGGACTTAAACAGTGTCATGCGAGGTAAGAACAAGCTGTCGCACTCCATGGTGATTAGTTTCCGTCCATGCATGTGCCATTCGGAGCGGTTCCCGTAGACGCGAAGGTCATCCTCCACATTTTGTTCTGCACTGAGGAATGATTAGGGACTAAATAGTCGGCATGGAAGAGAGGGAGCGAGGAGGGCCTTGGTGCGGAACATGATCACGTTGCCATCTTCGTCTAGACTTTCCCAAGTGGCAATTCCTTCGTACTGGACTTCGATACCTCCAGCTATGCCTCCTATTTGTTTGGGTTTGGGGAGCTTCCGGAGAGTACCCTTGTCGAAGTCAGAGGGGTCGTTGGTGCATGTGATGGAGCATCCAGTGTCCACGATGACGTAAAGGACATCGGTCCGTTGTTGAGCAAGGGTGGAGAATAGTTCTGCATCGCTGGCAATGGTCTGAAGGACATCATTCCGAGTACATTCTGGTAGGTTGACGGTGCTGAGCATGCCTCGGTAATCATGGTAGTTGCGGAGGTGATCCCTACGTTCAGTTTCAGATTGCAGAGTGAGTGACGATCCTGCTACACTTCTGCCGGCAATCAAGCTGAACACAGCAAGCATGGCCCTCTTTCGACGTGATGTAAAAGTTTGTTTGCGTGGCAGTCGCTTGGGCTTCGTCAGAGAGATGGGGCTGTCGTCATCAAACATGACACCGCGGAGTTTGGAGTGGATGAGGTCAAGGGTTGGACTGATTGTGTTGTGCCTAAACTTGTCCCACATCTTCCAAGTACTAGTAAATCCTCTTGCGCACAGCAGTTGGTTGTAGAATGTCATAAGAAGCATTACGGCGGACAACATCATTAATGCTGCAGGAAAGGCTGGAGGAGGTGGTGGTTTGGTGTAAGTGAAGGACGTGGAGGTGGGGTCGTCGTAGTTGGAGAAGATGTAGGTGTAGTTCAGACGCATGGTGCCATGGTTGGAGCAGGTGTTGTTGCTCAGAGGTGCCGCTTGGGTGGGTCTGTCTAGAGCGCATGTTGTCCGCGTGTTGTAGGTGGATGTCGTCGGAGGAGCAGGGTGGTAAATCCTTGTTAGGTAGGTGATAAACAGGTAGGAGTTAATTAGAATCCCTGCCCGCCATAACCTTTTGACGGTATCCATAATGCAGGTAGTGCGTCGTGGCACTCATCACTGGTGGTGTATCCGATGTCTGGAGTGTAGGCCGGAGTTGCGTCCTGACACATCCCAGCGAACGGCATGCAGTAGTCAGCACCACGAAGCTGAAGCAGACTGAGGGCGGTGTTGGACGTCTGGGGAGTGACTGGTGGACGTGAGTCGGCTTGAGACTTGAAGATTGCTTGGGGGGCCAGTAGGATTGCGGCGTTGGCTTGCTCATCCGGTTTCCCTCCGGAGGTTGCAGGAGGAGGTCCATCACTCGCATTCTTGGACTTGTGAGTCACGGTGTGGTGCATGGATGGTCCTTTCTTGGTCATGCGACGACATTTCTTGCAGCATTCTCCGATGACTTCTCCTCTATCATCACGAACGCATATGTAGTCCGTGTCTGAGATGTTGGTGGGGAGCTGGAACTCGCTAATGAGACTGTTGACTCGGCATGACTCGTCGTCAGATAGTAGGCCACGTTGGTTGGGGCGGAATCCGGCGGATGAGGAGTTAGAGGACGTGGATGTGCTAGTTGAAGTGGTGGACGGAGCACCGGACCCTCTGCAGTCACGAGCGAAGTGATTTAGCCCTCCACATTTGTGACAGGTGACGGGGCCTCGATCCAAGGCCGGCTGTTGTTGTCTTTCAAGAACTGCCTGGAGTGCCGCGGTTAGTACCTCAATCTGGTTTGGGGCTGACGTGGGAGCACAGCACATGGCTTGATGTTGGGTGTTGGCACCATTAGCCAGAGCTGGTCCGCAAACGTTGAGATCAACAGCGCTAGTCCAGGATTGTCATAGCTGAGTCAACACTTGCTCAATGTTGGCTTCACGGAGGAGCTGTTTGGCTTCTAGGCAAACCCCTTCATCGGTGGCTTCAGTCAGTCCTCGCAGTGCTAGTTGAGTGAGGTCATCGGGTTCGTTTCCTTGGCACTTGGTTCTGATTACTTCGACTTTGGCTAGGGCTTGTGTTGCGAACGCTTGGACATTCTCTCCAGGGATGGTTCTGAGAGACATCGACTTGAGTTTGTGGCACAGTGTGCGTACAACTTCGCTGGAGCTAGTCTCACAATTTGAGTTGATGCACCACAAGACTCTGGGTCCGACCCTGTTGGTGATTGGCACATACCGTTCAACTGTCTTCTTCATCAATGAAGTGCAGGAGTTGAGAAGCGCTTCGCCACTCCATTCCTTGTTGGTCTCGTCATAATCACAAGGGGTGTACCTGTCCAGAGAGCCGTCGGGGATTCTTGCCTTGACGACACCAACGTCAAGGTCGTGGCACCAGCTGTCAACGATGTCGTCTGTTAATTTTCCAAATTTGCGAAACATGTTGATGCTCTTGTTGTCGTGGGTTTTAAATGTTGAAGACGCCTTTGGTTCCAATGGTGATGGAATATGACTCAAACTCCAACAAGCAGTCGCAGAGTCCGACTTTGCTCTGTTTGAGTGGTAAAGAGAAATGGTGGGTGGGTTTGTCCTTGAGGCCAGTCTTGCACACAAATTCGATTTTGTTGATTTCCGAGAGGGCTTTGGCCTTGTCTGAGAAGGAATGTTCTCGATAGCAGTACCCACTCTTGGGTTTTGTTCCGACATTTCCTTTGCCGAAACCAGTCCATGCTCCATTCTTGTCAACTCCACTGACACGGGGAGCATCTACTTTCGGAGGAGGAGGTGGTGGTTGGTTGCTCTTTCCAGCCGCCAGGAGAGCTTTGACAATGGCGGCCAAGTCGCTGACTGATACCGAACCTGGGGTCGGAGGAGGAGGAGGTTGGCTCGCCAATTGTTGGGGAGTACGAGGTGGTGTGTTTGTCATTGTTGTTTGTTTCTTTTGCTGTCGTTACGATTCAGGGATTGTTGCTAGAGGAAGTCTTTTCTTTGTCGATCGTCTCGATCCGTTCTTTCTGTTGTTGTTGTTGTTGTTGTTGTTGTTGATTAATTAGATCGTCTTGATCTGTTGCGACTATTACCATGTGGTTGGTTAACGATCTTTCGTTCAGAGGACCATGGGCCAGCTACCATGCAAAGTTATTAAACTGTTTACATTAGAATAGTGAGGTTAGTTGGCTACTAGCAATGACAGAACATAGTGGTGTTCTTTCTTCTCTAATTTGTGGCAAACCAACTGTCACAAAGTTGGCCAGCCATGGTACATTAATGCATGTAGGTGGAGCTATGCATGCAGGCTCAGAGGTGTTTCTTACTTAGAGGATGGGCAGTGAAGCATGACTGATCCAATTACACATTACTTTCCAGCACATGCATCCGAGTCGATTTCCGGAATGATCATGCCAAATCCCGTTCATGTGCGTCCGTCGTTGAACATGATTCTTCGCCGACACCACCGACCATGCTCCTAGGACGCAAATTGATTCGGATCTTTCGTTCGGTTTGACCATGGCCAAGGAAACCATATCTGCTTCCTCTTCTGCATCCTTTTCTACCAATTCGGCTTGTTGTTGTTGCTGCCACGCAAGAACGTGAGTTTCAAAAGCTCGTGCTTGAGAAAGTTGTCACCTTCTCTCCAGTTTGACCACACGAGCATCTGCAGCATCTTGTAGCCATTGCTGGCGTTCCAGGAGCAATTGTGCTTGCTCCTGAAGCAATTGCTGTTGCTGTCGCTCAAACTCAATTCTTCGTCGTAGCAGTTCTTGCCTTACCGCTTCCGGAAGCCGACATAGAGCTCATCGCCATTGTCATTGGCGTCATTTGCTCTATTGTCATTGTTCATCCTGTTTTTTTCTATTTTCAAGACTCCAAGGATTAGTCTCTTATCCAGTGCCGATCTTCTGGATTATGTCACATGACACCGGCAGAATGCGATACGAGGTTATCTCAACTCGCCAATGTCACATTCTTGTCGCCTCATACGAAACAACTCGCCATTAATCACAATGTTGCGATGTCATTGCTGATGCATGTAGCAATGCTGGCGTCATTGTGATCGTTGGGTCCTGCTCAAGTGATCACCTATTGATCAGCGACTGTATCAACAGCACACTTGGGCTCATAACCTGTCAGACTACAAATCTAGGCTGGTCATGGTCGAGTAGTAAATGAGGTCTGATGCAATAAAGACTAATCTAATCAGACTACACATAGCATGATGTGTTGAAAGAGTGAGCTCTTGTTGAGCAATCCTCATGAGATCATCTCAATGCCGTAGAATCATCCATGACCGTGCTTCATCCGTGCATAGCCGTTCGTGACGAAACGTGCATGAGTCCCGTCTGTGGGTCGCACAACTGGCCCGCTGACATGAGTCCTGACTGTAGGTCGCACAACTGGCCCGGTGACACCCTCCCCTGATGCGAAACCGCAGATCACATCATTGCTGGAAAGATAGGGCCAGCACAAAAAATCCGAAATACAACAAAAAATTGTCAAAGAAAGTTCAAAACTAGACAGTGAAAAAGAACATAAAACACAGATTGCAAGTTGTCACCAAAACAAAAGAAAACATGTGTGCACTTGCCAACAAAGCATAAATTCGGAATCTGTTGACAACGGATTTGGACTGGATACAGAAAAAGAATAAACGATTCGAGAACACGCAAACATCATAACGCAAACAAAGAATCAAATAAACAATTGCCTGATAAATCATACATATGAAATCTATTAACAACAGATTATGACTATAGCTATTTAAGGCAGCGGAGCTGGATGGCTCCGCTAGAATCTGGCTTTGCACTCCACAACAAACATCAACAGAAGCATTGACATTTTTAGATAAGAATCAACAGTTGTCTAATGCCATGCTAATGGGAAAGCAGCAGACGCCCCCACTCAAGCAACCATTATTGTTCAGGTCAACCGGCCGTCAACAAACCCAATCCAAACAGCCAATGGCTAGCACAACAATGATCACAAGTTTGGAATCGGACGAAACAGGAGCAAGTGTGACACAGGCAAAAAACACTACAGTGGGGTTAGAGTTGATGGCAAGTTTAGAAGCGGACAAAATTGGAGCAAGTGTGGCACCAGGTAAAAATCACTACAGCAGGGTTAGAGTTGATGGAGCAAATGTGCTAACTAACAGTAGTAAAAAAACCAAAAAGGGTCCTCCTCCTTTAACCTCCTCCTCCAGAATCCGCAACTGCGTCTTGCAGAGCAAATGGTTAAGGTTGAACTACTGTAGCACCGGCAAGCCACTGTGCTATAAAACTGTCTGAATTGGAGCAACTGTGGTTCCAAAGTTTTATTAGGGTTAGAGTTAGGCTTGGTTCCGTGAAGTCTGAATTTTTTGTGACCAAACCAAAAAGCCTCCTCCTCCTTTAACCTCCTCCATAATCCGCAACATTCGTAGCAGAGTAAATAAACAGAATCAAACATGCAGCTACCATCAAAGCACTACAGTTGGAATCTGTTGATAACGGATTCCGACTGAAGGGACAAAACAAGGAGACCAATAATGAGCATGTTGCTTAACGGTTTTTAACTGCAATGACCGAAAAGTGGTGCTTAGAGTGGGGCAGTTTACACCCTAAATGCAGTTTTTTGAACATAAAACATATTGATAGACACATGCTTTTACTTCCTTAAATGTGCTACTTGAAGTTGAATTTATGCATGGCTGTATGTTTTATGTTCGGTCATCGCAAAATGCCAGAACATTTAATTTTTCTTGCACCTCTGTGCTTGAATGGGCGCCTGTTTGGATGGGGACCCCACAGGTCCATTACTTCATAAAAATTTAATTTAATCTTTCATTGATGATGTTGACTTCTTTTTTATCTTCTCGCCCCCTCTTCCGCTTGCGTCAATCCTCCAACAAGAAAGTGGCATTTTTTAAGACACACAGAAATATCAACATCATATTGACCATGTCTACTTCTATTACTAGCAATGCGTTTCGCCTAACAGCTACCCGATTGGCTTCGTCATTCAATGCTTCTTCTGCCTGCTTTTCCACCCATACGGAGCCGATTCCACAAACAGGAGAATGGGCGGGTTGCCGCCGTGATTTTCGAGCGCCCATTAGTATCTCGGGGGGGGCGGGGGCGGATCTAATTCACAACCCACTTTTTAGCAAGGGCACATCCTTCAAAATGGGAGAGCGCGACCGTTTGCGCCTCCGTGGTTTGTTGCCCCCTGCGGTACAGAATATTCATTTGCAAAAAGAACGTTTTTTGGCTACCTTTCGCGACGAAGAAAGCGCCATAAAAAAGAACATGCTATTGGAAGACCTTCACGATCGGAATGAAACATTGTACCATCGAGTGCTGGTGGACCATATCGAAGAAGTTGCTCCCATTGTTTACACCCCTACTGTTGGTCAGGCCTGTCAAGAATTTGCGCATCGGTTTCGACGACCGAGAGGAATGTACTTTTGTGAAGAAGATCGAGGACACATGGCAGCGATGGTGTATAACTGGCCTCATAAGGATGTTCACGTGATTGTCGTCACGGATGGCTCTCGTATTCTCGGACTAGGGGACTTAGGGTCGAATGGAATGGTACGTTGATATCACCAACAATACGACAACCAAGGAAAGCGGCTAATGGTGTCTATCACAGTCTGTCGTTTTCACTCACTCGAACTCGCACTCAATTCAAAGGGTATCCCCATCGGAAAGTTAGCGTTGTATTGCTCAGCAGGCGGCCTTGCCCCTCACCGTGTCTTGCCCGTTGTTTTGGATGTTGGCACCAACAACGAGGAATTATTAAATGACAAGTATTACTTGGGTGTACACAAGAAACGTCTTCGGGGGGAGGACTACTTTTATTTGATCGACGAGTTCATGCATGCTGTACGATACCGATGGCCGAATGTACTAGTTCAATTTGAAGATTTTGACTCGGTAAGGACACAAGTTAGGTGCCATAAGCAGAATGAGACATATGCCTTTCAGCTTTACGTGTTTTCATCATTTACTCATCACTGTCCGTCATCAAATTGAGCAGTCGGTGGCACAAACTTTGCTAGACAAGTACCGGCACGACCATCTTGTCTTCAACGATGATATTCAAGGCACAGGTGCGACTACTTTGGCTGGCTTGCTATGCGCCTTGAGATCTTCCGGCGCTGGTGTGGATGCGCTTGGCGATCAGCGAATTGCAATAGTAGGAGCAGGAAGTGCCGGTATCGGAATTGGACAGGTCTTGATGCAAGCCATGATGGATCAAGGACGTACGGTAGAGGAGGCAAAAAAGGCATTTTTCGTCCTTGACCAGGATGGGTAAGTTCATACAACGACTTGGGGCTTCACAGCTACATGTATTTCGATTTGGCCTTTGTCTCATCCTTGGCTTCCTCAGGCTTCTGGGAAAAGATCGTCTTGATAGCGGCAAACTGAACCAGGAACAAAGAAGTTTTGTTCGTGAAGAGGACGATGGGATACCGCTGCTGGACGTAATTAAGAAATATAAGCCAACAATCTTACTGGGCGTGACAGCTGTTGGCGGTATTTTTACTGAATCAATTGTGAAAGAAATGGCCGCGCATGTGGATCGACCAATCATTTTCCCACTGTCCAATCCAACAATCAAAGCAGAATGCACAGCAGAGCAAGCTTACGAGTGGACTGATGGACGATGTATCTTTGCCTCCGGTTCACCTTTCCAGCCCGTGGAATTGGATGATGGAAGAGTTATGTATCCTTCACAATGTAATAACAGTACGTTTCACTTGGATTATTCTCTACGGTATCCAGCAGATCTTCCGTTCCAAAATATTCGCTGATGTTGTGGTGACTCATGATTTGTAATCTGTCTCTCTTTGATTGTCGTTTTGTACAGTGTACGTATTTCCAGGGCTTGGTCTCGGAGCTACTGTTTGTGGCGCAAGGATTGTAACCGACCGCATGCTGTATATTGCCGCTGAAGCGCTGGCTAAATTCGTCCCTGACGAGGACGTTGAAGCTGGCAAAGTGTTCCCTCCACTAAGCCGCATCCGTGAAGTATCTCACAGAATAGCAGTGGCGGTTGTAGAAGAGGCCCTTCGAGATGACCAGGCGACAAGGGTAACAGAAAAGGACGAGAGAGATCTGGATGGTTTTGTCGCACGCAAAATGTACTATCCTGAGTATGTACCTCTGATTGAAAAGCGAACTGTGAGAATTTAATTGTCACATGCTACAAGTGGCATTGCCTTATTGTATAGGCCAACACACATGATCGACCCATCATCGGATTCTATGAGCTTTGGTACTAAGTCATAGTGTGAGATTGATTTTCTTGTTTTTTGGGATAAGTGAAATATGTTAGCAGCATGTAGATCCCTTTTTAAGGGCTGAATCCCAGATTCACTTGTGACTGGGATGGACCGGAACTTCAGTTAAACAAGAGATCCTTCTAGAAAATTAGTTCACTTCTTGGGTGTATGTTGGATGACTGGCCATGCTTGCTAGGTGTTTAGACAAGGGGTTGTAGGTGTGCCCATGACATATATCCTCCACATGGCAGACGAGATCCTCAATTTCGGTGTTCCTCTTGAACTTGACACCGATGACAATAAAAGCCACCACATTCCTGCCAAAGTAGCTGCCCAGTTGACCCAAAAGATCAAGAAAAACGTCGAAGAATCCACCAGTAAGAGGCTGATTGAAAAGAAAGTTTTGGACCTTGCATGCATGGAAATAAGGGAATGTTGTTGTGGAAGCACCGTAAGGGTTACCAAGTTGTGGATGAATCAGAGGCTGTTGCCCCTAACACGGCTGACATTGTCACGTCAAAAAGGAAAATTTGCCTTAGCGGGGAGGCCTTTTGGACCAGAACGAGCATGTTGACAGGCAACCATCGGATGCGGCCTGTCAACAAACTCAAGCCCGACAAGGCTTTGCCACGTGTTGAACATAACTTTATTGATTTCTAGCTGGGCTTGAGGTTGAGGTGTCCGGGTTCCTAAGTTATGTGCCGCTTCACAGTTTGCAATACCCCAAATTGGGTATAAAATAGAGTATCCTCATCCGGGACTCATTCATCCGGAACTCATTCACGGAAGATACGCTTCTCAGCATATGGGACTAGTTGCTACTAACCCTATCCTTCACAAGTAGTGAAGAAGGTCGCTCAGGATAGCATCCAAGACCAAGCGCCTATGTAAGATAACGGCTGCATAATTAAACCGCCACATAACCCCTAGAAGACATTTTGTTATGGATGGTACAACACGAGCTATCGTTATAAGACAAGTCATTCCCAATTGGATAACAAGTTTATAACTGGCACGCCGATTCATCACGTAGAAGCATCGTTTATCTCAGTACAGAGAGGATTACGCCAAGAGATCTTGAGCCGAACCTCTCTCAAATGTTACTTTCATTATAGTTTCATTCTAAAGCTTATAATTTTTATTTACAAACAACTCAAAAGGCCTGTAGCTTTTAGCGTAGTGCATTTTGATATCAAACCACAAATCGTTACATTG
>Ga0163144_10022298_pt1 | contig 12549 bp, 11 predicted proteins | sample OliLak19BULKMAT1_FD_123175 | JGI IMG/M metagenome (GOLD analysis project Ga0163144, IMG submission 123175) | Freshwater microbial mat bacterial communities from Lake Vanda, McMurdo Dry Valleys, Antarctica - Oligotrophic Lake LV.19.BULKMAT1 | ecosystem: Environmental > Aquatic > Freshwater >... | reverse complement strand
GCAATGATTAAAGCAGGCTTGATTCTGGCCGGCATCATGCTCGTACTGAACGGCCTAATTTACGTGCCCCTGCCGGGCTGGGTGGTGTGCTGCCTGTCGGGCCTGGGGCTGGCGGCGGGCCTCAGCGGCGGCTACCAGGCCGGGCGGTTCGACCGGCCGGGCAGCGCCAGCCTGGCGGCCAAGACCGGCGCGGCGGCGGGGGCCATCGGCGGGGCCGGCGGGGTGCTGGCTCAAGTGATTGGCGGGCTGGCGTCGTCGGTCGCGCTTGGGCCGGAGGGCGCGGTCGCCATCCTCGAGTCCTTGGGCTGGAAAGCCACCCCGGCCCAAAATCCATTCTTCTTCTATGGCAGCACCGTATCGGTGACCTGCTGTGCGGGGTTGTTCCTGGCGGCGGTGCTGGCCGGGCTGGGGGCGCTGGGCGGTTTGCTGTGGTACCAGACTAGCGGCAAGAAGAGCGCGGCGGCGGCGATGTAGACCGGCGCGCCTAACGCTCGTCGCCGGTGACGGGGTCAATGCCGGTTTCGAGCGAGCCGTCGGCCAGCAGGGCCAGGGCCGCCAGCACTTCCTGCTGGTCTAGCTCGCTGAACACCTCGACGCCCACGCGGTAGGGCAAGATCACTACTGCGCCGTTGGCAACCGAGAACGGCCGCGCGCCGGAGAGGGGCGTGCCGAGGGCGTAGGCCTCCAGCGCGGCGTTCAGGCCGATGACGGCGGCGGCGGCCGGGTCGAAGAGCACGCTGGTTACCAGGCGGTCGGCTCCGGGCGCGGTGCCGCTGTCGAACGCCCCCACGTAGGCATCACTGCCGCCGCCGATGACCCAGGCGCCCGCCTCGGCGGCAGCGCGCAGACCCGCCAGCCCGGCCGCCCCGGCCGCCGCAAAGACCACATCCGAACTAAGCGAGGCGTGAGTCTGCGCCTGCTCGGCCGCGAACTGCGTGGCGGACTCATCCGTCAGGTCAACAAAATCAACCCGGCAGCGGGGGCAACTGTAGCGCACACCGTGCAGGAAACCGTTGCGATACTTGAGGCCGGCGACCGTGGCCGTGTTGGCGATGGCGGTGACCACCTGCACCTCGGTGACGTAGCCGGCTATCAGCCCGGCGGCAAAACCGGCCTGGTCCTCGCGCGGGTGGGGGCCGCCCAGCGTCAGCAGGTTGGGCAGCGGCGCGTCTGCCTCGGCCTGGTTGAGGCCGATGAAGTAGACGGCCGGGTGAGCGGCGGCGGCCTCGCGCACGGCGGCCTCTAGCTCGGCGCCATCGGCCACGATCAACACCGCGCCGGCTTGGGCCAGGCTGGGCACATCAGCCGCAGTCTGCACCTGCCAGCCATGAGCCTGGGCGGCGGCATCGAGGGCGGCGCGCACGCCGGGCGTGCCCTCGCCGGCGGCCACGTAGCCGACGAGATGGATTTCAGCCGTGGCGGCCTGCCCTAGTTCGGTGGGGGTCGGCCCGGGCGTAGCCGGGGCGGGTGTCGGCGGCGGCGCGGTGGTGGCCGCCAGCGTGACGCTGAGGATGGGCGTGAGGGTCGGGGCCGGCGCGGGCGTGCCACAGGCGCTGAGGAGCAGCAAGAGCGTCAGGAGCGAGAAGAGTTTACGGACGGTCATAGGGAGTGGGGGCGGGCCGGATGACGGGTGGCGGCGCCAGGCTTACGCGCAACTCGATCCGCCATCGGCCATTGGGAAGCCGAACGCTATTCGTTGGTCCACGTGCGCTTGTCGGCGGGGGTTTTGGCCGACCCCGGCGCGGCGGCGGGGGTAGACCCTGGCTTGTCGTCAGCGGCGGCGTCGCTAAAGCTGATGACCTCGCGCGGCTTGGCCCCGCTCTCGGCCGGGCCGATGATGCCGCGCTCCTCCAGCTCGTCAATCAAGCGGGCCGAGCGGGTGTAGCCGATGCGCAGCCGGCGCTGGAGCAGCGAGATCGAGGCCTTCTTCATCTCGCGCACGGCCTGGATGGCCTCGGCCAAGAGCTCGTCGTCGCCATCGGCCGGCGTCTCCACATCATTCGCGCCGGGCACATCGAACAGAATTTGCTGCGTGGGCGGCAGGCGGGTCGCCAGGCCCGAGGCCGGCGCGGCGGGCGGGCCGCCAGGCGCGCTGGGCGGCGGCACGACGTCAGAGTCCGGCACGCCCTCGGGCAGCCCATCCGCGCCGCGCTGATCTTTCCAATACTGCACGATGCGCTGGATCTCGCTATCGGCCACGTACACGCCCTGCATCCGCAGCGGCGCGGCGGCGTCGGGCGATTGAAACAGCATGTCGCCGCGCCCCAGCAGGCGCTCGGCCCCCGGCTGGTCGAGGATCACGCGCGAGTCCACCGACGAGGCCACGGCAAAGGCGATGCGGGCCGGGAAGTTGGCCTTAATCAGGCCGGTGACCACATCTACCGACGGGCGCTGGGTGGCGATGATCAGGTGGATGCCGGTGGCGCGGGCCAACTGCGCCAGGCGGGTGACGGTGCGCTCGGTCTCGTCGGGGGCCAGCATCATCAGGTCGGCTAGCTCGTCAATGATGATGACGAGATACGGCAGGCGCTTGTCGGCGGCGGCGGCGGCGCGGGTGTTGAAGTCAATGATATTGCGCACGCCGGCCTTGGCGAACTTGCGGTAGCGCTCGTCCATCTCGCGCGTCACCCATTGCAGCGAGGCGACCACGCGCTCTAGCTCGACCACCACGGGCGTGAGCAGGTGCGGGATGCCGTTGTAGCCGGTCAGCTCGACGCGCTTGGGGTCCACCATCACAAACTTGAGGTCGTCGGGCGTGTTGTGGAGCAGCAAGCAGGCGATGATGGCGTTAACACACACGCTCTTGCCCGAACCGGTGGTGCCGGCGATGAGCAGGTGGGGCATGCTGTCGAGCCGGGCGGCGATGGCCGCGCCGGACACGTCTTGCCCCAGGCCCAGGCGCAACTGGCCCTTGAGGCGCTCAAAGTTTTCGGACTCCATCACATCGCGCAGGGCCACCACGGAGGCTTCGGCGTTGGGCACTTCGATGCCGACAAAGCCTTTGCCGGGCACGGGGGCCTCGATGCGCACCGAGTGGGCCGAGAGCGCCAGCGCCAGGTCGTCGGCCAGCGCAGCGATCTTGCTGACCTTGACCTTGGTGCGCTTGCCGTTGCGCATCTCGACAAACTCCGGCTCGGCGCCGTATTGGGTGATGGTCGGCCCACGGTTGATCTCCACCACGTTGACTGGCGCGCCGAACGAGGCCAGCGTGTTCTCAATCAGGATAGCGCGATCGCGGTCAGCCGCGTCGCTGGAACTGGTCTCGGTGCCCGCGTCGAGCATGTCGGCCACCAGCGGCAGTTCCCACGGCAGTTCGCCGCCGATGACAAGCGGCTGGTCGGTTGGCAAGGCGGGCACGGCGGCCACGAGCGAGGCCGGGCCAGGGACGGCGGGCGGCGGGGCGGCGGCGGGCACAGCCGAGGCCGGGCCAGGGGCGGCAGCGGGCGGCGCTTTGACGGCGGCAGCGCGGGCAGGTTGCGGCGCGGCGGCCGAGGCGCGGTGATCCACCTGGGGCAGCGGCAGTTGGCGCTCGACGGTCGGGCGGCGCAGCCCTCTGAACCAACCGGCCACCAGCAGCACCAACTCCGGGGCCGAGAGGCCGGCAGTGAACAGGATGGCGATGATCCACCAGGCGATGAGCAGCACGACGCTGCCCAGCTGGCCGAGCGCGTTAAGCATGAGGCTCAAAAAGAGCGCGCCGATGAGGCCGCCGCCTTGGCCGGTGACGACCGGGACAAAGACGGTCTCGGCGGTCTCGGCCACAAAGAAATGGAAGGTGGTGAGCAGCGCCAGGTAGAGCAGGATCAGGCCGACGATGCGCTCGGGCTCGAGTTGCGGCAGGCGGTCGCCGAACTTGCGCAGCACCAGCCACAAACCAATGCCGATGAGCGTCAAGGGGATGCCCAGCGCGCCCCAGCCGGCCGCCTGACGGATGAGGTTGAGCAAACCCTGAAGCACGGGAATGTTGCTCTGGGTGGCGAACAGGCTGAGGCCGGTGATCAGGCCGATGAAGGCCAGCAGGATGCCGAGGATGTCGAGCTTGCGGTCGAGCGACAGGCCGGCGGGGGGCAGGGGCTGCTGGGCGCGCGCACGGCCGCCGCGGCCGCTGGTGCGCCCACTGCTGCCGTTCTTGGCCGGGCCGCCTTTGGGGGGCGGGGTTTTGGCCGGGCCATTTTTGGTCGGCGCGGCCCCCTTGGCGGGCGCGGCGGCTCGGCTGCTTTTCCCCTTGGCGGGGTCGGCTTTGCCCTTGTTTTTGCCCTTTTCTGGGCTTCGACCGAGTAGTTTGTCGAGCACTGCATGTCCTCTAACCGGATTATAGCACGGGAGTTCTTCTCAATGAGGAGGGATGGGAGGGTCAGAGGGAGGAAAAGCTTTGGCCACGAATTTCACGAATGGGGCAGCGGGAGCTATTGGGCTGCGCCAGAGTCGCGGAGGCGGGGTGGGAGTTGCCCAGTGAGCGTCAGCCGGGCAGTTGATCGCAGGAGGCATAGTTAAGATTAGGGAGTCGTCTAATCTTAACTCGGGCGGGTCGGTGACGTTGCGGCGCGGCCCGTTCCAGTCGCCTCCCGCGTGCCTCGGACGCCTCCCCCTCGCTCGCGCGCATTAGACTGGCCTCTAATCCTACTCTGGCTTTGTGCGGTGACCCACCCCCTCCGACCTCTGACCCGCCATCGGCGCTTCTGACCTCTCTTTGTTCTAAGCGCGGGCCATGCTAGAATCTCAGCGATGGACAATCCCGAAACGGTGCTCGGGCGGCTCAAGCCGATCTTCATCTTTAAGGGCCTGACGGACGACCAGATTCTGGAGTTCGCCAAGGAGTTGGTGGTCGAGCGCCACCCGGCCGACGCGGTGATCTTCAGCGTGGGCGAAGAGGGCCAGTCCTTTTACATCATCAACAAGGGCACCGTGCGGGTGCTGCGGCGGGCGGGCAAGCGCGATCCCAAGTCGGTCGTCACGCTGGTGCCGGGCGATTTCTTCGGCGAGCGCTCGCTGCTGTACGGCCGCAAGCGCTCGGCCACGGTTGAGACCGCCACTGAGGTCGAGCTGCTACGGCTGAGCAAAGAAGACTTCGAGCGGCGGCTGCGCACCTTCCCGCAGATCAAGCCCAACCTGGCGCTCTCGACCGAGAGCCTGGAACTCATCCGGGCCAACCCGTTCAACTGGCTGGGCGCGAACGAGGTGGTCTACCTGATCGCCCGCAAGCACAAGGTGCTGCTATATCAGGCGCTGGCGCTGCCGGCGCTGGCGGCGCTGGTGACGGCGCTGGGGGCCATTTGGCTGGCGGTGGCCCTCAACCAGTTGTGGATCGCCTGGGCCGGCGCGGCGCTGGAGCTGCCGATAGCCGCCTGGCTGGTGTGGAATTGGATTGACTGGGGCAACGACTTTTACATCGTCACCAACCAGCGGCTGATCTACCTGGAAAAAATTATCGGCATTTACGACAGCCGGCAAGAGACGCCGCTAAGCTCGATCATGTCGGTCAACGTGCAGACCGACGACACCATCCAGCGCGCGCTGCAAATGGGCGACGTGGTCGTGCGGACGTTCTCCGGCCCGATCACGCTCAAGAACATGGCGAATCCGGGGGCGCTGGCGGCGGCCATCGAGCAGCACTGGCTGCGCACGCGCACAGTCGAACGCGAAGCCCAGCTTGACCAGATGCGCAAGGCCCTGCGCTACCGGATCGAGCACGGCCCGGAGGCGGCACGGCTGCCGGGCAAGCCGGTCAAACCGGCCAAAACGCCCGCGCCGCCCAGCCTGCCGGAGCAGTTGGCGCGCTTCTTCTCGTTCCGGGTGCGGTACGAGGAGGGCAATTCCGTCATCTATCGCAAGCATTGGTTCATGCTGGCCCAGGGCCTGTGGAAGCCGGCGCTGGGCATCGTGCTGGTGCTGTCGCTGCTGGTGGCGGCGCTGGCCGGGCTGCTGCCCGACGTGATCCCGCTGGCGGCGGTGCTGCTGGTGGTGGCGGTGGCCTTCATCCCGCTGGCGGGGTGGTGGCTGTATGAGTTTGTAGACTGGCGCAACGACATCTACATGGTGACCGAGGACCAAATCTTCGACTTGATGAAGAAGCCGCTGGGGGCCGAGACCAAGAAGTCGGCCCCGCTGGAAAACGTGCTGAGTATGCGCTACGAGCGGCCGGGGCTGCTGGGCATTATTCTCAACTACGGCAACGTGGTGGCGCTGGTGGCCGGCACCGAGTTTCGCTTCGATGGGGTGTTCGACCCGCAGGCGGTGCAGAACGACGTCTACCGCCGCAAGGAATTGCAGCAGAACAAGAAGGACGCGGCCGAGGCGGCCCACAAGCGCGAAGAGATGGCCGAGTGGCTGACGGTGTATCATGGCATGCAAGATGAGTTTGACGCCCAGGCCGGCCAAGGCCCGGCCACCAAGCCGCCTTAACGGGGGCCGGCCCGCCCGCTGATCCGACCCCTCACTAGTTTTCTAAATGGAAGGGTAGACCTATGCAGAGTCAGTCAATGCGCGGCCGTTTCACTGGGAAGGTCGCCGTCGTCACCGGCGGCGCGTCCGGCATTGGGCGCGCCGTCGCCCAGGAATTAGCCCGCGAGGGCGCGGCGTTGGCCATTGCCGACCGCAGCCCGGCCGGAGCCGCCTTCGCCGAGCAAGTGCAGGCGGAGGGGGGCGCGGCCCTGTTCTGCGCGGGCGACATCGCCGAGGAGGCGGTGTGCGCCGCCGTAGTGGCGCAGGCCCTGGCGCGCTGGGGCCGCGTTGACTTCCTGGTCAACAACGCCTTTTCGTTCATCGCCAAGGGCCTGGATGCGACCCGCTCCGATTGGGAACGGATGATGGCCGTCGGCCCGATGGCCTACGCCAGCATGGCCCAACAGGTGGCCGAGCCGATGAAGCGGCAGGGCGGCGGCGCCATCGTCAACGTGTCGAGCATCTCGGCCTTCATCGCGCAGCCTAACCGCTGGACGTACAACGCCGCCAAGGGCGCAGTGCACACCTTGACCAAGTGCATGGCGTTTGACCTGGCGCCTTTCCACATCCGTGTCAACAGCGTCAGCCCGGGCTGGATCTGGACGAATGAGGTGCACAAGGCGGCCGACATTGGCGGCGGCGGCCGCGAGAAATGGGACCCGATTTGGGGCGAGTTTCACATGCTGCGGCGCTGCGGCGACCCGGTGGAAGTGGCGCGGCCGGTGCTGTTCTTGCTCAGCGACGACGCCTCCTTTATTACGGGCACCGACCTGGCGGTGGACGGCGGCTACCTGGGCATGGGCCCCGAAGGCCTGGGCCAGACGACGATTAACGCCGGTTCTCAGTAAAGGCAGCCCCGATGCTTAATTTTCCAGTGATTGATACCCACCTGCATCTTTGGGATCCCGCCCACCTGCGGTATGCCTGGCTCGACCCGATCCCGCTCCTGAATCGGCGCTATGACGTGGACGATTTCCGGCGGGCGTGCGGGCCGGTGCAGGTCGAGCAAATGGTCTTCTTGCAATGTGAATGTGACTTCACCCAGTTCATGGAGGAAGCCAATTGGGTGACGGCCCAGGCGCAGATCGACCCGCGCCTGACCGGCATTGTGCCGTGGGCGCCGCTGGAAAGGGGCGACGCCGCCCGGCCAGATTTGGCTCAACTGGCCGCCAACCCGCTGATCAAGGGCATTCGTCGCATCATCCAATTCGAGCCGGATCAAGAGTTTTGCCTGCGCCCCGACTTTGTGAAGGGCGTGCAGGCCTTGCCCGAGTATGGCCTGCATTTCGAGATCTGCATCGCGCACCCGCAGTTGGCGAACGCGCTCAAGCTGGTGGCGCAATGCCCCAACACGCAATTCATTCTCGATCACATTGGCAAGCCGGATATCAAGCAGCACCGGTACGAGCCGTGGATGCAAGAGCTAAAACAATTGGCGGGCTTCCCTAATGTCTGGTGCAAGCTCTCGGGACTGGTGACGGAAGCCGATCAGGCGCACTGGACGCCGGCCGACCTGCAGCCCTACATTGAGCACGTGATCAACTGCTTTGGCTTTGGGCGCGTGATGTATGGCGGCGACTGGCCCGTGGCATTTCAGGCGGCCGAGTATCCGCGCTGGGTCGAGACGCTGGCCGAGGCGGTGAGTGGGAGTGGCTGCTCCGACACGGAACTGCGCCAGTTGTTCCACGACAACGCCACGACGTTTTATCGCCTGGCTTAACCGCGCGCAAGCGCGAAGAGATGGCCGAGTGGCTGACGGTGTATCCGGGCTGGCAGGCTGAGTTTGACGCCCAGGCCGGCCAAGGCCCGGCCACCAAGCCGCCTTAGAGCGGGCAATGATTAACGAGAGTAGAGGACGCATGGCGGTAAAGATTCGGCCCATCATCGGGCCAAATAACCCGGTGCTGCGGCGCAAGGCGCGAGTGGTGGATAACCCCAACACGCCGGACACGCAGCAGTTGATTGAAGACATGATCGAGACGCTGCGCGCCGCGCCGGGGGTGGGCCTGGCCGCGCCGCAGGTGGCGGTGAGCCAGCGGATTGTGGTGGTGGAGTACGCCGACGTGCCCGACGACCTGCCGGACGAGGCCGAGCCGCCCGCGCCCAAGCTGTATGTGGTGGTCAACCCGGAGATCGTGACCCGCTCGGACGAGTTGGTGGACGGGAGCGAGGGCTGCCTGTCGCTGCCGGGCTATGCCGGCACGGTGAAGCGCCACAGGGCCGTGACGGTGAAGGCGCTGAACCGCAAGGGCAAGCCGATCAAGATCAAGGCCCACGACTGGCTGGCGCGCATCTTTCAGCACGAGATTGACCACCTGGACGGCGTGCTGTTTATTGACAAGGCCTCGAAGGTGTGGCGGCTGGAGGACGACGACGAGGAAGATGACCAGGTGATGCGCGAGTAGGGGACGGGCGGGGGTAAGCACAACACAAAAGCGGCGGTTGAGTCAGCGCGGCTGACCCAGCCGCCGTTTGCGTTTAACCACCCCCATATGGACTCCCTCATCCGGCCCAGCCGCCAGGACTGGCGTTCGTCGCTCAGACAGTACGGAATTCCCACAAAATTAGCATTGTGACTTGACTTGAAACATATGTTCTAGTATAGTTAGAACATAGTTTCTATAGCGCTACGCGCCTAGATCGGTAGCACCACCACCCTACAGGAGAAGACGCTATGTCCGGTCATGCCATCGTCCACGTCGAGTTTCCGTCGGTTGACCCGGCCGCCGCCGCCAAGTTCTACGGCGCGCTGTTCGGCTGGAAGATGACGCCCTGGCCGGAGTTCAACTTCTACACCTTCGACACCGGCGGCGAGACCGGCGGCGGGATGCCGGTGGTCGAGCCGGCCAAAGGCGTCAAGGCCGGCGAGGTGCTGGTGTATGTGAACACCGACGACTTAGACGCCTCACTGGCGCAGGTGCAGGCGCTGGGCGGCCAGGTGGACGGCCCCCAGGTCGAAGTGAGCGGGATGCTGTGGGCCTTCTTCCACGACCCGAGCGGCAACCGGGTGGGCCTGTACACCAGCGCGCCGGCCGCCACGGTTTAGCGCGCCGCCGAACCGCCCGCCGCCATGCCCAAGCCGTCCCACGACATGATGAACTTTCAGGCCGACCGCATCGAGCGGGTGTTGGCCTCGCACCGCGTGCCGGTGCGGGTACACAGCGGCACGGTCATGCCGCGCTGGATTCGGTTTCTGCTGACGCCCGCGCTGGGGGCCAAGGTGGCCTCGGTGCGCAACCTGTCGGAAGAGTTGGCGCTGGCGCTGGGCGCGGAGGATGTGCGCGTGGCGCGCGAGGGCGAATCCATCGCCGTGGAAGTGCCGCGCACCGACCCCGAGCCGGTGCTGCTCTCAGACCTGCTGCGCACGGTGGCGGCCATCCCCCCGGTGACGGCCTGCCTGGGCCTGACCGATGACGGCCGGCCGCTGCTGCTGCGGCTGCCCTCGCCGGATGTGGCGCATGTGCTCATCGCCGGGGCGACCGGCTCGGGCAAGACCGAGTTGATGCGCAGCCTGGTGCTGTCGCTGGCGCTGCGCAACCGGCAGTCGAAGCTGCAATTCGCGCTGATTGATCCGAAGTCGCGCGGGTTTCTGCCGCTGGGCGGGCTGCCGCATCTCATCGCCGGCATCGCCTCCGACCCGGCGGCGGCGCTCAACCTGCTGGAACGGCTGCTGGTGGAGATGGAACGGCGCGACCGCGAGAACGTCTCGTCGCCGCGGATTGTGATCGTGATTGACGAACTGCTCGACCTGCTGGCGACCGGCGGCAAGCCGGTGGAACTGGCGCTGACACGGCTGGCCCAGCGCGGGCGCGAGGCCGGGCTGCACCTGGTGGCCGGGGCGCAGAAGCCCTCGGCGGCGGTGCTCGGCTCGATGCTCAAGGCCAATTTTCCGGTGCGGCTGATCGGCCGGGTGGGCAGCGCCGAAGACGCGCGCGTGGCGGCCGGGGTGGCCGGCACCAACGCCGAGCGGCTGCTGGGCCGGGGCGACTTCATGCTGGTGGCGGCCGGGCACACGGTGCGCTTTCAGGCGGCCTGGATCCCGGCGGCCGCGTGGCCCGCGTTGTTGGCCGGAGTGGTTTAGGTCAAATAAGCTTAAGCGAAGGAGCCTTCCCCATGAACATCGGCATGTTATGGTACGACGACGACGCCAAGCGCAAGCTGGATGAGAAGGTGGCGCGGGCGGTGGAGTTCTACCGCGCCAAGTACGGCGTGCAGCCGACCGAGTGCTATGTGCATCCGGGGATGCTGGCGGCCGACCAGCCGGCCACGGCGGCGGGCGTGCGGCTGCGGCCGAACCGCACCATTATCAAGAATCACTTTTGGCTGGGGGTGGAGGAGGCCAGCGGGGCGGCGGCCCCGGCCAAGCCCAGCCGCGCCCCGGCCGCCAAAGGGCGCGCCCGGGCCTAAGCCGGCCGAGCCGTTATCGGATAGGTATGGAAAGCGAGGCGCGTATGCGAGGCCGCACGGTGGTGTGGTGGACTTTGGGGCTGGCGTTTGCGATTACGCTGGCGGTGGTGGTGGGCCAGCGGCTGTCGGCCCAGGCCATGGCGGTGGTCATCGGCATCATCGCCGGGGTGGCCGCCAGCATCCCGACCAGCCTGCTGGTGGTGTGGGTCACCTCGCGCCTGACGCTGCCGCGCGCGGCGTTCGAGGCGCCGCTGCGAGCCGCGCCGCGCGAACGCCAGATTGTGGTGATGCAAGCGCCGCCCGCGCCGGCCTATGCCGGGCCAAACGGTTATGCCGCGCCGGCGGGCGGCGGCGGATACGCGCAGGCGGCCTACCCGGCCAACGGCTATGGCGGGCAGCCGGCGCTGCCGCCCCGGCGCTTCACGGTGGTGGGGGGCGGATACGCTGGCGGATACGCTGACGGACGCGCTGACGGGCGCGCGCTGGCCGGGGACGAGGATGAGGGGTTCGAGGAGGACGGCGCATGGACGCAGTAAAAGTAAGCGGGCGGGCTACGCGCCGCGCCGGACCCAGCCGGATTGATGAGCCGATTGCGGTGCCGACCATGAACGACGGGTTCTTCCCGAAGGCGTTTGTGTGGCGCGGGCGGCGGCACGACGTGAGCGTGGTAGAAGACTGCCGCACGGAGGTGCGCCGCGATTGGCGCGGCCAGGCCGAGCGCCACCACTTTCGGGTGCGGGCGGGCGGCGCGGTGTTCGAGCTGACGCAGGACCTGGCGCGCGACACCTGGCAGTTAGAGCGCATGTGGGAGCAGGCCGAGCCTGTCGCCCGGCGCTTAGACTGAGTATCGGTATAGGGATTGGTGAACGCTCGACAGCCGAGGCCAGGCCTCGGCTGTCGGCGTTTAAGAGCAGGCCAAGACAAGAGAAAGCGCTAGGACGCCCGCGCGCTTGGGTGCATTCGCAGTTTTTGGCCGCAGCCGTTTTGGGCCAGCCACCAAAATTTCAGACCGGGGTGGGCAAGCCCACCCCGGTCTGAAAATTTTGGTATCGGTCAGATAAATGCTTTCACAAGCACAACTTGCGATGAGTACCCGCCACGACGTTGAACGCTCCCTGGTCATTTTTCCCGAAACGGCCACCATTTGGAAATGCCCCCGCGCGCCGGGCGAACGAGCGCTGGGCCGACTATTCGGCTAAACTCGAATGGCCTTACACTGTGAGGCACGCCATCGGAGGCCGTCGAGTGAACAATCGCATCCCTGAGTATTTTCAACTGGAGCGTTACGGGATCACGGCGCGGGACGTGGTGCTGGGCACGCTGCAATGTGAACCAGACCTGATCCAGCCGCGCGTGATCGTCATGCCGGGGTGGCAGCCGGAGCTATTTGCCGACGCGGCCGACGCCATCACCGAGATCGTGCCGGGGAAGGTCTACGAACTGCAATACCAGGCGCAGCGCTTCAGCCTGATCCGCTCGGGCATCGGCGCGCCGCAGACGGGCGCTGTGATGCTGGCGCTGGGCGGCACCGCCTGCCAGACGGCCGTGTTTATCGGGTCGGTGGGCGGGCTGAAGAGCGGCGTGCAAATCGGCGACCTGATCCTGGCCGACCAAGCCATCAGCGGCGACGGCTTCTCGCGCTACCTGGACGCCAAGCTCGTGCCGGACGATTGTTTCCTGCAAACGGCGGAACCCGACCGG
>Ga0163144_10022297_pt1 | contig 12550 bp, 10 predicted proteins | sample OliLak19BULKMAT1_FD_123175 | JGI IMG/M metagenome (GOLD analysis project Ga0163144, IMG submission 123175) | Freshwater microbial mat bacterial communities from Lake Vanda, McMurdo Dry Valleys, Antarctica - Oligotrophic Lake LV.19.BULKMAT1 | ecosystem: Environmental > Aquatic > Freshwater >... | reverse complement strand
ATTGCTTGGGGCTGTTCTTACTCAAAGCGCTTGACCGATCTCTCGACTCACTGACCACCCATACTATCCCACTGACACCACACCCTTGCAAAGATCTCCACTCTTTTAAGCCTGAGCAGTAACGCCCCGAGCTTAAAACTAAAGACCCTCGACAAATACCAGCATCTCACTCGTCTGTTTGAGAAAATTGGTACTTTGACTATCGATGAACCCTTGATAGTCAAACAAGCATTAGAGAAGGTCACCACAATGTATCGGACAAAGGACGGGCTTATGTACCTCTCTGCTGCTTGCCGGTGGGCAGTCAAGCATCAACTGATTTCATCGAATCCATTTGAGGGAATGGCTCAAGAGATGCCTCGGTATCGCTACCAGGTAGATCCACAGGCAAATGCGTTTAGCGAAGAAGAACGGGAGCGGATCATTCAAGCCTTTCAAGGTGACGGGAGGAAAGGTGTGAACTACCGACATTATGCCCCTCTTGTTGAGTTTCTTTTTTTAGTTGGGTGCCGTCCAAGCGAAGCGGTTGGTCTTCAATGGAAGCATGTTCCAGAAAACTGTGATTTTGTGAGCTTTGAAAGTTCGATCGTGCAGATCGGCAACCAAAGAATTAGGTCTCAGGGCAGCAAGAATAACCGTACCCGAAGAGTTGCTGTGTCTGCACGAGTGCAAATGCTTCTCAGATCGATGAAGCCAGAAAATCCCAACCCAGAGGATCTGGTATTTACTTCACGGGATGGCGGCTCCATTAATTACCGGAATTTTGCACGCCGCGCATGGACGAATATCGTTGACCCGATCAAACCTGACACTACTCCATACTCGTGTAGAGACACGTTTATCACTACCCAGCTTATAAAAGGGGTTCCAAGCGGTGTGATCGCAAAGTGGTGTGATACATCAACGCAGATAATCGACAGCAGCTACGCTGACAAGCTCAAGCTTTCTCAGCTTCGGCCTCACGACTAAGAAGGATACACGGAGATGAGTGAGAGAAGGGTTTCCTGCCACATATTACTCAGATCATTCATCTCCATTCCTTAGCCCCAAGCCCAATAGTTGAAGCATCCGAAGTATTTTCCCCGCAGATGCTTCGCTCGTGGCATTATTTGTCTTTGAAAGTTCTCTCTTTATTTGATAAGCGATCGCTAAAGCTTTTTCCTCTGTGATGAGAGTGGCCGAATTTTAGCGAGGCACCAAATACCCTGATGGCTGAGCAGGAGATCTCCCCAAATGATGGTGAGTCAGCCCAGTGTGACTTAACCACTGAGAGCCTCACATCTGGAGGATCTAACCTGAGCACTGTCGATCTTTCAGCTCCTCACTGTCTTTTACCGGCGCTTATTGAGGGAGAAAGCCCACAGGGAAAATTGTTTGACCAGGGTGCTCATACGCTGTCTCTTGCGGAGCTTCTCTCCATTCTCATTGGAACGGAAGATGAAGATCCGAGTGTGCCTCTTCATCTTGCTCGCGATGTGCTGATGCGATGCACCGAAGGAGCCATTCATCCCCTCGCTTACTTCCGACACCTCACTGCTTACGAAATCATGAGCGTTGAAGGGGTAACGCCCTTGAAAGCAGCAGCGTTAATCGCTGCGATCGAGTTTGGCAAGCGGGTCTTTCACCCTACTCCACCGCCTGGAACGCTCATTGAAGATCCAGAAGTCGCTGTGTCTGCTTTTTCTGCCGACTTGATGTGGGCAGCAGAGGAGCGCTTTGCAGCGCTGTTTCTTGACGTGAAACACCGGATCATTGCTCGGAAGGTCATCACGATCGGAAGCACTACTGAGACGATCGCTTATCCGCGAGACATCTTTGGGGAGGCGTTGCGACACCGAGCGACTCGCATCATCGTCGCCCACAACCATCCCAGTGGCGATCTCACTCCAAGTAGAGAGGACATGGCACTGACCAGGCTGCTGCTTGAGTCAGGGAGATTTCTAGGAGTGCCAGTGCTTGATCACCTTATCCTTGGGCATGGTTCCTCGGTGAGCATACGGCAAACGACAACACTGTGGGGTGATACCAATTTAAACAGACTTCAGGGCACATCAATTTTCTGTAAGGGCGCATGGCTATGCGCCCTTACCCCATCTGCAACATTTTCAATTCAAATTGGTATGAGTTGCCGCAGGACGAAGAACCGCACCAATTACTCAATGAGATTCCTTATCCCCTCGGACCATAAAATGGTGTGCCATCGTGGGATTTTCCTGGCAAGGCACACATTGGCTTTCCGCTTCGCTCCCTTGACAGGAGTCCACGAGCGTTACGACTTGGCGCTCGCCGCTGGGCATTCCGAGGGGATGCTGTGTTGGAGATTTGTCTACTGTTTCCTAGTCTCGAAGCTACCGTCGCTTATGGCCCCAAACCAACCTGAAATAGACGCCCCGCGAAACAGATGGCAATTAAAATACCCCCAGACTAAACCAGATCCGGGGGGCTGAAATATAAAAGTACTGGTAGCAGGTATTGAAACGACTTCATTCTAAGCTCTATCACCTCTGGGTAGGCTAATTTTCCATCAAGAAAGGATGAAGTTTTGGTAAGGTATGGTCAGCCTTTTGACTGCTAAGCCACTGGGATAACTGGCTAATAAGCAAACTGGCTTACTCTCCCGTGCTTTCACTTTCTTCAAGTAATGCTTCCAGTTCGCGAAGAAGCTTTTCTAACCGCTTCTTCTTCTGAGTTTTTTCAAAGAGATATTCTAGCTTCTTGGCCCGCTTTGCCGTCTCTTGGAGACGTAGTACAAGGGACACTGAGACCGCCCCGTCTCCCCCACTCTGTCGTGTGGTCAGTGCTCGAAGTCGTGTGGTCAGTGCTCGAACACGCTCTTTGATTTCACGAAAGGAAAGTTTATCTGTGAGCACCTCTGCAAGAAGAGCCTCCCTTTGCTGTTCACCTTTAAGCTTGCTCAGCTCAAGAGCCGAGGAATAGGATAAATTTTCCTTGAGATGCGCTTCCTTCAAATCATCAGGTAACAAGAGCGTGCGAAGGTTTTTGGTCCGAAACGTTTGAAGTTCGATACCAAAGTGCGTCAGTAACGCCTCAATTTGCTTAAGTGCTTCGCTCGGAGCGACGTCGCTCCGGCCTCTTTGGTCGGAGTGACCTTCAGTGCGGATAATTGAGATGCTACGTTCCCGATCAATGCCTAGCTTGGCTCCAATCAGGTCGAGTATGCCTTCTGTCTCTTCAAGCTTGCTTAAGTCTTCGCGTTGCAGGTTTTCCACTAACGCAAACTCCAGCGCTTCTTCATCGGAGTAGGCATCGACGAGGCAGCGTACTTCTTTGAGGTTTGCTTGCTTTGCCGCGCGCCAGCGTCTTTCACTCGCAATTAACTCATAAGTATCATCGCCAAGGGGGCGGACGTTGAGTGCTCCCTTAAAGCCTCGCTCCTTAAAGGACTGAGCAAGGCGATCGATTCCTGCTTGAGAAAAATATTGACGCGGTTGAAAGGTGCCTTTCTGAATTTTCTCAAGCGGTATCCACTTGGCTGCTGACTCTTGCTCCGAATCTGAAGTAATTTGAGCACTTGGTTTTGGTTCGGAAAGGAGTCCTCCAAGAATTCCCCTACCCTTCAAGTTAAATGCTGCATTGGACTTACTCATAGCAATTCCCCTAATGCTTGTACGATCGCACGTAACTGCGTCAGCGCATCGTTCCGTGGTGAGTACTCAGCGAGTGGTAAATGCTCTGCGGCTGCATTAGCAAAATCGGTGCGTCTGGGAATGGGCGGGAAGACTACCGCCTGCTTGAAGTTCGGGTTGTCACGCAGGCTTGCAAACACGTCTTCAATCGTTTGGAGCGCCCTTCTCGCTTGCGAGGTTCGCTCGTCGTACATGGTTGGTACGGTTCCCGCGACCTGGAGTGTTGGATTTACCTGCTGAGCGATTTCATACGTTGTTTGCAGCAGATTAATCGTGACCTCGACTGACTTGTATTCAGTCTGAATGGGAATCACGAGATAATTTGCAGCGACCAGGCAATTGACGGAGAGAAGTCCCAGCGACGGCGGGCAATCAATCAAGATGACATCATAGTTCTGCCTCACTTTGCCTAAGAGGTCAGCCAGCTTGTATTCCCGACGCAGCTCGGAGGCCAATTTGAGTTCAGCTTGCGCGAGGTAGATATTCGCCGGAACGAGGTCACAGGAAAGTGCCTTGTACAGTTCACGCACAATGGGAACCGGTTCTTTGTAGAGAAGGGCGTCATAAATCGTTTTCTCTAAATCAAAGGGACCTAGTCCCACAAATGTAGTCAGTGAGGCTTGAGGGTCCATATCGACAAGGAGTACACGCTTGGAGCGATCACGCGCCAAGTGGTACCCAAAATTCATGGTGAGGGTTGACTTACCGACGCCGCCCGACATGTTAAAAAGGGCGATGATTTGGCTCATGGCGGTGATTAAATTTTTTCCAGAACTGGGTCTCACCCAAGTTGCGTGGAGCGTGGAGTGCGTGTCGGAGCGACGTCGCTCCGACGTTAGAAAGTTTTATCCGTTGACTATAGCGCCAAACTTTTTTCGGTCAACGATCTATTGCACGCATTAGCCAAAGTGATCTGCAAAAGAGTGCTTGAGAAGTTGGAGAGAGTAGGGTAAGCCACCTTTATGGTGACGAGAAAACCTCCTCCAAACGATGCACAGCTTGAACTCTTCTCGGCGATCTTTACCGATATTGCGACCCGAGATATGCAAGACACGATGGAGGTGCCGTTCTTAAGCCTTTCCAAAAAACCAAGATTTCAACCCATTCAATATAAAGGTCATGACGGTGTAGAGATTACCGTTACGGGAGGTGCTCCTTACGGGATTGCTAATATCTGGGATTGGGATCTTATCATGTGGCTCCTTTCTCAGATTCGGCAAGCGCTCGATCGCGGCCACACGACCTCAAGAAAAATTCGGTTTCACCCTCATGCCTTTCTCAAGGATGCTCGCCGAGAAGCAGGAGGGGCGCAGTGTCGCCGTCTGGAAGATGCCATTACTCGCCTCAAGAATACGAGTATCACCACGACCTTACGCTCAAAGCATGGCCGGACGGTCATGTTTAGCTGGCTTGAGTATACGGATCTTGACCGGGATGAAAATGGGCGGCTTAAGAACGCTACCGTAGTGCTTCCAGAATGGCTTTTTGAGGCGGTCTCGGACAGAAAGCTGATCTTGTCGCTTCACAACGATTACTTTCTACTAACTGGCGGTATTGAGCGCTGGCTTTACCGTTTCATTCGAAAACAGGCGGGAAGTAACGTTCACGGAGCTGGAAGTTTCGCACGCTCTATGAGCGCTCAGGAAGCACACAGCGATTCTCAGATTTTGCGATCGCACTCCGTGATGCGGCAAAGAAAGGCAAGCTGCTCGACTATGGGCTGAAATCGTATAAGCAAGATGGAGAAGACTTCCTCCATGCGAAAAAGCAACTTCAAACCGGATTAGCACCAAAGGAAGTGGCTCCTAAAGTACAAAGACTTGAGGTCGTGAGCAGCAATTCCAAATTCAAATTTTGACAGAAGGAGACACTGGGGAGAGGATGGAGGAATCCGAGCCAGAGGAGAAACATGAAGCCCCCTTTGCTAAGCTTTGAAGGAATGCTGGGCTATCTTTCCCAAGCGGTGAGCCAGATCCCAGACCCGCGCCAAACGAGTAATGCAACGCGCTACCGCCTGAGCGATGTGATCCTGGGAGCGTTTTCAGTATTCTTCATGCAATGCGAATCGTTTCTCGAACATCAGCGGCAGATGCAAAGTCGGCGCGGCAGTTGATGAATCGCCCCAAGTTCTGGCATTGGGGTTGCAAACTGGTTAGTCAGACGACGATAAAGCTGTTCGTAATCTGTATCGATGGCATAGGATGTGGCGTTACGGAGAATCACTGGGATATGAGCAAGATCTTGGGCGGAAAATACGACCGGAATAAATTTGGCATGGTTTAACTGAGAGTCGTAAATACTTTGCGTGATGATAGCTCCCTGCCAATTCGCGCCCTCTCCCTCAAGCGTTTCTTCTCTGCCTGAAAAGAGTCGGCTGTATTGCTGGGTGCAAACAACAAGAACGAACTCGGCTTCTCCAATTTGGTTGATTGCCCAACGTACCCAGCCCTCCAGTGGTGATTCCTCGTATTGGTCGATGATGCAGTCAATACCCTCGTCTCTCAGGCGATCGGCAAGACCCAAAACATTTTGTTGATGTTCTTCTGAGTCATGACTGTAACTGATGAAGACTTTGCAAGGCATTACAAAAGTTGTATGCAAGATTAGCCACAGATAAGTATTTGTTCTAAACTACTCTCTGTAGAGAGCTATCATTCAAAATCAAGACCATCATTCATGCAATCTTTCGAGATTTCCGCGACATCTTAATGTCCAAGGATGCTCTGTTCCGAGTTGTTGTTCTAAAATTTTCAAAGCTTCTTTATACAAAGACACTGCTCTCTCAGAGTGACCTTGGGCATGGTAGAGCATAGCTAAGTTATCCAACCCTCTACCTATATCTGGATGAGTATTGCCTAAAGTGTACTTGCCTATTTTCAGAGCCTGTTGATATAAAGGTTCGGCATCACTATAGCGACCCAAAGAAGTGTAGAGTAATGCTAAATTATTCAAATTTCGAGCTATGTCAGGGTGATTCTCACTTAAGAGCCTCCTTCTCAAGTCTATCGCTCTCTTAAATAAGGGTTCTGCCTCACCATAACGTCCCTGCGTATAGAAAAGCATTGCAAGATCATCGAGATTTCGAGCTGTATCAGGATGTTCCTCACCTAAAACCCGTTCTCTTGCTTCCAATGATTGCCGATATAGTTGCTCAGCCTCGCTGTAGCGACCTTGGACACGATAGAGATCAGCAAGATTGTTGAGGGTATTTGCTATGTCAGGATGATCATCTCCCAATAAGTGACTTCTCAAATACAATGATTTCTTGTACAGCTCTTCTGCTTCGCCATATCGTCCTTGAGAATAGTAAAGATAGGCTAGATTATTCAAGTTGGCAGCGACATAAGGATGCTCTTCACTTAACAGATCTCTGTTGATCTCTAATGCTTTGTTAAACAATGGCTCTGCCTCTCCATATCGCCCTTGAGCAGAGTAAAGACGTGCTAAATCGTTTAGAAGTCGAGCCATGTAAGGGTGCTTTTCTCCTAGCAAATGCTCATTTATTTTCAGGACACGCTGATATATTGGCTCTGCTTCGCCATATCTTCCTTGAGTTCTATAGAGAAGAGCTAGATTATTAAGCCCATTGGACACAGCAGGATGTTCGTTACCCAATACATGTTTGTACATCTCTAATGACTGCTTATAAAGATCTTCTGCCTTGTCATAGCGACCTTGGGAATAGTATAGGTAGGCTAAATTATTCAGATTTTGGGCAATTTCAGGATGCTCTTCGCCTAAAAAGCGCTTGTTCATTTCCAAGGCTTCTTGATAAAGAGGCTCCGCTTCACTATAACGAGCTTGAGCTCTAAAAAGTAAAGCGAGATTATTAAGGTTGTTTGCTATTGTAGGGTGCTCTTCGCCCAAAAAGCGCTTGTTCATTTCCAAGGCTTCTTGATAAAGAGGCTCCGCTTCACCATAACGAGCTTGGCGGTAATAAAGTCGAGCTAAATGATTTAGGCTAGCAGCTACTTCAGGATGAACCTGTCCAAGTACCTGTCTTCTTACCTTCAACACTTCCTGATAAAGAGGCTCTGCTTCATTATATTGTCCCTGAGCTTCATAGAGCCGTGCTAGATTGCTAAGGCTTTTAATAATGTCGGGGTGCTCCTTTCTCAGCAAGCGTTTCCTCAAGATAAGCGACTGCTGGTAGAGAGATTCTGCCTCACCGTATCGCCCTTGTGCTTCATAGAGCCGTGCTAAATTACTGAGACTAGTAGCAACATCAGGGTGCTCTTCTCCTAGCAAATGTCTTCGTAAAGACAACGATTGTATAAACAACGGCTCTGCTTCCTTGTAACGCCCCTGGTAATAATACAATCGCGCTAAGTTGTTGAGGCTCTGAGCTACTTGAGGATGCTCCTCCCCAAGAACATGTCTGATCAATTCCAGCGCTTTCAAGTAAAGGGGTTCTGCTTCCCGATTACGTCCTTGAGCGCGATAGAGTCTTGCTAAATCATTGAGACTTTCAGCAACATCGGGATGCTCTTTCCCCAGTAAACGTTCTCGCAATTTCAAAGCCTTTGTGTAAAGCAGCTCAGCTTCACTGTATTTACCTTGGAGACGATAAATCTCAGCTAAACCATTGAGACTTTCAGCAAAATCTGGATGTTCTTCATTTAACAGTCGTTTCCTCAAATCTAATGCTTCTCCGTATAAGTCTTCTGCTTCGCTATATCGTCCCTCAGCTTGATACAGCTTTGCTAAACTATTAAGGCTAGTAATGATATGTGGGTTGCCTTCACTCAATAAACGCTGTCTTAATGTTAATGCCTGTTTTAACAGAGATTCTGCCTCTTCATACTGACCACGGGCATATAAATAACTACCAGCGAGATCGAATAAATTAGTGACTATCTCAAACTCGAACTGATAATCTTGAACGAGTTGAGCCGCAAACTTGGCTTGGGGCAGAAGACGAGCACAAAGATACCAATTTTCATATTCAACAGATGGAAACGCTTTGTACATGGCACGAATTGCCCGCTCTGCCCATCCCCTCTGCGTGTTCTCATCCATTTCATTCTTTAATACTTCTTGCACCAAGTGGTGGATGCTATAGGTATATAGCTCAACGTCATAATTGATTAAATAGTATTGGGTTAATGGCAGAAAAGTTTGATTAAGAATCAACGGATCCTTTGATAAACCAGCAAAAGCTTTAGAAAGCTCAACACCAAGCTCGGAGAATCCTCGAGTGATTAGCTCCAATGGAATATTGTTTGGGCTTAGAAATGCACTTAAACGTAGCAAGTCTGCTGCTACCTCAGAAGTTTGCTCAACTTCTCTAAAATTTTCTCTCCAAGTTACAGCAACTGGCTCAGAACGACTGCCTGCTACTGGCTCAGATTCATTCAGCAACTCTAGACGACGCTTTTGGTAACTGAAAAGATAGTCCTGAAACCGAGCTTTTTTAGCATAAATATAAGCTCCGGCTTGTTCGAGTGCCAGTGGTAAATAACCAAGTTCTGCTGCTAGTTTTTCCGCAGCTAATCTCTCAGCTAAATCTTTATCTTCGCGTCCAGTACGTTTGAAGAGAAATGTTAATGCTTCGTTCTGATTCATCACATTTATTTCAATAGGTTTTGAGATTCCTATTGCGTCGAAAATTGATTTCCTAGAGGTAAGCAAGATGTGTCCTTTAGGATTGTTAGGAAGAAATTCTTTTAATAGCTCTGAATTGTCTGCATCATCAAGAATGAGGAGCCAATTTGAATTTGATTCTAGCCATCGTTTCACAGAAAAAACGATGTCATTCTGATTTTGGGCTGATTGTTCAGGTAACATTAGAAGATTTGCCATTTCAGCAAATCCTTCTCTCAAGTTGATTGCAGTGTCAGCCCTTAGAAAAAAAACTGTATTGTATTTTTTCCGGTAGCGATAGGCATACATTAAAGCAGTTTGTGTCTTACCAATTCCTCCTAACCCACTAATAGCCTGTATGTGTGTCACAGCTGTTGTACTTTGGGAGGTAAAGACATTATGCAAAGTTTCCAATATTCCGTCGCGACCGATAAAGTAAGGGGTGCGCTGGTATGGGATGTTGAAAATTGATAAACTACTTGAAGATGTGTCTGATTCAGATTCAGGGGTGGCGTTTTTTTCAGCAGGTAAGATGGTTACACGTGGATATGACTTGGTAGTTAGAAAGATCAAGTCTCCAATATCTTGGGCAAGCCACTGAAGTCTTTCCCTATGAACCTGATCACAAATGAGTTTACCTGTATCAATACATTCTTCAAGCAAATCTTCCAGCGTCTTCTTAGACTTTCGACCTAATCTATTTTTCTGAGAAGATTGTTTGAAATCATCCCATCGAGTTTCGAGTCTTAATAAAGTTTCTGGAATCATACTGCCACCTACATAATCTATAAGTATTCGGTATATTTAATTCGTATCACCCAGACAACTGCTATACAAAATATCTTTTAGAGAAAGCGTCAAAATACATTCTTGCAAAGCCATAGCAAATTAAACAGCTAGCTCACTTCTAATTCTTTGAAGTATAGCTCTAGTACTTGATCTGCCATGTGAAGCGCATCTAGTAATATCTTGCTTATTCTCTCAGTCAAAAGGATGCCATTGTGGAAAATGGGAGTATTTGGAAGTCCTCCTAAGCTTTGATTGATAGCTGAGGAACAGATGGGAAGCGTACGAAGCACACCTATTGGAGCAATTTGCCTAATCGAAAGTTCTCGCAATGAGTCAGCAAACGCAGTTACTTCAGGCTCAAAGGCTTCAAAGTGAGATGTAGCAATATCCCTGTACCTATCAGCATCATTCGACCTTTGTATCTCAGTCATTTTGCGGCATAAGCTCATACAGTTGTGAAGCTTTGCATAGCGTGGATACAATTTTTCAGCAAGGGTGTGTACTCTCTTCCAATCTCGAACGTACTGAAGTTTCAGAGATTTCTGTCTTCCCGAGACCTTTCTGAAGCTTGCTAATAAGCCAGGGGGGAAGCTATGCCAGCGCTTTGTTGAAATATCCCATACTGTAATCGCTTCATCATTTGAAGCAGCCTGGATTAATGACTTGGAGAGACTTGAGTGAGTCTCCTGTTGAACAGTAGATATGTGGTCTCTTAAAACCGTTGCTAAATACATTTGTACCTGTGGTAGTCCACAGCCACCTATTGCTTCTGCCCAACTCAAGAGGGCGTAAACGCGGTCGCTTTGAGCTGCGATTGCAGGAGGAACACTCCCTGGCGGCGGATTCAGCGTAAATATAAGGTGGTTAAGCTGGTTTGGCACCATAGTATTTAATGTCGTAAATAGTTCCGCTCGCTCTTCTGTTGATAGACACATACTACGCTTAACTATAAAGTGCAATCTGTTAAGAAAATCTAAACTCAAAAATCCTTTAACGAAATTAATAATACCCGATTCTAGGGGTTTCTTGAGTTTTTCAGTGTATCATCTAGAACCTTCTGCAAACCCTTCAAACCGCAGCCCCTAAGACTCTCAGCCCAATTGAGAAGGACATATGTGCGATCTGCTTGGGAAGCAGACATCGGTGGAATCAGCCCTAGAGGTGGGCTGAGGGCAAAGACCAGCATATTAAATTGCTGAACAGATAAAGCATTTAGCATCTGTATCAATTTCAGGCGTTCGGCAACAAAAGGAGAGATTTGCGTCTTCTCCGAAAAAGCCTGTTTGCGATTGCGTGACGGCAAGGCACGTAGTTTACCTAGCTCTGGCTTACGGCTTCGGGACTGATTGGTCAGACGGCGATAAAGGGCTTCGTACCCATCTGGGGTATTTAGCCTGTAGTTGGTCGCACTGCGGAGAGGGCTAGAGATGAAGTTAGTATCCTCTGACATAAAAGTGATCGGGATGCACTTCGAGTTTTGCCCCTGAGCATCGTAGAGTTCCTGGATAATGACCCCACCCTCCCAAGTCGCGCCCCTGCCCTTTCCGATCTCTTCATGTCCACGAAACCGTCGATCGTACTGTTCAGTACAGGCAATCAGCACAAAATCTGCCGTCTCAACCTGATTTAACATCCAGCGTTGCCAACCTTCAAGCGGCGATTCTTCGTACTGGTCAATATTGGAATCAATCCCGTCTTCACGCAGGCGATCGGCAAGTGCGAGTAACCGTTCTTTATGTTCCTGAGAATCGTGGCTGTAGCTAATAAAAACCTTGGGAGGGGTAGCTCCGAGTTCCATGCCTTGAGTTGTGTTGGGTAGATTGAGGGGTAAGATAACCTTCTGAGAAGGAGATGAACTGGACTGGCTAGTAGTCGTTGTGCCTAATCGCTGCTCAGGACGATACTTAGCCAAAAGCCCGAAGGCAAAAGCACTGGCGTTACATGCAGCAATTTCCTGATAGCCCTCCTTGTCTGCCTCAGCTTTGTTGTAAATCAGGTCAGAAATGCCCCGGATGACTAGTGCTGACACCTGCTGATTGGCACGAGCCGCATCCAGCAAGCCAAAGCCCTCCATCTCGACCGCGATCGCATCTCCATAGTTCGATCGCAAGAACTTAAAGACCTCTGATTCGGTCGAAGCAATGACCTTTTCGCCAGGCGCGATCGCGCTGACAGTAGCCTTGCTCGAACGTCTTCAGGTAATGCCACAATGACAAAGCGGCTTTGTGGCTAGAGATAATCCTCACCAGACTCATCGATCACGCGCAAGCAATCTACTGCCGCTGCTTTTTGATCGGGCAAGACTCGGTAGAGCTTCCAAACCTCCAGATCTCCATCCTCTTCGCCTGCCATGCAGATGGCAAACTGAACATTTAACTCTGCTGTATGCATTGGTTTCAGTCTAACGATCCGGTTGAGCGGCTGCTAGTGAGCTTTGCAACACACCGAACAGTTTTGCCAGTCCGCTCCAACCGGGTTGTTAGGTGCGTGTGCAACTAGAGTTTTCGAGAATTTTTAGCAGACTATCCGCT
>Ga0163144_10022296_pt1 | contig 12550 bp, 12 predicted proteins | sample OliLak19BULKMAT1_FD_123175 | JGI IMG/M metagenome (GOLD analysis project Ga0163144, IMG submission 123175) | Freshwater microbial mat bacterial communities from Lake Vanda, McMurdo Dry Valleys, Antarctica - Oligotrophic Lake LV.19.BULKMAT1 | ecosystem: Environmental > Aquatic > Freshwater >... | reverse complement strand
TGGGGGCTGGGGGCTGGGCGAAGGTAGCTACTTCTCACGGTTCTGCCACCGGGAAGCCGGATTAGGCGGCCCCCTCGATCCGGTCGAGGGGGCGCTGGGGTTGGCGGGGGGGACTTAAACGCAGTGGAGCGAGACTCGGCAATCCTTGGATCCATTTTGCCCTCCTCTACACCTCGGTGCCGCAGCAACGATTCAGCGCTGACGTCGGCGTAGCAGGGCAATGCCCTGAGCGCGATCTTCATCCTCTGTGATGGTCAAGAACAACTCAGGCCCCAGTTCCGGTGCGGCAAAAACCAGCGGCCCGCGCTGGACGGTCGACCGAATGAGCTCCAGAGATACTCGCCCCACGCCATCCCTGGTCACAAAAGCATCAGTAATGACTCGACGATCAGGAAGGATCACCGAGACAAGCAGCGTATCGCCCTCCATCCTGGCCCCAGACATGGCTGCCTGGGGGACGACGCGCACCCGCACTTGCCCCTCGTTGGTAGACATCACAAAGGTATCTTCAGCGGGAGGGAGAAACCTGTTCTCGCGTTCCATCTCGACCAGCAACTCGCCCGCAGGAGAATATGCCGACACTCGATAGGGGCCCGGCGCGATGTACCACACGACGCCATCCTTCCCGACTGCCATCGGGCCTGCACCAACTTCCCGGGCGATGTCCGGCGAGCGGGCGGGGAGCAACTTCCCATAGCGATGGAGCGGGCGCCCATCGATGCGGTGAACCTCGTGGATGGTGGAGGTGATTCCTCCAAGATTCCGATCGATCCCACTGATGACCAGACTACTGTCCAGCGCCACCATGTCCCGCGCAGCGAGCATGGGCTGAAGGAGGAACGATCGTCGAAACTTCAAATCCGGACCGAACTGAGTGATCCGCGCTTGGTACTGGTCGAACACGTACGCGCTCCCGTCCTTCGCCACGGCGACCTGAAACGGAAGCCTGAACTCGCCTGGGCCATCTCCAGATCTGCCAACGACCGCCACCGCCCGCCCCACCTTATCCAGCACATGAACCTGGCGTCTCCGGAAATCCACGACCCAGATGCGACCTGAGGGATCGACCGCGACATCCGCGATTCCGCCGAACGAGATTCCACCACGATCGTCTGACCCCCCGACCATCCAGAGGGTGTCGTAGACGGTGTGCTGAATCTCAACCGGTACCATGTCAGGAACTCGGGCAGTCCAGGCCTGCGCGCCCAGGTCCGTTGTCGGCGTTGCCAAGGCAGCCGCGAAGAGACATCCCATCAGCGCTCCGACCCTTCGCGGCCCTGATACGCGACCGGACCGTGCCGAGAGCCTCACTCCAGGCATTCGGCTCATGCTGCTCCTACTCCCGGTCCACTTGTTGGGTAGACCAGGCAATAAGATTGAGGGCATCCGCCTGCACGGCGAACACTTCTCGTTCGGTCTTTGGACATGGTACCATTGCGAAGAGCAGGCCACCATTTGGGGCACGCAGGAATCCGAAGCCGAAACGAGCGCCCTGCACGTGAGGATCAAACCCTACCAGCAAGGCGAGATCAGCCTCCTCCTCGGTCTCTCCCCCACACCCCGTGCGCTCAATGACACACCCATGCTCATCCACATCGCAGTCAAATCCGTCGGCACCTGTCACGCATTCATAGCCCTGGAACAGCCCGCCGACGAAGATCGACTTGCACTTCTCGTCGCAAGTCGCCTGTGCCGCAGCATCAACGGGCATCACCAACAGGACCAGAAAGGCCGCAACTGCGCCGATTCGTGCAATCACGTGAACCTCCATTCCAATCGGGTGGTAGATCGATACAGCACCACGGCGCGCAGGGAGGGCAATCATCGCCGGAGGACCTGCTCTTGCCCCGCTCAACCCGCCGTTACCCCAAGGTATGTGCGCCTCCGGAAGGCAACAACACCAGTTTTGGCCACGGCACCATTCCCCCGACTTCCCAGCCAGTATGGACTTGCGCACCCGCGTTCCGATCTGCAGTTTATTCCGGAACGGGTGACGGCACCGGCCAGGAGGCGATTCGGAATGGTCAGTCTCGCACGGTCTTTGGTTCCGCCCCTGACGGGGCCGCCGAGACCAGATTCAGAGGGGGCGTTCCTTCCGGGGCCAGGTGACCTCGGGAACGTAATGGTCGCATATCCCCCAGTTGAGGCGGACTCTTCTCGCCTGCAGAGTGATGCCGCTGGCAGGCCGCTCTGGGTACCCCTGATTCTCGTGACGCCTCCCGGCCGTGTCGATGCTTACCTGCACCTTTTGGTTGAGCTCGAACTTCTCTCTCCAGCCGGCGTGAGCCATCTCGAATGGGGCAAGGCCATCCCGCCTTCTGCGGATGCACTATTGAAGGCGGTGAACCAACGCCCGCCTCCATCCGCAGCCTCCATGGCGCTGTGGCTAGGATGCCGCTTACAGAGACCGGGTGTCACCCCCGATGTCCGTGCCTCAATGGAAGCGCCCTCAATCGTGTTCGCCCGCCGCACGCACCATCGACACATCCGAAATGAATGGGGCTGTCGGCCAAGTGCCTTGAAGCGCCTCGCACACCTCGCGTGCCTCCCTCGGCTGCATCACACTGTCGAGCGCTTGGCCTCGGCTGCCGGAACCACCGCAACGAGGCTTCGTGAGAGGGTCCAAGCCGGCCTCGGCATCAGCCTGGTACAGTTCAATCGGATGCCGGGATGGGAGGTAACCCTCGAGCTTGCCGTCCGCGCAGGACTGGGAACTCCCGGCTGGGGGCTGGGGGCTGGGGGCTGGGGGCTGGGCGAAGGTAGCTACTTCTCACGGTTCTGCCACCGGGAAGCCGGATTAGGCGGCCCCCTCGATCCGGTCGAGGGGGCGCTGGAGTTGGCGGGGGCCTGGTCGCCCGACAGGGCCGGGCAGGCCCGGCCCCTACGGAACGGTACGGCCCTTCGTCTCTCTACAGACCCAGCACATCGGGCCGAATCGATTCGGCCCCTGCGATTCAAACGCACGCACAGCCCGCCTGCGGGTGGCCCCTACGACCTCACCCGCCTCCGCATCCGGCTGTGCCGGATCCCGTACAGGAAATAGATCAGCAACCCCAGCACCAGCCAGAGCCCGAACCGGATCCAGGTGACCGTCGGCAACTGAAACATCAGGTATCCGCAGGCAAAGATCGAGATGAACGGGGTCCACGGTGCGCCGGGCACCCGGAACGGTCGCACCCGGTCCGGCTCCATGATCCGCAGCACCACGACGCCCACCGACACGATCACGAACGCAAACAGGGTCCCGATGTTCACCAGGTCCACCACCTCGGCGATGTCCGCAAAGGCGGCGAAGAACGCCACAAAAAGACCGGTCAGGATCGTGCCGACGTGCGGGGTGCCGTACTTCGGATGGACCTTGGCAAACCACTTGGGCAGCAGCCCATCGCGAGCCATCGAGAAGAAGATTCGCGGCTGGCCGAGCTGGAACACCAGCAGCACGCTCCCCATGGCGATGACGGCGCCAAGCGAGATGATGAATCGTGAGGCGTTGAGCACCATCGGCGGCCCCTCCGCGAACTGGAGCGCGGTGACCATCGGCTCAGCGGTACCGAGCACGTTCCAGGGCGCCATGCCGGTCATGACGATCGAGAGCAGGATGTAGAGCACGGTGGTAATGACCAGGCTCATGATGATGCCGAACGGCATGTCGCGGCCGGGGTTGATGGCCTCCTCGGAGGCCGTGGACACGGCGTCGAACCCGATATAGCTGAAGAATATGATCGCCGCTGCGGCACTGATTCCCTTGATGCCGTTGGGGGCAAAGCCACCGAGGGCCGGGTCGGTCCAGTTGCCCGGCTGGATCAGGAAGGCGCCGACCACGATGAAGAACAGGATGATCCCGACCTTGAGGATCACCATGGCGTTGTTCATGTTGGCGGACTCGCGCACCCCGCGCACCAGCACCCAGGTCAGCAGCAACACGATGGCCACCGCCGGAACGTTGATGATCAGCGGCGCTCCGAACAGCATTGGCGCCGTGGTCGTGGCCGAGGCCAGGAACATCGCGGTGGCGTCGGTGGCCCCTTCCGCCACCCGGCCGGCGGCCGCGAAGGCGGTGCGGTAATCGGTGGCCAGCCAGGCCGGGATGTCGATCCCGAGCAGGCCGACCAGCTCCCGGAAATAGCCGGACCACCCGATCGCCACCGCGACGTTGCCGACCGCGTACTCGATGATCAGGTCCCAGCCGATGATCCACGCCATCAACTCGCCAAGCGAGGAATAGGCATAGGTGTAGGCCGAGCCGGAGATCGGCACCATCGCCGCGAACTCGGCGTAGCAGAGTGCGGCAAAGCCGCACGCCACGGCAGTGAGCAGGAAGGAAAAGATGATGGCGGGGCCGGCACCGGGGCGGGCGGCGTCCCCGACGATGGCGGTGCCGGTAGTGGCAAAGATGCCGGCCCCGATCGTGGCGCCGACGCCGAGCGCGGTCAGGTGCCACTTGGTCAGGTGGCGCTTGAGGCCGCCGCGGTTGGCAAGATCTTCCTCGCAGTCGGCAAGCGACTTGCGGGCAAACAGCTGACTCATGGAGGAAGGCTCAGAAGGTAAGGGTAACCTTGGTGGTTCCGGGCACGGCGCGTCCCTGCTCATCGCGCGCGGGCCGGAAGCGATAGTCACGGAGGACTGCTTCGAGTCGCCTGCCATAGCCGCGGTCGGGAACCTCGGGATCGAACTCCACCCGCTGCACCCGCCCGTCCGCGGCAACCCAGAAAGTAACGCTTAATCGCACCCCGCGCATCGAGCGCGGGAACTCCGGTGGAATGATCAACTGGCGCGGCTCTGGCGGACGTGCCAGGCCGCCCTCTCCCCCGGTGCCCGCCCCAGTTCCCCCACCGGTGCCGGTACCCCGGCCGGTGCCCTGCCCACCCCCGCTGCCGCCACCGCTCCCCGCCCCACTGCCGGCCGCCGCTCCACCGCTGGACGCCCCGGTGCTATCCGGGGTGCCTGCGGCGGCGGGGCGCAGGGTATCGACCGGCGCCTGCACCGCTGCCACCACCGGCAACGGTTCCGGCTCGGGCAGCGACAGCACCGGGGGCGGCGGCTGTACGGGGACCGCGGTGGTGGCCGCTGGTGCGGCGGGAGGCAGCGCAACGTAATCCATGCGGGTGCCACCGCTGCCCCCACCGCCCCCACCGGTGCCCAGGGTCAGCTCGCCCGGGAGCGGCGTCTCCGCCATCGGCCCCAGGAGCTCCAGGCGCGGCAGGATGAGGAGTACCAGCGTCAGGTGGAGGATCACCGAGACGACAGTCGCCTGGCGGGAGCGCCGCTGGCGGGCGGGGTCGGAGGAGGGCAGCGTGGTCATCGACAGGGCCGGAAACGACTCGCGGGAGCCCGTACGGGCTCCCGCGAGGCCGGGTTTCGACCTGTGCCTACGCCTGCTACTGGCGCGGTGTAAACCCGATCACCTGCACCCCGGCGCCGCGGACCACGTCCATCGCGTTGATAACCTCGATGTACTTGCGGTCCGGCGCCGACTTGAGAAACATCAGCTTGGCCGGGCGCTGGTCGTAGATCGTGTGCACTTGCGTCGCCAGCTGGTCGATCGGCACCGGCTGGCCGTTGATGGCGTAGCCGCCATCAGCCGTCAGCTCCAGCACGATCTGGGCGGAGCTGGGGGTGGTGACGGCCGCGGTCTCCTGCGGTGGCACCTGGATGCTCATCGCCATCCGGGACAACGGCTGTGAGATCATGAAGATGATCAGCAGCACCAGCATGATGTCGATCATTGGAATGACGTTCGGCTCGGAGCTGACTCCGCCGCCGCCGCCAGTGCTCATGCCCATGGGATCATGGCTCCTTGGAGGGCCCGCCGAACATGCCGCCCTCCTGCTTGATATCGGTGATCGCGGCCATCACCCTGACCCCGGCGCGGCGGGCAATCTCCACTCCGTCCTGGATCCGGCTGAACTTCAGGTTCTGATCGGCCCGGAAATACAGCACATAGTCGTCGGTCCGGGAGCCGTAAATGGCCTTCAACTGGTCTTCCAGCGCTTCCTGCGGGATCGACTGCCCGTTCAGGAAGAATCCGCCCAACTCGTCGATGCCCAGGATCACATCGGCGTCGTCTTCCGGGGCCGCGTCCAGGTTGACCCCCTGGGGCATGACCGCCTTGAATCCCGACGCAATCAGCGGTGTCACGATCATGAAGATGATCAGCAGCACCAGCATGATGTCAATCATCGGGATGACGTTCGGTTCGGCTTGAACCGAGGTCTTGCCCGATTGATTAACTGATGTGCCCACTGCCGGTCACCGCCTTCTGGGCCTGGAATTCCTTGGTGAAGATCGAGCGGCCAAACTCGCTCCCCACGCTCTTGATCAGGTAGTCGATCAGCTCCTTGGAGCTGTAGGTCATCTCGACCGTCAGGTTTTCGACCTTGGTGGTGAAGTAGTTGTAGAACCATACCGCCGGAATGGCCACCATGAGACCGAAGGCGGTGGCGATCAGCGCTTCCGAGATGCCGCCGGCGATGCCGGCCAGGCCGCCGGACATGGCGCCGGCGGACATGGCGGTGAAGGCGGTGACGATACCCATCGTGGTGCCGAGCAGCCCGACGAACGGGGCGGTGGAGCCGACGGTGGCCAGCACGCCCAGGCCGCGCTTGAAATCGGCGAGGACGATCAGCATCTGGCGTTCCACCGCACGCTCGGCCGAGTTGATATCGGCCGCAGTGATGGTGGCGCGGTCACGAAGCAGCGGCTTCACCTCGGCGAGTGCCCCACCCAGCACCTTGGCCACGTGGCTGTCCTTGTTCTTCTCCGCCATGGCTATCGCCTGGTCCAGCTGCTCTTCCTGAATGGCACGGGAAAACTGGGGGGCAAACTTCTTGGTTGCCTTGACGCTCTTGCGAACGAAAAGGAGTTTCTGGAAGGCTACTTGCAGCATGAAGACCGACATGATGAACAGCACGACGACGATGCCCTTGGCGAACGCCCCGGCGTGGCCCCACAGTTCCATGATATCAACGCCCATTGTGCACTTCCTCCTCAGGTGAATTGCCGCCGGGATCGGCCCGGCGGCGGTCGATAGACGAACGGGTGGCTAATCCTGTCCGATATTGAACGCTATGGCCTGACGCACCAGCTGCCGAACCGCCTGGCCGCGAATCCGGGCCGGCTTGAAGAGTGACTTGGTGATCGCCTCACGCGCCGGCGCCTCGAACTGGGCGTTGGTGCTGCTGAGGATCCGGATGCTGCGCGGCTCGGCGTGGCCGGTGGTGTCCACCACGTATTCCATTTCCACGCGGCCGGAGACGCCCGCCTGCTGCAGCACGGGCGGGTAGCGCGGCTTCGGCATGTTCACCTGCTGGACCGGATCGTCGACCTGGCTGTCCAGAAAGGTTTCGCCGGTGACGGTCGGCACGTTGCCGGTGCCACCGACGATGCCGGTGGCAATGCCACCCTCGACACCCTTGCCGCTGAAGTCCCGGGCATCAAACCGTTCGGCCAGATTGACCGGCGGAATGGTGGTCGGGATCTCGGTGGGCGGCATGACCGTCTGGAACCCCTGCGGGGGCGGGTTGGTCATGACCACCGCCTCGGGCGGCGGCATGTCGGGTGGCGGCGGCGGCGGCGGGGGTGGCGGGGTCAGGAACATCATCGTGGTGTCCTGGATGATCCCCTGCACCACCGAAGCTGCGCTCTTGGTGGCCTGAATCGCGCCAAAGATCAGCACGGCGTGAACGGCCATCGACACCGCCGTCTGTCCCAGCGAGGTCTGCTTCCTGGTGCCCGATTCCAACAGATTTTCGAACATCGTGTCCTCCGTCCATGCAGGTTGGAGCCTTCGACTACCAATCAAACATGGTGAAGTGTCGTCAGCGTCACCGAAAGATTACAAGTCGATGACAACCAGATTACTACTCGCCTTCATCGCCCGCGAGGGGGCGGCGGCGCGCGGGACCGCCGGGGATCCGCGGCAGCAGGACCGTGAAGATGGTGCCGCGGCCCGGCCGGCTTTGCACCTCAATCGAGCCGCCATGGGCCTCCGCCACCCACTTGGTAATCGCCAGGCCAAGCCCCGTGCCAGCCCTCTCCCCGGTTCGGGTCCGGGCAGGATCGGCCCGCCAGAACCGGTCAAAGACGTGGCGCAGGTCGCCCGGGGCAATCCCCACCCCGGTATCCCGCACCTCGAGGACCACATGCTCGGGTTCTTCGGCCAGGCCAACCAGGACCCGTCCTCCCGCCGGGGTATACTTGACGGCGTTGGTGACCAGGTTGAGCAGCAGCTGGCGGATCCGGGTCCGGTCAACCGGCAGCATGACCGGGTGGTTGGGCACCTCGGTCGAGACGGTGTTGCCGGCGCCTTCCGCCAGCATCTCCCCGGTCTCCACCGCCTCGGCCACGATCTCGCGCAGGTCGCACGATTCCAACGCCAGCGGCGCCCGCCCCTCGTCGGCCCGGGCCAGGATCAACAGGCTCTCCACCAGTTCGGTCATCCAATTGATCCCCTCCAGCGTCTCATCGAGCGACTGGAGCGCCTCGGCGGGAGTCTCCGGGTGGGTCAGGGCCCGCTCCACCCCCGCCCGCAGCACCATCAGCGGCGTCTTGAGCTCGTGGCTGGCATCGGCGGTGAAGCGGTGCAGCGCGGAGAAGCTGTTCTCGAGCCGGGCGATCATCCGGTTGACGGTAATGGCCAGGCGGGCCATCTCGTCACTGCCGGTCACGGCGAGCCGCCGATGCAGGCTGCGCCCGTCGGAGATCGCCTCGACCTCGTCCATCATCCGGATGAGGGGCCGGAAACGCTTGCCCGCCAGCCATGACCCCATCGACAGGGAGATGAGCAGGATGACCGGCGCGGTCAGCAGCATCGAGCGGAGCAGTGCCCGGGGACCGAAGAGAATGCTCTCAGCACTGGCGCCCACCAGGATGGCATCGATCTCCGGCCCGGCGGAGCGAACTGGGCGGATCAGGTAGCGGACCGCGCCGCTGGGTGGCGGCAGGGCAATGGTGCCCTGCCGAACGGTGGTGTCCCCCACCTCTATCAACGCCTGCAGCCGTTGCAGCACGGTGTAGCTGAGCGCCCGTGCCTCCTCGGAGACAAACAGCACCCGGCCCTGCGGGTCGGTGATGATCAGGAAGTCGCGGATCCCCTCGAAATAGGCCCCGACCCCGGTTTCCAGGGTGGCGGCGCTGTCGGGCCCCGGAGCGGGAGCGGTGAGCGATTCGAGCACGCGGAACGACTCGCCCAGCCAGCGGGCCGAGAGCTGGGCTTCGAGGTCCAACCGCTCATCGATCTCCCGATTGGCGCCCTGGCGGCGGTCCAGATAGAGAATCGTCCCGAACGCCATCAGCGTGGTGGCCAGCGCCAGCACGTACCAGATCGTGAGCTGGCGGCGGATCGAGGTCATCTCACGGCCTCAGCACGTAGCCCACGCCGCGCACCGTGTGCAGCAGCTTCTTCCGGTGGCCGGCATCGATCTTCTTGCGGAGCCGGTTGATCACCACGTCCACGATGTTGGTCCCGGGGTCGAAGTGGTAGTCCCAGGCGTACTCGGTGATCAGGGTGCGCGACATGACCCGCCCGGCGTGCCGCATGAGATACTCGAGCACGGCGTATTCCTTGGGCGTCACTTCGAGGGCCTCGCCGGCGCGGCGCACCTCGTGGGTGGCGACATCGAGCTCCAGGTCGGCCACGACCAGCAGCGGCGAGGTGAGCTGCTTGGGCCGGCGACCGATGGCCTCCACCCTCGCCAGCAGTTCCTCGAACGCAAACGGCTTGGTGACATAGTCGTCGGCGCCGGCGCGGAGGGCCTGCACCTTGGTGTCCACCGCGTCCTGGGCGGTGAGGACCAGGATTGGCGTGGTGGTGCCGCGGTCACGAACGGTCCGGAGCACCTCGAGGCCGGTCATCCCGGGCAGCCGCAGATCGAGGACGATCAGGTCGTACTGCCCGCCGGAGATGAGCCGCAGCGCCTCGAGGCCGTCGCCCACCAGGTCGGCGTGAAACTGGTGCTCCGTCAGGCCGCGCTGGACGTACTGCCCGACCGTCCGGTCGTCCTCCACCACCAGAATCTTCATCCCGTCCGATCCCGCTGGATCGGGAAGTAGACCCGGAACACCGACCCCCGGCCCGGCTCGGAATCGGCCTCGATCCGGCCGCCATGCTCCTGCATGATCCCGTAGCAGATGGAGAGTCCCAGTCCGGTGCCGCGTCCCGGGGGTTTGGTGGTGTAGAACGGCTCGAAGATCTTGGTCAACTCGCTGTGCGCCATCCCGATACCGGTATCCTCGACCTCGGCCACGATCTCGTCGCGGCGCAGGGGATTGGCGCGGGTCCGGACGGTGAGGCTGCCCCCTTGCTCCAGGGCATCCACGGCGTTCAGCATCAGGGCCATCATCACCTGGATGATCTGCTCCGAGTCGGCCAGGACCGGGGGCAGACCCACCGATAGTTCCCGGTTCACGGCGAGCCGCCGGAACCGCTGGTGGTGTTTGAGGAGGAAGAGGGTCTCCTCGATCAGGGTGTTGAGATCGGCCTCGACCTTCTGGCGCACCGACGATTTGGGACGGCTGAAATCCAGGAGGCCATCCACGATCCGGGTGCAGCGCTCCACCTCGCGCTCGATGACCCGGAGATACTCCTCCACCTGCGGCCCCGCCGAGGCACCGACCCGCCCCTCGATGGCGGCAACACAGGCGCCGATCGTGGCCAGCGGGTTGTTGATCTCGTGCATGACCCCCGCCGCGAGCTGGCCGATGGCGGCCAGCTTTTCGCTCTGCAGGATCTGCTGCTGGATCTTGTGGGAGTCGGTGACGTCCTCCCCGATGGTGATGATGTGGGTAATTTCGCCGCCGTCGAGGCGCATCGGGATCTTGGTGGTGCGGTAAAACCGGCGGTCGCCCCCGGCGCCGGTCTCGATGTCCATCTGCTGGAGCTGCCCGGTCCGGAAGATCCGGTCAAAATCGGCGCGCAGTTGTCCCGCAGGCTGGTGAGTCAGGACCTCGAACACCGGGCGTCCCACCACTTCATCGCGCCGCAACCCCTGGGTGCCGGTTTCCCGCTTGCGATTCCAGATCTGGATTCGGTAGTCGCGGTCGATCACGTACAGCCCCACCGGAAGGCTGTCGATGATCAGTCCGGTAAAGCGCCGCTGCTCGTCAATCTCCCGGGAACGACTGGCCACCTCATAGGCCAGGTCCTCGGAGAGGGTCATCGCATCGAGGTACGGGGTCAGGATATCCGCCAGGACCTGCAGGACCGACAGGGGAATCGGAGGACGGCCGGGGATCGCCTCCACCTCCAGCAACCCGAGGCGAATGCCGCCCTGCGACAGCGGCAGCCGCACCGTCCCCTGGGTGGCGGGCGGGAGGTCGTCGAGTCCGACCGCCGCCTTGTCACCGGGAGGGGAGGAGACCGCAAAGAAGCTGACGGCGTTCGCCTCCCGTCGCCAGATCGAGACCGAAGCCACACCCAGCCACTGCTGCAGCACCACCGCCGTGTCCCGCAGCGTGGGTTCCGGCGGCTGCCCGCGATTCAGGATCCGCCCCAGGCTGGCCACGAGCGCCAGCCCGGTGCCACCCTCGCCAATCCCCTCACCCTCCGATATGGCCATCGTCATCCGGGAATATTAGCACCCTCGACGCGCGCCGTGCGGCGGTGCGGTCGACGGGGGGTGATCGGGGGGAGCATGGCCAGCAGCAGGACGATTCCCCCGCCGAGCAACCCCAGCGAGAGGACCTTGCCGTCGATGGAGGGGGGTGCCGACGCGAGTTCCACCACCCGACCGTCTCCCCGCGCTATCTGCACCGTGGCCAGCGGTCCATCCTCGCCGACTCTCCACCCCGCCCCCTCCGCCGCGACACTGTCCGGGAGTTCCGCCACGACGATCGTCGGCCCGAGCGCCTCCAGCGCTGCGGTGGGAAAGCGGGGATTGAGGACCAGGAGGGCCGCCAGCGGCCCCACGTGGGCCAGGGTGGTCTCCGCCGCGGTGCGGCCACTCCGGGCCGTCTCGGTCAGCATCGCCTGGATGGCAAGGGCCAGCAGGGCAATTCCCAGCAGGGGCCAGAGCCACCCGGCGCGGCGGGTATTGGCCAGCCCAGCCACCAGGAAGGTGGCCGCGGCCAGGATCCACGATACCCCGGGGAAGCCACTCCCCAGCGCCGCATCCCAGACCACCACCTGACCCAGCGTGTCGCTGCCACCCGGGCCCGGCAGGAGCACCACCGAAGCTTCGGCAGGAACCAGGACCTCGTCAAAGACCGGAGTTCCCCCCAGGGTGACCTGCAAGCCGGCATGCCAGTACGCCGATCCCTGGAGTCGACTCACCGTCGAGATCAGCCGATCGGCGGCGTAGTCACCATAGGGACCCGCCGGCACCGCCAGCGAGAGGTACCCCGCCACGCCATCGGCGATCCGACGATCGGCCTCGCGGCGCAACGACTGCTGCTCCAGCCCGGCCAGGATCACCAGGCCGACGAGCGCGAGTGCCACAACGAGGAGGCGGAGGTGGAGGCGACGCATGGAGGAAGGCTAGGCGGGGAATGGGGAATGGGGAATGGGGAATGGGGAATGGGAAATGGGAAAGGCGGGGATGGGGAATGGGGAATA
>Ga0163144_10022295_pt1 | contig 12551 bp, 11 predicted proteins | sample OliLak19BULKMAT1_FD_123175 | JGI IMG/M metagenome (GOLD analysis project Ga0163144, IMG submission 123175) | Freshwater microbial mat bacterial communities from Lake Vanda, McMurdo Dry Valleys, Antarctica - Oligotrophic Lake LV.19.BULKMAT1 | ecosystem: Environmental > Aquatic > Freshwater >... | reverse complement strand
GCAATGTGACCGACTTCAAAGGCGCTGCTCACTCGATTTACGGGCAAGAACTAGTCGCAAGTAACGGGCTTATCCATCAAGCCATGCTCGACCTGCTCCAAGAAGACACACCTCCATAGTAACGTCTTAGTCCCGCCATACGGTCGCACCGGACTAGGCAGCTAGCCGACAATCCGGATAGGCCACATAGGCTTCCTGGCAGATATACAGACAGAATGACGATGAAGTATGATCTCTTGCTACAAGAGAGAAGGAGATAGGCTGTATGGCACGTTCAACACCTCCATCAGGAGCTTCACCCAGAATTCCATCAAAAGCCACAGGAGCCGAATCGCGCACCAAGGATGTGGAACTGCTTAGGGTGCTTGTGAGCCGAAAGGGAACACAAGTCGATGCCCAATGGGCAATTCATCCCCAGCTGAAACAGGACCTCCTGCCGCAGGAATGGCAAGAGGTGACCGACCTCATGGCCAAGGTGACAGGTATCGTCGGAACCAGGTTTTCGCAAGTGCTCGCACAAGCTGAACCCGAACCGCCCAGCAACGCGTAATGAACGGTCATGATGAATGATGAATGAAGAAGCGGGTCCCGCTTTTTCATTTACCAGTGAACAGTCACAATGTGGAGTCGCGTATGGAGACCTATTATCATCCGCACGATCTAGGTAAGTTTGCCGAAATGGGCAAGGGCAACAAAGATCTGTGGGAAAAATTCATGGCCTACTACAGTGCCGTCTTTGCTGAAGGAGCCTTGACGGAGCGCGAGAAGGCCCTCATCGCCCTCGCCGTCGCCCACGCCGTCCAATGCCCCTATTGCATTGATGCCTACACGCAGGCCTCCCTCGAAAAAGGGTCGAACATCGAAGAAATGACGGAAGCCGTCCACGTCGCCTGCGCCATCCGAGGTGGCGCTTCCCTCGTGCACGGTATCCAAATGCGCAACGTCACTGAGAAACTGTCGATGTGATGAGATCAGTGTCCCGTTCCAGCTGCAGCTTGAGGAAAGTCTACTGAGACGGGCATTCTCGCCGGATACTCAAAAAGCCTGTCCAGCAAGGCCACAGTGAGCAACTATAAAGAATCTCTCCAAGCTCCCTCGTTTTTTCTTTAGGGATGGGGGCTGATTGATCTTCCACTGCGGGCGTCGAACGAGCACATTCCTATCGTGCGCATTCCGCGAGCACAGAAGACCATCAGTCTCCATCCTCTCCTTTTTCAGTATCCTGTCCTGCTAGAGATAGGGGTTTTCTGGAATCGCAAGCGTGAAGTATTTGCCGCGTTCTTCGTAGAGAATCCTTGCAGCCGTCAAAACACCGAGCGCCGCATCAATTGCTTCGTCGGTCGTTGCGCCTCTCTCAGGTCGGTCTGCCAGTAGCGCGCGGATTTGGTCTACACTCTTGGCTGCTTCGTTGCAGACTTCGATGATTCCAGCCGCAGGCCAATCGTAGCGCCGCCGCGTCGGTGCGGTCGGGTGTCGACCGTCGTAGACGGTGACATAGTCCATCGCCTTTGAATAATAGAGAAACGGGCGATCGTTCGAGCCTGCCCATTTTTGCCACTCCTGCACGAGATCGACGAGTTCTTGGTAGACCTGCTGGTCCACGTTCCAATGGTCCAGTTCGTACTCAAAATCGTAGGCGATCTTCCTCACGTCTACCTGCCGCGCATCGTAGACATACTCGTAGGCTGTCCAGGGGCCGGTAATGCGGATACCATAGTCGTGTGGTTTGGTGTAGTAGGGACTGAATCGTTGCAGCCAGAACTTCCCCGTCGCTTCCGGTGGGTGCAGATGAAACAATGACGGAATCAAGTCGATCTGACGTCGGTAGTCCTCGTTTGTTTCTCCGGGAAATCCGAGCAAGATATTCCAGGATACCGCGATACGATAATACGCGCTCCACTTCAGGCAGATAATATTCTGCATCGGCGTGACGCCCTTATCCATCGCCTGTAGTTGATTTAGACTCAGGCTCTCTAAGCCCGGCTGCATGCACTTGACGCCCCCGGCAGCAAGCGTTCGAATCTGACTCTTCTGAAGATTGCTCTTGGTCTCGATAAACACGTCGAGGTCGCAATGGTCTGCGGCGAATCGGCCAAAGAGGTTCTCGATATATTTGAGATCGATGATGTTGTCCACCAAACGGAATCGCCCCGTATCGTAGCGGCTGGAGAGATAGGCCATCTCCTGGGCCGCTTGCTCCGGCGATTTGGCGCGAAACTTCATGCTTTGCGCGTTCAATCCGCAAAATGTGCAGTGATGTTTTTCCCCCCACCAACAGCCCCGTGAACCTTCGTACAATAAGATTCGGTCGAGACCCTTCGCCGCCTCGCCCAGCTCAGCCAGCAGATGATAGTAGTCGTCATAGTCGGGTGGACCAGTTTTCGCGAAGTCCGAAAAGAGCGAGTGGTTCGGAGTGAACGAGATCGTGCCGCCCGAGCGATAGGCCACGCCGCTAGGGACGGCCCCAACCTTTCCCGCGAGGATGTAGCGAACCAATTCCGGGAAGATCTCTTCCCCCTCCCCCACCACGACATGGTCGATGAAGGGGAAGGCTCGAAAGTATTCCATCCCCATTTCGCCGTCGTAGTTCGCTCCACCGAAGACGATCGCCACGTCGGGATAGAGATCCTTGATGAGCTTCGCCATCGTCAGGCTCGCGACATTTTGATTGAACGTGGAGGTGAAGCCGACGATCTTGTACTGTCCCCAGTCAATGGCGGCCAGAGCCCAGGTCAAGAACTGTGGCGCGGTTCTGGCCGCCATGTCTTCGAAGAATGAGACCGGATGCCCGCTCTCCTTGGCGACTTGCTCGAACACCGGCGTAAACAGACGGGGGTACTCAGCGCGCTTCGGATTCTCGCGAAACAACAGGTAGGAAAAAATCCACTCGCCGAACAGCGCTCGTTTCTCGCAGATCATTTCATAGAGCGGCATGCCGATCTTGTGCGCGAAACGGACATTCAGATGATGGCAGTCGACGGGAACGCCCTTCGACTTGAGCAGTGCGGAGAGTGTGCCCAACTGGATCGAGGGATATTTCGAGGAGCTAAACGGCATGTTGACAAGCGCAACCTGGGCCTTGTCGCTCATTTGCTACCTCGTGGGCTCATGACGCAACCATCTGACTCGTGGCTAACCGGCCGTCGCACGAAACGGTTCAAATTCACGATCAGCTTTGGCAGCCATGTAGAAATCGCTTTCCGTCAATCCATTGATCTTGTGCGTCCAAATCTCGACCTTGCACTTACCCCAGGCGAGATAGAGATCAGGATGATGGCCTTCGGCTTCTGCTACGGCCCCTACCTTGTTCACGTAGGTTAAGGCCTGGGCGAAATCACTGAACGTATATAAGCGCTCAAGATGTCCGGCCTGGTTCAGCGACCATCCGCGTCCCAGCTCTTTCAGTAAAGCCTGCGCACGATCGGCTGGGACCGGCGGTACCCCGCCGCGGCAAGGGATGCATGTGTTATCTGCTAACGCCATAGTTCTGCTCCTTGTTTAAATTTATCCCCATGAGTTCGCACTCCATGTGCAACACTGCAGGCCCGAATGAGCTACGATGGCGCCATGGCATTCAAATGCTATACGCACTTGAATGCCGAAGAACAATCCCCGATTGATGTCTCCGAGACTCACCGTACCAACCCAGATGTGCCCTGTCTACAACCGGGATACGCGTGAGACTTCCTCAGGCCCATATATGACGCAGCTTCCGGCCCAGATCATGCCGCGTGTCCGTGATCGGGTTGGCGCGATCTCAGCGGACTACTATGAGCACGCTTCAGTCTCTCGGGTCTCCACGCACCCGCCTGCACCGTGTCCCAGCGGTTTCGTGACGAACCTCCTGAAATGAGGCGGACACGGTCCACACACTCCACCTCGAAGACAGACTCGCATTATAGAACTGGAGGCTGGAACGAAACCAGGGTGGGTATACGGAAACGAGGAACCAAACGAAAGGAGCTGCGCTCAATACCTGCCTAGTATTGCACGAATGCTTGAATCACTCGTTCGCTTCTTAGGTTCGTCAATCGCGTGCAAGGCCGTTGAATGAAAGATCCTCCCGTGGAGGAGTCGCGCTCATCGAGGAACGAGACGTCGGCCGTCGGTCACCAGTTCTGCCCCCTCTCCCGCAAGAACCCCTGCGCAGCAGCGTATCCCTGGCGGGCCGCTGCTTGCATCCACTTCAGGGACTCCTCAGTATTCTGCTGCACCCCGTTGCCGGAAAAAACATCACCCCCAACACAAATTGCCCCGTTTGGTCGCCTTGCTCGGCTGCCTCCCTGGCCAGCGTGTACGCCTGTGGAAGGTCTTGGGGGCCGCCCCATCCAAGAAGGTGCAGCATGCCGAGATACCCTTTGGCCTCAGGATCGCCGTGCTGGACACCCTTCCGGAGCCACTTGCTTGCCTCGGCATAATCTTTCACCACTCCCAGGCCTTCGGCGTACATCATGCCTAGCGTGGCGTAGGCCATCGGCACCTCTTTTTCCGCTGCGTCGCGTAACCGCCGTGCCGCTTCGATGAAGTCCTTCTCGACCCCACGACCCGTCAGGTAATAGATGCCCATGAAGGCCTGTGCCGCCGGCTCTTTGGTGGCGGCCAACCGTATCCATTTCGCACCCTGCACCGGATCTTTCTCGACACCGACGCCGGCGCCCTTCAGCAGGCCTAACACAAATTGCGCATTGGCGTTATGGCCCTGTTCGGCACCCACGCGCAGCCATTTGACAGACTCTTTCAGTGCCATCTGGTTTCGGATCTGTAAGTGTTCCGGGTGGACGATCAGGGAGATTATCTCCGATTTTTTCGACTCATCACTCCCGAAACGCACCGCACTTTCATCGCTGTCGGCAAGTCCAACGGCCCTGATCAGCGATATCAAACCCATGCTCGTGTGTGCTTCGGGGTAGCCGGCATCCGCACCGCGTCGATACCACTTTGCGGCTTCAGCGAAGTTCTCCGGTACGACCTTACCGTCGGAATACATCTCGCCGAGTTGGAACATCGCCCTTGCGTCACCTTGCTCGGCGGCTTTCTTGACCTGCACAAAGTTAGAATAGTCGATTGAACCCATCTGGGCATCAGTGCTTGCCTGGCTCTCCCCATCATGAGGTTGGGCGGCTTCACCTCCAATGGCCACCGCCCCAAGCGGGACGCCCCAGCCCCGGAGTGCGAGACGCATGATGGGAACCGGCACCGCATAGCCATATTGGCCCGACACGTTCGTGACCACACCGACGACTTTGCCAGCCACCATGATAGGACCGCCAGAGTTGCCCTCTACGGCTGCGCCAGAAAAGACGAGATACTTTCCATGTTGACCTGTCATGACGCTTGCTGTCACCGCCCAAGGGACTGCAGGCACAAGTGGGAAACCGACCACGATTCCTTCCTCACCGCCCGTAACATTGAAATCTTGATTCAGTGGGAGGGTTTCTAACCCCTCGGGCAGGCGTCCCTGAACAACGAGCGCCGCAAGTCCTCGAGGATCTCCTCCTTCGATGCCCTTGATGTGAGCCGAAAAAACCTTTGTATCGTTGGGACGAAAGACAACCTTCGGCTCTGGATCACCCTCGATAACGTGTGACGCCGTGATGATGTACGCTGTTTCCTTTTCCAGTCGCACGATAAAGCCCGTACCGGTTTTCGTCTTCCCGTCTGCTTGCGCCGTGATCTTCACCACGCCTTTCTTGATGTCCTCAATCCCCCCGGCTAAAAGACAGGAAGGCCAGCCGATATATGCCATGACCGCGATCATGAGGACCCACACGGCTCGAAACCAACATCTCATCGTGCAATCCCTCCTGCGCCCAAGCTCATCGTCCTTTCGCGACATCTTGCACGCAGCGAAAGCCTCTGCCTGACGCTCCTTCGTCAGCTCTCGCGTACATGCGAACCTGATAGTCGACGTCTCCATCGACTTCCCGAATGTTGAGCGCACGTAGGTTCCCCCGAACCACCTTCTGCGTCGGGTCCGATGATTCAGTGGGGCTCGATCTGGATTCCCGATACGTACTGGCCGTCCATTCATACACCTGGTCGTTCAAGATCCTGCCCTGCGTGTCGCGTGCCGCCTTCTCCCATTCGTCTTCAGTCGGCAGCCGCTTGCGGGCCCATCGGCAATAGGCCACCGCGTCGTGCCACGAGACGTTCTCCACTGGCTCCTCAGGCTTGAGCGACACCCCTTGTTCCTCCAACACACCAGGAGAAATCAGGCCTGTGGCCTCCAAGAACTGCCCGTAGCGCGCATTGGTGACCAACGTGGCCTCGACATACAGATCGTCCGCAAGATACACGAACCGCGCGGGGCTTCGGATTTCTTCCACCCTCCCGCCTCCATACACCCCCACAATCTTGGTCAGGATGCGTCCAGACCGGATCAACACCATGAGGACTCCGTCTGCCCCGATCGTTTCCTGCGGCACCATCGATTCGCTTGGACGGGGTTCGATACGCCACCCCGTCAGGGCCACGGAGAGGATCGAGGCCGGTACGGCATAGCCGAGCCGCTCCCGCGCATCGCTCACGACGCCGATCACCTGTCCATTAAGCAACAGCGGACCGCCCGAATGCCCTTCTTCGACCAAGGCCTGAAACGCCAGGGTAGGGCCTTTTAATCCACTGAGGTTCCCCGTCGAGACTGTCCAAGGAGGAAGCGCACGTGGAAATCCGATAAACGTGACGGCTTCCCCACCGGCCACCTTGGTGGTGAGATCCAGCGCCAGTGCCACCACACCCTCTGGAATGGGCCCAGCCACGCGCAAGGCTGCAAGCCCATGTGGATCCCCCCCTTCAATTCCGATCACCTGAGCGGCGAATGGCTGCTGGGCCAGGGGGAAAAATATCACGGTGGGTTTGGGGTCTCCCTCAGTCACATGGGCCGCCGTCACGACGTATACGGCATCTTTTTCTACTCGCACGATGAATCCGGTTCCGACCTTAGGCTGCTGCCCCTCAACGTGAGCGGTGATCTTCACCACGCCCTTTTTCAGATCGGCAATGTCTTGTCCCCAGAGGAAGTGCGGAAACAGGAAGGTGGCCAACATCCAGAACCCTGCCGCGATGAAGACGGTCCTTACGGTGGGTTTACGATCAATCGGTGTCGGCATGCGAGGAGCCTCTTGTCACTTCTGCCGTTCCAGCGCAAACGAGCCAGAGTTGCCGTTGTTGCAGGTCAGATTGCCCTGAATCGTCTTTCCTCCCGCTCCCACCTCTGAGCGAAAATCGCAGAGTACACCTTGAAAAGCCTGAGAGACGGTGCGCCCCTCGAACATAGAACCGTGCGCACGGCCTTGTACCATGCCGAAATCGCCCTGGTCGTTGGCATAGGAACCGCTGACGGTCTCTCCCTGTTGCTGATAGGTCGCTTGCAAGCCGACCATGCCGCCGATGCTGAAGAAACCGCGGCCCTGGTAATTCCCGGCCACCTTCGGCCCCGACATCGCTGGTGCTGTGAAAATTGGTTTAGAGGTTTTTTTCGGCGCGTCAGGTGGCGGAGTTTTTGCTTCTTCGGAGAGGCGCACCCCCCATCCTTCCAACGCAAAGTGCGCCAACATGGCGGGCGCGGCGGAGTTAAATTTCGCACCCACTTGAGTCACAATGCCCACCACCTTCCCTTGAAAGAGCACCGGCCCACCTGAGTTGCCCTCGTCAGCCACGCCGGCAAACGAGAGCGCGCTGCCCCGCCGACCCGAAAGGGTTCCCGTCGTCACCGTCCAGAGAGATCCTTCCAGCTGGGGAAAACCGATCAACGTGATGGCCTCGCCGCCGCCGATGGACGTCGTCTGGTCCAGGTTCAAGGCCTGAAGATCGGGGGGAATCTTCCCTTCAATCAACAGCGCGGCCAGCCCGGCCGGATTCCCTCCTTCCAGCCCCAGTACACGGGCGCGGAAGGGCCGGTGAGGCGCCGAGAAAAACATCACGCTAGGTTGCTGGTCTCCCTCAATGACATGCGAGGCCGTCACAATGTAGACGTGGTCCCCTTCCAATTTCACGATGATGCCGGAGCCGATTTTATTCTTGCCCTCCACCTGCGCAGTGATCTTCACGACGCCTTTTTTGATTTGGGCGATGTCCTGGGCCCAGAGCGCATGAGGAAACAGGACGGCCAGCAGGAACAGTACACACAGAGACAGCCCGAGGCATGTGTGAAATACGTGAGACTCTGATGATGGTCGATTTAGCATGGAGCCCTTCAAGACGCGGAATTCAGAGAAAAGGAAAAAGAGTACAAGGATACCGGTTATTTCAGACGGTCCTGGGCACAGCGGAACCCGATAGAGACATAACTCTCCGTGGGTGTGGCGCTGCGTCGGCGGGCGGACCGCACATCGGCTGGCTTATTGGTCCAAGATCCCCCGCGGAACACTTTCTTGGTTCCACCCGACGGCCCGCTTGGATTCTTTGTCGAACTGCTTACATAGTACTGTTCATCATACCAATCGTCCGTCCACTCCCAGACGTTGCCGGTCATATCATGAAGGCCGAACGGATTGGGTTCGAACGAACCGACCGGTGCCGTGCGGATAGACCCATCGTCATACCCCGTCATAATGGGCCAGCCCGAATACTGTCGCCGTGCTGACTCATCGGCAATATTGGCTACTCGACGGGAACCGGGATTGCCATTCCCCCACCAGTACTTCGTCTCTGTGCCCGCGGCGCGTGTGGCGTATTCAAACTCCGCTTCCGTGGGAAGACGCTTCCCAGCCCAGCTACAATAGGCTTGAGCGTCCTCCCACGAAACGGACACGACCGGGTGTTCCTCTCGATTGGAATCAAACACCGTCTCACCGCCTTCCGGTTTCCGCCAATGAGCCCCACGGACCTCCTCCCACTTGCCCTTATCTGAGTAATCAAAGGCCTTGCCCTCCTGCTCCGCCGTGGTCCGGTGGTTGGCTTGCTGGACGAACTGTTGGAAGAGGCGGTTGGTTACTTCGGATTTGTCCAGATAGAAGGCGCTGAGCGCCACGTTGTGCTGTGGGTGTTCGTCTTTGTCCCTTTCGCCGTCCGGCGAACCCATCCTGAATTTCCCCTCTGGAATCAGCACCATCGGCGCGCCATCCTTGCCGGTGATTTCACGGTCAAATGCGGGCTCGGACTTCTCCGGCTTGATCGGAATGCTCGGTGTTGGTTGGACCCTAGCCACAGCCGACGGAGGAGCTGTCCGGGTATCTATCCCGTGTCCTTCGAGGTACTCTCGCACACTGCCGGCAGTGACTCCACGCCCGTAACGAGTCACACCACCGACGAGCCCAACCACTTCTCCACTGTGAATGATTGGTCCTCCCGAATTGCCTTCGTCGATATTGGCGTCAATAGTCATGTATCGCCCCTTCCGCGAAGCAACGCTTCCTTTCAGGATTGCCCAGTCGCCGGCGCCACGCGGATGCCCGATCACAAGGATTTCCTCATTTCCTGACAGGCTCGAAGTTGAAGCCAGTGTGAGCACAGTGAGTCCCGAAGGAAGGTTGTCTTTTCCTCGTACTACCAACAAGGCTAGCCCCGTCACTTCATCATCGCCTTCTGAATGCCTTACCGTGGCTTGAACGGATACGTCTTCTTGTGGAAAGAACTGCACCCTAGGTTGTGCGTCGCCGCTGACGACATGTGCGGCCGTCACAATGTAGGCTAGATCCTTCTCCAGCCGGACAATGAATCCCGTACCTATTTTTTGACTTTGACCAGGTGGGGCGGCGGTGATCCTTACGACTCCTTTCCGAAGGGATCCGGTATCCAGTATGGCTATGGCAGTTACCTGTGCGTGGATACACTCTGACCAAACTAGCAGCACTAGACTCGTCACTAACACGATGAGCGCCTTCACCGCTTGAACTCCTTCCAGAGGCGATACGCTCCAAGGCTTGCTGTGAAGACAGCGGTGATAATGGTGAAGAGGACAGCCAGCCGCGCATTGTGCCATAGGGCATCCAACGCGGTCAGGCGGTGTTGAACCGGAATCTGGCCATTCTTTGTTCGGATCTGCTTGGCCATGCCGTCGGCTACGAGATGCATGCCGCTCGCCTTTGCGGTCAGGCTGATCTCTTGAATCGTGAATCGATCGAGCTGCTCCAATCCAATGGCTTCATTCTTCTTAATCGGGACTGTGCCAAGATGCGGGTAATCTGGAAAGGTCATCGTCCCCTCACCAATCAGCGCGCTGACTCGCTCCCCTGAGGGCTCCTGTTTGGTGAAATCCAGTGTACTCACAGGAATACGGCTGAAAATTGAAATTGTCGATTGACCGGATGCGAAGGTCGGCGACAGGATTGGACCGTCGGGCGAGGCCGCAACTTCAATCCCGGAGGCGCGCTCCTGTAGGTGGACTCGGTAGGTCAACTCGTCGTATCGCTGAAACGGCTGGTCTCCAAGCCCACGCAGTTCACTGTGGTCCGCGACCAACTTCAACGGCTCACGAAACGACAGGCTCACATGTTCTTGTCCCGCGACCTTCACCGTGAGGCCTTCGTTGAGCCCTCCGTTTTTCCCGCCTCTGGCTTCTAGCGTGACGTGCGCCCCTGGCGCTACTGCCATGGCATCGAGATGAAAGGTTTTCTGTTCACTCCTGTTGAGTCCTTCCACGGTCACGCGTGGATGACGCGTCGAGTCTTTAGCGGCTAGCGTGGCTTTTTTTGAGCCTATGACGTTGAGCGGCTTCCAGGCTGTCGATGGAAAGTCGTCCGTTTCGACCTGATATTGTGACGGGTCGGCCACTTCTAAGGTTTCCGGCTCAAACGTCATAACCGTGAATTTCTCAATAGCGACTGAGCGGACATTGAGTGGACCCAAGACCGGCTTCCCTTGCGAGGGAGTCGCCTCCACGACGAACTCGATTCGCTCCGTGGTGAGGTCTACCTGAACCCGCGCCGGTATCGTCCACAGCATGAGGCCGATCACAACAGCCGCTGCCAGCGCAGTCGGCAGGGTCACGAACCAGAGAGGATGAACTCGTTTCCACCAGGGCTTGAGACCGATTGCTATGAGTCGCGGCGGGCTCTTCACGAGCCGCTCAATATCTTTGAGGAGTTGAGAAAACCCTGGATGATTGGCGCCTGGTTCCCAATCCACTAGGGATTGGAACGTGCGCTGGGTAAAACTGAGCGGGATGGCACTCTCATCGATTCTGATGGGGAGGTACTTCTCTTGCTTCCTGGCTTCATCGGCTTCCGCTTGAACCCACTCGGAATCGACGGACTTTTCGGACCACACGACAATCGCACAGCTTGCGGCGCTGAGTTCCTGCCGAATTACTGCGTTAAACGATCCGCCGGTGGGAATCTGCCTGTCCCACCAGACCGACCAGCCATGCGCCTCCAACACCTTGGCGAACGTGTCGACCCATGGGCGGTCTTTGCTGGAATAGCTGATGAAGATGTCACTCATAGGCAATGCCGGTGGGTCTTCGTCCGCTACCTGGCCGTGGGCTTGTGAAGAAACCGTATGGTCTGGTCTAGGGGCTTATTAGTATCGAGGAAAAAGCCCTTACAGACCAAAGCATGGCGAGCTTCTTGTGCGCCTGCTGCATCCCATCGCACGGTGAATGGCCGGCCGCCCGGTATTCTCCTGAAGGATTGGCTCATCAGCGGATCTGCCGTCCCATCCCGAAGAACCTTGCAAGAAAGTCGCGCATCGCCATTAATCTTCATCGTGAAGAGATAGCCGCCGATTTTCTCGGGTGGCGTGGTGTGGTAGAGGATGGCCGGTGCGACATCTTCCTCCGCGGCAGGCGTCTCTTTTTTTAAGCGAATCAGTACGCCCAACTCATAGATGTTGAGCCGTTGATCCAGTTGACGCAACACCGCGCTCGTCGGCCACGTGAACTCATTGAGAGAGTTCGCCTGCCACGGCTTTGTCGGCTTGATCTTGTCGAGCCAATAGAACAGCCGGTAGTCCTGTTCCCGGACTGTGAGATGAACGGCGGGCTGGCTTTGTAGATGGAATGCGACCCGAAGTTGATCTGGGAGTTGTGTGGCAGGCTCTTGATAGTCGACGAGAACGGAAATGAGTTCGATGTCATAGCCGGACACCGGCTTTGACCTGATGCCTTCAAACCGATCCCCACGATTTTGGTAATCCAGGTTCGAATCGGCCCAAAGCGACAGGGGCAGAATGAGCAACGCCAGAGTAACGAAATTTCGCGTGAGCGTGCGAGCCATGGTGGCATCCAATGAAATGGCTGCGAATCGGTTGAGGCGTTACCCAGAAATCGCCGGAGTATAGTCCAGACACGTAAGTGAGTCTAGCGATGAATGGAGGGTTTCAAAGACAATGGCGGGAGAGGCCAGGCGTTTCTGGCGGGTCGCCTTAACAGGTTGTTGACAAACTACCTGAGTGTATAAAAAGGCATGGGTGCCTAAATATCCCAGACTCTTTCAGAGATCCTCTCAGGCTGTTCAGAAAGGCTGTCCAGCAAGGCCGCAGCGAGTGAGGACCGGAGGCGTACCCTCTGGGGCGCACGGTGCGACGAATAAGGAGCACCACGTCTGTGCGCGCCGCCGAGTTGGTGAGGCGGCCGGGTCCCCGTTGAGGATCTGAACGATGCGAGAACGCCG
>Ga0163144_10022294_pt1 | contig 12552 bp, 10 predicted proteins | sample OliLak19BULKMAT1_FD_123175 | JGI IMG/M metagenome (GOLD analysis project Ga0163144, IMG submission 123175) | Freshwater microbial mat bacterial communities from Lake Vanda, McMurdo Dry Valleys, Antarctica - Oligotrophic Lake LV.19.BULKMAT1 | ecosystem: Environmental > Aquatic > Freshwater >... | reverse complement strand
CCTCGTGGCGTCTGCGCCAGATCGAGCCGGAGTGCAGGCTGGGGATCCCTCCACGAGGGACTCGTGACCAAAGCGCTCCCCTGAGGAGCGATGCTCCCCTGAGGAGCGAGATCGGGATGAACGACTCGTGGAGGGAACGTGACGCCGGGCGTGAGGGCCCGCAACCTCCGCCGCGAGAGGGACCCCCCATAGCCCGCGACTGCCCCGTTTCCTTTGGGTGATACGCTTTTGGTCAGCCCCCTCCTGGAGAACCGATCGTCCATGACCGATACCACCACCGAAGTCACGGCTACTGAACCCGCCGCACCGGCCGAGGCACCTGCCTTCGACGCGGAACGGCGCGCCACCGAACTCGCCATCCTCGACGCCCTGCGCGCCGTCGTGGACCCCGAGATCGGCATGAACGTCGTTGAGCTCGCGCTCATCAAGCAGATCCTGCTGGGCCCGGACTCGACCGAGGTCAAGATGATCCTGACCACTCCCTTCTGTCCCTATGCCGGGTCGATGATCGCCCAGGTCAAGGAGCAGGCGGAATCGGTCGTCGAGCATGAAGTCAAGGTCACGTTGCTGGCCGAACGTTGGGACCCGCGTGACGCGGGCCTCATGTGGTAAGGAGACCACCCCGATGAGCGATCCACGCACCAACCCGTACGCGACCCCGATGCCCGGGGCTCGCGACGCCGATGGTGGCAACACCGGCGCCGCCGACCGACCGGGCCTGCCGTCCGAGCTCGGGGTCAAGCCCGATGCCCGCCTGGCCATGGCGTTCCTGACCCAGTCCTTCACGTGGATGTTCCTGGGCTTGCTGGTCACGGCCGGCGTTGCCTACGTCGTCCAGGGCAGCACCCAGTTGCTCGACTTCGCGGCGGACATCTGGCTGTTCCTGATCATCGGTCAGGTCGCCCTGGCGCTCGGCATCCAGTTCGGCATTCGTAAGTTCAGCGCCTCGCTGGCGCTCGGCCTGTTCTTCGTCTACGCCGCGTCACTCGGTCTCTCGATCGGGCTCATCGTCTCGCTCTACACCGACGCCTCGGTGGTCACGGCCTTCCTGTCCGCCTCGGCGATGTTCGGCGCAGCGGCCATCTACGGCCACGTGACCAAGCGTTCCCTGGCCAAGTTCGGTGGGATCCTGTTCATGGGCGTCATCGGCCTCATCGTGGCCAGCGTCCTGAACATCTTCTTTGCGAGCGGTCCGCTGACGTTCATCATCTCGATCATCGGCGTCGGCATCTTCACCGCCCTGACCGCGTACGACGTCCAGCGCATCCAGAACGGCGACCTTGCCGTCTACACCGGCTCGATGGAGAAGGCGGCGGTCCTGGGTGCCCTGCACCTGTACCTCGACTTCATCAACATCTTCCTGTTCCTGCTGCGCATCTTCGGCAACCGCAACTGAGCCACCGCTCGACCGCACGACGAAGCCCCGGGCCGATGGCCCGGGGCTTCGTGATTCGTTCGGGGAGGGCCAGCGTGCCCTTCCGGCGCGATAGCCCAGACGTACCAGCGCGTCTTCGTCGCGGGCAAGGGCTGGGCGTCAGCCGAGGTGCGGTTCCAGGTCGGCCACGGAGTCCAGGATGAGGTCGGCGGCGGCGAGATCCCTGTCCGTGCCCACACCGGTGCGCACGCCGACGACGAGACCCGCACCGGCCGCCCGACCCATCGCCATGTCGGCCGGGGAGTCGCCCACGACCGCGGTCCGCGCCGGGTCCACGCCGATGATGGTGCAGAGGTGCAGGACCGGGTCCGGCGCCGGCTTGTTCGCGACGCCGTCGTCGGCGCAGACCACGGCGTCGATGAGATCGCCGAGGTCGAGGGCCTCGATCGTGCGCTCCGTCGGCTGCCGGTCGTCGCTGGTGGCGATGGCGATCCGCCGCCCGCTGGCACGCAGGCGCCAGAGCAGGCCGCGCAGGTCCGTGAGGGGATGGGCGAGGGCGGCCGGATCGGGCGCGTCCCAGGACGCCGCGACGGCCTCGTGGGCACGGGCCGGCGCGCTGCCCGAGTCGATGAGGACCGTGACGGTCATGTCGTGGAGCCTGGCCATCGGCGTCGAGATCAGGCCGCCGCCCGGTCGGGCGACGCGGGCCTGGGGGTCGTAGCCGAGCATCGCGTACAGCGGCGCGCGGACGTCGGGACTCGTGGCCGCCACCAGCCGGTCCACCAGGGTCTCGGTCCAGCCGCTCCACATCGCGTGGAAGTCGATGAGCGTGCCGTCCTTGTCGAAGATGACGAGGTCGATGGGCGGCGCGGACACCGGTTGGCGCTCGGTCAGAGGAGTGCCTCGGCGGCGGCCAGGGCGTCGCGGGTGACCTCCGGAACGTCCGTGCCCAGGACCAGGCAGGCCTCCGGCGGGAAGGTGATGATCACTGGCGCGCCGATCGCCGGCACCGCCAGGTTCGGGTTGTTGAACGTGTCGACATCGATCGACGCGGCCTCATCGCCCTCACCGACGATGACCCCGAAACGGACCACCGCGCCCAGGAACGCGACGTCCTTGACGGTCGCCGGGACCACGTTGCGGCCTGGCCCGACGTCCGGCTCCGGGCCCTCGACGAGGGTGATCATCTCCGGTCGCAGCGCCACGCCGACGACGTCGCCAGGCGCACCGGTCAGGGTGGAGGTGGTCCGGATCTCACGGCCGCCGATGGCCAGCCGTCCCGAGCCGGCATCAACGATCCGGGCGGCGATGGCATTGAGGGTGCCCACGAACGAGGCCACGAACGGCGTCGCCGGGAAGTTGTAGATCTCGAACGGGGTGCCGATCTGCTCGACCCGACCCTCGCTCATGACCACGACCCGATCGGACAGCTCCAGGGCCTCCTCCTGGTCATGGGTCACGTACACGGTGGTGATGCCCAGCTGGCGCTGGATCTGGCGGATCTCGTGGCGCAGTGCGATGCGGATCTTGGCGTCGAGAGCGGACAGCGGCTCGTCCAGGAGGAGGACGGTCGGCTCGATGGCCAGGGCGCGGGCCAGGGCGACGCGCTGCTGCTGGCCGCCGGACAGCTGGTACGGGTAGCGGCTGCCGCGGTCCTGAAGGTGGATGAGCTCGAGCAGCTCATCGACCCGCTTGCGGACCTTGTCGCCGGGCGTGCCCCGGATCTTGAGCCCGAACGCGATGTTGTCAGCAACGCTCATGTTCGGGAACAGCGCGTACGACTGGAAGACCATTCCGACGTTGCGCTTGTTGGGCGCCGCGTTGGTCACGTCCTTGCCGTCGATCTTGATCGTCCCGTCGGTCGGCTGCTCGAAGCCAGCGATCATCCGCAGGGTCGTCGTCTTGCCGCAGCCTGATGGCCCCAGGAACGAGACGAACTCGCCACGCGCTGCGGACAGGTCGAAGTTCTGGACGGCTACGACACCGCCGGGGAACTGCTTGCGGACCCCCGTGAGCTCCAGGAACGTCATCCGTGCGGACTCCTTGCGTGGTGCGCGGCGTGTGGTGCGCGGCGGCTAACGGGCGCCGCCGATCTGGACGCGCGTGCGGCTCCCGCGCGCCACGAGCGCCAGGAAGATCATCGCGAGCCAGGTCAGGCCGAAGCTGATGAGCGAGACGGCCGCAGGCTCGTAGATCTTGTCGCGACCGAGCAGCGACAGGTACGGACCGAAGGCGTCGCGAGCGAGGTTGGAGGCGATGGTGAACTCGCCGATGACGATGGCCAGGGTCAGGAACGCACCCGAGAGCGCGGCCGTGCGCAGGTTCGGAAAGATGACCGACCACAGGATGCGGAACCAGCCCGCACCCAGGCTCTGGGCCGCCTCGGTCATGACCCGCACGTCCATGCTGGCGAGGCCGTTGTCCACCGCCCGGTACATGTACGGGAACGAGAGCACGACGTAGGCCGCCACGAGCAGGAGATCGCTGCCCAGCTCCGTGCCGGTCAGGACCAGCGGCTGGCGGCTGTAGAAGCGGATGAGACCGTAGGCGAGCACGATCGGCGGCAGCACGAACGGCAGCAGGGTCACGAACTCCACCACGGGGCGCAGGCGTGGCAGGCGCAGGCGGACCCAGTACGCCGTGGGCACGATGAGCCCCAGGCTGAGCACGATGGTGATGAGCCCGACGATGAACGAGTAGCGCAGCCCGTCGAAGAAGCGCTTGTCGGCGAGGACGTTGACATAGGCCCGGGTCGGCGGCTCCGGGCGAAGGGAGAACTCGAGCGTGGCGATGAGCGGCACGATGAAGTAGGTCGCGCCGAGGATGACCACGATCCAGGCCCACAGGGCGCCCCGCCCGCGTCGTCGCTTGGGACTCGGGTTCAGCGAGCCCTGGAGGCTCTCGAAGGCCTCCGGCAAACGGGCGCCGAAGCCCGGGGTACCGCCGCTCCCGCCGCTCATGAGCGCAGCCACCGTTCGGCGCGCCGCTGCAGGATGCTGTAGCCGGTGATCGACAGGCCCATGATGATGACCATGCCCATGGCCATGGCGTAGCCCAGGCCGGGGTTGAACAGCACGTCGCCGGACATCTGGGCGGTGATGACCAGGGTCGCCAGCTGGATCGTCCCGCCGGACAGCTGGAAGGCCGTGGCCTGGGCCCCGAAGGCATTGCCGAAGAGCAGGATGCCGGCGCCCAGGATGGACGGGGTCAGGATCGGCAACGCGACCTTGCGCCAGTACTGGGCCGGCGTCGCGCCGAGGTTCTCCGCCGCCTCGCGCCATTCCTTGCGCAGGCCGTCGATGGCCGGCGCGATGACCAGGACCATGAGCGGGAACTGGAAGTACAGGTACACGATGGACAGGCCGGCCATCGAATAGAGCGAGAAGCCGGTCTCCTGGATGCGGAACCCGAAGATGTCCTGGATGAGCTTCGTGACGAGGCCCAGGTTGCCCAGCGTGAAGATGAACGCGAGGGCGAGCGGGATGCCCGCGAAGTTGCTGGCCACCCCGGAGAAGGTCATCAGCGCCGAGCGGATGCCCGACGGCAGGCCGCCCAGGATGACCGCGGCCGCCAGGATCAGGCCGAAGAGGGCGCCCAGGATGGCGGTGATGAGCGACAGCTGGATGCTGTTGCGGAAGGCGATCGCGCAGCAGTCACCGGTCAGCCCGAAGTAGTTGTCCAGGCCGATGCTGCCGGTCTCCTCGATGACCAGGCTGCCCAGGACCAGGAACATCGCCGGGAAGCCGATGAACAGCAGGGCGAACAGGAAGAACGGCAGGACCCCGAGCCAGGCCCAGAAGGACCTGGCTCGGGCCCTGGGTGCGGCCGGAGGCGCCACCGGCGTGGGCGGCGCCTCCAGGGTCGTCATCGGACGAACGTCGCGATGGCGATGCCTTACGAGCCGTCGACGACTTCGACGCCGACGACGCTATCCCACTTCGTGGTGATGAGCTCCTTGGCCGCGTTCAGCTGGTCGAGCGTCGGGAAGACGGCGCCGGTGACGTCGGGCAGCTTGTCCAGCTGCTCCTGCGGCACCTTGCCGTCCGCGACGAGGCTCTCGTAGCGGATCGGATGGCAGTAGCCCTTCAGCCAGATGTTCTGGCCTTCGTCGCTGTACAGGAAGTCCATCCACAGCTCGGCCGCATTGGGGTGCGGAGCGAAGGCGCTGATGGCCTGCACGTAGACGCCGGCGAAGCGGCCGCTGGCCGGGACGACGACCTCGATCTGGGCGTCGCCGCCGGCGGCGGCTGCCTCATCACGGTTGGCCAGGGCGTTGTACGTCCAGCGGACGGTGATCGGTGTCTCGCCCTGGGCGATGGTGCCGCCGTTGGCGATGGTCGGGACGAAGTTGCCGGCATCGACGATGGACTTCCAGAAGTCGAGGCCGGGCTGGGCGTCGTCAAGGGAGCCGCCGTTGGCGAGCGCCGACGCGTAGACGGTCTGGATGGCCTGGTTGGAGGCGCGCGGGTCGCCGGCCAGGGCGATCATGTTCGTGTAGCCGTCGCCGGTCAGGTCGGCCCAGTCGGCGGGGATGTCGGTGACCACGGCCGTGTTGACCTCGAACGCGAGGACACCGTAGTAGTCGCCGTACCAGAAGCCGTCGGCATCCTTGGCCGTGTCCGGGATCTCGTCCCAGGTCGCGACCTTGTAGGCACGGATGAGGCCCTTCTCCTTGGCCTCGGGGCCGAACGACAGGCCGACGTCGATGACGTCCGGGGCCTGCGGGCCGGGGTTGTCCTTGTTGGCTTCGATGGCGGTCAGCTCGTCGGCCGAGCCGGCGTCTGGGTTGAGCTCGTTGAGGGTCAGGCCGGTCCGCTCGGCGAACGTGTCGAGGACCTCGCGGTAGTTGCACCAGCTGTCGGGCAGCGCGATGGTCGTGAGGGTGCCGCCCTCATCAGCCTTGGCCGTCGCGAGCTTGGCCTCATCCGGCACCCACTTCTCGTAGGTGCCGCCGGTGCCACCGCTCGGGGCGGTGGACGGGGCGGTGGACGCGCCAGCGCTCGAACAGGCGGCGGCGACGATGGCCGTCGTGGCCAGCAGACCCGCCCAGCGGGTCAGGGAACGTGTCGTGGTCAAATCGATTCCTCCAGTGGTCGGATATGACATCGCGTGGTCGAGTCGGGCCTCCTCACCCGAGTCATGAGCCGATCGGGGCCGTTCGCGCCTTCCCTGTCGCGAGAGCTGATCGACGCGCTTGACGATGCTCAGGCATTGGACAGCCTGCGGGGGCGGGCGTCAAGACCATGTGAGCAGATTGTTAACGCGGTGTGCTCGGCACGATATCGAGTCGCGAACGGCCGCGAGCGCCGTTTCGACACGCGGTCAGCGCCCACGTGGTCCTCCTGCGGGCGAACGTGCGCGGCGGGCGAACGTGCGCGACGACATCGCGGGACGGCACGAGGCCCGCCGGTCGGCTGACCAGCGGGCCTCGTCTCCCTCGACGGATCGAAGGGGTCAGCTCACTCGGCGGGGATCCACGGCTGCCAGACCGCTTCGTTGGCGGCGACCCACTCGGCGGCCGCTTCCTCGCGGGTCTTGTCGCCGTTGGTGATCGCGTTCGCCACCGAGTTCTGATGCTCGGCGCTCCACTCGAAGTTCTTGATGAACTGCGCCGCCCGCGGCGCCTTGTCCTCGAGGCTCTTGCTGATGTACTTGTCGAGGGGGGTGTACGCGGCGTAGTCGCAGGTGATGAGGTTCAGATCGGCGTCACAACCCTCGGTGTACGGCGGCAGGTCGATCTTGACCAGCGGCACCTCGTCGAAGAACCACTGCGGCGAGTAGAAGTAGCCCAGCAGCGGGGTCTTGTTCTGCTCGGCCTTGCGGAACGCCTCGATGAGCGCGGCCTCGCTGCCGGCGTAGACGACCTCGAAGTCGAGCTCCAGGCCGGCGATGATGCCGGCGTCGCTGGTCACGAACGAGGGATCGCCGGCCAGGAACTGGCCCTTGTCCCCGGATTCGGAGGTCTTGAACAACTCGGCGTAGCCGTTGAGCTTCTCCCAGTCGGTGATGTCCGGGTACTCCGTCGCCATCCACGGCGGAACGAACCAGCCGATGATGCCGTCGACGCCGGTGCTCCCGGCCGCGACCGCCACACCCTTGTCGGTGACATAGGTCGCGATCAGATCGGCGTGGCCCCAGTTCTCCAGGACCGCGTCGACGTCGCCGGACTCGAAGCCTTCCCAGCTGACCTGCTCGGCCAACTCCTTGTACTCGACCGTGAAGCCGAGCTCCTCCTCCAGGATGTGCCCGACCACGCCGGCGTTCGCCTCGTAGCCGACCCACGGGTTGATCGCGATATCCACGACCTCATCGGTGCCGCCACCGCCGCCGCCGCCACTGCAGGCGCCGAAGGCGAGGGCCACGACCGAGGTCGCGATGAGCGCGCGAGCGCGCCGATCCATCGTCATCGTCTCGTCTCTCCTCGTGTGACCGGCCCTTGACGGTCCGGTCGGCGGATTATCCGCCACGCGCCGTCGGACGGGAAGACCGTTCCGACAGGGGTGGGTGAACAGGGTCAACACAACGGACCCATCAGCTGTGACGCGCCCCGCCGGCCCGGGTCGGCCCCTGGGTCATCCGGTCGAGCATCAGGCCCAGCAGCACGAGCGCGATGCCGGCGGCCACCCCCATCCCGAACAGGCGAGGCTGCGAGAACCCAGCGACCACGTCGTAGCCCAGGCCGCCGCCGCCGACGAAGCCACCGACCACGACCATCGACAGCACGATGATCACGGCCTGGTTGGCGGCCAGCTGCAGGGCGCCGCGGGCGACTGGCAGCTGGACCTTGAACAGCAACTGCCGGCTGGTGGAGCCGGACGAAGTCGCTGCCTCCACGATCGTCCCGGGGACCGCTCGGATGCCGACGTCGACCAGGCGGATGACCGGCGGGAGGGCGAAGATCACGGCGGCGAAGATGGCCGTGAACCGGCTCGCATCAAAGAGCACGAAGGCCGGCAGCAGGTACACGAACGAGGGCATCGTCTGGGCGACATCCAGGCCCGGCCGGATGAAGCTGGAGAAGCGATCACTGCGGGCCGAGGCGATGCCCAACACCAGGCCCAGGCTGAACGTGATGATCGTCGCGGCCAGCACCTGGACCAGCGTGACCATGGAGTCCTCCCACAGGCCGATCAGGGAGATGAGCGCGAGGCATGCGCCGGCCACCACGGCCTGGCGGAGGCCGCTCACGAGCAGGGCGATGCCCGACGCCAGGAAGATCGCCAGCCACACCGGCGTCGTCGTGAAGATCGTCTCGACCGGATTGATGAACGTGTAGGTGACGGCGTCCTTGGTCCAGCCGGTCAGCCATGCGACGTCGCTGCGCAGCCAGTCGACGAAGGCGTTGACCGGATCCGCGAACGAGATGGCGATCGCTTCCGGGAATTCCTGGGCGATGGGCGCGACCAGCCCGATCAGGATCGCGGCCACGGTCAGGGCGCCCGCGCCGCGGACCAGCCGTCGGCTCGGCGCGGTCGCCGCGGCCAGCGCGCGCTTGTGCGGATCGAGGCGCGCGCTGAACTGCTCGCTCAGGCGATCGAGGACGATGGCCAGGATGACGATGGCGATGCCCGCATCGAGCATCTGCCCGACGTCATTGCGGATGAGCGCGCGGTAGATGTCCTGGCCCAGGCCGGGTGCGTCGATGAGCGCGGTGATGACGATCATCGACATCGCCAGCATCAGGGTCTGATTGAGCGCGAGGCCGAGCTCCCGGCGGGCCAGCGGCAGGCGCACCAGGGCCAGCAGCTGGCGACCGGTCGCGCCCAGCGACATGCCGGCCTCGACCGTGTTGGCGGGCACGTTCCGGATACCCAGGGCCGTGATCCTGATCGCGGCCGGCATGGCGTAGATGAGGGTCACGATGGCGGCCGTGGCCGGACCGATGCCGAAGAGCAGGACCAGCGGGAGCAGGTACGCGAACGTGGGCAGGATCTGCATCACGTCGAGGATCGGCGAGAGGATCGTCTGGGCCCACCGGCGCTGGGCCATCAGGATGCCCAGCGGCACGCCGATGAGCAGCGCGATACCGACCGCGGCGATGATCGCACCGAGCGTGTCGACGCTGGACTCCCAGAGGCCAAGGAGCCCCAGCGAGGCCATCCCGACGATGGCGAAGAGGGCCAGCCGACGGCCGCCCGCGACGAGGCCGATGAAGCCCATGACGGCGATGAGGCCGGTCCAGCCCATCAGTTTGAGGAGTTCGGTGAGCCCCTCGAGGAGGGTGTCGATGATCGTCCGCGGGATGCCGAACAGGATCACGTAGACGACGTTGTCGCGGTTGTCGCGGATCCAGTCCCGGAGGTCGTTGATGGCGGTGAAGAACGGGCGATCCTCCGAGCGCGGCTGGACCACGCCATCGGCGAACACCACGTAGAGCAGGGCGTAGGCGGCGAACAGGCCGATCACCCAGACTCGCTTCGGGATCTGCGCCGTACCGAGTCGCACGGATGGGACCGACAGCGCGGTCATGTCGTCGGGGGAGTGCCGGACGTCGGGGGAGTGCCGGTCGTTGGGGGAGTGCCGGCCATCGGGGGAGTGCCGGCCATCGTGCCCAGGAGCCGATCACCGAGCGTGTCGGCCACCGCGGCCAGGATGCGTGCCCGGTCGACGACCCCGATGACCACCCCATCCTCCACGACCCGGATCGGCTTCTCGGTGGCGGCCGCCACTTCCAGACAGTTGCGGATGACGCTCGTCGGCGGGAACTCCGGGCCGTCGGGCGGGTCGTCCGGGTCCACCGGGCGCATGATCCAGCGCAGGGTCAGGACGTGGCTCTTGGGCACGTCGCTCACGAAGTCCGCGACGTACGCGTCAGCCGGGGCGCCGACGACCTCTTCCGGGCGGCCGGATTGGACCACGACCCCGTCGCGCATGATCACGATGTGGTCACCGAGCTTGAGGGCCTCGGCCAGGTCGTGGGTGATGAACACCATGGTCTTGCCCACTTCGTGATGGAGGCGCAGGACCTCGTTCTGCATGTCTCGCCGGATGAGCGGGTCCAGGGCGCTGAACGGTTCGTCGAAGAACATGACCTCGGGATCCACGGCCAGCGCCCGGGCCAGGCCGACCCGCTGCTGCATGCCGCCGGACAGCTGGTCGGGGTAGCTCTCCGCATGCCCCTTGAGGCCGACCAGCTCGATCATCTCGCGCGCGCGCTCCTCGCGGACGGCCTTCGCCTCGCCCCGGATCTCCAGGCCGAAGGCCACATTCTCGATGACCTTGCGGTGGGGCAGCAGGCCGAAGTGCTGGAAGACCATGCTGAATCGATGCCGGCGCAGCTCGCGCAGGGCCGCGGCGTCCGCCTTGCGGATGTCCTCGCCGTCGAGCAGGACCTCGCCGGCGGTCGGCTCGATGAGCCGGGTCATGCAGCGCACGAGGGTCGATTTGCCGGAGCCGGACAGGCCCATGACCACGAACACTTCGCCTGGCCAGACGTCGAAGGTGACGTCGCGCAGCCCGACCATGGAGCCGGTCTTGCGCCGCAGCTCGTCGCGCGTGAGATCCGCGTCGGGCGTGCCGATGACCTTGTGCTCGGCCGGGCCAAAGACCTTCCAGAGGTGGCGGACCGCGAGGGTCGGCTCGCCGGTGCCGCTGTCGCGTGTGGGTCGGGTGACGGGCGCTCCCGTCGATGGTCCGGCCGCCGTGGCCGCAGGATCGGTCGTAGCCGTCACCTTCGCATCACCCTCGCATCACCCTCGCATCACCCTCGCATCACCCTCGCTTCACCCTCTGAACCAGCCGCTGGGTCCCGGTGCCGTGTTGTGCCAGATGTGTTTGGCCTCACGGTACTCGGCGAGACCGCTGGGGCCAAGTTCCCGTCCGATCCCGGACCGCTTGAAGCCGCCCCATTCTGCCTGTGGCAGATACGTGTTGTAGTCGTTGATCCACACGGTCCCGGCGCGGATCCTGGCGGCCACGCGCTGCGCGCGCGACCCGTCGCTCGTCCAGACCGCACCGGCGAGGCCGTACTCGGTGTCATTGGCGAGCGCGATGGCTTCCTCCTCGGTGGTGAAGCGCTCCACGGTCAGGACCGGCCCGAAGACCTCCTCGCGCACGATGCGCATCCCCGGGTGGACGTCGGCAAAGACGGTCGGGCGGTAGAAGAACCCGGCCTGCAGCTCCGGCTCGTCCGGGCGCCGGCCGCCGGCGACGAGCCGCGCGCCATCGGCCAGGGCGTCAGCCACGTGGGCCTCGACCTTGGCTCGGTGCTCGGCGCTGATGAGCGCGCCCGCCTCGGTCGCGTCGTCGCGGCCGTGGCCCAGGTGGATGGCATCCGCGCGACGTCCCAGCTCGGCCACGAAGCGGTCGTAGATGGCGTCCTCCACGATCGCGCGCGCGCCGGCCGAGCAGACCTGGCCGCTGTGGGTGAAGGCCGCGGTCAGGGCGTTGTCCACGGCCGTCTCGAAGTCGGCGTCGGCGAACACGATGTTGGGGCTCTTGCCGCCGAGCTCCATGGCGATCTTCTTCATGTTGCCGGCCGCGCCGTGGACCAGCGAACGCCCGGCATCGATGCCGCCGGTCAGGGAGATGAGGTCCACGTCCGGGCTGTCGGCGAGGGCCTGGCCCACCCGCGGCCCTGGTCCCAGGATGAGATTGACGACACCGGGCGGCGTGCCCGCCTCCTCCAGCAGCCGCGTCAGGTGGATGGCCGTCAAGGGCGTGACCGTGGCCGGCTTCATGATCACGGTGCAGCCAGCGGCCAGGGCCGGCGCGATCTTCCAGGACAGCTGCAGGAGCGGGTAGTTCCACGGGCCGATGAGCCCACACACGCCGACCGGCTCGTACACGATGCGTGAGATCGCGTTGGGGGTCGAGGCGTCCACCATCCGTCCGCCATCCTTGTCGGCGAGGTCCGCGTAGTAGCGGAAGACGCGGGCGACGTCGGCGATGTCCCAGCGCGATTCGCGCATGGCCTTGCCCGTGTTGGCCGTCTCCATGACGGCCAGCTCCTCCTGGTCACGGTCCAGCATGTCGGCGACGCGATCCAGCAGGGCGGCGCGCTCGCCGGTCGGGCTGGTCGGCCAGTCGGTCGTATCGAACGCTCGCCGAGCGGCCGCGATGGCCGCCTGGACCTGGTCGTCGGTGGCGACATCGACCTCGGTGACGATGGTCCCGTCGCTGGGGTTGACGACCTGGCTGCACGTCGCGTCGCCGGACGCGACCCACTGGCCATCGAT
>Ga0163144_10022293_pt1 | contig 12552 bp, 10 predicted proteins | sample OliLak19BULKMAT1_FD_123175 | JGI IMG/M metagenome (GOLD analysis project Ga0163144, IMG submission 123175) | Freshwater microbial mat bacterial communities from Lake Vanda, McMurdo Dry Valleys, Antarctica - Oligotrophic Lake LV.19.BULKMAT1 | ecosystem: Environmental > Aquatic > Freshwater >... | reverse complement strand
CATTCGTTGGAGGCGGGCTTCGGCGGCTGCGTAGCGCTCCACGGGAAGGTCTGTTGCGCCGGGTCCGGCGCGGCGTTCCAGATACGCCTGCATGGCGCCACTGGCCTCACCGGCTGGCATCGACTTCACGTTTTTGGCCCCTGGGATTTGCGGGACTGGCGGGATGGCGAGTGTAACTGGCGTCGGGCGGGTACAACTGGATATCACCCAGAGACTTGCAACAAGAAAGACAGGACCGCGATGACGCATTTACCCCGACAATCGTAGCTCAACCGTTATTGCGACGCGGGACGGCGATCGGCCCGAAGCTGGTATTGCTGGCGATTCGCTTCCAGTTCGGTGCGCAGGTCAGACTGTTTTCCCGCCGGCAGAAGGGCAATGGCGCGGTTCTCCATCTCGAGGGCATCTGCGTATTTACCAATGCCCGCGTAAGTGCGCGCGAGCAGGTCGAGGCTACGCGCGTCCTGTCCTTTGCTTATGGTGACCAGGCGGGCGGCGCAGCGCTCGGCTTCGGGCCAGTTGCGGAGGTCCGCGAAGGGGGTGGTGACGAGCGTCCAGACGTACTGGTAGAGCTCGAATTCAGAAGCCTGGCTGTCGTTAGCGGCGGGTTTGAGGAGGGCGAGGGTCTGTCGGGTCAGCGCGCGGGCCAGTTCCGCATTTCCCGCATGGGCTTCCGCGTCGGCGAGACGGCCGAGGTAAGTGATGCGGTCACGGGCGTACTGGGCATTGCGGGTATCGCGCCGGGCCAGTTGTTCGACGACATGGAGGGCGTTCCTGAAGTACTGCACGGCTTCGCGGTGTCGGCCGGCGAGCACGAGGACGTCGCCGATCATGCCTGAGGCGAAACTGACGGGTCTCTGCGCGCCGGGCGAGGCGGGTGCGGCGTTTGCCATTTCCCGATGCGAGGCCAGGCCGTGCAGCATTTCCGGCAGACCTTTGTCGATGCCATGAAGGCGGGCGCGGGCATCGCCGGTGCGGACTTCGGCGGTGGCGAGCTGGCGGCGTACCTCGAGCAGTTTCGGGTCGTCAGCGAGCGCGGCCCGGGCCGCGGTTTGCATCTCCTGGTAGGCGCCGAGCGCTCCGGCGGCATTGCCCGACTGCGAGTAAGCAAAGGCCAGTCTGGCAACGACGCTGACGAGAGCTTTGCGGGCTTGTGGATCCTTTGCCGCGGCGCCGAGGAGGACGAGGCGAGCCTTGTCGTAGGCCGCGACGGCGTCCTGCGCGAGGCCCTCCTGCAGGAGCAGATCAGCGAGTTTGGAGCGCACCTGGGCTGACTGCACGGGATTGCGGGAGTGGGAGCTGTCGAGCACGGCTACGGCTTTTTGGTAGCTTCGGAGAGCGGCCTTCGGATCACCGAGATTGGCGCTCCACAGGTTGCCCTGAACGTCGCCGATTTTGATGTAGCCATCCACCAGTTCCGACTCGACAGACGGGTCGCCACCGCGGTCTCTTTCGAGACGCGCCAGGTATTCGGTAGCTTTTTCGAGCACGGCTTTGCGGGCTGGCGTCTGACCCTCGCGGATGATCTGATCGAAGTCGAACAGCACGAACCGGGCGAGCTGCCGGACGTCGGAAAACCTGGCTTCGGCGCGCTGGCGCTGATGGTCGGCCTCATAGTAGAAGATCCAGGAAACGATGCTGCTGGCGATCAGGGCGAGCAGTGCCACCGAGGCTGCGGTGGCGGGTGCGGCATTGCGGCGGATGAACTTGTTGGCGCGGTAGCGGAACGAATCCCTGTGGGCTCGTACGGGCAGACCGTCGAGGTGATTGCGGATGTCCTCGGCCAGATGCTCGACCGACGCATAGCGGCGATTCGGCTCCTGGCGGAGCGTCATGAGCACAATGGCGTCGAGGTCGCCGCGCATAAGGCTGCGCAGCCTGGCGGGATTTTCGTTGAGCCCCGTGGCGCTGGGCTCGAGGTCGAAGACTACGGTGCTGGGCGGCTCGGGGGCATGATCCTGGGTTCGATGATCGAGGCCGTATTTGAGCATGCCGCGGCGCAGGGGGTGCTCGGTGGTGAGCAACTCGTAGAGCAGGAGGCCGAGGGCGTAGACGTCGCTGGCGGTGGTGATCGGCTCGCCGCGAACCTGCTCCGGGCTGGCGTAGTCGGGCGTCATGGGCCGCTCATGGGCCCTGGTGACGGCCTGGTCGTCTTCGGGGTCGGGGTTGAGGACTTTGGCGATGCCGAAGTCGAGGAGCTTGGGGACTCCGTCGGCAGTCACCAGGATGTTGGACGGCTTAATGTCGCGGTGGACGACGAGGCTCTGGTGAGCGTACTGGACAGCCGAGCAGACGGTCAGGAAGAGGCGGAGACGTTCGCTGACGGTGAGGCGATTCCGGAAGCAGTACTCGTCGATGGGTGTGCCCTCGACGTGTTCCATGACGATGTAAGGGAGGCCGCGCTCGGTGCCGCCGTCGAGGAGGCTTGCGATGTTGGGATGGTCGAGGCGGGCGAGGACCTGTCGCTCCTGGCGGAAGCGGCTGACGATCTGGTCAGTCTGCATCCCGGGCTTAACGAGTTTGACGGCGACGAGTTTGCGGAATTCCTGGTCGGCGCGGCGGGCGGCGTAAACGTAGCCCATGCCGCCTTTGCCGATTCGCTGGAGCAGTTCGTAGGCCCCGAAGCGATACCCACTGAGGTCGTCGGAGGCGAGCATGCGCTCGGCCGCATCCGGGGATTGCGTGGAAGGAAAGTCGAATCCGGAACCCAGGGTTTGGGCGTCGCTGGAGAAGGCCAGCAGGTGTTCGAGCGCAGCTTTCACCCCGGGCTCATCGCCGGCCATGCTGGTGAGGTAGGCCTGACGCTCCTCCGGCGGGCGGTTCAGGACCTCATGCAACATTCTGCTGATGCGGCTTTGCTGTGCTTCGGCCAAATCGCTCCCTGAACGGACCTTACCTAATTATGCCAGCCCTGGGCACATCTTCGTACCCGGAAAGGGGGGTATCGCAATACTGGAACGTACTGGGGATCGGGACGCCGCTGGTACCAGGGCTGTCGGGCCGGGTCGAGGTTAAAGCCCTGGACGAGGTCCGGGGTAATTCGTCGGATTAAGGTGAAAAAGTGCTCTCCATTGTTGAAAGAGTCGCTACACTTGAACTTGCCGCACACAATTGTAATCTCGCTGCTTCGCGGCATTAATGTCGGTGGCAACCACCTGATCCGGATGGACGCGGTAAAAGCCGTGTTCCAGTCGGTTGGTCTGGAAGAGCCCCGGACATACCTGCAGTCGGGCAACGTTGTATACCGTACAGCGGAACGGGATCTGGAGAGGATCGGACTCAGGCTCGAGGCCGCGATCGAGCAGGGTTATGGGTTTCGGCCAGCCATAATTCAACGCACTCTGCCGGACTTTCGCAGGGCTGTGGCGTCGAATCCGTTTACGGCTCCGCTGTATCCGGAACTGGATCCGTCGAAGCTTGTGGTGACTTTTCTTTCGGCCGAGCCACATCCTGCCGCGGGGCCGAAACTAAAGAGTGCTTATGCCGGACCAGAGCGGATGGTACTTCTGGGGCGCGAACTTTTTATTTATTTCCCGGAGGGGCAGGGGAAGTCGAAAATTCCCGCCACGCTGATCGATAAAACACTGCGTGTTCCGGGGACGGGACGGAACTGGAATACAGTGACGAAGCTTCTGGAAATGGCCGAATCACTGGAGTCGGAGCGAACGGCCTAAACTGAAGCTGGGATGACCAAAGCCGATCACCTGAAACGTCTTTCCACGCCGCGAGGGATCATCGCCGCGATGGCGGTGGACCAGCGGAAGAGTCTGCGAATCATGATCGCCGCGGCAGCCGGAGTGGCTCTGGATGCGATCGGTGATGAGCAGCTCGGCGAATTCAAACGGACTGTGGTTCGCAAACTGAGTCCTTATGCGAGTGCGGTGCTGATCGACCCCGAGTTCGGACAGCCGGCGATCGGTGAGCAGGCTGCTGGGTGCGGTCTGCTGCTCACCTACGAGATGGACGGCTATGAGAATCCGCGGCCGAACCGGATGCTGGCTCCGATGCCGGAATGGTCGGTGCGCCGGCTGGCTGAAGCCGGGGCGAACGGTATCAAGATTCTGCTGTCGTGGAACCCGTTTGACGCCGCGGAGCCGAACGATGCCAAGCGTGTCTGGATTGAGCGAATCGGGGCTGAGTGCCATGCCAACGGTCTGCCGTTTTTTCTGGAGCCGGTGAGCTACGATCCCTCCGGGCGGCTGGATCCCAGGAGCTACGAGTACGCGCTGCAGAAGCCGGAGATCGTAATTCAGACCATGCGGGAGTTCAGTGACCGGCGGTATCACGTCGACGTGCTGAAGGTGGAGTTTCCTGTGAATGTGACGCATCTGGGCACGGCCTGTTCGCATGAGGCCGCGCTCGGGTTCTGTCGAGAGGCGGATGCGGCGGCGAAGGGTGTTCCTTATATCTACCTGAGCGCGGGAGTGTCGGCGGCGGACTTCACGCTGTCGCTGCGGCTGTCTGCTGAATCGGGGGCTCACTTCTCCGGCGTGCTGTGCGGCCGGGCGACGTGGCAGGGCGGCGTCGCGCCGTATGCCGAGGGTGGTGTGGATGCGCTGGAATCGTGGCTGGAGCATGACGGTGTCCGCAATATCCAGGCGGTGAATGAGTGTCTGGCCTGTGCGACGCCGTGGTTCGCCCTGAGACACGCCGCAGTCTCACCGTGAGTTACCGCAGGACGGATTTTGCGGCTTCGATCAAAATTCCTTCGCCGGGGCGTCTACATAGCGCGAACCGGATGCCTCGACTCCTCCTGGTAGAAGACAACGAAATGAACCGCGACATGCTGTCGCGGCGGCTGCTGCGCAAGGGCTACGAACTCGAGATGGCTGTAGATGGCCACGAGGCACTGGCAAAGACGCTGTCTTTTCACCCCGACCTGATTCTTATGGACGTAAGTTTGCCGAACGGCCTTGACGGCTGGGAGGTAACGCGCCGGCTGAAGGCGGACGCGCCGACGCGGGCAATTCCAATCATCGCGCTGACAGCTCACGCGCTGTCTACAGACAGGGAGAAATCAATGGAAGCAGGCTGCGACGAGTTCGAAACGAAGCCGGTCGACTTTGTCAGTCTGACTCGCAAGATCGATGCTCTGCTGGCCACCCATGGCGGGCGGGCAACGGAATGACTCCAGAAGCAGTCACGCCGTTATCGCACCTGCGGCACGACTTGCGTACCGCGCTGCACCACGTGCTGGGCTACGGAGAGATACTGGCCGATGCGACGGCGGAATCGGGCGACCAGGCGTTCAGTTCGACGCTGCATGACATTCGCGCCGAGGCGCAGAGTGTGTTCCTGATGGTGGAATCGTGCCTGTCGGGCGCTGACGAGACGAACTCACCACAGGAACGCCTGACCGAGTTGCAGACGCAGGTTCGCGAGCCGTTGCAGCGGCTGGTGCGGCTGTCGGCGTCGCTGGCGCATCAGTCGACGGACGATTCGTTGCACTATGCACTGCGGATTGGGGCGGCTGCATCGCGGCTGATCACCATGATCACTCTGAGCACGACACCTCTGGCGGACACGCGCGGGGATACTGCGCCGGCTCCGGCCGAGGTTCCGAAGTCGATGCCGGGGGCCCGGCTGCTGATTGTCGACGACGATGAGGCGAACCGGGACATTTTGAGCCGGACGCTGAGCCTTCAGGGGTATCGCGCGGAGACGGCGGAGACTGGGGAGGAGGCGCTGCGAAGTCTGCGGCGGCATGACTTCGATCTGGTGTTGCTGGATGTCCATATGCCGGAGATGGACGGGACGGCGGTGCTGGCCGAGATGCAGAAGGACGAGCGGATGCGCCAGGTTCCGGTGGTGATGATCTCGGCGTTCGATGAGATGGCGAACGTGGTGTCGTGCATTCAGGCCGGGGCCGTCGATTATTTGTTCAAGCCATTCAACCCGGTGCTGATGCGAGCTCGTCTGGCGGCGACGCTGGAGCGCAAACGGCTGCTGGACAGCGAGCGGGCGAGGGCTCGGAAACTGGAGACGTTGTCGGACGATTTGCGCCGGTCAAACGTCGATCTGGAGCGGTTTGCGTGGGCGGTTTCGCATGATTTGCAGTCGCCGCTTCGGACTATGGTCGGGTTCATGCAACTGGTGCAGCGCCGGGCCAAAGACCGGCTGGAGCCGGAACTGCTCCGGCTGATCGACGACGCGGTGGGTGCGGGCAAGCGGATGAGCGAACTGGTGAAGGATCTGCTCGATTATTCGCAGTTGAGCACGCGAAAGATTTACAGCGAACTGGTGCCGTTGCACGACGTAGCGAAGGAAGTGCTGGCGGACTTGTCGACGCAGATTGAGGAATCGGGAGCAAAGGTGACTGTCGGGGAGATGCCGACGATTCTGGCGGACCGGGTTCAGTTGCGGCAACTGTTGCAGAACTTGATTTCGAATGCGGTAAAATACCGCAGTCCGGAGCGCGAGCCCGCGGTTTCGGTGACGGCGCACCGCCTGGGCGCGATGTGGGAACTTGCGGTTTCGGACAACGGGATCGGGATACGGACTCAGGATATTCCGACTATATTCGAGATGTTCCGCCGGCTGCACGGCCCTGACGTACCGGGCAGTGGGATTGGCCTGGCTACATGTCAACGAATCATGGAGCGGCTGGGCGGGGAGATCACGGTGGAATCGCAGGAAGGGAAGGGGTCGACGTTCCGCATCCGTGTCCCTGCGCGTGAGGTTCCGCATCAGGCCGCTTAGGTTAGTGCGTGGTGGCGTAAATCAGATAATTGATGCCGATTCGGTAGGCTAACGAGGCAAATTTCTCAGGATATTGCGGGTCGTCGGCCCATTCCCATGCGTCACCGAGATCGGAATTGTGGCAAATGGCGACCAGAATTCGGCCGTTGTCGTCGTAGACGCCGCGCCAGTGGGCGTCGACTCCGTCTTGCCGCTCGTAGGTGCGACCCGTGTAAGTGTACTGGTGGCCGGGAACCTGTAATCGCTGCTCCAAATTGTAGAGCACGTGGAAAATGGCGTCGGAATCGGGGATATCGACGACGGGGCGGTCGGGGAAGATCTTCGCCAGCGACTGCATGAAGGCATCCCACTCATAGCCGCCGTGGAAATCGTCGACCATGAGGAATCCGCCGCGGTCGAGGTAAGTGCGGAGGCGCTTTGCCTGAGGATCGCTGAGGTACCATCGGCCCACTTCGACCGCGTAGAGCCAGGGCCAGTCGAAGACCTCATCGCTGTCGACGTCGATCACCTCTTCGTTGGAGCGGGCATTGACGCGGCTGAGGCGTCGGACGCCCTGGACGAAGTGCTGTTCGGCTTTGTTGGAATCGGTGCCCCAGCCTCCGCGCCGGAAGCCTCCCTGAGATCGATAGCGAAGGCGGGCGAAGGCCCACTCGGATTTCTCTCCGGCGTCGGGCGGATCGGGCGCCGGGTTCTGTATCTCACTGGCGTACTTGCTCCACCGGCCGCCTCCCTGCCACGCGGCCGCGGTGACTGCTACTGCTATGAACACGGCTGCGCACACGAGGGGGACTTTCACGAGAACAACGCCTCTGGCCCATCACAATACCATGCGCGTGGCCCGAACGGGTTAGTTGCCTCCGGCAAGGAGCGCCTGCACTTCGGGTTTGTCGAGGTCGGCTTTGAGGACGGCCCGGGCGGGGAGGTCGAGGCGCGCGGCGGGGGTGTGGCCACTGAGTTTGTCGGCCAGCGACCTGACTGCCTCGTAGCCGATGCGAAAGGCATCCTGCACCAGCATTACGTCGATGATGCCGTCGCGCAGTCCCTGCACGTGAGTCTTGCTGGAATCGAACGTCACGAGTCGAACCTTGCCGCCGAGGCCCCGTGAGCGCAGGGCCTGGACGGCGCCAAGAGAGCTGGCTTCGCTCGACGCAAATATTCCGCCGAGTCCGGGATTCGCGCTGAGCATATTCTCGGCTACAGCCATGGAGCGGGCTTCGTCCGACATGCCGTATTGCCGGGCCACGATGCGCATTTTCGGAAATTCCTGTTTTAATGTCGCCTCGAAGCCCTGCTCGCGGAGAACGGTGGAGGTGCCGCCGGGCTTGTGCATCACCATCCCGATGGTGCCGGTGTCGCCCGTGAGCTTCGCGAGAGTCCGGGCGGCGGTACATCCCGCGCCGTAATTATCGGTGGCGATAAAACTGACAAATCCGGTGCCATTTACGCCGGAATCAAAGATGGTTACGGGGATTCCGCGGGCGATGGCACGTTGCACAGGGGCTGCCAGAGCGCGTTCATCGGTAGCTGAAATGGCGATGGCGTCGACGCCGCGCGCCACCATGGCGTCGACGATCTGGATCTGGCGGCCATGATCGGTCTCTTCGCCAGGACCGTTCCAGATCACTTCGACGCCGAGGTCCTGCGCAGCCTTGTCGACACCCTTGTGAATCGACACGAAGAACAGGTGTGAAGTGGCTTTGGGGACCACGCCGATGGTGCGGCGCTTCGACCCGCCACAACCCACCAACCCACTCAGGGCCACACCGGCCCACGCACGCCTGGAGAGCATGCGGAACATCATATGTCAGACGCAGGTGTTGATGTTCTCCCGAATCTCGGTAAGCACCTGATCGTTAGAACGCGCGCCTTTGGACAACACCTTTTCCACGTTGCCGTTGAGACGGCGGCGATCCTCGGCCGTGACGTCCCTGGCGGAGAGTACGACGATGGGTATGTCGCGGTACTCGGGTGTCTTGCGGAGTTCGGGCGTGAACTCGAAGCCGTCCATGCGGGGCCTCATGAGGTCGAGCACGATGAGCGCGGGCTTCTGCCGATGAACGCGGCCGAGAGCCTCAAGACATTGGCTGCCGATATTCGGACGGCATATCTCGGCAATTGTCGGAAGGTGTCGGCTCGCGACTACCGCTGGGCCGACGCCGCAGCAGCCGGTACAGTGAGGCGCAGAGACGTGATGCGCTGCGTGATGGCGGTGCTGAAGCAGGCTGACTCCTCGGGCGTGGCTCCGGCGCTGCGCAGCAGCTTTTTTAAGCGCGGCTCAGTGAGTCCGCTGATGCGGCTGAGGAGCCAGCGGGCGTGCTCGGCGCGAATGCCGTTGGTGACGACGTTGCTCATTTTCCCGCCGAAGCGCATGTAAATGTGGCCGTCCTCCACGCCATCGAGCCAGGATCTGGTGATATCGGAATATTGCCGGCAATTCCAGTGTGTTTTCATATCGGGCGCGCCGAAGGTCTGGCCCCAGTCGGTGATGGCGAACATAGGTTGACCGGCCTGTCGTACGACGGCGAAGTTGGGATCTTTGATGTCCCAGTTGGAGGTCAGCATGATGAGGAGCTTGAGGCCGCTGAGTTCGCGCGAGCCTTTGATGCTGGATTCGTCGAGCGTCCAGCTGGCGTCTTTGACGAAATCCACTTCGCGGGAAAAGCGGGCTTCGGTGAAGCGGCCGGAAGCTTCGTCGATGACCTTGTCGGCACGCTTCAGGTTGCCTGCGGGGATGCTCTGGATCTGGCCCTTCGGGACGAAATAGGCGATCGGCGCGAAGTAGCCAGCCGACCGGACGATGCGCGAGGCGAGCGTTTCCGGTTTTGCTTCAAAGCCGAACTTGACGTACCAGGTGACTCCCCTGGCGTCCTTCACCACCACCTTGGGTGATGTGCCGCCGGTTTCCTCACGGTCGAAGCGGAACGGAGGCGCGGGCGCTCCCTTGTCCTCCCGCGCGAGCGCCGCGGGATCCTGCCAGACGACTGCTGCGTGGAGAGCGCAACAGGAAAGAATGAGAGCGAGTATGAACGACTGCACGACTGGTGGACACCGCAACGGTGTCGACTGTTACAGAGTAACGCTCCAGAACGGCAACACGGACGCGATACAGTAGACCGCATGTCGACTGTACCCGTGGCGCTCCAGCCACGAGATCCCTACGAGTTTCAACCGGACGAAGTTCAGGCCGCGCCGACCACGTTCTTCGGCATAATGCGTCGCATTGGACCCGGCATGATCTTGTCCGCATCGATTGTCGGTTCAGGCGAACTGATTGCCACCACAACGCTCGGGGCGGAGGTGGGGTATGCGGCGCTCTGGATTATCCTCCTGAGCTGTGTGATCAAGCCGGCGGTGCAGAGCGTGATCGGGCGTTACATCATTTCTACCGGACAGACGGGTGCAGAGGGATTCAATCAGATACCCGGCCCTACGTTTCGGGGCGTGAACTGGGTGGTGTGGGCGTGGGCCGCGATGGTGGTGATGACGTTCTTCCAGATCGGCGCGATGTTCGGCGGTGTGGGTCAGGTGCTGCATCTGTTGTTCCCGGCGGTTCCGGTGAATGCGTGGGTGATCGGGCTGATGATTTTGACGCTTTGGATTCTGCTGGGCGGCGGATATGAAAGGATCGAGAAACTGGCCACGATTAAGGTGGCTTTATTTACGATGCTGACGTTGATGTGCGCGTTGCTGATGGCGCGGCAGCCCGGGAGTTTCACGTGGGAACATGTGCGGTCGGGGCTGGAGTTTCGACTGCCCGGCGCCGGGTTGACGACCGCGATCGCGGTGTTCGGCATCACAGGTGTAGGCGCGTCGGAGCTGTTCATGTACCCGTACTGGTGCGTGGAGAAGGGGTACGCGCGATGGACGGGGAAGAATGACGGTACCAGTTCGTGGGTGCAGCGGGCGCTGGGCTGGACGCGTGTGATGAACGTGGACATTCTGGCGTCGATGGTGATTTATTGTGTGGCGACGGTCGCTTTCTACATGCTGGGCGCGGGCATTCTGAATCCTCGCGGCATGGTGCCAGGCGCGAACGACATGATTCCCATCCTGTCGACGATGTACACCGAGACGCTGGGCGGATGGTCGGTATGGTTGTTCTACGTCGGCGCAATTGCCACCCTGTATGGCACGATTTTCGCGGCGACGGCCGGGAATTGCCGCGTATTTGCTGACATGACTCGACTGCTGGGCGCGTTTCCGCGGGGCGATTATCCGGCGCGGCAGCGGATGAGAAATCGCTTCATCTGGTTCCACCTGATTGTTCCGGTGTTGCTGTACCTGGTGGTTCAGTCGCCGGTGGCGATGGTGCGTGCCGGGGGTTATGCGCAGGCGTTGATGCTGCCTGTGCTGTCGATTGGCGCGGTGTACATGCACTACAAGGGGACTCCGCGCTCGGTGCGGCCTGGATTCTTTCAGACGGCGGGACTGTGGATTGGTGCGGTGGTGATCACGGCGGTGGTCGGCTACACGGTATTCCAGTCGGTTCTTTCCTTGTTCTAATGACGTTTTAACTTCGGCAACTCCGCGCGAAAAAGCGGGTTCTACAAAGATGATGCGTCAGGCCTATATCGTGCTCTGTCTGGTCCCGGCTGTCTTGTTGGCGCAAGCTCCGACGGCCAGTCCTGTGGTGAGTCCGCGCGGAGTTGTGAACGCGTTCACACAACTACCCGCGCCATCGGTCGTTGCGCCGGGGGGGCTGGTGACGATTACCGGGCTGAACCTGGGTCCGGCTGATACGTTGAAGGCTGACGCACCATGGCCGACGAAACTGGGCGAAGTCGAGGTGCTGATTAATGGACGGCCAGCCGCGGTCGGCTATGTAAGCCCGGGTACGATCATCGCGCAGGTACCCTATGAGATCGCCAACGGGCTGGCGCAGGTGGTGGTGCGTCGCGGTGAGGCGCAGAGCCGTCCGGCCAGATTCCAGGTGATCGGCATCGTGCCCTCATTGAAAGCGAAGAACGAACAGGGCTTCGGAGAGGCGGCGCTGGCGGGCACCACGATTTCGGTGAGTGGCCTGGGGGCGACCGAGCCTCGTGTGCCGAATGGCGAGGTGGGAAGCGCGGTGCCGAGATCCGACGTGCGCGCCCTGATCGGCGGGCTTCCGGCGGGAACTGAGGCGACGATGTCGGCGACACGGGTCGGCGAGTGGGAGATGACGCTGACGCCTCCCGCGGGCGTGGCGGACGGAGACGCGGTGATTGTCGCGGCGAATGGGCGGTCGAGCAATCCGGTGATCTGGCGGAAGCTGAGCGCCCCGGTGGTGGAGTACGTGCCGTTGCCGGAAGGCACGCCGGAACTGCGGGTGATCCAGACGACGGATCTGCGCGCGAGCGTGGTGGCGGGCACTGCGGCTCGTGGGGCTGACGGCTGCTACAAAACCTGGGTGTTCGACACGGCGGCGCAGAAATCGTCGGTGCTGGACGACTGCATGACGGCGGCGAATCCGCAGATTGTGGCTCCGGTATCGGCGGCTCCGGACACTGCGACTTTGGGCGGGCTGGTTGGGCCGCCGCTGGCGCAGGCTCCGAATCCGGTGAGTGCGAAGGTGAAGATTTATTCGGCGGTCAGGGGCGAGTCGTTTACGGTGGATCTGCCGTCGCCGGCGAACACGCTAAACGTGAACGGGCAGGGGAACTACCTGGCGGCGATGGGTCCCGCGGGCCTGCTGGAGATCGACTCCGATACCGGCGAGACGCGTCCGGTGAATACAGGCGGGGCGGGAGCGGTGCCCGGCGGAGGCGGTGGGGGACTGAATCCGCTGAATCTGACTGTCGATCTGGGCGACGGGCTGAAGGTGGTGCTCGCGGTGCCCACTCAGGTGCAGAACGGCGTTTTCGCGGTGGTGGT
>Ga0163144_10022291_pt1 | contig 12552 bp, 9 predicted proteins | sample OliLak19BULKMAT1_FD_123175 | JGI IMG/M metagenome (GOLD analysis project Ga0163144, IMG submission 123175) | Freshwater microbial mat bacterial communities from Lake Vanda, McMurdo Dry Valleys, Antarctica - Oligotrophic Lake LV.19.BULKMAT1 | ecosystem: Environmental > Aquatic > Freshwater > Lake... | reverse complement strand
TTGTATCATTATACCAATGGATGCAATGCAAATTTTTTGGGGCATTGAGTTTTAAGGGAAATGCACTGCTATCGCAATAGCGGACATCTTTCCCCAAAAAGCCTTGTTCTAATCTTGGTCTTATTGTGATGGTTTTGGTTACTGTATCTTTTCTACTTCCATTATTTGCTATATAACTCACTTGCCATTTACCAGTATCAGCAAAGGTGTAGCTTACATCTTTCCCTGTTTTAGTATCCAATGTATTTCCTTTCTTGAACATCCAACTTTGAGAAGTTGATTTAAAAGTGTCCTTCCCTTCGAAGGCTATGGTATTGGTTCGGCAGTCTTGTTCGTAGGCATAGTCTATACTTGGGGTATAGAAGTAACTTTGATTAAAGTTCGGTAAACCCGGGGTATTTTTGGGTTCTGATAGTTTAAGGAATGTATCATTGTATCCACAATTACTACCTATTCCATTAGGATTGGTAATTGCTCTTAAATAATTCCCAATCTGTACAACGTATATCTTTTTATCTGAGCCTAATTGCATATTGTATAATTCAGAATTCATTACTTTTATAACATTCATTTTATAATTATTTTTATTATCAATGCTAAATTGATTTACTATCGAAAAATTTTCTATAACATAAAATATATTTTCATTGGGGGCGAATTCAGACGAGATTGGATATGATACAGGAATAGAAACTTTTAACTTCATATCTCCACTTGAATTATCAAAATCGAAAAGTTCTGTTTTAGATTTAAACCAAGTATTAATTAATACAAAATTTCCAGATGGAGCAAATTTTATTTGAGCAACACCTTCATTACCATCATAATCTAATCCTATTCGGTTTTTAATTGGACAGCAAATCAATCCATTCTTTTAATAAGAAAAGAAAAAATGTATCAGAACTTATTATAATAACATTAAGTCCCCGCAATCGAACAGTTTTTGAAGGAGATACAGTTATTCTTCACGGCAATGTTTCTGGAAGTGACCCCTCTGTCAGGTTCAGATGGGAATTGAAATCTGGAAGTGCAGATATTTATAAACGGGTAGGGTCAGAATTTGATACTACTACTTCTAAAAAAGACCTTGTAATAACTGCAAATAATTATTGCTCCGATGGTCTTTATCGTTTTGTGTCATTGGGTAGCTGTCCACGGAATTCAAGTCCTGCAGCGGTGACTATGATTAAAAAATCAGACCTTTGGATGCGTGATTCACAAAAGGATACCGGAGCTGAACCTAATCGCTCAATTAACCGCTCACAAATAACGCAAGACTTGTTCTGGAGTCCAGATTTGTTCAATTGCATTGATGATTCATTATGCGATTCCCATCAAGGTGCAGAATTCAAGAAACATTCTCCGAATTATGTAAACTATAAGGTGAGATGCAAAGGTACAAAAACAAGTAAGCCAGCAAACTTATTCTTATATTGGACATTAGCTTCAACTGGTGAAATTTGGAAAAGCTCTTGGATAACGACAGACAGAAACCGATTTTATAATGCAGACAGTCTAAAATATTTTCCCATGGGCGGAGAGATCAACAATTATGAATTAGGTCTCCGAATTGGAATACCTATACCTCCAATAAACCCATTGGATAGTTTTAAGGGATCCATTGGATGGTATCCTCCAAACCCTAAATGGTATTATAAAATAATAAATGGAGATACGATTTATGATAAGAAAATAAATGTCTGCCTTTTGTCAAGAATAGAATATTGCGATGTTTATCCTCATAAAATGAAGTTTGATGAACTCCTGAACCATAGTGTAGATACAAATATTATCAATAATAATATTGTGACCAGAAATTTATGGGTTGAAGATATTAATCCTGAAAATATTACTGGTGGAAATCGGCATATTCCTGTCTGGACTATGATTCGCAGAACAAATAATAACTATGCTCCAATAAACTTACATTTTGATGCTTTAGACCCGGCATACTTTAGCTTCGGCAGAGTAATAGCAACTCTAGATGATAGTCTTTGGAAAGCATGGAATTTTGGTGGAATGGCAGGTTCAGGATTTTTACCTCTGGACTCCCAAAGAATTGAAATAATATCACCAGCAGCAAGATTAGAAAATATCTATTCCGATTCGTTATTTCTAGGAAATTTAGGATTTGAATTTTTTTCCCTCGAAAACGTTGGTTTCCCCGTTGTTCCTCCTGTATTTGCACTCTCACAATATAATACTGAAGAAGCAAAAATGTATGGCGGAGTTCTATTTCAACCCAATTTTAATGTTTTTGAAGCAGGAGATGGCGGAGATAATGGTAGTCCAATGCAATCAGCAGAAATTAAGTCACATCAAAAAGATGACAGTTATTTAGTTTACCCAAATCCGGCAAATAGTTCTCTCAATATCCGAATGTCACTCAATAAAAAGACATCGCAAATAATTGAAATTTCAGATTTAACAGGGAAATTATTGCAAAACGAGAAATTATCTGCCAAAGAAGCTGGCATCTATATTCACACAATGGATATTTCTAAACTTGCATCAGGGGGCTATATCATTAGGATAATTTCACATCAAGCAGTCTATGTAAAAAAGGTTACTATTTTGAGATAGGATTTTAAGATTAAGATTTATTAAATCGTTGAATTAATACTACTTTTAAATTCGTAATTCTGTACTTTATACCAGCTCCGAATCTGTTATTATTGGTGTAGAGTTGAAAATATAGTTTGTAGTTATTTTTTAACTAACCAGCGTAGTCATAGAAATTTGAGAACTCAATGTCATTGGCAAAAGTCCTTAAAAACCTCAAGCAAAGGTTTTACTTAAGTACCAGATTCTACGAAATATTTTAAAGATAAACCGCTAGAATCAATTAAATACATCAAGCACTTACATTCCAAATTGACTCTCGACTGCAATTCGGCCTATAAAAATGTCAATTCACTAATACTTAGAAATTGTTTGTATAATACATCCGAAATAACGTACTTATATTTCTCCTCGTTAGAAAGAAATACCTATTTAAAAAATCTACTGCTTAATCATAAACCCACTCGCTCTATTGGCGCCACTTACCACTACGTAATAATAATTCCCCACTTTAAAACTATCGGTATCAAATGGGATTTCATGCTTTCCTGCCGGTAATACCTTCGCCCAACTTGCAACCTCATAACCAATACCACTGTATATTTTAATTTCTGTAAAACCACCTGTAGTTGTAATTTTAATGTTGGTATTCGCATGAAATGGATTAGGATAATTTTCGACAAATGAAAGGTTTGCACTGGCAATTTGACTTACGCTACCCGTAGTTTTGAAAATTGGGAGTGTATCATAATCTTTAAGTAAAATACCCGCAGCTTCAGTTTTTGTCAGCCCAAACCACTGTTGTAAAACAGAAGAATAAATCTGCCTGAAATCATTTTGCATCACCACATTATCCGCAGCATTTACTGTTGAGGGAATACTAGGATTTGTTCCTATCATGGTGTTGTTTACTTGCGTTCCAAACACAAAGCATGGCCCTGCGGCACCGTGATCAGTGCCAAGACTTGCATTGGAAACCACACGGCGTCCAAATTCTGAAAAGGTCATTCCGGCTACTCTATCACTTAAACCTAACTTTTTACAATCATCCATAAATGCAGAGATTGCGACAGACACCTTAGACCACAAATCGGCATGGCTTCCTGTATCCGTTCCTCCAGTAGTATTCACCTGATTTGAATGGGTATCAAAACCACCAAGGTTCACCATATAAATCTTAGTTTTTAGTCCGCCTGCAACCAATCTTGCTACAATCTTTAATTGATCAGATAATGAATTTCTTGAGGGGGCATACATTGTTGATTTGGTTGCAACTGAATTATAGGATGCTTTAATTCTGTCAGCATACTTATCAGTTTGTTGGGCAACTAATCGAATGTAGGCCAATTCCTTTTCGGCTGGTGTATTTGGATTTGGGTCAACTACGCTATCCACAAAATTATAGAAATTAGAGGGGTCGCTGATGGCCATTCCCATATTTACCTCGGGGCCTTGAAGGGCTTGAGAAATAACACCACCTATGGATATGGCAAGTGGATCAGGCATGTCTGTGTTTGGGTAATTGTTTGGAAATCCTGGATAAGCATCATCTAAATACCTGCCAATCCAACCAGAGTTAATGTATTGATTGCTATCAGAACCACTCAACCAAATATCTGTCGAACGGAAATGTGAAAAATTAGGACTTGGGTAACCAACGGCCTGTATTACATTTAAACTTGATTCATTATTAAATAAATCTTGCAATCCGTTCATGGCCGGATGAATACCGGTATTATCAAAACCTTTAAGTTTTAATACCTTACTTTCTTGAATCATGATGTTTGACCTGGCCTTAGTAAGATTGGTGTATTGGTCGAGTGGAATCAGGGTATTTAAACCATCGTTGCCACCATTTAATTGCACCAATACTAAAACCTTATCATTTAATCCGGCTTTTGCCGCCAATAAATGCAAAAGTGGTGAATTTGCATAACTGCTCAATGACAACCCGTTTAAAAGCACAGGCAAAAGAGCTACCGGTGCTGTACGTTTTATGAATGATCTTCTTTTCATGTGTTAATTCTTTAATTGAGTTGAAATTCAGCTAAATTTAAAATATAAGCAATAACCAATTTCAATTGATTGGTGCAATAATTTTTATTGGTTAAATCGTTGTTGTTGGCCTTATAGGCATTCCAAGCATCCGTCCAGTAATAATCACTTGCTTGGCCGTCTAAGAGCCCCAATTTCAGGATAACTTTCACTGAAGAAGAAACGGTTGCTGGTAACAATAAAAGTAAAAGATTATCAATCAGTTTGTTAGGGTCTGAGGCATTTGGAATTTTCTCAGTAAATGCCAAAACATCCAAAATTAATTTATAGCCTCCTCTGTTATAGCCGTTGGTTGTCATTAAGGTGGCAAGCCCCATGCGCTTTGGCAAGGTATCAGAATTTATCCATATTTCATAAAATTGAGGTGCCTGATAATAGGCCGGCCAGCCTGCAACATTTGGTGGATCTCCAATATCTTGCTGTGCAATGGCAGCGACAGATTGCATATAGCCCCAATGATTATAAGCATTCATATAATCTGAAGCTTGAGGGAAAACGAGTTCAAACTGACGACAAAAACCAACTGTAAAATCAACCGGTGACTTTATTTGACATCCCATACTTAGAGCATCAAAAAAATGTTCGCTCTTCAAAAGTGTTTGAAGTACCGGCTTTATCTCATAATTGTTGTCTCTAAAAATGGTAGCAAGAGGCACTATAACATTGGTTTCTACACTTGCGTCAATGTCATAATAAACAAACCATCGATATAGCTTTCTACAAATAAATTTTGCTACTTCATTTTGTTGAAAAATCATTGCTATTAATCCATCTGTTTCATTTGAACCGTTGGCTCCAGTTTTCCCTGTGATGAGTGTATTGTTATAGAAAGCGGAAAACTGTTTATCAGAACTGTCATGAGAGTTAGGATCAAAAAATGAACTCAAGGTTGAATTATTAATTCGCCAACCTGAGAGAACTTTAGCTGCCGCTTTTACATCATCCTCGGTGTACTTGCTGTCCTTTCCTTTTCCTATAGTAAATAATTCTTGTAATTCACGGGCGTAATTTTCATCGGGTGCTTTCTTTGTATTTAAATAACCATTGAGATAACGTAGCATTCCAGGATCAATGGTCATTTCTTTAACAAAGGTTTTAAAATTGCCAAGACAATTCTTACGAAGAAGTACATTGTTTTTGTAAAATAATTGTTCTACCTGAATTGTTTCACCTTCGGTAGCAAAGTGATCGTGCCAAAAGAGAACCATTTTTTCACGAATTGTTGCATCTTCAAGCATAAGACTTGTCCACCAACCTTTTACAGAGCGGCGTCTTTGAAAGGAGTAGTTTGGACTAATGGGTGCATTAACCCACGTTTGACCAGCCGGCACATCAGGATCAATGGAGGTGCCTGTATTATAGGCATTTACCGGTGGTAAAGGCTGTGTAGTTGAAATATTGAGTAGGGCATCAACAGTATTATCCAAACTCATTGCCTTAAAGGTATCAAGTTCAGACTGTTTTACTCCGAACAATACGCGCCTAAGGAGATGGAGAGTTTGAGCATTGCCCCACGTTCCTGAATATTTTGTTAATCCGCTTGTTGGCGGCGTTTCACCTTTGCCCCGTCCTTTTCCAAAAGGAGAAGGAGCCAAAGCCGATGAAGCTAACTGTTGGAAAAAATCCCGTCTTTGCATTGAATTGAAAATTTTAAGTTGAACAAATATACTTTAATTTTTAATTCGTCAGACGAAGATTTATTCTAAATTGTTACAAGGCGGTGATAATTCAACCTTATTTATTCGCATCAAAATCTATGACACGTTCCCCATCAATGTATTGGGTAACGAAGGCATCAGAAATTCCAAGCTTCTTCATGTTTTTGGTAAATTCCAAAGCTTCAGAAAGTGAAGCGAAATTACCAACCATATAGGCATTACCACCTGTAAAATGCTCGGTTCGCAACCCTTTATTGCTATCAAACGTTTCACGTATATCAAGTTTTTTATAATTTCCTATTTGAACAGAGTAAACCGTTCCTCTATCAGGAACTTTTCCACATTTAGTTGATGAAGCTTTCTGTGCTTCTAAATTGCTTTTTGCATCCTCTAAAAGAATATTTAATCCATTTATTTTTTCAGTTTCATCTGAAAGAGCGCTCCTTAATGAATCTACTTCATGCTCAAGTGTTGATAAGGTCTTGGCATTTTTGTCTTTCATGTCAGCATAAGATTGAGGAGCCTTTTTATAGGTTTTAATCTCTTTTTTCAAGGCTTTCTTCTCAGATTTGGTCATTTTGTTTTGAGCATTTAAGGTTATATGGAATGCGCCCAAGAATGCACTCAATAGAATAAGTGTTAAAATTCGAAATTTCATTTCAGATTGATTTTTATGTTTCACAAATTTCATTTTTAATAAGATTGTATTACATGAATGCTGAAAATTGTTATCATCATGCTTGTAAATATTTTAGTACACTTTTAATCTTTGAAGAAACTAACATTGTCTTCTTATTTTGAAAATTACCTTCCTAAAATTTGTATAGTTAAGAAAGTTCATAGAAGCTGTTTTAAATTTATAAAATATCTTAACAAAGAAAAGAATACTGCTGGTATAATTGAAATTAAAATCGTCAATCTAAAAACTAAAATTAAATTACCTTTGCTGTGTTATGGCAACTCATTCAAAACAAACAAATTTCAGAATTGAGAAGGATACTATGGGGGAAGTTAATGTTCCGGTAACAAGATACTGGGGTGCTCAAACCGAAAGATCCAGAAATAATTTTATTATTGGCCCTGAGGCAAGTATGCCTTTGGAAATAATAAAGGCTTTTGGGGTATTAAAAAAATGTGCGGCGCTTGCAAACTTTCAATTAGGAAAGTTATCAAAGGAAAAATGCGATTTGATTGGAAAGGTATGCGATGAGATTATTTCCGGAACACTCAACTCTGAGTTTCCGTTGGTTATCTGGCAAACAGGCTCAGGAACTCAAAGCAACATGAATGTGAACGAAGTTATTGCTAACCGTGGACATGTTTTAAGCGGAGGAAGTTTGCTTGATGAAAATAAATTTTTGCACCCAAATGATGATGTAAATAAATCGCAATCAAGCAATGATACCTACCCAACGGCCATGAGTATTGCCGTTTACAAGCAGGTTATTGATTACACTTTACCCGGAATTCAGGCCTTGAAAACAACCCTAAAACACAAAGCCCGAGATTTTAAAAATATAATAAAAATAGGAAGAACCCATCTTATGGATGCAACACCTTTAACGCTTGGACAAGAGTTTAGTGGCTATGTGCAACAATTAAAAATGAGTGTGCGTGCTATTAATAATGCACTGCCGGTTGCAGCAGAACTGGCCTTGGGCGGCACAGCAGTTGGAACCGGATTGAATGCACCAGAAGGTTACTCTGAATTGGTTGCTAAGTTAATAGCAGAAGAAACTGCATTACCATTTGTTACTGCCCCCAACAAGTTTGAAGCTTTGGCAGCCCATGATGCGATGGTTGAATTGCACGGTGCTTTAAAAAGAGCCGCAGTGAGTTGCATGAAAATAGCGAATGATATTCGTTTATTAAGTTCAGGACCAAGGAGTGGCATTGGAGAAATTTTTATACCGGAAAATGAACCTGGCAGCAGTATTATGCCAGGCAAGGTAAATCCAACCCAAAGTGAAGCACTTACCATGGTTTGCGCCCAAATAATGGGGAACGATGTGGCTGTAACTATTGGAGGCTGTACTGGTCATTTTGAATTGAATGTTTTTAAACCATTGATTGCAGCTAACTTATTGCAATCTGCAAGGTTACTCGGACAAGCCTGTTTATCATTCAATGATCATTGTGCAGTTGGTATAGAGCCTAATTTGTCAGAAATAAAAAACAAAGTTGACAATTCTTTAATGCTTGTAACCGCACTTAATACCCATATAGGTTATGATAATGCAGCTAAAATTGCTAAAAAAGCCCATAAAGAAAATACATCACTCAGGGAAGCCGCATTATCGCTCAATTTACTCACCAACGAACAGTTTGATGCTTGGGTGAAGCCTGAAGATATGGTTGGAAAAGTGGAGGTTGAATAGGTGGAGATAATGCAACACCATCTCATCCCGTTGATAATTTTGATAACCAAGACTTCTTAATAAAGAGACATCTAGCCTTCATATAATTAATAGATTTGCCTCCAGCATAAAAGTCCAATGCTCTTGCATATCACTAAATTTTATTCAATCTGCTCAATTCACTTAAAATAATAGTCCGAATATAAAATTTCCAACTTTCATATCTCTTATCGGTTCATAAGCAGGGTAGCTACCAATAGAAATCCGATGAGAGAATATTTATTGATTACATAATTTGGTGTTCTATTTCTCTGTCTATCATTTGAGAAGTCCACTATAAATCAGATATAATCTTTATTTTTTCCCATATCAATTAAAGATTTAGTTTCTTTAAGAGTCTGCAAAAAAGCGCTAAAACAAGCTAACCCTTCGGCGATTTTTCGCTCTTGCGTTGGCTTTAAGCTACCCAAAAATGGCTTGCCTAGGTGTGATAGCTATTCTTTTAAAATCTTTTTAAATTCAAATGTTTTGCCATTTTCAAGTTTTACTAAATATATACCTGCCGGTAAACCATTTGTGTGTAAAGTAGTTTTTTTAATAAAATTTCCTTTGAAAACAACTTGTCCGTTCGCGTTTACAATTTCAAAGTTTAGTTTTTCTGTATTCCCTTCCATTTCTATAATTAATTCAGTTGAAACTGGGTTTGGATAAATTTTAATAATTCTATTTTCATCAATAATTTCAATTCCAGTAAGATCTACTTTAATAATATTTGATTCATTTGAACTACAACCAGAAAGAGTTTGGATCACATAATAATCTCCATTTGCAGTAACAGTGTAGTTTTGGTTTATTGCACCATTTAGTATGCCTATTTGACTATACCATTGATTACCATTTGGAGCATCAGAATGCAAAATAGACCCTACACCTGAAATTATTGGTGTAGAAGGTTTTGCATTTACTATTACCGCAAAAGTAGAAATTGCACCATCTCCACATACATTATTTCCTTTTACGCTAATGATGCCTGAAATTGACGAAGTGTCATAATTTATTGTAATGCTATTTGATTTGCTTGTTCCTTTTGCACCACCTGGTAAAGTCCAAGTGTAGAAAGTAGCATTTTTTATTGCAGGTACTGAATAAGTTACAGCGTTTTGTCCTTGACAAACTGTTGCTGTTCCTGAAATCGCTCCTGCTTCTAAAGGTAAAAGACATACTGTCCAGTTGACAGAAAAGGTATTAGTCGCTGCGTGTGAATCGGCTCTAATAAACGAAGAAGTATCTAAAACCTGAACAGAAATTGAATTATTTCCAACAATTAGTTGAATAGACGTAATTGTTAGAGAATCTACATTCATAGCGATTTTTTTACCATTTAAAAACCATTTGGTTCGTAATGTATTAGGATTTGGTTTGTATAAATTTATTCTAAACTTAATTGAATCAACCGTTACTGAAATGACTGACTGATTTGGTAGAAATGATGCAATGGGGGTTCCGAATTTTTGAAGTATTGCTAATGCAATTGTTTCTTTACACACTGGACAAAAGTCTTGACCTAACTTTTGCATTTTACATGAGTTATGAGGACGATACCATGATGCAGAATTTCCTCCGCAACAATATTGATAAATACCAACTCCTCCCGTCCCTATCCAATTTTTCCATTTCACTAACGTAGAATTTTTTTGCTGTGTCATATTTGCTTTTTCATCGGCATATCCATTTCCAGCCCAATATTCATCAGCCAGATTAGCAAAAGAATGCCCTATTTCATGTACCATTATTTCAGCTGAATATGCATTTAAAGATGCTGTAGCAGTACTACCTCCTGAACCACCATAATAAGGAGAATTGACTAACATTGTTTTTTGATCATAAGTTGGGAAATTATTAATTATCACGTTATTAATTGCGGATGAATTTGTAGGCACCAACAAACGATGAATAGAACTATAATCGAAAGTAGAATTAAAATAAGTGTTAACTGACAAAACAGGATGACTAGATGTAGTAGGACAATCGGGTGCTAAATTAGGATGATCAGCCCCACTTTCTGCCGATGAAACTTTTATTCCAAAAACATTAAAATAGTTTTTATATTCTTTAAAAGGAGAGCTTTTAAATAAATAATTACTTGTATTTTGAACAGCAGTATCAAAAGAAGGTAACTCATTTTGTTGATAACCATCCCCCATAAAAACGATATTTATAAACTTATTGGGGTCTCCATTGAAAAGTACACTGTCAACAGGAAATGTTTGAGCTTTTACATTTGATGATAATATCAATATCGTAAATAAATGCAAGGCAAAAAAACTTAGCAATTTTGTAAAAAATTTCATATTTTTTAATATGTTTAAAAGGAGAATGATTTAAAGTAATTCTATTGTATTCAGTATGATTAATTTATTGTTTTTTTCAACTTTAACTATCCGTAAAAACTTCATTTTTACGTTATATGAGAAGCGAAGTAATACTTCATTTTGATTCAATTCAATTACTTTAGAGCCAATTGTTCCATCATCATTCGGATATTCATATCTCGGATGCAGTGGTTGAACAATAATAAGTGTATCTAAAATACTTTTATCTTTATCTAAAACAAAGCAAATAAAATCATTATCATTCCATTTGTCGGGCCTTAGATCTTCGCTTTTTATTGAAGCATTGACTATTCTTGAATTTGGCAATGAAACTAGATACCCATTATCAGTTTTAGTAATATTCAGTGAAACTAATGCTAACCGATACACTTCAGCCTTGTCTTCCGTAGGTGTATTTTTTGATATTACTAATTTTGATTTTTTTGCACAAGCCATCACCAGTAAAAAAGAAATAGAAATGATGAATATCAACTTCTTCATATTGGATATATTTTACTGTTATAAAAGTTCATTATTGGTTAATAAAGGTTTTTCTTTACTGCTAATGAACGAAAATACTAAATCATTTTTCCGTTCATTATCCTTTCTCTTTTCATTCTCAAACCATTTTGCAGTTGTTATCATTGTAACTGTATTTTTCAAAGCCTTGCCGACCATTAACAATTAATAATTAATAAACGTGTTGTCCGCCATTTATGCTGAGGTTGGCACCAGTTATAAAGCTTGCCTTGTCAGAAGCCAAAAATGAAACAAGGTGAGCTACTTCATCAGTTCCTCCCAGTCTTCCCAGCGGAATTTGAGCAATAATTTGGTTACGAATTTCTTCCTTAACAGCCATTACCATATCGGTTCCAATATACCCTGGGGAAATTGTATTTATGGTGACGCCTTTGTTGGCTACTTCCATTGCCAAGGTTTTTGTAAATCCATGCATACCAGCTTTGGCTGCTGAATAATTGGCTTGTCCAAACTGTCCGCGTTGTCCATTAACAGACGAAATATTGATCACTCTTCCCCAGCCGTTATCAATCATGGCATTAATTACATGGCGGGTGCAGTTAAATACAGAGTCTAAATTAGTAGCAATTACAGCTTTCCAATTTTCATAAGTCATCTTTCTAAACGCACCATCTCTTGTTATACCGGCATTGTTTACAATAATTTCTATGGGACCAATCTCTTCAACAATCTTCTCAATCATTTTGCCACAAGACTCATAATCCGCCACATCTGCATAGTAAATATCAATATTATAACCTTCTGATTTTAACTTATCTTTCCAAGCAACAGCCTTGGTTTCACTGTGATAATTTGCAACGACATGGTATCCATCATCATAAAGTTTCTTACACATGGCTGTGCCAAGTCCTCCTGTAGCGCCTGTAACAAGTACAACTCTTTTTTTTTCTGCTGTCATAGTTGGGTTTATTTGGTGTAAAAATAGTTTTTTGAATGAATTTTACAAATAATTAATTAAAATAAGAAGTCAATGACGTTAAGTTCAGAGAATACGCAACAGCATTCGCT
>Ga0163144_10022290_pt1 | contig 12553 bp, 15 predicted proteins | sample OliLak19BULKMAT1_FD_123175 | JGI IMG/M metagenome (GOLD analysis project Ga0163144, IMG submission 123175) | Freshwater microbial mat bacterial communities from Lake Vanda, McMurdo Dry Valleys, Antarctica - Oligotrophic Lake LV.19.BULKMAT1 | ecosystem: Environmental > Aquatic > Freshwater >... | reverse complement strand
TTTGACCGCGACGCTGCGGGGCGGCGGAGTCTCACTCGGCGCCTGACTGGTTGAAGCCTCATCCTTCCCCCGATTGAGTTCTTCTTCCGTCGGCACATACTTGAGCACGCGGCCATTGCCGCTATCGACCACATACACTGCACCCTCTTTGTCGACCGCGATCCCGTAGGGATAATTCAACTGCGCTTCTGTTCGTCCACGGTTCCCCCAGGCGCAAAGGAACGTCCCGTTGCCGTCGAACTTTTGGATGCGATGGTTACCCGTATCGACGACATAGACCTTGCCGAGCGCATCGCAGGCGATCCCCCAGGGAGACTTGAATTGGCCTGGGCCAGCCCCTTCTCGGCCCCACTTGGCAAGAAAACTCCCTCGAGCATCGAACTTTTGAATGCGATTGTTGCTTTCATCGGCGACAAAGATGTTGCCGACAAAATCGACGGCCACGCCGCGAGGAAAAAAGAAAGCGCCGTCGAAGCTCCCATCACGGCCCCACTTGAGCAGCGCCTGCCCGTCAGACGTGAACTTCTGAATGCGCGCATTGCTCGTGTCGGACACATACAGATTTCCTTCTGCATCCGTCGCGAGCCCCCAGGGCACATCGAACTTGCCCAGATCGGCCCCGCGCCATGCAAAACCGAACTTACCCCACGCCTGCATGGGGTTGCCGTTGAGATCGAATTTCTGAATGCGGTTATTGCCGCTGTCTGCGATATACAACACCTCGTTCGGCCCGACGGCCAATCCACGCGGATAGTAGAAGCTCCCTTCCTTCGAAGACGGATCGCCGCCCCATCGCGCAACAAACTTCCCGGACTTGTCGAGCTTTTGAATCGAATGGTTATCGGTATCGGCAACGTAGATATTGCCGTCCTTATCGAGCGTAATCCCCGTAGGCGAGCTGAATTCCCCGTCGTCCACCCCTTCCCGGCCGATACACATAGCCAACAGATAGGGCGAGGGAATCGCCATGACTTCTTGAGACTCGAGACTCTCCCCCCTCTGCGTGACCACCGTCACAACATAGTGGTAGCAGGTCCCGTTCGCCAGATCGTCATGGACAAACGGGCTCTGGACGCCTTCTAAGCAGGTACCTTTGTCTTTTTGTACCCCGATGACGGCTTTGAAATCGTCGTCGCCGGCAATCGGACGCGTCAGATCTGAGAACTTGATCATCACGCCCTTGGTGGTTTGAAAATAGAGATTGTAGTACATGGCATCGGGAACGGGATCCCATGTGATAGTGACCCAGCCGTTCCCCGACTTTGCAGCCACGTTGGTTGGCGGCGCAGGAAGTTCTTCTTCAGCGGCAATCGAATCGCCGGTCCCCCATTCTTCGCCCAGGGTCCCATCGATGGTCAGATGCGTTCGATCACAACGAAACATCTCGTCGAGCAGCCAGGCTTTGATCATGTGGTGGTGCTTTCTGTTGCTAAAGCAGCTCATGTAGAAGAAATGAGGGGTCTTTCAACGACTTAGAATTGGATTGCAGAGTCTAACAAAGGGGCGGAAAGAGAGTCAACGGGGGACGGGGATGGAGCCTGATGATCTTCTGTGCTCGCGCAACGCGCGGTCGCAGACGACCCTCGTTGGACGCGCGCAGGGGAAGATCATTCAGCCCCCATCCCTTAAGAGATAACGAGCGAGCTGGGAGGGATCACTCGAGATGTGGCATCGTTCAATGCGTGGAGTAAAGTGAACCCTTGGCCACCCCTCGTATACGTGAGACGAACCGTTATGAATCATCCGAGGTAAGCCCATTGCGCAAGGATTCACTTGCCTGGCGTGATGAACAAGGTTATCCTCAGGATCAGTGGCAGCAAGCGGGAGGGCATCATGAGCTATTTGCAACAAACCATCAAAGCTGTGATTCGACCTGGTGACGAGGTCGGCTATGTGGCCGAGTGTCTAGAAATTGCGGTCGTCACGCAAGGACGGACGCTGGATGAAACCGTGAAGCATCTTCAAGAGGCCACCGCGTTGCATCTGGAAGGCGAGCACCTTGCAGCCTTTGGTTTGCGCGAGAAGCCGACCTTGGTACTGACCATGGAATTGGACCCTGTCCATGCCCAAGCTTCGTAGACTGGCTGGCCATGACATTCTGACCATCCTTCATGGCTTCGGTTTCCAGCAAGCTTCCCAACGAGGCAGCCACGTCAAGCTGGTGCGTGAGGTCTCTGGAACGCGCCAGGTTCTAACCGTCCCTCTCCACGCCGAATTAGACTCCGGTACCATTCGCGCCATCTTTCGCCAAGCCAGTCGATTCATTTCAGAAGAAGATCTACGCCCACATTTTTATACATAAGGATACGGCTCACGGAAGATTGTTTGTTAACAGGGCACCCACGTTGGTCCTGTGCTCCCGGAACAGAGGAGGGATGGAGCCTGATGCTTTTCTGTGCTCGCGCAACGCGCGGCCTGAGAAGGCCCTCGTTGGACGCGCGCAGGGGAAGATCATTCAGCCCCCATCCCTAAGAAATAACGAGCGAGTTAGGAGGGACCATCCGTAGTCTCGCTCGACGGACGCAGTTGGACCACCGCAGATGCCATTCCCAGAGAGAGGCAAGCGAGCTTGGCAGGATCATTTAGATGGATGAGGATTGCTCGATGCGCGCAATGAAGGTCACAACCAACTTCGGGCCTATGCCTTCTTTGCCCTCTATGGGAAAGAGACATCACTACAACTCGACGGGACGATCAGCACCGAAGGAGGCTATATCCGGCTACAACCCACTGCCGGCAAGCTTGGCTCATTTCCGATTCCCTCCTCGACCCTCAATAGCGTAATCCATCAACTGTTCGATTCACCGAACAATAGAAACAAATTCCAACTTCCGCCTCAGCTTGATTCTGTCCGGGTCGAAAACAACAGCCTCGTCATCGCTACACGTTAACCCATATTCATAGCGGTTCGTTGCTACATCACCTCATCGCGCGTTCCTCGTGAAGCGCATTTATTTATTGCGCGAGACTTGCGAGAAAAGCGAGACAGCTTAGATGTTTCATCTTTGCGAGCGCGCCGGGCGGAGAGGCGACATCGAGCAGCCCTGTGTGGGATGACAAGACCCAACTCCCATCATCGCACTATCCCACAGGAGGAGCCCCGGTGATGGCGGTCAGGTCGGCGTGCTGCCACGTCCCGCCTTTGATCACATAGAGCTCGTGAATGTGGCCACCAGCTGTTCTATAAACAACCTGCTTCGACCGCCCCGCCTCCCAACTGTAGCCCCACATCGGTCACCTCCTTTTGAGCCATGAGATTGTGTCTCGTGCACTCCCGATCTCTAGTCTTGCGTCGCCGCGATAACGCCGTCGAGCGCGCCCCGTCGCACGAGCGGCACCTGAGTCCCGCAGCGTCGTCTCCGGCGAGATCTGCGCTCGTGCGATTCTGCATGTGTCGCACGCAAGCCGGATGCCAGCATGAGACAGGGGCGTCGAATCATCGGAGACTCCATTCACATCAATACTTTCCACGTTGTACGTCTTGTGGAGCAACCATACAAGTGGAAAACTCATCCCTTAATCACAGGCGCATGTATCAGAAAAGATTCATGCGGTGAATCCAAATAGATTCATGGCTTCATTGAGCGGATACAGAGATGGGAGGACATCTCCCCCTGCGCGCGGAGCTGCGATGGAGGGAGGCATACTTGAAACAGTATGTTGACCGGCGGAGTGGTGAGCCTGCCTGCCTGGACGCGGCTGACGCTGCGTCCAGGCTTGTCACAGCGGCAAATCCGTGATTGAGGCAGAACCGTTCATGAATAATGCGGGCTAGGACTGTTCGACCGGTTCGTGGGCCAACTCCCCATTCCTCTCTGGCTCGAAGGCCAGCACGGCCTCACCTTCTGCTTGATCGCTCGTGAGGGGGAGCTCTCCGGAATGAGCTGGCTCGGAGGTCTCGATCCCCTCCGGTGTCTCATCTTCGATCGGCAGGAGGGATTGCTCCGACTCGCCGAGTTCTTTGAATTCACGCAACGGCGGGAGCTGGCTCAAGTCTTGTAACCCGAAATGTTCGAGGAAGAACTTGGTCGTTCCGTACATGATCGGTCGACCAGGCACGTCTTTTCGCCCGACGATCCGCACCAGCTTACGCTCGCACAACGTGCGCAGGACACCGGACGTTTCTACGCCACGAATCTCTTCGATCTCAGCCCGCACAAGCGGCTGTTTGTAGGCGATGATGGCAAGGGATTCGAGCGCGGAGCGAGAGAGCTTTTGCGTCGTCTTCGCTTTCTCCATCCGTTTTAGCCAAAGCCCATATTCCTGCTTTGTCACCAGCCGATACCCGCCTGCGACCTGCACCAACTGAATACCTCGCCCAGGCTGATCTAAATCGTGCGTGAGAATCTCCAGGGCCTGAACCACCTCAGCTTTTGAGACGGTCCCTACGATGGACATCAGCCGAGCGACCGGCACTGGTTCGGGCGACACGAACAAGATCGCTTCGAGAATGGCTTTGAGTTCTCGCGCATCGATGGCCGCGGCTTGGCTACTCATCGCCTCGACGACGACATCCTTGGCCGCATCGTCCGACACCCCGTTGCTCTCAATCGCCGACTCAGCCTCTACGAGAACGAGGTCTTCTGTTTCTTGTTCTACGACTACACTCATGCTCCCCTCCATTCAGCATCGTCCAATTCTGCCGGGTCTGGTACGAGTGAAAAGGCGCGCGATACGAGAATCGGCCCAAAATGTTCCGGCTGAAACACCCGAGCCGTTCGAAGCCGCATCAGTTCCAGCAACGCCAAGAATGTGACAATGATGACGAGACGATGGCAAGCCGACTCGAAGAGCTCGACAAAATTCACCGACTCCTGCCTCTCCAATATTTCCAAAATTGCGTTCATCCGTTCCCGAACAGTCACGTTGTCAGGGAGGATCTCCATGAACTTCTTGCCGGGATTGCGATCGAGAATTCCCTGCAACACATCCACCAGTTCGAATAGGCTGACATTGTCCAGCAGCGTCTCATCCGATTCCAATTCGACCGCCGGGCTCTGTGTACGACTGTAAATCTCCCGCCACAACCGTTCATGTTCGTCCAACTGACGGGCTGCTTCTTTGAACTGCTTGTACTCGACCAGCCGCCGCACCAATTCCTCGCGTGGGTCGGGCCCATCATCCTCATCAGTGACCGTGTCATCGGCGGGAAGCAGCATCTTGGATTTGATCTGAAGCAAGGTAGCCGCCATCACAAGAAATTCACCCGCGACAGTCAGATTCAGCTCTTCCATTGCCTCGATATACGTGAGGTATTGTTGAGCAATCAGATGGATAGGAATGTCGTAAATATTGATCTCGCTCTTCTTAATGAGATGGAGCAAGAGATCGAGGGGTCCTTCAAAGTTCTCGATGCGAACCTGATAGGGCAATTCGGTTTGTTCGTCAGCGTCAAAGCGGTTATCCACAGGCCGACTTATACCAGACTTAGGGAGGCGGAGCAAGTTTTCATCTATTAGTAGTGGTGGGTGAGGAGAGGGCTTAGGCCTTTCCCCGGCGGATCCGATAGACGATCAGCAAAGCGCCACACGTCAGCAGTATGGCGGTCACAACATATTGCATGGACACGTTCTTGCCGCCTGAGGGTGCCTGTGCGGGCGCCGATCTGTTGGCGCTGGTAAACTGCGAGCCCTTTTCAAATGAAGTATTGGAGAAGTCATCTCGTCCCTTGAACTGGGCATTGGAAAAATCTGCTGTCGACCGAAATGTGGCTTGATGAAAGTCTACATCTCCGTCGAACAGGGTAAAGGTAAAAAATGCCTGACTGTCGAACGAGGCCTCAGAGAAATTCGCCAGGCCTTGGAAGCGGCTCCCGGAAAACCCGGTACCCAATTTGAAAGAGGTGCGAGACAGATTCACGTCCTTCTCGAAACCCACCTCCAAAAACTCTGCCATCCCGTTGAACCTCGACTGCTGGAAGGTGACCGGCCCCTGAAAGACAGATCGATGGAATCTCGTGTGCGGGCCAAACGCCGTTTTTTCAGCCACTACGTCGCGTAGAAACCGCCCCTGCACAAAATAGCTCTCTTTTAAGAACACCGCCCCTGACAATGTGACCGGCTGCAGGAAGACCGACCGAGACAGATCCACCAGCTCTTCAAACCTGGTTCCTCTGAACGTGACAGGCCCTTGTACCACCAATAGCCCTTGTGCCGATCTGTGCTTGATTGTTCCTCGCACGACCGAATCGACGATCGTCATAGAGCCAGAAATCACCCGTATTTCGTGTCCCTGCAGCTCCTTCACCCCTTCCAGCTCAGGTGGCAACGGACCCACAGGCAATGTGTCCAAAGTCAGATCGCCGCGAACGACCACCCCTGAGAGATCAATCCCCTTCCCTTCTTTCAACGCCTGCAGCAGCTGCGCTGCATCCACCGCTCGCGCCTCCCGCTCTTGCTCCGTACAGCTGGCGCTCAGATGGCGCGTGAACGCCGTTCCTGCCCCTGACGTAGGCGTGTCCACCTGACAGTTCGAGGCACCAGCGCCAAACGGGAACCAGAAAATGGTCAGCCCGCCTACTACAATCCAGGCACATATTCGATTCATCATGTAGCCCTTATACGGAATGCCCTGGCTCAACACAAGGCAAAGACCGCTCTCTTGCTTTACTGCACACCAGCATTTGCTACACTTTGACAAGCCGTGAAACGTGACATGGCACATGTGAACGGTTTCAGAGAAAGAGCACTCGGCAACTCTACGTTTCACTTTTCACATCTTACCTTTTACGTTTTTTTGAGATAGGAGCCTCACCGTTCCACGCCATCTTGCTATTCCCTCTCTCCTGATTGCCATCCTGCTGTGTGTAGCCCCAGTCTCGACCTCGGCGGATACGATCATCGAGCTCCCGGTCCTGGCGGCCATTCGCCAGAATAACCTGGGGGTCTTCGAAATCCTGATGATGTGGTGGGACAAGAAACCGGAGCCGGACCCCGTTCAACTGCAATGGCTTCTCGCAGGCGTGCGACTAGGGAACACGCATCTGGGAACTATGGCTCAGGCCTTTGCCTATGCGGTCGAACGCACACCATCCGTCCAACATAGCGGAACCGTCTCGGTGCAAGGCGTGGCCTATCAACCCACAGGCAGCGACGGCCCAAGCGCCGGTGCGGTCATGGCTGTGGGGTTCATTGCCCTGTTTAAGGGCGACCATATTCAGCGAGGCATTGCCCTGACCGGAACCATCGAACCGGGAGGGCAGATCGGCCCGGTGGGCAGCATCCCGGATAAGATTCGTGCCGCCGTCCGAGAGGGCTATCGTACGGTATTAGTTCCAAACGGGCAGATGCATGACTCGCGGTGGAACCTGATCGAATTGGGATTTCAGCTCAATGTGACAGTGAAGGAAGTCGAGACGATCGATGAGGCGTATTTGCTCATGACAGGCCAACGAATCTAACAGGATGCTGGAAAAGTCTGTCAGCGGCGTTCTCGCATCGTTCAGACCTTCAACGTACCCAGAGGGTACGCCTTGTATCTTGGAATTGTGGTACATGAGACCCATGGAGCGTGACAGATCGATACGCCTCCGGTCCGAAGAGACCGTGGCCGAGCCAGGTCGTCACGCTCCCCTTCACCCAAGCCCGAACAGTTGCCCGGGGCCACCAAGCCCGCATCAGGACAAGGACGGGCTTCACCAAGGAGGCGGCGATGCAGACCCCATTGGTTTTTGTCGGGATTGATGTCTCGAAAGCCCGGCTGGATGTGGGCGTCCGGCCGTCCGACGAACGGACGAGTGTGCCGTATGATGCCCCCGGGATTGCGACACTGCTCGTGCAGCTGACCCAGCTGCAGCCGACACGGATTGTCATGGAGGCGACGGGCGGCTTGGAACGGCCGCTGGTGCGCGCGCTGATGGACGCCGCCTTGCCTGTGATCGTGGTGAATCCGCGCCAGGTCCGGGACTTTGCCAAGGCGACGGGGCAGTTGGCCAAGACGGACACGCTCGATGCGCAGGTGTTGGCCCGCTTTGCGGAGGTCATCCAGCCGTCCCTGCGCGTGATCCCCGATGCACAGACGCAGGAGTTGGCGGCCCTGTTGGCGCGGCGCCGCCAAGTGCTGGCGATGCAGGGAGCCGAACAGCATCGCCTGGATCGCGCCCCCGATCGAGTGCGGAAACGGATTGAGGTCCATGTGCGCTGGTTGCGTGATGAACTGGCCCGGCTGGATGCGGACCTGGATGACCTGATCCAGCAGAGTCCCGTGTGGCGCGCACGGGAAGAGCTGTTGCAGAGTGTGTCGGGCATTGGACCGGTGATGAGCCGCACGGTGTTGGCTGAGCTGCCGGAGTTGGGCCTGCTCAACCGAAAGCAGATTGCGGCCTTGGTGGGCGTGGCCCCCTTCAATCGCGATAGTGGGCGGCTGCGTGGGCACCGGACGATCTGGGGTGGTCGGGCGTCCGTGCGCCGAGCGCTGTACATGGCCGCGTTGGTCGCCACGCGCTGGAATCCTGTGATCCGGGTGTTCTACCAGCGCTTGCGCGCGGCCGGCAAAGCCCCGAAGGTCGCACTGGTCGCCGCGATGCGCAAGCTGCTGACGATGCTCAATGCGATGGTGCATGCGGGGACTCCGTGGCAGCCGGTCGTGGCACAGGCCGCGTAATTGTCAAGACAGTTGCTCGGCCCTTCACTCGCTGCGGCCTTGCTGAACGGCCATTTTGAGCAGCCTGCTAAGCCGTGCCCCCCTGCATGATTGTGTCATACTCAATTTGCGTTAATCGATGCATCCCCAGCCTCAATCGTCTGGTGAGTTCGGCCTGATCAGCTATCTGTAACACGTTGAGCAGCAGCGATTGGCTGGCAGCAGAGGAGCAGGTGAACCGGCGGACCCCATCGATTCGCACAAAGCCAAATCTGGCCTCAGTCCTCAGCTCGTCACCCAGGAACGCATCTAACGCGGAGAACTCCAACACCGGAGGCACAAGCTGAAACTCCGCACAGATCCCGACCTTCAGCACATAGACAAGGCCACGTGACTCTGTATCGAGATAGGCGCCCAAGTTCTTCCGAATCAGCTCTGTACAGAGCCCCCAGAGGCCGTGCCCGAGTTGAAGCTCAGCACTTTCCTCCGAGGTTCGTTCTCGTAAAGCCCCGGCCACAAACAGAAAATGGTTCATTGGACATTCGTTGGAGAGAATTCACGGGAGGGCGATACACGTGGGGTACCCGCCATGCTATCGGAACAGACCAAACGGTCATCCACCCGGACGACTCGACCCGAGCCGTCCAGAATGGCATTTCAGGCGCGTATCAAGACGTATGGTAATCGTCAGCGTCGTCTAGCAAACCTTCGCGTTTATCGGTGAAATCGGCGTCTTCATCATCCCCGTCCAACGTGAGCTCTTCTTCCACATCTTCATCGGCTTCGACAGCGAGATCCACTTCATCATCGTCGACCAGGTCGTCGTCAAGATCCGCATCTTTGAGTATCGATGGTCCTCCCGCCTTCGAGAATAAAGCCTTCTGCTGTTCCTCATCCGCAACCGGCTTCACAGATTTCTTGTCGAAGGCTGGAGCCGCCGGCTTGGACGAAACCACTGAACTCTTCAAAGCCACAGGCTTCTTCTGAACTGCCTTGGGCGCTGTTGCAGCAGGCTTCTTGGCAACAGTCTTTGCAGCCGGTTTCTTGACGACCTTCTTGACAATTTTCTTGGCAGCCTTCCTCGTTGTGGATTTCTTGGCTATGTTCTTCACGGCTGGCTTTGCTTTGGCTTTCGCCTTCGCAGATGTCTTCTTCGCCGGCTTCTTCTTCATCTTCGCCATCGATATTCTCCTCTCTCATCCGTTGGATGTCTACTGTCGTCTCCATCTAGCATAACGTATTAGGATCTTGCAACTCACACCCCTTCAATTTTTCATTAGAGGGAAAAAATCTTCTCCTTCCACCTCAATATCCCCCGATCAGTCCATCACACTGACCACACCAGAGGTGAGAAACCGGATGGACGGGTGTCCGGTATGAGCTAACCTGCTACAGCGACGCTCTGTATTGATTTCAGACGGATGGGAGAATCCTACAAACAAACCACGGCGTCAAGGGGGGAGGGCCAAGAATCTTATGGTACAATGCGACGCCGAGTACGCACGACCATGAAAACACGGATGCTCATCGTGATCTTGTCGCTAGGACTGTTCGCCGCCTGGCCAACCACTGCCACGCCGCCACACACCGCCATCATTATCGATAGCGGATCGCCCTATTTTGTCCCGAAGTCGACCACCGTACCCAGCGGAGCCCCTATTCGATGGGACAACCCCACAGCTACCGATCACACGATTACCCATGTCGATTGCCTGCAAGAGGGAAACACCTGCGCCTTCGATTCTGGAATCGTCCGACCAAGCGGCAACTTTACACTTTCTGGGCTGGCTCCCGGTCAGTACCCTTACCTCTGCCGCATCCATCCCATCATGTACGGCGTCGTGACGGTCACAGATACGGAGACTCCCTCCCAGCTATAATACTCGTCATTACGAGCACCGATTGACCCCCATTCAGGCCTTGCGAGAGTCCTGGCTTGCCGTGTAGGCTGCGACGAGTAACCAAATCACGCCAATAATGAAACCTGCTGTCGCCGTTCACGAACCCCTTAGGCTTACGGAGGAAACGATCAGCCTCCTGACGTGGCGGATCCCCGACCTCGTTGCCTATCAACACAACCACGACGAATGGTGGTTCGCCCCCCTCGATGATAACCTGCCGATCGTGCGACTGAATCGCACCGGTCTGGACATGTTACAGGCGATGGACGGCCACACGACCGTGGGCGCATTGGTGGAAAAATATGGGGCGAAGATCTGCGGGCCAGATGGCCAGCCTGGGCAATGGCATTTGGGACATTGGGCCCTCCCTCCTTACTCTTTCTGTTACTTCGGCACAGAGCCCCCGGGCGGCCACCGTCACAAGGCTAAGTGGGATCTGCTGCTCCAACAGGTTCGGGAAGGCTGGTCGGGACAGGAAGGGTTCGAGGGCGAAGCACATCTCGAAGACTTTCACCAGCACGAACTGACCGACAGCGGTGAAGACGACGGCCACTTCGACCTGATCGAAACCACCGTCTCGCATCTCTTCCGGGAGCCGAACGACGCCCTCAACGGCTTGACCTATGGCCGGCTGCTCATGAAGCAATTACGAAAGCTAGGCTGGTTCACGCCCAAGCCTCGTGTCATCGTGGAAGTGGGCGGCGGACTTGGATATCTCGCCCGTGAGTTGGGCAAAGAACTCCTGCCGTTTGAAAAGCAAGCCATGCGCTACATCTCCCTCGACATCACACAGCCCTTCCTCTCACTGCAAGTGAGCCGCGCCAAGGCCGGAGGCTGGGGAGGCATCGGCACCCGCGCCAATGGCGAATGGCTGCCCTTCAAAGACCACTCCGTCGACCTCGTCATCGACAACGAGAACATGGCCGATATGACGCCGGTGAAGTTGACAAGGGAAGAACTCCTCAATGGAACAGGCACGACGCCGCAACATCAGGAAGCATTGGATTGGATCAGGCGCGTGCGGCTACCGATAGCCCAGGATGTCCCTGAAGACGTGATCTTCAACCTCGGCCCCTTTCGATTCGTGGCAGAGCTGTGGCGAGTGTTGAAGCCAGGCGGCAGGGCGTTTCTCTCCGAATTTGGAATCGAAGAAGGCTGGCCGGCTCCGGTCAAGTTGCCAGGGCACACAGAATACGAAATCCAGTATAGTCACCTGCGCCAAGCCGTGCGCTGGTTGGGCTTTCAAGAGCGCTATCTCTCACTGCCTCAATTCCTCGCCATCAAACCGGACACCAAAGTGCTCTGCACCGGCGCGGCCTATACCATCCAGCGGTTCTGTCAGGCCATGAACAAGCCGTTCATCGTGCGAGCCTACACGGAAAAGGAGTTGCAGCAGGCCTTGGGTGATATGCTCTTGAACCTCAATGGCTGCCACTATCACGACGTGATAGACCCAGCCTGGTTCGGCCTCCTCGACTTCAAAGTCTTGCTACTCGAAAAACCCGGCGGGGCTCCGAAAGCCAGTTTTTCTGAGAACAAAGGCTATCGGTGGTATTCGCAGCGGTAAGACATGAACCGTAATAAGTAGAGCGCACTGGCGGAACAGAACGTTTCTGTCCTACGCGACAGATTTAGCAAGAGGCTGAACTTCAGTTAAGTGCTGCTGGGTGACAAAAATAAAAGAGCCCGCTCGATTGCTCGAGCAGGCTCCTTTTGTAACCCGGCAGCGTCCTACTTTCCCACTGCCTCACAGCAGCAGTATCATCGGCCTTGGAGGGCTTAACTTCCGTGTTCGGTATGGGAACGGGTGTGGCCCCTCCGGTAATGCCACCGGGAACATTCATTAACTTCCGAGTTACAAGTTCTGAGTGTTGAGTTATTTTCGATTATCTCAAGACACAGAGCCAATCACTCAGTACTCACGCATTTTCTTGCGCGCGTAAGACCACGTCTATCAGGAGCAAAGATGATGATGTTAAACCGCACGACCGATTAGTACTGGTCAGCTACAGCCCTCACAGGCCTTCCACACCCAGCCTATCAAACTCGTAGTCTACAAGTGGTCTTTAGGG
>Ga0163144_10022288_pt1 | contig 12553 bp, 11 predicted proteins | sample OliLak19BULKMAT1_FD_123175 | JGI IMG/M metagenome (GOLD analysis project Ga0163144, IMG submission 123175) | Freshwater microbial mat bacterial communities from Lake Vanda, McMurdo Dry Valleys, Antarctica - Oligotrophic Lake LV.19.BULKMAT1 | ecosystem: Environmental > Aquatic > Freshwater >... | reverse complement strand
CGCCGATTCGACCTCACGCAGCGAGCCAGGCTTCGAACGCCTCGAAGCCGTAATCGCGCCCGAGGAATTCGCGCACCATGTCCGCGGCGTCCCTGGCGCCACCCGGCGCGAGCACGGCCGCGCGGTACCGCTGCGCCGTCGTCCCATTCATCGGGTCCGCCGCGAAGGCGCCCCAGAAGTCCTTCGAGATCACGAGCGACCACATATAGGTGTAGTACGCCGCGGAATACCCGTGCAGGTGACCAAAACTCGCCTGCATGTGGGTCCCTGGGACTCGCTCGAAGAGCGACACCCGCGCCTGCGCAGCGTCCATCACCGCGGTCGTGTCCAAACCCACAGGATCTCGGTCATAGAGGTCCAACGAGAAGGTCGCATAGAACATCTGCGTCATGATGGACATGCCCTTCGGGAACTCCTCGGCGGCGCGCAGCCGCTCGACGAGCTCGGCAGGGATGGGCTCGCCCGTCTCCCAGTGGTGCGCGAACGACTGCAAAACGCGCACGTCCCAAGCCCACTCCTCGTAGAGCTGGCTCGGCACCTCCACGAAGTCCCACTCGCACGCGATGCCCGCGAACCCGAGCAGTCGCTGGCGCGCGAAGAGGTGGTGCATCAAGTGGCCGAACTCATGGAAGAAGGTCGTGACCTGGTCGTGCAGGAGCAACCCCGGGTCACCCGCCTTCGGCCGCGGGAAGTTGCAGATCAAGGCAGCCGCCGGGACCTCGCCGTCGGTGGTTCCGCGCCGCCAATCGAACATCGCGGCGTGCTTGAACTTGCCGTCGCGTGGGAACATGTCCAAGTAGAAGCGCGCGATCGTCCCCGACGCGTCGCGGACGTCGAACACGCGCACGTCGGGGTGCCAGACCTCCACAGAATTCGCGCGCACGATGGTCACACCGAAGAGCGCCGCGGTGGTCGCGAGCACCCCGCGTTCGACTGACTCGTACGGGAAGTACGGCCGCACGGCCTGCGAGTCGAACGAGAACGTGCGCCGCTTCAGGCGCTCGGTGAGGTACCGCACCTCGTGGGGTTCGAGCTTCTCGGCCAGAGGCTCCGTCGTCCGCTTCTCTTCGAGTAGCTGCGCGTACTCACGCTCGGCCTCGGGCCGCGCGAGGCGCGTGACACGCTCGAGGAACGTGCGCACCTCAGCGGCCGAGCGCACCATGCGGTCTTCCAGGAGCCAGGCCGCCCAGTGCGGATACCCGAGCAACGTCGCGAGCTCGTGACGCTTCGCAAGCAACTGCTCGAGGACGGCGAGATTGGCGGGGTAAGCCCGGTTCTGGTACTCGCTGAGGAGGCGCCGACGCACGTCGTCACGGTCCGCGTAGAGCATGACCGGCAGGAACACCGTCGGGTCGGTAACGAGCGTGACACTGCCGTCCTCGTCCTCGGGGTGGGCGGCACAGAAGTCCGCCGGCAACCCCGTGAGCTCGGCGTGCCCGCCCACGAGCCGAATCGAGCGATTGCCCTCGACGATGTTGCGATCGAAGCGCTGCCCGATCTCGACGAGCTCACCCTGCAGCGCACGGATGCGCTCGCGGGTCGCGTCGTCCTTGTCGACGCCGGCGCGATGGTAGTCGCGCAGCGCATGCTCGACGAAGCGGCGCTCGCCGTCCTGCGCACCCGCGAGGTCGATCGAAACGAGCTGCTCGTACGCGGCGCGGTGCAGCGAGAGCTCGGTCCCGAAAGCCGCGATCTCCTGCAGCGCGAGCTCGGCGACGTCGCGGGTCGCCGTGTCGGGGTGGGCGGAGGCGTACACCTGGGCCGGTCCGCTCACCTCGTCGAGCGCTGCGCCGATGCGGTCGAAGGCCGGGACACCGACCCGCGCCGCGGAGCCTTTCGGCAACACGAGGAAGGCCGCGAGTTGGCTCCGCGCAGCGCGGATTCGATCGCGGACGTGGTCGAGGAAGGGGGCTTCGGTGGTCGTCGTCATCACGTCGTTGTCGTCACGCCGTCATCGCGTAGTCATGACTGGGGCGCGGCGCGCTCGACGTAAGCCTCGAGGCGCGCCACTTGGTCGAAAAAATCGTGGCGCCCGCCGCCGAGCGGCGCCTTGAAGAACATCGCGGTGTGGGTCAAGACCCCGAACTCACCGCGGCGGGCGGCGAACTCCATCAAGCGCACGAGATCGATCACGAGCGGCGCGGCGAGGGCCGAGTCGCTGCCCTGCCAAGTGAATTGCAGCGACATCTGCGCGCCGAGAAAACCCTCGAAGTGAATGAAGTCGTAGGCCGTCTTCCAATCGTGGAGGGAGGGTACGTAGTCGATCGCGACCTTGGTCGTCAGGTCCCGCGAATCGCCCAGGATGGACCGCAGGGCCTCGTCCTTGGTCCGCAGCTTGCCGGCCTTGTGCGCCTCTTCACGCAGGACCTCGCCGTCGCGGTTCCCGAGCATGTTGTAACCCTGCCATGCGCGGACGCGCAGCGCGCGCGCCATGAACATCGGGGCGAGGACCGTCTTGAGCAGCGTCTCACCCGTCTTGCCGTCGTTGCCCGTGTGCGGCACGCGGCGCGCCTCGGCGAGCGCGCGCATGGCCTTGGGCCCGGCGCCGAGGTTCGGCGTGAAGTTGATGAACGGGCGTCCGGACGCGAGCGCGGCGTAGGCGTAGAGCAACGACGCGGGCTGCGGGACGCCCTCGTCGAGCGCGCGCTCGAGGGCGGGCAGCGAGTCCCACTCGGGCTGCGGCTCGCGCGCGGCCTCGGAGCTCGCCAGGTACACGACGATGGTCCGCGTGAGGCCGTGGTCGGCCTCGAACGCCGCCCAATCCGCCTGCAGCGCACCGATCTGCGCACGCGGCGCCAACGCGCCGCGCTCGGCCGCGCGCGGGTCGACATCGGCGAGACCCGTGTCCGGCGCATCGAGCAGGCCAGGCCGGATGGCGCGCTCGAATTGCGCGACACGTCGCGCGCCGCCTGCGACGAGCTCGGGTGTCAGGATCCGCGCGCGCACGAGCTCGGCCGCGGAGCGCGCGAGCTCCCGCGAGCAGACGTCGTGCCCGCCGAGCACGAGGGTATCGAGCGGCACGAGGTCGAGGCGCGTGAGCGGCGGCGCCTCGCTCGCGAGGCCGGTCGGCTCGAGCAGCCCCTCGACGAGGTTCGCGAGCCCGTACGCCAAACACGTCGCAATGGAGCCGCGAGCGCCGACGAGCCAGACCCCGATACCGGAGGAGCCAGGACGTTGGACGGGGTATGGCTCCGGGTGCGCGTGTGTCACTGCGGGGGTGTCTCGGGGGGATCAGGGGGAGGCGTTGGGGCGCGGCGGGCGGCCCAGCTCGCGACGAGCGCGTCGTAGCGCCGCGACCAGGGCCGTCCGACCGCGACGGCCGGTTGGGCTTCGCGGGGACCGCTTGGACGGTTCGGGCGAGCCGCCTCGACCGGGTCCGCCGACGCGGGCGGTTCGCCCGTGCCTTCATCGCCCGTTCGGGTCGCGTCAGCTGAGCCCAGCGCCTGGCTGGGTGAGCCCTGCATTGTGACGTCCGGAGGGGTGTCCGTCACGTCGCCCTCCCTCCGCGTCCCATTCCGCGCTCCCGGCGCCTCTGCGGTGACCGCCTTGCCCGGTCGAGCGCCATCCGGGGGCGCGGACGAACGTTCACCCGCAGCGCCATCGGCGAGGTCCGTCGCCGCAGTGGCATCCGCGAGGTCCGTCGCCGCAGTGGCATCCGCGAGGTCCGTCGCCGCAGTGGATTCGGCGCGGGTGCCTGCCGGATCGTCGAGAGGCGGCACCTCGCCGCCTAACTCAGGGCCCACCTCAGGGCCCACCTCAGGGCCCTCCTCAGGGCCCGGCTCGAGACCCATCGCACCACCTGGCTGCCCCGCTCCCGGGTCCGGCCCAGGGCCGGCTCGGGGTGCTCCCACCGGCAGCGGCCGGAGCTCGCGGCGCAGCGCGTGGGTGTCGAGGGCCTGGGCGGCGCGGGCGAGGGCCTCGCGGGCCGCCTCAGGCGCGTGCGCGAGCTCGGCCGCGAGAGCGTCCGCGGCCCGCGCGAGCTCCGCTGCGCGCTCTGCATCGTCCCGAGAGGCACGCTCGCCGTCTGACTTCGACGGCGGCGCCTCGTCCACCTCCGCGGCCACCCCGATCGCGCGCGCCTCGGTTTGAAGGCGGCTGAGCGTGCCGACTTGTTCAGGGGTGAGGGCCCCCGCGCGCGACGCCGTGCGCAGCGCCACAGTCATCTGCTGGGCGGCCAGGAACGCGAGCTGACCACCCTCGACATCGGCCCGAGCCCGTCGCGCCGCAGCCGTCGCGGAGACGAGGGCCAGCACCACAACGCCGACAAGGGGCGCCGCCGCGAAGGGCACCGTGTGGGCGTGGGCGGCCTCGCGCAGGAGTTTCGGCGGGGCGACCCCGAGCACGCGGCGGGTCGCGAGCGCGGCGAACGCGCCCTCAGGGTTGCGCCCTTCTTCTTCGAAGGCGGCGACGAGCGCCCCCCGGAGCCGCAGCTTCGAGTCGGCCCGGCGCAGGACCGCGGCGGTGTCGAGCGGGTGCTCGGCGCACCAGGCCCAGCCCACGGCGAGCGCGGCCACGAGGGCGGCTCCATGCGCGCCGAGCGTGCCGAGCTCGGCGCCCGCGTGCAGAGCCGCGGCGAGCGCGAGGGTGTAAGCCGAGAGCGCGAGGCACAGCGCCTGCCCGAGGATCGCCACGCGAGCGCGGCCGAGGAGCCGCGCGAAGAGCGTCCGCATGGGCCGCGGGCCGAGGGCCTCGAGCAGCACCGCGGCGCTCGCTCGCGTGCGCCGCTGCGCGGCGGGTCGCGGGCCCCGACCGCCACGCTCAGCGCTGCGCCGTGAATCGTCTCCGTGCCGCGCGGCCACGGGCCTCAGCGCCCCCCACCCTGGCCAGGCGCCGCCGCACCCTGGCGGGGCGCCGCCCCATCGCTCGCAGCTTCGGCGCCCTCCGCATCGACGACGAGCGGCGTCGACGCGGCGAGGGCCTCGGGCAGGGTCGCGAGCGCCCCGCGCGCCGCGATGAGCTGCACCTCGGCGCCGATCGGGGGCAGCAACCAACCGTTCGGCAGCCAGGACGACTGCGCGACACACTCGGGCAGCGCGCCGGTCAGGAGCGTGTTGCCCTGGGCGAAAAACGAGATGCACACGAGGTTGCCCTCGGCCAGCGCAGCGAACCGCGCGGGCTGCGATTCGTCGCGTCCAGGGACCCAACGCGAGCCGAGGTAGACCCAGGCATGCCGGCGCATCGTGCGCCCACGTTGCAGGTCGCGCACGAGGTCCTCGATGCGGAAGAAGTAGGTCTCGTCGCCTTCGCGCCAGCTCGCGTAGAGCTGTACGCCGTCGCCGCTCGGGGGCACCACGTCGAAGGCCCGGACTCCGGCGCGCATCTCGGCCTCGGTCGGCGCCGGGTCTTTCTTCACGTACTCGACGTTCTGCCCGCGCTCCAAGCCGAGGGCGAGGAACGCAGCGTTCAGCACATCGGCCGGCACGTGCGTCACGAACAGCGACTCGTGGACGGCCCCGTCGGGGTTGACGAGGAGGTACTCGAGCAGCTCGTCGCGCACCTGAATGGACGCCCTGAACGCGAGGGTCCCGGCGCCTGCGTCGACCTGCACGCCCGCGGCCGCGAAGGCCTGCGCGAGCGCCTCTTGCGCTGCGCCCGCGCCCAGCAACGCGGGTCCCGGCTGCTGCGCGGGCTCCTGCGCCAAAGGCTCTTGGGCGGGGCCACTCACGTGGGGCGCGAGCCACAATGAGGACAGGAGCAGGCCGAGGGTCAGGAGCGGAGCAGTTGTCATGGGCGCGGGAGTCGAGGGCCTCGGCCCCCACCGGAGGCCCGCAGAGAGGTTAGGGCCCAAAGCCCAACGGTCTACAGCCGCAGAAGTTCATTTCCCGTTGAGCTGACCCCGAGCCGAGGGGCGTGCCAGTCAGCCCTTCGCTCGGGCCACGCGAACCCGTACCCTCGCCGCGCTTGCCCTTCGACCTCCCCTTCCTCGGCCTCGTCGTCGTCGCCGCCCACACCCTAGGCGCCGCCTACGCATGGAACGCGGTGATGCACGGGCGCACGCCCCAGGGCACGCTCGCTTGGGTGTTCTCGCTCGTGGCGCTGCCCTACCTCGCGGTGCCGCTCTACCTCGTGTTCGGGCGGCGCCGGTATCGCGGGTACGAAAACGCGCGTCGCGAGGGGTACGGCGCCATCAGCGACGTCGCCCAGAACTTGCATGACGCGGCTGGCGAATTCATCGCCGAGCTGCCCGAGCAATTCGAGCCCTACGAGGTCCTCGAGAGCCTCGTCAGCATGCCATTCACGAACGGCAACAGCTGCCGTCTCCTGATCGACGTCCAAACAACCTTCGACGCGATCTTCGAGGCCATTGCCCACGCCGAGCGCTATGTCCTCGTCCAATTTTTCATCGTGCGCGACGACGCGATCGGCCGAGCGCTCCTCGCGAGGCTCGTCGAACGCGCACGCGCCGGGGTCGAGGTTTGTTTCCTTTACGACGAGATCGGCAGCCGCCAGCTCACCCGTTCTTTCCGTCGCACCCTGCGCCGGGCCGGCGGCAAGATTCGACCGTTCTCGACGACGCGCGGACCGGACAATCGTTTCCAGATCAACTTCCGCAACCACCGCAAGCTCGTGATCGCCGACGGCGAGGTCGCGTTCCTCGGCGGCATCAACGTCGGCGACGAGTATCTCGGTCGCGGCGAAATGGGCGCTTGGCGCGACACCTTCGCGCGCCTCGAGGGCCCAGCCGTGCAAGGCGTTCAGCTCGCGTTCCTCGAGGACTGGCACTGGGCGACGGACGAGGTCCCCGCATGGAATTGGCAGCCCCGGGCCGCGGCGGACCAGAACCAGCTCGCGCTCGTTCTGCCGACCGGCCCGGCGGATCAACTCGAGTCCGCGTCGCTCGCGTTCGTGACCCTTTTTCTGGCCGCGCGCGAGCGCCTCTGGATCTCGACCCCTTACTTCGTCTTCGACAACCAGATCATCGGCGCGCTGGAGCTCGCTGCGCTCCGCGGGGTCGACGTGCGGGTGATTGTGCCGCAGCGCTCGGACTACCGAGTCGCGTGGCTCGCGGGCTGGACCAACTACGACGACCTGACGCGGCTCGGTGTGCGGATCTACGAGTACGAAGCAGGATTCATGCACCAGAAGCTGATCCTGGTGGACGACGACGTGGTGCTGGTGGGCACCAAGAACCTCGACAATCGGTCGCTGCGGTTGAACTTCGAGATCTCCGTGCTCGTCCTCGATCGGGGGCTCGGGAGCGAGGCCGCCGCGGTCTTCGAGCGCGACCTACTCGACTGCGTCGAGGTCGCCGAGGGCGCGCTCGCGCGCCGCCCCCTCTACTTTCGCTTCGCCACGCGCGCGGCCAAGCTGTTCGCCCCGATACTCTGAGCCCATGTACGCGCCGCCGCACTCGTCCGACCCGGCCCGCTCGCGCGCTCGGCGCGGGGCTGCAATGGGGGTCGGTTTCATGGTCCTGGGAGCCCTCGCGGGCTGCACGACCGACCGTCCGTCGCGCCGTGCGCGCTACACATCGGGCCCCATCGGGAACTCGCTCGCCGAGGACGCGCTCCCGGTCCCGTTCCAACTCGACGTGCAATTCGGCGCGCGCGAGGTGCGCCAGCGCGCCGCCTGGGACCCGGTGGACGACCCTTACGAGATCGGATTCAACGTCCGCACGCCCGTCCCGGGCAGCCGCTTCCTCAACTTCGACTTCGGTGGCCGTTACGCATTCGACAAGGCGGAGCGTGGGCTGGACACCTTCGAGACCCAGCTCTACCAGCTCGACGGCGGCTTCGTGCTGGCGCTCGCCGAGCCGGGCTCGATCGTGCAGCCGTTCGTGGGCCTCGGCATGGCGCTCTTGTTCTTCGACAACGAGATTCGCGGCGAAGTCGCGGAGGACACCATCCGCGATCGCAACGCGGTCCTCGGCCGCTACTTGCGGGCCGGCATGGCGGTGGAATTCCGCCCTGCGCAGCTCATCGGTGTCGAGGTCCGTTACACCGACGGCGACAACACGACCTACAACGGCGTCGAGATCCCGGTCGAAGCGGTGAGCATCGCGTTGACCTTCGGCGCGCGTTTCTGACGCCGCTCAGAGTTCGCTCAACGCTCGCTCAAGTCGACGCCGATGCGCTCGAGGTCGTCGCGCACGAGGGAAGCGATCCCCTCGGCGTAACGCCGAATCTCGTACTGCGCGTCGCGCTTCAGGCGCTGCTCGAGGAAGTGCAGCACGCCCTGTAGCGAGACGGTCCAATAGGCTTGGCTGTAGAGCCCCTGCGGCAACATCGTGCGCGCGATCTCCTTGGCGACGCCGCGCGCGATGCGCGCTTCGTAGCGCTGGAAGGCCTCCTCGCATTCGGCGAGCATCGCGCGTCGTTCATCCGCGTGATCGAATTCCGGAGGCAGGTCGACAGAGGCCTGTTTGTTGCCGTGGGGCGGATTCGCGCGCATCACCTGCGGCACGTAGAACTCCGGCTCCCACTTGACGTAACGCCCCGAGACCTCGTTCCACGAGCAGCCCTTGTCCGTGTCGAACATGACGTCGAAGACCGCGAGCGAGACCGGCACACCATCGACCTCGTACTTCCGCCAACCGCTGCCGACCTGGTATTTGAAGGCCTGCCGGAAAACGAACAGCGGCGCCTTCCAATGGAAGGTGTAGAAGCTGTGCCGGTACGGCGAAGTGTGCCCGTGCTCCCAGAGGAATGAACAGAGCTTCTGATCGCGCTCGTCGAAGCCCGCCTTCTGGCGGTCGTACGAGATGCGCGCGCTGTTGACGACCTTGAGCGCCGGGTCTTCGCGCATGCGGTCGACGAGCGCGACGAAGCCGATGCCATCGTCGAGGGTCTCGACCGCGCCATCCGGGCGGTCGACGGTGGAAACACTGCGGGGTGCGCTCACGAGCAGAGTGTATTCAAATCGACGTTCGGACGTACGGGGGCTGTCGATTCGACAAACGGGGCTGTCGAATCGGCGTGCGGTGGCTGTCGAATCGGCGCCGCGTACCTGGTACCGTACGCCGATTCGACAACCCCACTTCAAATGGGGCGTCGGCTCACTTCTTCGGCTTCGGCTCGATGAACTTCTTCCAGTTCGTGTTCGCCGACGCCGCGAGTTTCTCTGCGCCGCCGCCCTTGTTCCACTTCTTGCGCGTGTCGCCCCAGAAGCCGTCGTAGAAGACGTAGAGTTTGCCGCCCTCGACCAAGAACGACTTCGGGTCGATGTCGACCTTGTCGCCCTTGCCATCGGCCATGGCCCACGCGCACCAGCCGCCGTACTGCGGCTCGAACGACTCGGGCGACTTCACGAACGCAGCCTTGTTCTCTTCCGTCGCGAAGTAATAAGTCACGCCCTTGTGGGTCACGACGAGCTTGTCGGAACCCTTGGTGGCCTTGCCGCCGTGATCGGGGAAGTACGCGACCGGGTCATACCCGTCGAGCGCGAGGCCCTTTTTCGAGAGATTCCAATGCTCGAGGTCGGAGCGCTTTTCGTCCTGTGCACTCGACAGAAGCGCGTCATGGGACGAAACGATCGGCGCGGTTCTGATAACGAGCGCCACAGATGAACCCTCGCTAGCGGGAGCGGCAAACGCGAGAAGCGCGAGGACGACGGTCGGTTGCATGGAAGTCTCCTTGGATCGAGGACAACTCGGGGTACGACCCCTCAACGCCAGTGTGACCTCCGAGGCCGAGAAATCACTCCTGGCGGCGAAATTCAGGGGTTGAGGCGCACCTCACGCCTCGTGGGCGCCGTCGCCCCTAAGGGCCACGAGCCGAACGCGACCAGCGGGAACTCCGGCGCGCTCGCCGTGCCCCGATTCGCGCTCGCGGGTAAGACCGCGACGACATGGAGCGCAGCCTCGGCGCCAGCCGCCAGAGTGGTCACTCCGACGCGGAGCGTGGCGAAGCCCCCCGGAGCGACCGTCGCGGGGAACGTGACCAGGTGCCCTGGCACGGCCTCGGTTGGATAGGGAGCGCCGTTCCACAGCCGGTCGAGCTCCATGCTCTGTTGGGTCGCGACGATCCAATTCGGCCCGTCGTGGCGAATCTCGGCCTTCGGCACCGTTTGCCACGACTCGTCAGATCCCGCGCGCCGCAACACCTGGGCGATGACGATCCAATCCGCCATCGGCTGCTGCAGCGGATCGTCGAATGCGCCGACCTGCACACGCACGGTCGCAGACACACCGGCGCCGACCACCGCTCGGTTGAACGCCTCGAGCTGCGTCACCACCGCGCGCGGCGGCAGCAGCGGCAGGTTGCCATTGCGATCGGGCAAGGTCGCGAGCGGATCGGAGAGCGTGAACGTCTGCGTCAACCCCGAGCGGTCTACCAAGGTCAGGACCAGCGTGTGCCACAGCGGTCGCCCCAGAAGACTCGCGCGGAGTCCATGCACATGGGCGCTGTGGACCCGCGCGAACGCGCCCGACTCGGCCACGACGTTTGGCAAGCCAGCGGGCGCGATCGCCGTGAGGCGCCAACGTACGTCCTCGGTCGCTTCGAACGCGATCACCCCTGACGTCGCGCGCGCGAGGACCTGCTCGACCTCGGGCGCACCCTGCGCGTCGGGTCGATGAACGTTGCGAAGCGGCGCTCCATGAAGTCCGCGAGCGAAGGCATGTTGCCTGCGTGCAACCAACCGTGACCGAGCAGCGGCTGCACGACGGGCCCGATCGGCCCGCCGCCAGGAAGCGCGACCTGGACCTCGACGAGCGGCTGGTCGCGTGGCGTGAGGAAGTTCGAGAGCTGGACGGCCTCGAGGGTCGCGTTGCGCGACTCGAGCCGGAGCAGGGTGACCGAATTGTCCGCGACGATCGAGCCCGAGCCGCCCGTCGGCAGAGCGTGGCACGTATTGCACGTCGCTGGCCCTCCATTGGGATTCTGAGACGGAGCGAAGAGCTCGGAGCCGACCCGCGGCCGGCCGAACTGCACTTCGCCGTGCAGGGTCAAGCCAACGGGTAACTGGCGTGACAACAGCGCGCGCGGATTGGCCGCGGGGCGCAACGACAACAAGAAGTCCTCGAAGCTCTGCAGCTCGGAGGGCACGGAGGCCTGCCCGCCTCCACCCGTAGACGTCGTCGCGAGGGCCCGATCCCCGCCGAGCAGCGCGACGAAGGCGTGGTTGAAGTCCTCGAGGCCACGCTCGCCTCGCCAGTGTTACGGAAACGTCTCGCGCAGCCCCTTGAGGGTCTGCGTCATCATCGGATCCTTGAAGTCGGCGACGCCGTCCTTCAATTCCCACACGAGCAGATCGGACTCACCGCCCGGGTGGCACACAGCGCAGCTGGTGCGCGAATTCTCCGAGCGCCTGGCGTCGTAGAAGATCGCACGCCGTGCCGCGTCATCAATGTCCCCGCGTGCGTGAAGAGCGCCTCGATCTGCGCGGCCGCAGGGGGCACGCCTGGCGCCGAGACGGGCGCCGGCGTGATGCGGAAGAGGTCGATGTCCGGCAAGCCGCGCACGACCTCGGGCGCGCTGTACCCGTCGACGACGTGGGCGGCATCGATGCCGCTCCCTGCGAACCGGACCCACGGGAACTGATTGGTGAAGTTCTGCTCGTTGCCGAACATCATCGAATTGTTCCCGCTCTGGAGCGGCGCGACGAACAGCCGCGCGCCGTCCCAGTGCAGGAAACGCGGTCGCTTCAGCTGAAACTCCGGCGCCCCCGGGAACCTCGTCCGAGACCCAACGCTCGAGCTCGCGCATCGGGGTCGACTTCAGGTCGATGCGCACGACTGTATCACTGCCCATACACGAGACGTAGGCCTCGCCGCGCGCCGGGTCGATGACGAGGTCCGCCGGCTCGCTCAATCCCTGGTTGCGCGGCAAGAGCCCCGTCGTCGGGTCGGGCATTGCAGGCGCGACGAAGAGGTCGAGCAGCGCGCCGGTCACGGGATCGTGCCGCGCGAGCCCGTGGGTCCCTTGCCCGAGCACGTAGACGCCGCACACTCCGTCCTGGTCCTCGTAGAGCGCCACCGCGACGGGGTCGATCAGCGTCGGCCAGACGCCATCGGGCTGCAACACACCGTCGACCGCCGGTCGGTCGAGGTCGAACCGCAAGAGACTCCCGGCGTAGCTGTGGATCGAGTACAGGACACGACTGTCCGCACGAAACGCGAGCCCGCGCGTGACCTCGACGTTGAAGCTCGAGGCGCTCGCGCGTTCGGTGTAGAGGGCTGGGTAGTCAGCGCTCTGCCCAAACACGCCGCGCCACCGAGACCGACCGCAAACGCGAGGGACGCGCTGACGACCCTGCGATTGCGAAGATGCGACGAAGGCCTGCGATGCTGCACTGTGATTGGCATGGTGGACGCCTCTCGGACAGCCCGCCGGGACCACGTCTCCGAGCTCGCGGCTTCGCCGCGAGCGCTCGAACCGAAGCGCCGCGAGGCCGTCCGGGGGCAACGCCAGCAGAAACGTCTCGAGGCCCTACGGGCGGCACGAACTCAATAAAAGCTCGTCAGCAACGCATTGGACGTGTTCGCTCGCAAAGGGTCCAGGTGGTCGCGGAAGATCGCCTGCACGACCCAAGTCGTGCCTGGGGACCAATTCGCAGCCACGACGGGATTCTGCCAGTTCAGGTCGAAGAGCGCAGTGCCGTTGGCCGCGGTCTG
>Ga0163144_10022287_pt1 | contig 12554 bp, 18 predicted proteins | sample OliLak19BULKMAT1_FD_123175 | JGI IMG/M metagenome (GOLD analysis project Ga0163144, IMG submission 123175) | Freshwater microbial mat bacterial communities from Lake Vanda, McMurdo Dry Valleys, Antarctica - Oligotrophic Lake LV.19.BULKMAT1 | ecosystem: Environmental > Aquatic > Freshwater >... | reverse complement strand
CATGCTTCCAGCGCCGTAACAGATTCGGTGTGATCCCGAGATCCCGAGCGACCTGGGCGGTCGGATGCCCGCCGCCCGTCACCAATTTTACGGCCTCTTGCTTGAACTCCCGAGTAAACACACATCTGGGTCGACCCATGATGACCACCTCCAGGGTGAGCATGCCCCACCCTTTTCGAGGTGTCCACTATTTCGGGGGAGGATCACACAAGGCGCAATTGATGCGGTTCACCTCCAGGCAGCCCTAGCCGTGTGGCAGCATGCGGAAGCCTCGACCAAGATGATCTTTGGTGACAGCCTCGGTGATCCAGTGGCCGACACCATGCTCAAGGCGATACGCACTCACGGCGAACGGTCGGACAGTGACCTCTCCGACCTCTTCAAGCGGCACAAATCGGCAGAGGAACTTGAGCGGGCGAAAGGTGTGCTGATGGCAGCGGGGATGGCTCATTGCGTGACTCTAGAGACTGAGGGACGGCCCCGGATTGTCTGGAGTGTAGGTGCGAAAAAAGCGAATTAAGCGAAAGAAGCCCACTCTTTTCTCGCTTTTCTCGCTTATTTCGCAAGTGAAGAGAGGCAAAATCCTCCACTTCTAATATAGAGGAAAGTAGAGATGCCATTTACACAAGGGAAACCAAAAACAGGTGGCCGATTGCCAGGTGTGAGCAATAAGTTTACCGGAGCGTTTCGTGAGGCGGTGCAGGTGGTCTACAACGATCTCGGTGGGCACACCGCATTTTTGGAATGGGCGAGGGAAAACCGGACGGAGTACTATCGCATTGCCTCACGTTTGATTCCTGGGGAGATGCAGGAGGGCAATAGAGACAACACCATCACGGTGATCGTGAACCGTGGCGGGGGAACCGTGTTGGACGCACAGCCTAGCCTTGTAGAGAATACATGGGTGAAGTATGAAGGCTAGAGATACCGTGCGCCCATCTGAATCGCCCTGGCCTTATCAGGCCGCTTCCCTGATGAAGGACTCTGCTCCAAGATGGATTTCCTCATCCTGATAGTCCGGCTCACCACATGAAAGGACCAGGGTTTGCTCCACCGGGGCCTGGCGATGCTGCTCAATTACGGAGTCGTGGATACGACCACAATTCACACAACGCCAACTGGTGGTCCACATCTCCCCCCATGCACCCTGAAGATCGAGAAACTGGTCTTTTATCATAAGACCCTGGCAGCGTGAGCAGGTCATGATCGCCCTCCTTGGTATAGGCCGTGATACTCGTCTCTCATGGACAAAGCATAGCGCACACCACGGCAGACGATAGACCCAATGGAGGTACCTCGGAAGTAGGCCAGGTGATGAGGATGTGGGGCTGACGTAAGACGGGATCCCGAGGCCAGCAGAAGACGTGGCAAGGAGGACGGTGGGCGCTGGAGGGGATGATCCATTCAATGAGACGACGGGGAAAGGCCTTGATTGCCGTCATTCCCACGACGCACCGGATGCGCGTGAACGGTAAGGGCTACCTGGGGCGCTTCTCTTTGTACTTCTTCATCAAGTCCCGGACGGCTTCTTCGATCATTTCGTTGACCCACTTATCCTCATCTACGGCAAGGTGGGCCAATTCCTTCATAAGCGCTTGGTCTAACCGTAGGCCATAGGTTTTCTTGAGTGCGGGCTTGTCTCTTGGCATGGAGCGAACGTACAAGATGAACTGCTAGCTCGTCAACACTATAGCTTGATATATAACTATATAGAGTGCTAGATTGATATCACGCTAGCATACGGGAGGAGTTATGAAACCGGTCAAGGTGCTGATCCAGATGCCCGCGGCACTCAAGCAGCAACTCGACGCCTTACGAACACAGGGCTACACAATATCCGGCTACATCCGTTCGCTCATCGAACGTGACATACAGAAAGGACGGTGAGCGATGGCACGAGCAGGGCGAAAAGATCGGGGCTTACTGAGCAAGCTGGATTCAAGAGGAAAGCCGCTGTGGTATGTGCGGCTCTATCACGAAGGGAAGGAGCGGCGGTTCGGGAGTTTTCCGACCAAGACCAAGGCGAGAGAGTTTTACGACAAGTCCAAGGCCGAGCAGATGGAGGGGAAGTTCTTCCCCGGACGGTTTCAGCGCAGCGGGAAGGAATTATCCTCAACCGTGATTGAGCAATACCTCGCCACACTCCCCACCAGTGGCAAGACGCCGACCACGATTGTTGAGGAGCGATACTATGGCCGGTGGTGGACCGCTCGCCTGGGAGGGACAGCCCTGGTTGCCGTAACTCCCGCCCTCTTGGACCATGCCATGCGCGACCTGTCAGAGAAGGGCTACGCGGCACAGACCATCCTCCATTACCTGAAATTCTTGCGGCATGTATTTCGGTGGGCCATCGGGCGGGATATCGTGGAGAAAAGCCCCTTCGCCAAAGTGAAACTGCCCACGGTGCGAGCCGGGCGTACTCGGTTTCTCTCCATTGAGGAGGAGGCGCGGCTCTGTGCGGCCATTGGTCAGCCCTATGACTCATGGATTCGACTCGCCATTCTGACCGGTATGCGACGACAGGAACAGTTCAGCTTGAAATGGGCGGATATCGACCTGGAGCGTGGACTCATCACCCTACCCCACACCAAGTCCGGCACCATCCAATATGTGCACTTGTCGGTGGAGGCACAAGCGATCCTGCGGGGCCTCATTGTGGGCAATACATCGGTGTGGGTGTTTCCAAGCGAGAACCCTGAGACCCACCTCGACCCTAATAACTTCAAGGGGCGGCTGTATGTCCCGGCCATCGCACGCGCCGGGCTTGAAGACGTGACCTGGCACACCTTGCGGCACACATACGCCTCACGGCTGGCGATGAGCGGGCAGACCCCTAGTACGATTGCGGCCTTGCTTCGGCACAGTGGGACGGAGTTGGTGGCACGGTATGCACACCTCAGCCCAGGACACTTACACGGAGCGCTTGAGGGAGTCTCAGGGTTTGGGAAGGAGAAGACCGAACCGGCACAGGCCGAACCGCAACCGAAGGATGAGGGGGAGGTTTCATTCCAAACCGTGACGGGAACCGGAATCGAAACAACTAAGGAGGAGGCGGAGACAGTGCAAGTGGCTGAAAGTATTGGTCGGGGCGAGAGGATTTGAACCTCCGACATCCTGCTCCCAAAGCAGGCGCGCTACCGGGCTGCGCTACGCCCCGACTCGATCACCTCGAACTCCATCTCTCGTAATAAGTCTTTCGCCTGAGTAAACGCTTTGGCCCGATGACTGATGGCGTTTTTTTGATCTGCCGATAACTCAGCCAAGGTCTTCCCTAATTCCGGAATGAGGAATACAGGATCGTACCCGAATCCTAACGTCCCACTGGCCTCCTCTGCAATCTCTCCCTCTAATATCCCCTGGGCCACCCGTATTTCACCAGACGGCAGTGCGATCGCTGCAACGGTTAGAAAGCGGGCAGTTCGTCGTTCACGAGGCACACCCCGCAATTCCAGCAGCAACTTCCGACAGTTGTCATCGTAGGTCGCGTCTTCGCCGGCATAACGAGCTGCATAGATGCCAGGCCGCCCACCGAGCGCATCCACTACCAACCCGGTGTCGTCGGCGACAGCAGGCAGTCCCGTGAACTCGGCAATGGTACGTGCCTTCTTGATCGCGTTTGCCTCGCAGGTATCCCCGTCTTCAACCACTTCGGATGCATCGGGGAATTCATCGAGTGTACGAATCGTGATGCCCAGACCGCCTAAGAGGGCCGCAAGTTCCTCTCCTTTATGCCGATTGCGCGTCGCGAGAACCAATTCACGAATCATCGTCTCTTCTCTACTCCAATTCGCCAATCAGATCCTTTTGCAGCGCAGTGAGAGTCTGAATCCCGCTCCACCCCATCGCCATAAACTCATCCATTTCCTGCTTGGCAAAGGGGGTTCGTTCTGCTGTGCCCTGGACTTCGACATAGCGTCCTTGCCCAGTCATGACCACATTCATGTCGACATCGGCCATCGAGTCCTCGGTATAGGCCAGGTCGACAAGAATTTCCCCACCTACCTTCCCTACGCTAATGGCGGCAAGATAGTCCGTCAAAGGACGTTTCTTGATCACGCCTCGCTTCTTGAGGACGGTAAAGGCGTCGGCTAGCGCAATGAATGCCCCGGTAATAGAAGCCGTTCTGGTGCCTCCGTCGGCCTGGATGACGTCGCAGTCGAGCCAAATCGACCGCTCTCCCATCTGACCCATATCTGTCACCGCACGGAGGGCTCGCCCGACAAGGCGCTGGATCTCCAATGTCCTGCCACCTTGCTTCCCTTTCACTGCTTCACGCGGGGATCGCTCATGGGTCGAACGGGGGAGCATCGAATACTCCGCCGTGACCCACCCTTGCCCTTTCCCCTTCAGAAATGGAGGCACTTTCTCCTCAATCGAAGCCGTGCAAATCACCTTCGTATCGCCCATTTCGATAAGAACAGACCCTTCGGCATGTTTAATGAAATTCCGCGTCACCTTGACCGGACGAAGCTGATCTTTTCTCCGCCCATCGACACGCAAAAGCCCCGCTGCATTACTCATGAGAATTGCTCCTGTTCACAATCCGGCGCATTATAGTGAAGGCCCTCCAAAAGCGCAATGAAACTGGCCTGGTGTCCCGATCAGCGAGTCAACAGCCAGCTCTTCAGAGCAGAGCATCTGTAAGCCGTTCCACGCCGCCAGGCACTACTCTAAGCTTTCGTGAACAAACACCGCCAAAACTGCTTGGGTCAAGGCGAAACGGACGGCAGCCACGTAGATGGTGAGCGCATTAAGCAGAACAACCGGCTGGTGTATCAGTGAGTGGGGTTGGATCAAAACACGCTACGGAACCGCTATCGACAATGCGATAATCTGAGGTTCTGCGCAAGAATGCGAGAAGGTGCGGAAAACACACGTCGCTTTGGTGCCCTCATCACATCTATGTGCAGCGACGATAGACAGGAGTCTTCTCTCATGATCCCCTCGGTCGCCCACGGGACCGTATCGTCGACTCCATTCCAAAACGTTTGGCCATTCGGCGGACCCACGCGTCGGCGCCAAACGGGCGGCCCCGTTGCACACTCACGCGAAGCGCCTCGAACTCCGATGCCGTCTGAGGCCGATTCATACGCGCCACCCAGTCGCGTGGCGGCTCTACCGGCCACGCACTGAGCCAGGTCGTCAGCTTCGGATCCCCTTGGGTCCGTCGCCATCCACTCGACCATTGCCAGTCCTCCGGCCGCCCCACCAGCTTCGCCCGCAGCGCATTGCGCTTCCACATAGCGCGCGACCGTCAGGAAATGCGCGTCGGTCTGTACCGGAAGCGATTTGAAGCGGCCTTGATAGACCGGCCCGGTCCCCGCCGTGTGATGGTGCGCATGCCATCGCTGGGTATGGGTGACGGTCATCCACCGCAACACCTCCGACAGCTCGCCATCACGTCGAGGCCAGAGCAGGAGGTGCCAGTGACTCGGCATCAAGCAATAGGCAGCAATGCGAATCCCCGTCTGGGTCTGGGCCTCAGCCAAGATCGTTTCAAACGCGGCATAGTCAGCGGGCTGGTCAAACAACGAGAGCCGCCCGACACGACGGTTCAGAAAATGATACGCGAGGTCTTCCGCAGCAAGGCGAGGGCGGCGAGGCATGCGAAGGTGTTACCAACGCGCCCTCCTTCTGTCAAGAAAAGACTCCCGACCCCTTTTCTTGTTCGACCCCTTTCTTGTTCTCGCGGATCCGAACGGATGGCTGGCGCGGATACTCGGACACGGCTCTTGCCGGCTACAAGCACAGCGTGCGAATCGTCGGCGTACCTGAACGGGCTCACCAACAGGCGCCTCACATCCATCGCGTGTTCAGCAATCTGACGACCTGGCTGCTTGGCACGCATCATGGGGTCAAGCCGAAGTCTCTGCAGAGCTACTTGGACGAGTACGTCTTTCGCTTCAATCGCTGCCGGACACCGATGGCAGCATTTCAAACCCTTCTTGGGATTTCCAGCCGGAAACCTCCATTGACCCTCCACGCACTGGCATCACCGGAGTCAAAGGCATAAGCATTAGCTGCCATATGGGACTCAACTGGTGCGCGGCCAGGAGTCGTGTCCCTTAGGCTTCAACGCGCGCGATTCGCACAATTTGTTGAGCGATCTCTTCTGGCGATAGGACAAAATCGATGCACCCACTATCAATTGCGCTCTCCGGCATGTCTGGCTGAGTTGCCGTACTAGGCTTCTGTGCGATGGTAATCCCGCCTATTTCTTTGATGCCGCATAGTGCTGCCGCCCCATCGCCATCATAGCCTGAGACAATCACAGCAATAAGCTTGCCGTCCCAGTAATCGGTCAGTGAACGTAGAAAAACTGTGATGACATCAGGCCAGCCACGAGGCTTTGATATCGGCTTTAGATGGAATTCCCCATTAAGGACGTGTAAGTCCCTATTTTCAGGGATGATAAATATACGGTTCGGTTCGATTTGTAACCTTTCCGTGATGAGATCGACCGGCATCGTGGTGAAGCGAGGAAGAACCTCATGGAGGTGGGTAGGCATGCTTGTGATGTGATTCACGATAACGATAGCCACACCCATGTCAGCCGGAAGATTTTGCAATAGCCGAATATAGGCGTCGAGGCCACCGGCCGAACCGCCGACGCAAACAACAGGAAAATTTTTCACCGAGGGACTCAAGTTGATTGACCTCTACATTACTCTTTGCATTGCCAATTTTGAGGTTAAATGGATGTGAGTGGGAGGTCAAGCATGGATATTCAGTGGGGAATTTGGGCTCACATGGGGAATTTGGGGACAGGCGTGACTATTGACTTACTCAGCAGGCAGCAATATAGGCAACACTGGGATGGCTGAAGAACGAGCGGACGAGTGCCTGGTGGCGCTTCATCTCGGCGAGTTGCACGGTGATGCGATCGGCCAGCTGTTCGCCCTTCTGCAACGGCTGGCGTGCGTTGCCGGTGCGCTTGGCATGGCTCCAGACCAACTCATCGGGGTTGAGATCCGGGGCGTAGCCGGGCAGGTAATGCACGGTCAGTTTGCCGTTGAGCCCCGCAACGTAGTTCTTGACCGCGAGCGCCTTGTGGGCCGGCAGTCCATCGAGGATGAGATACAGGGGCTTGCGGCGTCCGCGCATCATCCGGCGCAGCAGCTCCACGTACAGCGGGCCGGTCAACGCGCCCGCATAGGTGGCGAACCAGAAGGCGCCTGTGGCACTGATGGCCGAGGCGGCGCTGATGCTTTGCCGTTGGCCTGGAACTTGGACCACCGGGGTGTGTGCGCGGGTCGAATAAAAGGGGTCGGGAGTATTTTATTTGACATAGTCTGAAATTGAGCAAGGAGCCTGAAGCCATTTCGCAACGCGTGGCGAACCAGCTCTTTCCCCAGCCTCCCCTCACACAAGGCTTCCTCACGACAGCAGAGAAAGAAGAACAGGATAGGCTATTTCGGAGTGTTTCGAGGTTGGCCAGGTGGACACAAGGTGGACCCGATATCGGACACCGGTACGATCTGGGCCTGCGACTCTGGTGAGGCAACCTCACGTGAGGCGCGGCACGCAGGAGCTATCGGCCACTCGCTGGCGACGAATCCCTACTGCTCATAATTCTCGACGACCTGCGGCGGGCGAACTTCCGCTTCGTCAGGATCAAGCCCGACGTCGCGAAGGGCACGTCGCTGGCGCAAGAGATCCCAGCACTGATCCAGTTCGACCTGGACTTGCGCGAGTCGCTTACGATCAGCTTTGGGGTGCGGTCTTTGCTCGTGTAATCGGTGTTCCTCTGCGACAAGGCGCTGAATATGATTGAGGACCGGCTGATCTTCGACTTGATTTTCCACGAGAGCCTCCTCCCACGCGGATGTGAGTGAAACGGTCAAGGATTGATGTTACGCCCACCCGAAACTGCGGTCAACCGATACTCTGGCCAACATGATCACCCTGGCGTAGGTTGCCAGAAGAAAGAGAATGTACCCAGAACCATTTCACGGCACCTGGAGGTCCGCGCCTTCCGCACTGCAACCGCCCCACCCTCGCCTCCCCCATTAATCTGCTCCATACCTCCCCTGTTCATTAAACCTCATCCGCCTCACTACATGCCCCCGCCCGCTCCCTCTTGAAACTTCGTTCTGCACAGTGCTAACAAGACCATTACCACTGAGCGAAGGAATACGGGGCGCATGAACTGGGATGAGTGCTATCAAAAAGGCGAGGTACTCTGGGATAAAGGCGCCCCGGCACCGGCGATGAAGCAGTATCTGGCGCGTCACACGGTGCGCGGGCGCGCGCTGGTTCCGGGCTGCGGCCGCGGGCATGAGGTGGCGCTGGCTGTAGCGCACGGGTTGGATGCAACGGGGCTGGACATCGCGCCGACGGCAGTGGCAGAAGCCCGCGCGCTGTATCCGCATCTGGCGGAACGCTTCGTGACGGGAAGTTTGTTTGATCCGCCGAAGGAGATGCGCGGCACCTATGATGTGGTGCTGGAGCACACCTGCATGAGCGGGCTGCATCCGACGCTACGTGCGGATTACCGGCGCGGCATCGATCTCACGCTGCGGCGCGGAGGGTTGCTGATCGGGGTGTGGTACATCAATCCGGCGTTCGACCCGGGTAAGGAAGGGCCGCCCTTCCCTTTCAGCATGGCTGATTTGACAGCGCTCTTTACGGAGGGCTACGAAATCGTAGCGGATTATATGCCGGATGTGGCCTTTCCCGGTCGAGAGGGCCGGGAGCGGGTGCGCGTGCTGCGGCGCGTGCTGCGGCGCGTGGCGTGATGAAGGATCACTGCGCACTGCTTTCTTCCAGAACGACCAAGTGAACTTTTACCTGGTTTGTCAGCCGACGCGTGGCGGTCCGGTGTCTTCCTCGCCTCGCTACCTCCCACTCCTTTCACAGAGATTTGCTTCAAACCTTCTTCTTCTGAGCTACCCCTGACACCCCTCTCAGGGATGGACCAGACTGACGCGGAAACGTAGAATGTCCTCAGTCGTTCCTTCACAATTGTAAAACACGATGCACGCTGCGACCGTTCGCTCGACAATTCTTGCTCTCATCTGCTTCCCACTCTTGGGGCTTGTCGATGTCCAGAGCCGTACCATCGAGGTCGTACCTCACTGGAAAAAAGGAGATACGGTTCGTCTCGAAATCACGCGGGCACGGGTGAAGTCCGCCGATGGCACGTCTACGATCACAGGTAAGACTCACACTGACTTTACCATTGAGGTACTCAGCGCCAATCACAATGGATACCTCGTGGGCTGGACCCCAGGCAAGACTACGTTCGACTCTCCTTCTCAGGCTGAGCATTCCTTCCTTGGACAGGTCGTCAATCTCATGAATGGACAGCAGATTATTCTAGAGATCGATTCACACGGAACCATTCGAGGCGTCCAGAACTGGTGGGAGCTCAAAACCGCGGCGCTGAAATCCCTGGATGCTCTCGCTGCAGCCGAAGACGTGCAGAAAGGGAAACCTGACAAAATACTCATGTCCAGCTTGCGGGCACAATGGGAATCCATGCTGGGAACCAAAGAGCAAGTCGAAGAGCTGTGCACGCGCGAGGCAAAGGTATATTTCATGGTTCTCGGGAGAAAGTATGCCCACAACACACCGTTCGAGTACGAAGACCTGTTGCCAAATCCCCTCGGCGGTGATGCCTTCCCGACCCATTCAAACATGGCGTTGAAGACGTTCGATGAGCAGACGGGCCACGCCGTGATTACGTGGAGCCAAACAGCCGATCCCACGCAGGTCGCACGGATTCTTGAATCAATGAACAAGGAGATGCGTGCACGTTTGGGGAAAAAATCAGTCGGTGGAGAGTTTCCCAACTCGATGTCCATGCAAGACGATGCCGAAATTGTGGTGGATGTAACCACGGGATGGGTCAAGACTCTCAAACATGCAAGGTCGGTGAATTTCGGTACGCGTGCCCAAGTGGATACCACCTCAATCATCAGAACGGCGAAATGACGGCGCATCCAGCGCGTACATCGAAGACAGGGTTTTCAATCACGCATTTCGCGGCGCCTGACGGGAGAAACAACGGGGACATTCTAAATTTCATAAACGAATTGTTGCCGTCCTGAAAAGGCGCAGGACCATTTACGCGGCACGTGGCGAGGAGCTGGTCATCTGGTTGCTTCGGCCTCTCTCGTGTGTTCGGTTCAACGAACGGGCGAGACCAGGCAGACCCGCGCACCAGATAGACTGCCTCTGAATCGCCCCCCCCACCACATACACAGCTCCCACACCATCTCCAACGTGATGGAAATATCAATGGTTTTTACAGTAGACTTGCCCGCAGATTACTGAGACTGCTTATGATCTCCACAATCTGCTTGCCCCAAGCAATCGCTACCATCCTGCTCTCCGCACGGATAGGCCGAAGCACACAACAGGGCGGAGAATGAGTGACTGACTTAGCCAGGGAGGATATTGCATGGATCCAATCAAGTCGTTCATGGTTCCGAGTGAGAAGTTTATTACAGTTGAGCGAGATACGGATGTGCAGACGGCGGCACGGCTGATGCGCGATCGCCGCATCAGCAGCCTGTTTGTGAGAAATGGGAAGGAGATTGTCGGCATCCTTACGGATACCGATATGGTCCGGCGCGTAGCGGCGGCTGGAGTCGATACCCTCACGACAACGGCTGAACAAATTATGTCGGCCCCGCTCGTGACGGTCGAAGAGGATAAGACCGTATTAGATGCCAGCGATCTGATGGCCCAAAAGCACATTCGACATCTCGGCGTGACGCAGGGTGGGAAATTGGTCGGCATGATTTCTGTTCGCGACATCCTGGCATTCTTGACGAATCTCCGAAAGAAGTGATCCGATGGGAAAAGAAAAAAGGCCGGCTACTTCTCTGACTGCTTCCGTGGATGACAGAATGGAGAAGGGTATGGTGCCCGAAATCATTTCGTGGCCCATGGCAGTCCGGCATCAATTCGTCATTCGTGAAGCGTCAATTGTCAACCATCCAAACAATTTAACATTGAGCATTCCCACCTTCATCGCTACCTCTCATTGCTCTGCACCCTTAGCTCCGCAGCCTTCACCGCTTTGCACCCCTCACTGACCCCACCACCCCCTCGCCTCCTGAATGATGAATAGATCTCGGGCTTTGCAGTAGACTGGCCCTCAACGGAGTAGCAGTGAACGCCACTCCGATAACCTACAGATGGAGTGTGCATGCCGCACGTCTTGATCATTCATGAAGTCGCGGCTTATCCGGCATGGAAAGCTGTCTTTGATCATGCAGCAGCCATCAGAAAGCGTGCCGGAGAAATCAGCTATCAGCTCCTGCGATACGACCACGACGTGAACACCATCGTTCATTTCTCAGAGTGGTCCTCGCTGGACAATGCCCGCCGCTTCTTCGAGTCCACGGAGCTGGTCGAGATCAGGAGAAAGGCCGGCGTCAACGCGCCACACTTTATCTATCTCCACGAAATCGAGCGTGGACTGCTCTAACCAGAGTAGGATATCCCCTATACGAGATCGGGACAGAAATTATCTCGCGCCGCATGACAGTCCGACGCCCTTCTCGTCACGACATCTCGCTACGCCACACGGCCGTAGACCAACCTGTTTCAAAACGGTAGAATGGTTCTACTTCTTTCATCTGATACACTTGCTTCCAACCCCTGACAGGAGAATTCACCTGTCCATTACTCAAGAGACGTGGCAAATGAACCGTGAACTTGACCCAAGATCCCATAAGTGGGCTAGGTATGAACGGGTCATTGTGTTTGATGGAATCTGCAATTGGTGTAACACCTGGGTGAATGTGATGATCGACCACGATCCCCATGGAAAATTTAAGTTTGGAACGCTTCAATCTGAACAGGCGAAACAGATCCTACAAGACCTTCAACTTCCCGCCGAAAATTTTGAAACATTTCTACTCCTGGAGCAAGGCCGAGTCTTTACGAAATCCACGGCTGCCCTGAGAATTGTCAGACACTTATCCGGCCTCTGGCCATTGCTATACATCTGCATCGTCGTTCCGCGCCCCCTGCGTGATGCTGCCTATAACTTTATTGCGCGCCATCGATACAAGTGGATGGGCAAAGCCGATGCATGCCGCGTCCCGACCCCCAACGAACGCGCACGGTTTGTTTGAATGCTCCGCCAGGGAGAAACCCCGTCTCCTCTCCCCACACCACCCCCTCCTTCGGAATGATGAGTCCACCTCCGAGTTTGCAGCAGGTTAACCGATGGACGCCGCCCCTCTTTCCCGCACATAGCTTAAGTGGCCCGCCAACGGACCCAATTCTCACCACATGATGAAAGGGAGAACAACACGATGTCGAATATGTCTTTGAGAGTGGTCGCCCGCGTTGCGGCCAAGGCCGACAGCGTAGAGCAGGTTCGAGCCATACTCATGGGAGTCGTCGAGCCAACCCGCAGAGAGCCAGGCTGCCTCACCTATCAGCTACTGCAGAACCAAGCAGACCCGACGGACTTTACGTTTATCGAAGAATGGGCGAGTGCCGCAGCAGAGCAATCCCATTTTACAACACCACACATCTCGAACGCGCTACGACAATTGCCAGGACTGCTCGCCGAGGAACCGGACGTCCGT
>Ga0163144_10022285_pt1 | contig 12554 bp, 11 predicted proteins | sample OliLak19BULKMAT1_FD_123175 | JGI IMG/M metagenome (GOLD analysis project Ga0163144, IMG submission 123175) | Freshwater microbial mat bacterial communities from Lake Vanda, McMurdo Dry Valleys, Antarctica - Oligotrophic Lake LV.19.BULKMAT1 | ecosystem: Environmental > Aquatic > Freshwater >... | reverse complement strand
TATAATGCGCATTGTTCTTAGGGTACGACATAATGAAGCCGTACTTGTGAGCATTTTTAGTAAGCCACGCGAAAGCTGTAGTACCCTCGAAAGCAGACATCGCTCTAGGAACTTCTGGTGTACCGAAGTCGACAGTAGTTCCAAGTTGGTGTTCTGAATATCCTTGATCCGCAGAGAAAGTGTTGGCACCTGAACCGTACTGTGTCGAGTATGCAGACTTGAGTGATTGCTGTTCGACGAATGACCGATATGCAGATACGACGCGTAAGTTAATTCCGTCATCCTCTGCGTCTTCCATCATATTTTTAAGAAATTTGTATGCAGGCGCCAAAAAATACCGAGTCTTATTTTCGGGAAGAACGTATTTAGGAGTAATGGTAGCAAGAGCTGTTGGTACATAGTTTTCATTTAAGAAATACACTTTCGAATATTTCGCAAGGAGTTGTTTGTCGTATGTTGCGAGTTTCTTGTAGTGATCAGCCTGATCATCTGCATCTCTTTTTTGTCTTTCGATTACGTCTCGCTCTTCCATAGTCTTTGCAAGATTTCCTCCGAGGTTAGTGTTCTCTTCTATAAGTTGGGCTTTGTCGTTTTCAAGTTGTGTAAGTGTTTCAATATTTAAACTTAATTGTTCGGCGGTTTGTTCAAGTGTTTTTGTGGTAACTAGATACTGATATATATAATATCCGATACCTGCAATAAGAAAGACTAGAAAGATACTTATGTAGAGAGAGAAGAGATTGTGTTTGGTTGTTTTGGACATGAGGTAATATTATCACTTTTTATTGATATTTTAATACAAAAAAACAGCGGTTTCGTCTTCGACGAAACCGCTGTGGGTTGAGGGTTACCTATTTCTTGCGGCGGCGGCGAAAGGTCACGAAGACCGTTCCTGCCACCGCCATGAGAGCGAAGGTATTTGGTTCGGGAATGACCGTTTCCGGTGCCAGCCTTCCGACAAGTAGGTCGTTCCCGCACTCTTGGGTGAGGCGGAAGGTCGCACCGTTGCCGATGAACGACCCAGCGATAGGGGTTAGGTCAAAGGAGAAGATGTAATTTATCCCTCCATTTGTCCCGATATTGATACCGAGATCGGTGAAGACCTGGGCATCTGTTTTGGTGCTAACCGCAGCCAGCCCCCCAGCTGCAATGATGGTGTCCGCAGGACTTGCCAGTAGCGACGCGGGGTCGCTGATGGCATTTTGTCCGTAAAACCCTGTCATAAGCGTGGAACTTCCACTCAGACCTACCACATTGTAAGTCAAACTCCCTCCGGAGTTACCAGTGATGTTTACCGCGTACTCAAAGCCCGCGAGGGAATTGAGATAGCTGTGGTAGCCATTGGCCGGGTTAGGCCGGGACGGAACAGTGAACGAATTGTTGATGTCGATGAAAACATCTCCAATCGCAAAACCATCGTTTGTTGTGAGGGGGTTGAACCCACTCACGATGGTGAGCGTGTTCGTGTTCACGTTAAACGCTATGGCACGGAAGTCCCAACTGCTGTTCGCAATCGTGTTAGCTTCCGTCTCACCACTTTCGTTGATTCCAGATCGAGGGTCTGCGCCATAAATGGCGGAGCTCGATCCGTCGTTGACAGTAATGTCGATGAGCTGGGCTGAGGCCGAGCCAATAAAGATTACCCAAGTTACGACTGCGGAGAACGCAATCCTGATTTTTTTACCTACTTTCATTTTTTGTTTCCTTATCTGTTGTTAATGTTCATCCTTATTCCCCCAAAATGAGAACTCGGAACAGCCAACACCCTAACATGTTTTAATATTAATGTCAATATACAGAACTCAGATAGCTTTTACATCTCCATAGTCTGTACTATAATAAGTGTATATGAAAATTCTTATCTCATTTTTTATTGCGTGTGCACTACTAGCGGGAACCTTTGTTTTCTTTTCGAACCAAGTTTTATCACCTGACAAAAGCGGGTCTGGTGCTGCAACTGTAAACCAAAATCCTGAGCCATTTACTTCTCAGGCTTCAGCTTCGGTCAATCAAGTTACTCTTGATCCTGATATGACAGCCGAGGTTTCTGGTCTTTCTGTTCGGTTCAATACTCTTATTCAAGACAGTCGTTGTCCTATGGACGTTCAGTGTATCGAAGCTGGTGCTGTGACCACCAACATCACACTTGAGTTTGATGGTAAGTCAAAGACGATCAACCTTCCTTCAGATGAAGTTCCACATGAGTACGAAGGGTACAAGGTTTCAATTGTCGCTGTATCTCCTGATGCTCGGTCAACTGTTTCAATCAAGCCAAACGAATATAAGGTTACATTCAAAGTGGAATAGGGGTCAGGAGCTATTTTCCCGACCGATACACTTACTTATTTTAGGAGGTGCTCCCGGAATGCTTGAAGGCGAGCAAATTTTCAGCAGAAAATTATGCGTACCCGGAGAAAATAAGTATGTGTAAAGGGAAGAGGAAAATAGCTCCTGACCCTATTTAAATTTTCGGCCAGTCTCTCGTTCAAGGTCGCGCTTCTTAATACTCTGACGCTTGTCATACTTTTTCTTTCCTTTGGCGATGGTGAACTCTAATTTTATTTTTGTTCCAGCGGTGATGAAGGCAAGGGGTATGAGTGGAGTTTTTTTGTTTTCAATATCAGCGAGCATGGCTATTTCTTTTTTGTGTAATAGAAGTACTCGGTTCCGGCGGTCGTTGTACTCTTTTGGTGTGTTACCAGCCTGGTAGGGAGGAATATAGGCACCGATGAGGAATGCCTCTCCACCGCGCACAATAATATACGAACCTTCGAGAGATCCTTGGTTTTTACGAAGAGCTTTCACTTCATAACCAAAAAGCTCGACTCCTGCGAACATCTTCTCTCCGATTTCATATGTCATACCAACTTTTTTATTGCTAACCAGCTGTGTCATGTGGAAATGGTAGCAGAAAATGAGATGTTGAGCTATTTTTAAAACAATACTCCGAGTGAATACTTTTAGTTTTTTGTCCTTGAACCCTCCCGAGGCATTGCAAGGATGTGGTGAGGATAAAATCAAAAGTGCGGAGAGGAGGTTTAAAAAATAGCTCAACACCTCATTTTTTTGTATACTGGGCAAATGACAAAAAAGAAACCTGAATATAAGCCTAAAAAGGGTAAAAAAGAAGAAAAGCTTTCGAGGTTCCGCTCTTCGTGGAGCACTCAATTGTTTACCACTTTTATTATTTTCCTCATCATTATTTCTGCATATTCTCTGTTCGACAATACGAGCTCGAAGCCTGAAGAGATTAGCATTTCAAAAATTGCTGCCGACATTTCTGCAGGAACAGTCTCTACTATCGATGTGAAGGGTCAGACTCTTGATCTTACCTACACAGACGAAACTAAAAAGACCGCTAAGAAAGAGCTTGAGTCTTCTCTGACAGAAAGTCTTACTAATTACGGCGTGACTAAAGAATCTTTGGAGAAAGTTAATATTAGCGTCAAGAACGAAAGTGGTGTGACATATTAGATTGTAAATCTTCTTCCGTTCCTTCTTCCTCTTCTTATGTTGGTGTTTCTTGTATGGTACTTTACGCGTTCAGTAAAAGGAGCGGGAATGCAGACTATGGCTTTCGGGCAGTCGAAGGCACGCATGACCGCAGCTGACGATGTAACCCACCGTGTTACTTTCAAAGATGTTGCGGGTGCAAAGGAAGCAAAGATTGAGCTTGGTGAGGTTGTTGATTTCCTAAAGAATCCAAAGAAGTTTGCGGAGCTTGGTGCACGTATTCCAAAAGGTATTCTTCTCATGGGGCCATCGGGAGTTGGTAAAACACTACTTGCACGAGCTGTAGCGGGAGAAGCGGGTGTAGCATTCTTTTCTATTTCAGGTTCTGAGTTTGTAGAAATGTTTGTGGGAGTGGGTGCTTCCCGTGTGCGAGACCTTTTCAAGACCGCAAAGCAAAACGGCCCTGCTATTATTTTTATTGATGAGATCGATGCTGTCGGTCGTGTTCGTGGAACAGGAATGGGAGGAGGGAACGACGAACGTGAACAGACTCTCAATCAGATTCTTGTTGAAATGGATGGTTTCGAGCCAAATGTTGGCGTGATTGTGATGGCTGCTACCAACCGACCGGACGTACTTGACCCCGCACTTCTTCGTCCAGGACGTTTTGATCGTCGTGTGACTATCGACCTTCCTGATCGAGCAGACCGCGAGCAGATTCTTGTTGTGCACTCAAAGAACAAACCCCTCACAGAAGATGTTGATTTGAAATTGATAGCAGAGCGCACACCTGGTTTCTCTGGAGCTGACCTCTATTCTCTTATGAATGAAGGAGCTATTCTCACCGCGCGAGAAAACAGAACTCAGGTTTCTCAGTTTGATTTGATACGCTCGATAGAGAAGGTGATGCTTGGACCTGAGCGTCTTAGTCACATTCTTTCTCCAAAAGAGAAAGAACTGACGGCCTACCACGAAGCAGGGCACGCTATTATTGCTTCAGTACTCAAGTACGCTGACCCTGTTCACAAGGTGTCTATTATTTCTCGAGGACGAGCTGCGGGTTATACGCTTCATCTTCCCATCAATGAACGCAGACTTCAGTCGAAGAATGAGTTTCTTGATGATATTGCTGTGTCACTTGGAGGGTACGTAGTAGAGAAAAACATTTTTGGTGACCTCACCACAGGTTCTTCAAACGACCTTCAGGTGTCGACTTCACTTGCTCGCACCATGGTGACGCAGTATGGTATGTCAGATGACATTGGTCCGGTAGCTCTCGAGAGTTCTGGAGGGCGGACAATTGGAGGAGGAAGAGGGGTGGAGGGTGAGTATTCCGAAGATGTATCAAAGAAAATTGATGCTGAAGTGGCGAAGATAATGTCAGAAGGATATAATCGAGCTTGGCAGACGGTGCAGGAGCATCGCACAGCTCTTGATATGATTGCTAAAAAGCTTGTTGAGGTGGAGACATTGGAACGCACTGAGTTTGATGCGTTGCTTGTAGCAAACGGAATTTCATTGAAGAAATAATATCAAAAGATACCTTTGACATGTTGTTTAGTTGTTCTGTTTGTTTATGCGCGTGTAGCTCAGTTGGTTAGAGCACCGAGCTTATACCTCGGCGGTCCTTGGTTCAAATCCAAGCACGCGCACATTTAGTTAGTATTTTATCGAGGAAAGTATTCCAGAAGTCCTCCGAAACTATAAGTCTTACCACCTAAGGTGATTTGCGTCCCTCCAGCAATTGGTGTCGGGGTCTTCAGTTTTGAAGTCTAGTAGATTTTTATACTTCTCACTCATGTAGTAGACAGATGAAGGATTTTTTAAATAATTCTCTATTTGAATTGCTGTTTCTTGTTTCATTCCCATGAGTCCCTATGAGTACTGGCTCTGCACTCCAAGAATAGAAAGTGGTTGAAAGAATTGTTTGAATGACTCTCGACTTGAGTCGGTATAAAGCCGGATTTGTTCAGAAAGAAATGCAGAGACTATTAAGCGAGGAGGCACCCCAGCATCTTGTCTTGCTGATGTTTTTGTAAGGCCTAACAGAATAGCTATGTAGACTAAGATAAATAGTAATCCTATTCCGGCAAAGATGTGTATGGTGATAGAGTAAGTTTTCTTTTTCATATTAAAACATAGTACAATATAAAGCATGAAATATGTATATATATGTGTTGCGGTTTTATTTATGTTTTCGTTTAGTTTTTCGTTTGCTAGTGAGGCATCGTGCCTAGTGTCTTACAACTTTGGTGAAAAGACCTCAGATAGTAAAGTGGATGGGGATGTTACCCGTCTTCAGAATTTCCTTGTTTCTAACAGCTACTTGGCAAAAGGAAATACTACAGGTTATTTTGGTCCCCTTACTCTTGGTGCGGTTAAAGCATTTCAATTAGCAAACGGGATTTCTCCAGTAGTTGGGTATGTTGGACCTCTTACTCGAGTAAAGATTTCAGAAAAGGGTTGTGGGGAAGTACTCGGTGTTTCTACAAAAAGATTTAATTCAGCAAGTACTAGCACTAATGCAATAATTTCACCAAATGATCAAACTATCAGAACTACTCTTACCGCAAACAAAACAATGTTTTCTGTAGGGGATAACATCACTCTTACATATAGAGTGGATAATAGGGGCACAAAACCAATCTCATATAGGTTTAACTCTGGTTGTCAGGCTGTTGTAGTTGCGCCCGCCCCTCTTGAGGGTATAGTAAATCGTGTGTGTAGTATGGCTCTTAGTTCCTTCACTATCCCTGCAAAATCTTCAAAAACTTTTGTGATTAACGACAGGATTGCAACAACATCCGCAGCATCTAGTTCACAAATGGTAACAGTTATGCTTGCTAATCATAATGAAACGAGAGCAACCACCAACATCAGGGTTGTTTCAAAGATATCGACTGTTGGTGAAACGATTATCAGAGATATTGGCACAGAGCCAGCCTCAATTGAATTGAAGAATGCTCGAGTTAGTTTAAATATCGAGCAGGCTAAGCAGGCTTTTATTGTTGCACCTACAATTGTTATAACCGCTCCTTCTTCAGGTGATGTATATGTGAGAAAATCATTAGCAAATTTTTTCCTTAGAATGGACAAAAGTTCGGAACGCGGAGTTGGTTTAAGTGGGTTTCCACTTCGGAGCGTAAGAGGAGCAACTCTACAGAAAGTAACCTATAAGGAGGAAACTCCTTTCAGCAATGCGGAGGTTACTGAAGATGTGTATCGTATTAAAGCAGGAAAAAAAGCTACCTTTAACTTTCTTCCAATAAAGTCTAATGTTAAAAATTCGTGGGTCGGTACAGGTTATTACGATCTCGTATTAACACACGTTTATTTGATAAAGAACGGTTTAAATTATGATAAAGAGCTTTTATTAGAAGACAAAAAAGCAAAACAAGTTTTGTTTACCATGGCAAATGGTTAGTTTAATAATACTTCACACTTAACTTACTATTTTGATCACAATCTTACTATTGGATCAACAGGGAGCGACGTTGTAGCACTTCAAAATTTTCTTGTCTCTGAAGGTGTTCTTAGAAAGTTGCAAAAATCAGTAACGGGGTACTTTGGTTCTGTAACGCGTGCATATATTAATTCGCTTAATAAATAAAGTAACCAAAACATTTTATTCGAAATGAATTTCTTTGCGACTTTCTAAAATTTCTTTAAGAATAGGAAAGTGCGTAAGCGAAGGATCTCGTTCAACGAGGTCCTTCGCTTCGTTTCGGGCGAATTCTACCATCTTGATGTTTCGTAGTGCGTCCATAGCAATATCTGAAATTCCCCATTGCTTTCGCCCGTAGAGCTGGCCAGCGCCACGAAGTGAGAGGTCGAGCTCTGCAAGTTCGAAGCCGTTTTTGGCGGTGCGGAGCGCCGTAAGGCGCTCCGCACTCTTCTCACTCTTGCTTTCGGTAAGTATGTAGCAATATGCCTGGTGATTTCCTCGAATCACTCGTCCTCGGAGCTGGTGAAGTTGGGAAAGCCCAAAGCGTTCTGCTCCTTCAATCATTATGATAGTTGCGTTCGGCACATTTACTCCTACTTCCACAACAGAAGTTGATACAAGTATGTCTATCTTACCTTCAGAGAAATCTTCCATCACCTGCTCCTTCTCACTTGGTTTCATTTTGCTGTGCATGATACCAATCGTGTTATTCTTAAAAACTTTTTCTTTGAGGTGTTCAGCTTCTTCTTTTACAGAACGCGCATTAAGAGCTTTCTCTTTATCAGGATCTGGAGCATCAATACGAGGACAGATTACATACGCTTGCCGACCAGCTTTTAGTTCAGCTCGCACTTCTTCGTACATCTTTTCTCTCTTTTGTGGAAGAATTATTTCTGTAATGATTGGTTTTCTTCCTGCAGGCATTTCATCAAGAAGAGTAAGGTCGAGATCTCCGTACATGGTAAGTGCTAGGGTGCGGGGAATTGGAGTCGCTGTCATTGAAAGCAAGTGGGGAAGATAGTTTTGCTTTCGTGTGAGCTTCTGTCGTTGTGCAGTACCAAAACGGTGTTGCTCGTCGATAATTACATATGCGAGATTCTTAAATTCAACACTTTTAGTAATAAGAGCATGTGTTCCTATGACCATTGAGATCTCTCCATTCTTTACCCATTTCAAAAGCTGTGCTCGAGAAATAGAGGTAGCTTCAGCGCCGTTTAGTTTGGAAGGAAATTTAAGACAACCACTTCCTGTGATGAGGGCAATCTTCATTGGTAAGTGTCCAAAGTATGAAATGAAAGATTCGAAGTGCTGGCGAGCAAGAATCTCAGTTGGCGCCATGTAAGCCACTTGGTGTTCTGGGTAGGTAACAAAAGCTGTTGCTGCTGCAACAAGAGTCTTACCTGAACCCACATCTCCTTCAAGAAGTCGTGACATAGCATGGTCACTTTTGAAATCATTAAGCACAGTCTCAATTGCTTTTAGTTGAGCGTTGGTTGGTTTCCAAGGAAATCTTTTAAGGAAAGCTTGTACTTCTTTTTGTTTGTCTTTTATTACGGCAGTCTTTTCTTTTTCACGGTTTTTTCGTTCTTGTTGTCGTTGTAGTTGTATGAGAAAAATTTCTTCAAAGGCAAAACGTTTACGAGCAGACTGCGCATCGTTCTCTGTTTGCGGTGTGTGTATCCAAATGAGTGCAGACGAAAGTGAAGGGAGATGGTATTTATCAAGAAGTTCTTTTGGAAGAGGATCTTTTATTTGTTCAATGACTTTACCCCGGGCAATTTTTTTAAATGCATGATATATCCAGTTTGAGCTTACTCCTTTTGTTTCGCTGTATACCGGATACTGAGTATGAGCATCACCACTTGATCCAAACAGTGACTCACCGATATTTACAGGTAACTCCGCAACTTTCTCAATATGAGGATTTGAAAAAAAAAGAGACTCCTTTCGAGTTGAAACCTTTCCCTCGACACGCACAAGATCACCCTCCTTCATCATTTTTGCGATGTAGGGTTGGTTGAACCACACAGCTTTTATTGAACCTGTCTCGTCTTGTATGATTCCTTCAGACAGAGGAGTCTTTTTTATGTATGCTTTGCTTGTTTTGAGTCCACGAATCTTTCCGAAGATGGTAATAGTTTCTCCGCCAACAGCTTCCTCCACTCTTTTGGCCCGAGCAGAGTCTCCATAGCGTACAGGGAAGTAATAAAGAAGGTCGTGTAGCGTTTTTATGCCGAGTTTTGTAAGACCTTTCTTTTCGGTGTCAGTCAAGCGAAAGTGTGCTAGTATGGGGTCGTGAGGATGCATAGTGACATCCTATCATAGGTTTATAATGCTAATTTTATCTTTATGTTGAACGATCTTAACTTGTATCACCAGATTCCTGTTGGTTGGATTTGGCTTGTTCCCATAGTGTTTGTGTTCGGTGTTATTATCTTTGCTCTTAAAGGATACGCTCTTTGGAAATCAGCAAAGCGTGGAGAGATGTGGTGGTTTATCGCACTCTTCGTTCTCAATACAGCAGGTGTTCTTGAGCTTATTTATATAGTGTTTGTGCTTAAGAAGTACCATGTATCATTTGCAAAGAAAATGAAGACTCACATGAAGACTGTTGAGGCAAAACCCGTAACGCCAACAGTCCCCACCCCAGAAGTTCCGAAAGAAGAAAAGTAATGTCAAAGGGCATTTTTGACATGAAGTCCTAACTAGGGTTGTTTAGACAATTGAATATAAAGAACCGTGTTTGACCATGGTTCCTTCTCTGACAAAAGCGTCTAGATTTATTTCTACGACGCTTTTATCTTTGTTGAGTCGACGTGCGACCGTTACTACGGTCGCACGTTTGTGCTTCAATACATCCGAAAGAATGAGGGAACGAAGTTCACGGTTTGAACCTTTAAAAACATTTTGTTTCTTATAAAGCACACTTTTTTTACTTTGATTACCGATTGTTTTCTTAAGGTGTGTTCCATAGTCATACAGTGCGTAATACCACTCTCGTGCCGAGTGTGTAGAAGATGCCCGTCTACATGCTGTAGACGGGCATCTTCTACACAAGCATGCAGTAACAAGTTCAAGAATTTCCTTTTCAGTCACTCTGTCCTTGTTTTTAAAGAAATGGTAGATGAAGACCGATCTAATATTTGTCTCAATAAAAGGTGTTGGTATTTCAAAAGCAAAATTCATAAGCGCCCCAGCAGTCGACTGTCCAACTCCTGAAAGAGTAAGAAGGGAAATGTAATCTTTTGGAAATTTTCCTTTCCATTTATTTTCAATCTCTTCTGCTGTTCGTTTGAGGTATACCGCACGTCTGTTGTACCCAAGACCTTTCCACATAGTAAGAACCTCAGAAAGGGGAGCATTCGCTAGTGCTTTGGTGGTAGGGAATTTTTTTAGGAAATCTTTATAATATTTTACAACTCGCTCCACCTGAGTCTGCTGAAGCATTATTTCTGAAACCAGAATATGGTATGGGTTATAGGTATTTCTCCACGGTAAATCTCTTCGGTATGTCCTGTAATATCCCCAGACCTCTTTTTTGAATAGTGTAATTTGTGGTAACATGGTTGATATAGGCGCGAAGCCTCTCTGAATTTATTAACTTTCACACACTTCATGAAATTTTACAAAATAGCCGCACTACTTATCATCTTTACTTCCTATGTATCCCTTGCCGGAGCTCAGACTCTGCAAGAGCGCCGAGAACAGCTTGAAACCCGCATTGAGTCTATTCGAGAGCAAGCATCAAGCACACGCATGGTCACTGCAGAAACCCTTGAAGACAATAACATAAAGAAAGCTTGTGATGTCATGGTGGAAAGGGTAGACAAAAGACTTGCTGAGTTTTCCCGAAATTACACTGCTCATGAGCAAGTCTACGCAACGCATGTTTCTCGATTAGAAACAATTTCGGGAAAGCTTTCTACTGAAGGGCAAGACGTTGTTAACCTTAACACTAATATTGCAGTATTGAAGGTAAAGATTGATAAGTTTATTATAAACAAAGAGGCGGTGGTTGTAGCACTTGAGGCGACAAAAGAATTTTCTTGTGGAAATTTAGATGAGGAATTTCTACAATCACTTCAGCTCGTGCGTGATGCACAGAGGATTCTGCTTGAAGATGCTCGTGATATAGGAAGTTTTATTAAGACTGCTATTAAGAGTGATCTTGAGAAGATTCGCCAGGAATACTAATATGCGTTCACAACTAACCCAAATAATAATCATAGGAATTTCAACCGTGCTTATTGTTTTGGCTGTTGGTGCCGTTTTTAATGCTAGTAATGAAGTTCCTGAAGAGTTACAACAACGAGTCCAAGAAAGATCTACTACCACCAGCGCTACCACATCAGTAGAGACTCTTAATAAAATTTCAGGATCTAGTGATGTAGAAAGCGACCTTGATGTATATATACAGTCTACCGAAACAATGCCTAATCCGAACGATTTCAATGACTCGTATAGTGATTTGAATCGATAGATATTTATGATAATGTGTTAGGTCTGGAGACGTGTCAGAGTGGTCTATTGTACCTCTTTGCTAAAGAGGCGTGCCCTTTATAAGGTACCGACGGTTCGAATCCGTCCGTCTCCGCCAACTAAAATCCCGCAAGGGATTTTTTGCGGAGACGAGAATGCGAAGCATTCGTGACGGATTCGAAGCCTGTTTGAGTATTTTATGCGAGCCTTGCGAAGCAGAAAATCCAAACAGGGTACTGCTCCTGTAAGGAGAGAATCCGTCCGTCTCCGCCAAGAAAACTTAGTAGATACATGACCCGATTGAAATAGCCAGAAGTTGACCCCGACCCACGTACCTCATTTCAACTCCCAAAATGATGCGTAAACTACCCTTACTTTGCCTCACCCCTCTGGTACCTAACCCACGATGCCCGCCAAGAGAACTTAGTATCAGAGTCAACACTCTTACCCGAATAGGTGATGCGACCCGAGTAGTAAAAACAGACCAAAGCAATTATATGATTTTTTATTTTAAATGGTAAAATCATCATATGGTAAAAGTACAACCAAGAAAAAAGAAGACTGGTGCATTTATCAACCCTGACACAGGGAGAATTTCTATCACTGAAGCGTTTGGTGAGAGTCTCGCCAAATTACTTGCTGGTAAGATTAGCAGAATCTACGTAGATTTTGATACTAAAGCTTTTTGTAAAGAGGTAAAAAATAACGTTGTTAATAAAAGTTATACAGAGAGAATTGCAATTATTGCCGATAGTCTAAAAAACAATCTTCCAAAAGAATACACAAAAGCACTGGATATTTTAATTCAAATTCTCGGACCTGAGAATCCAAAAGAAACTGGAATGTTTAAAGACTATTATTGGCTCATGCCAGTTGGAAAATTTATAGAAAAATACGGACTAGACCATTTTGTTGTATCTACCAAGGCTATCGAAGAGATTACAAAACGAAACACTGGCGAATACGCTATTCGTCCTTTTGCAACTAAGTACCCAGAAAAAACTCTTCATGTTTGTACCAAATGGGCAAAAAGTAAAAACTTCCACCTACGTCGTCTTGCTTCAGAAGGTTTACGTCCAAAGCTTCCATGGGCTCCAAAACTCTCGATGTGGAACGATAATCCAAAACCAGTATTCGAGATTCTTGAAATTCTCAAAGAAGACGAAATAAAGTTCGT
>Ga0163144_10022283_pt1 | contig 12555 bp, 7 predicted proteins | sample OliLak19BULKMAT1_FD_123175 | JGI IMG/M metagenome (GOLD analysis project Ga0163144, IMG submission 123175) | Freshwater microbial mat bacterial communities from Lake Vanda, McMurdo Dry Valleys, Antarctica - Oligotrophic Lake LV.19.BULKMAT1 | ecosystem: Environmental > Aquatic > Freshwater > Lake... | reverse complement strand
GTGCTGCCGCTGGCGTTCGCGCTCATCACGGACCAATCCGGGTTGCCGCCCGACGCCGGGGTGGCGCTGGGCACGTAGCTGTTGGTGACCCAGGTCACTTGCAGGAAGAAGCCGTCATCGGTGGCGGGAATCGTGATTCCGCCATCGGGCGCGATACCAGAAGTGTCGATCGTGATTTCGGTGGCAATGGATGCCGCAGGAGTGTCACCGATGGGGAAGTCGATGCGAAGAACCTGAATCGGCGTCGCGCCCGGGCGGACCATGTTGGATCCAGCGCCGCCGAAGCCTTGGAAGTTCACATCATTTTTGTCCCAGAGGATCGCCATGACCTGCTCGCCGACGGCCGGCGAAGCAAACGCCATCACATCGATGACCAGTTCTTTGATCGTGTGGCCCGGCCCGAGCAGTTCCCAAGGGCCATCGAGGAAGCCGATGTCATCCAGGGAGCTGACGCAGTTGCCGAGGTAGAATCCGCCGCCAGCGGACTGGTTGCTGTAGACGGGCAGCACATCGCGCTGCTGATATCCGCCGCTGCGGGACGGATAGCCAACGGGATCAACGCGAATGTGGCGTTTGCCGGGAGCACAGGGAATGAGTTCCTGAGCCAGAACCCCGGTGGCCGAAATCGCAGAACCCGCCATGAGAGCAAGAATCACACACTTCTTCATCATAAACCCCTTTCGCAAGTCTACGGGCCGCGCACGACCCGCATCACAGGAAAAAACAAGTCCGCGAACACCAACCGCCCGAACTGGTCGGAGCATCCGCGCACACACACATCCATAGCAAAACCCCCGCGCCATCGCGGTCTAACTGAAGTTACTCGTGGCAAGCAGAATCAAGTCAAGTCGAATCAAGAGCCGAATCAAAATTTGGAGGAAGAATCCATCTTCGAGGCACCCCGACTCCACACGTCTGGAGCCGAACGGAAGAAACCGTTCCAAACAGCATACCCGGTTTCCGCGTGGATGCAAGGAAAATATGGGACGAAATCGAAACCCAGTTACAAACATTTTATTAACGGCTTGATTTCGCGGGTCGCTTGATGAGCCGCAAACGACATTTTATGCTGTGTTTCGTGAGAAATAGGGCATCCGGCCGGGAAAAGCCAGACTTGACGGTAGAAGCGCTCCCGGAAAAACCCGCGGCCGGAAAAATCACGGTTGCGACAACTGAGCAACGAACCCGAGGCATCCGCTGAACGCTACAATCGGCCCCTTCACAACGAACCGGAGTTGCTCACCTTGGCCAAGAAATCGTTTAAGTGCAAACTCGTGACCCCGCTCGCCGCCCTGCTCAATGACAGCGTGACGTACGCCAGCGTCCCTGCGTGGGACGGTTTGGTGGGCTTTTTGCCGGGCCGTGCTGCGTTCCTGGGCCGTCTGGGGCTGGGCGAGTTGCGGCTTGATGTCGCGGATTCGGACAAGGGTCCGGGCGGCACCCGTTCGTTCCTGATTGATGGGGGCTTTATCCGGATGGCGAACGATCAGATGACGATCCTCGCGGATCGGGCCGTGCCCGCCGAAACGATCGCGCCCTCCGATGCTGAGGCTGAAATGAAGGCCGCGGAAGCGGTGAAGGATCCCACAGCGCGAACCCGTGCGCTGAACCGTGCCAAAAAGATGATGCAGATGGCCAAGACCGCGGGCGCAAAGATTTGACCGTGCGGTCGGGCATCAACTGAAGTTTCCGTCCGACATCGCCCGGAAGGGCGAAGCCACCTTTCCCCGTGAATTCAATCCCAACCAAACCCAAGGCCGTCGTTCTTCTCTCCGGCGGGATTGACAGCGCTACGTGCCTTGCCGTCGCCGCGGATGGCGGGTTTGAGTGTCATGCGGTCAGTTTTGACTATGGTCAGCGGCACCGGGTGGAACTAATCGCCGCGGGGCGCGTGGCCCGGCAACTGAAAGCCGTTACGCACCGAACGATTCTCGTTGACCTGCGGTGCGCGGGAGGGTCGGCGCTTACGGCGGATATCGCGGTGCCGAAGGATCGGGCGGCGGATCAGCCGGGCGGTTCGAGCATCCCCATCACGTATGTGCCTGCTCGGAATCTGATCTTTCTTTCGCTTGCGATTGGGGTGGCCGAGGTTCTCGATGCCCGCGATCTGTTCATTGGGATCAACGCGGTTGATTACTCGGGGTACCCGGATTGTCGCCAGCCCTTTATTGATGCGTTTGCGCACGCGGCGAATCTGGCGACGCGGGCGGGGGTTGAGAGCACCGATGGCGGCGGCAACTTCCGGATACATACGCCGCTGGTTGCGCTTTCCAAGGCCGACATCCTGCGGCTGGGGGCGCGGCACGGGGTTGACTTCTCGCTTACGCTCAGTTGCTACGACCCGCAGTCGATGGGGTCAGACGCGGCGGGGCTGGCCTGCGGGCACTGCGATTCGTGCGTGATCCGTAGGAAGGGCTTTGCGGAAGCGGGTTTGGCTGACCCCACGCGGTATGTGATGCCATGAGCGAGTTGGCTTCTTCCTTCAAATCTCCGACGCTTCCGATCAGCGAGGTATTTCTTTCTATTCAAGGCGAGGGGAAACTGTCGGGGGTGCCTTCGTACTTCATCCGCACGAGCGGGTGCAACCTGCGATGCACATGGTGCGATACGCCATATGCGAGTTGGTCGCCGGAGTTCACGCTGCGGTCTATCGGTGATCTGTGCCGCGGTGCGGTGGAGTCGGGCGCGCGGCACGTCGTGCTGACCGGCGGGGAGCCGATGATGTTTCCCACTATCGACTTGCTCGCGGCGGGGCTTCGGGAGGCGGGGATGCACATCACGATTGAGACCGCCGGGACGCTCTTTCGTGAACTGCCGTGCGATCTGATGAGCATCAGTCCGAAGTTGAGCAACTCGACGCCCGCTGTCGGCGATGCGCGCGATCCCAAAGGTGCGCTGCGCGTGATGCACGAGGAACGACGGCTGAATGTTGAGGTGTTGCAGCGGTTGATCGATGCGTACCCGGAGCGGCAGGTCAAGTTTGTGGTTTCTTCGCCGCGTGATCTGGGGGAGATTGAGAAGATGCTCGCCAAACTCGTTCACTGGGCGGATGATGATGTGTTGTTGATGCCGGAGGGAGTTACCCTGCCATCGGCGGAGACCAAGGCGTGGCTGGTTGCGGAATGCACGCGGCGGAACTGGCGGTATTGCCAACGGCTGCATATTGAGTTGTTTGGGAATGTGCGGGGGACGTGAGCCGAAATAGTTTACTCTCATTAGCGCTTTTCAGACGATGGATGCGTTACCCAAGAGGATCACTGCGCTTATCTGTTTCGACTGGTTCACACGTGCACTCCCTTGGGACTGGCGACCCGACCGGCGACTACTACCAACCCCCGCTGCTTCACCACCCTCACCACCACGTTCTTGAATGAGGGCGTCTTGCTCTCATCATCGAAGACTCGCGGTACGATGACGTTCACTTCGGGGTAGTACATCGCGGCGTTTCCGTCGCGGATGTCGGCTTCGCGGACGAGGATGTCGCGCATTTCTCCGGTGGTGCTGCGGACTGTGATGCGCTCATTGACGGCGAGTTTGAGGCGTTGGATGTCGGCGGGGTTCATGAGGATGACATCGCGGCGTTCCTGGCCGCGGTAGATGTCTTCTTCTTCGTAGACGACGGTATTGAACTGGCCTTCGCTGCGGATGGTCATGAGGCGGAGTTCGTTGTCGCCGTCGCCTTTGAGCGGGGGGATGGGGACGGCGTGGAACTTGGCGCGGCCGGTTTTGGTGGCGAAAGTGGGTTCGTGGAAGACGCGGCCGCCGACGTGGAATTCTTGTTTGGTTGCGTCGATTGTCTTGAGTTGGTCGTAGCCGGGGATGACATCGGCGATGAAGCGACGGATGGTGCGGTGTTCCTCCATGGCGCGGAAGTCGGCGGGATGGGAATCGCCCAGGACGCGGCGGGCGATTGCGGCGATCACTGCAACTTCAGCGCGTGGGCCTGCGTGTCGGCGTTCGCCGCCATCGCTGAGGCGCACGTAGTTGAACATTGATTCCTGCGTTGTGGCCTGGGGGTCTTCATCGCGGGCGAGCACGGGGAGGATGAGGCTTTCTTTGCCGCGGCCGTGGATGTGGCCGGTGTTGAGGGTAGTGCTGAGGAAGACGGTCATTTCGATTTTGGAGAGGGCAGCGCGGGCGTAGTTTGCATCGGGGCAACTGCCGAAAAGGTTGCCGCCGAGGTGGCAGGCGAAGCGGAGGTTCCCCGCAGCGGCGCGGTTGATGCAGGAGAGGGTGTCCATTCCCGGCTTCTTGGGGAGTTCGACGGCCAATCGCTCCTCAATGGCTTTGATGATGGGGCCTTTGAGTTCGGGGACAGCGCCCATGGAGCCCATGCCCTGGACGTTACTGTGGCCGCGGAGGGGGAGGAGGCCGCGGCCCGGTCGCCCGAGCATTCCTCGCATCATGGCAAGATTGGCGATGGCGCGGACGTTGTCAACTCCATGCTCGTGGTGGGTGATGCCCATCGTCCAGGCGAAGATCGTCGCTTTGGAGTTTGCGTAGATTTTGGAGATGCGGTGCATGGTGTCGCGGTCGATGCCACTTTTTTCTTCGAGGGTTTCCCATGAGGCGGCGAGCATGGCTGCCTTTGCGGTATCGAAGCCTTCGGTGAATCGTTCGATGTAGTCAGTTTCGCACCCCGCCAGTTCGATCAAGGCCTTGCCGATGCCGGTGAGCAGGGCGATGTCGCCGCCGATGTGGGGCATGAGGTATTCATCGGCGATCTTGGTTCCGAAGAGGAGGCTGAGGGGGTCCGAGGGAACTTTGAAGTTGACGAGGCCCAGTTCGCGCATCGGATTGATGACGACCACGCGGCCCTCTTGGCGCTTGAGGTCCATCAGGGACCGCATGAGACGCGGATGGTTGCTCGCGGGGTTTCCGCCGATCAGGAAGAAGAGATCGCACCCGGCGACATCATCCAGCGTGATGGTCGCGGTGCCTGAGCCAGTGACGCTGGCAAGGCCGACGCCGCTGGCCTGGTGGCAGAAGAAGGAGCAGTTGTTGACGTTGTTGGTGCCGTAGAGGCGGGCGAAAAGTTGGAGGAGGAATCCGGCTTCGTTTGAGGAGCGGCCTGAAAAGTAGAAGAAGGTGTCGTCGGGCGTCGGAGCGGTCTTGAGGCCCGCGGCGGCGCGGTCGAGGGCTTCATCCCATTCGATCTCGCGGTAGGTGCGGTCGCCGATAGCTTTGTAGAGTGGTTGGGTGAGACGGCCCGCGGTCTCAAGTTCTCGCGGCGAAAATCGTTCCAACTGGTCGAAGGAAAACTCATCGAAGAATCCTTCGCGGATTCGGCCTTGCAAATCGGCGGCCATCGCCTGCACGCTCTTCTTGCAGACTTCGGGGAAGTTCCCGGCTTCGTTGACCATGCCGCCTTTTTGGCCGCCCATTCCCAGGGCGCAGGTCTTGCAGGCGTTCTTGGAGTTAAGGGCTTTCCACATGCGCCAGAGATCGGTAAGACCTAATCCCGACGTGGCCCCCCGCCCTTTTTTGAGGGTGTACCAGATCGCGGGGAAGCCGCCGGCGGAGGAGAGGCGTCGCATTGCGTTGAGGGTATCAGGAGGAGGCCGGAGCGGAACGGGTGTGCGGGAAGAGGATTGAAAGCGAGGAAGCGGTAGCCATTCATTGTGGGCTCTGCATTGAAAGTCGTTCGTTTGCGCGCCGCCAATCTTGCAATCTTGGGCGTAGGGCTGAAAGTGCGTTGCGAAGAGCAATTTGAGGGCTTTCTGGTGAAAGGGGCGTGAAAATAACTCTTTTTCCGGCGCGGGTTCGGACCCGGTCATCGCTCGTGCCCCGTGGGTTTTGGGGGCAGGGTGGGTGTGGGGAGCGATCGCCGATGTGGTTGAGCTGAGTATGTTTTGGTGCGTGCAAAAAAGCATTGTCCCTCCATATATACAGAGAATCCACGTCCGAAACAGGGGTTATTTTGCGCTTTTGTGCGCCGGGCCGGAAAATTGTGTGACGGCTAAGTGGAGGGGAGACAAGGGGTTAGGACAATTGTGGGGAGCCTGAAATTGTAGATTTTTGACGGCGCTTTTGTGTGTGGGTGGGAAGGCGGAGTCCGCCGGTCGGGACGACCGGTCCAGCCAACTATGCTTGACACCATGCCATCCGAATTTGAACTGACCATCTCACGCTACCAGACATTTCTCCGCGATGTGCTGGATCCGGCGATCTACCCCGCCTCTGTCCCGGTTGGGGCGAGCGTTTACCAGATTCCGGACATCAGGGCCACACCGATTTCCGCGGCGGAGGCAATGATGCGGGAGTATCGGTCGGTGGAGGTCGGGTGGCAGTGGGGTCCAAAGTGGTCCACGGCGTGGTTCCGCGTCACGGGGAGCATTCCAGATTCCTTCACGGGCCAGCGCACGGTGCTGCGGTTTTCGAGCGGGACCGAGGGGCAAGTTTGGAAACTGTGCGGGGAGATCTGGGTTCCCGTGCAGGGTCTCGATGTCAACCGCGATTCTTTCCCGCTCTTTGACATTGCGCCCGCGACCGCCGCCATCGATGTTCTTATCGAATCGGCGTGCAACCATCCCTTCGGGATACTGGCGTTCGAGTGGGACAGTGCCGATACGGTCAACCGGTGGACGGGCGAAAGCCCAGGCCGACTCGAACGGTGCGAGGTTGCAGTGTTTGACCCCGAGGCGTGGGAACTGCGGCATTCATACGCCTTCGCACTCGATTTGCTTAAAACGCTGTCGTCGCCCGAAGGCGGCGGCCCTTCCCTCCCCCCCGATGCTCGGATCGCCATGCGCAGCGGCCGCGCTCAGGAGTTGTATGGAGCGCTGCGGCGGGCCACCAACGAGCTTCACCCCTATTCGGCTACGCACACGCCTGCACGGCCCGAGTTGCATGCTCGCTATGTGGCCAGCCGCGAACGAGCGCAGCGTATCTTGACGGACACACTCACGAAAGGTGCGGCGGCGTCCGCGACGCATTGCCACGCTGTCGGCCACGCACACATCGACACCGCGTGGCTGTGGCCGATCCGCGAAACCAAGCGCAAGTGCCTGCGCTCGTTCAGCAATCAACTTCGGCTGATGGAGCGGTTCCCTGATTACACGTTCTTATGCAGTCAGGCCCAGCATTACGCATGGGTTGAGGAGCAAAGCCCCGAACTGTTTCAGGAGATTTCGCAACGCGTCGAAGAGGGCCGCTGGGAGCCGGGCGGGGCGATGTGGGTCGAGCCGGATGCGAACTGCCCGAGCGGCGAGAGTCTGGTTCGGCAGATTCTGCACGGGACGAACTACTGGAAGAAGAAGTTCGGCGAGCGGGGCGAGCAATCGTTCCTGTATCTGCCCGACACTTTTGGTTTTCCGGCAAGTCTGCCGCAGATCATGGCGGGGGCGGGCCTCAAGATGTTCATCACGAACAAGATGATCTGGAACCGCGCCAACGTGTTTCCGCACACGACGTTCCTGTGGCGCGGAATCGATGGAACCCAGGTGCTCGCCCACAACACGCCCAGCCACAACTACAACGCAACCAACACACCCAGGGAACTGCATCACGGGGAGGTAAATCATCGCAACCGCGACCGGGGGCTTCCGCTGCTCTTCGTCGAGGGCGATGATGGCGAAGCGACCACAACGATTTCAGATGACAGCCAAACCGCGCATTGGCTTGCGCCCTTCGGGTTCGGCGATGGGGGCGGGGGTCCGACGGATTGGATGATCCGTTACGCGGAGTTGGCGCATGATTGTGAGCAGATGCCTCGTGTTGAGCTTGGCCGCGTGAGTGAGTTCATTGACTGCATCGAACATCAAGAGGCATCGACCACGGAGACGCCCGAAGGCCTTCCGGTCTGGTGGGGCGAACTGTACCTGGAAATCCATCGCGGCACGCTTACGACGCAGGCTTGGATCAAGGCTGCGAATCGGCGGGCGGAGGAAGCGTTGCGGTTTGCGGAGTTGCTGACGTTTGCGGGGCCACCGGAAACCAAGCCCGATCCTAAGCCGACTGCCCATTCGTCCGCCCACTCGCTCACGCTCGGGGTTCGTTGGATCCCGGTTGAGGTTTTGTCGAAACTCGATAAGGCATGGAAAACGCTGCTCTTAAACCAGTTTCACGACATTCTTCCCGGCAGTTCTATCGGCTGGGTGTACGAGGATGCCAAGCGTGATTTCGTTCGCATCAGCAAGGTCGCCGATGCGCTCATCGAAAAGGGTACGACCGCATGGCTGTCGGGCCTGAGCACCGTCGGCGTGCGCAAGCCCCTGGGCGTCTTCAACCAGTGCAGCGCGAACCGAAGCGGCGTAATCGAGCTTGCGGATGGCGCGCTTGCGTTCGCACGAAACGTTCCCGCGGCGGGAGTCGCCGTGGTCGATCACGCGGACCCGAGCGGCTGCGTCCCGGCGAAGATCGAAGAGCAACCGGGCGCGGACGAGGGAAGCGGGGGCGTCATCGTGCTTTCCAATGGCCTTGTGCGCGTGGAGATCGATGAGGATGGGTGCATCAGTTCGCTCTTGCGGGAGGGTACCGGGCGCGAGGTGGTTGACGCGGCGCGTTACCGCATCGGCAAGGCATACAACCCCATGAACCAACTTGTGCTTTACGAAGATATTCCGCACATGTGGGACGCTTGGGACATCGACCCCTCGTACGAGGATAAACCCTACCCCGTTGATGATCAGCCCGAATCAATCGAGATTGTCAGCGAGAATCCTCTCCGCTGCGCCGTGCGCATCACGCGCCGGCTGGGGGCTCATTCGCGCATCGAGCAGACGTATTCGCTGGATGCGGGTTCGCCGCGGATTGACATCCATTCGAAAGTTGACTGGAAGGAAAGCCGGATGCTCCTGCGGGCGCTCTTCCCGACGAACATTCTTTCCACGCGGGCGACGTACGACATCCAGTTCGGGCACATCAGCCGGCCAACGCATCGCAACACGAGTTGGGACGCCGCAAAGTTCGAGGTGTGCGCGCACAGGTGGATGGACCTTTCGGAACCGGGCGCGGGGGTTGCGATTCTCAACGATGGGAAGTACGGCCACTCGTGCGATAAGGGCGTGATGGGGCTTACGCTGTTGCGTTCGCCCAAGTTTCCCGATCCCGATGCCGACATGGGCGAGCACGAGTTTACCTATTCGGTGATGCCTCACGAAGGCGACTGGCGCGCGGCGGGCGTGGATAGGGAAGCCGAGGCGCTGAACATGCCTTTGATTGCGTATGTGCTCAATCCGGAGGAGGCCGGGCCGCGGGGGAAATCCTGGGCACCTTTCACGCTGGAAACTACCGGGGCGGGCGCGGTAAGTATCGCGGCGGTCAAAAAGGCTGAGAACGACAACCGCCTGATCCTGAGGGTGTGGGAGAGTCACGGGGCACACGGCGAGCTTTCGATCCACTGGCACCTTCCCATCAAGCACGTCGAACCTGTTGATCTGCTCGAACGTTCCTTTTCGGAAGAGAGCCTTTCATCCAAGGGCGTTTCGCACGAAGGGGCGGTCACGAAAGTGCATATTGCACCGTTTCAAATCCTTACTTTCGCCGCGAGTTAGTGGGCGCTTCGCGTGAATGAGTGAAGAACAATCGACCCGACGAGCGCGGACGTCTAAAGGAAATTTCACCCAAACATAATCCTTGCGAACGGATGATTTTACTCGCGCTTGTAGGCTAAGATTCGTCTAGGAGTACATCATGCTCACCTGTCGAGTTCATGTATCAAGTGTTGCGGCGATTCCACTGAGTCGTTCACGAATGAAGTTTAAGGCTCTCACCGCTTGTTCGGCCGCGGCGATGCTGGCTGCGCACAGCGCCGCGATCTCGATCGAGCCCGAAACCCCGCATGCGCGGTTGAACGAGATTGTGAAGCAGCTTGATTCGGATACTCTCTCTCAGCGGGAAGCGGCGTTTACGAGCCTTCGCACAGACGGCGCGATTACGCTCGACCTGATCGAGGGGTGCCTGAACGACCCGACAAAGGACATTTCGCTGGAGCAATGCACGCGGCTGGAACGAGCGGCGTTTGAGCGGTTCAAGACACTTCCGCGGGCCGCGATGGGTGTGCAGTTTGGCGGAACCGAGGTGGCGGTCGATGGCGTGATTGTGCAAGCTCCGATTGACCGATTTGACTCAATGCGGGTGCTGCAGCCCGGCGACATTCTCCAGCAGATGGATGATCTCGTGCTTCACCGCCAGGGTCAGATGAAGGCCGCGATTCTCTCGCACTCTCCGGGCGATGTGGTGCAGTTGCGGATTTTGCGCCAGGGCGAGCCTCTGGTGGTCAAGCTCACGCTGGGCAACTTCGAGGATCTTCCCGATCAGGGTCGCGGGGGATTGATCCCCAACCGCGCGCAACCTGGAATCTCGCTTCGCCGCAACGAACTTGAAGCCTGGTACAAACCCGCCTGGCAGTTGCGGCGGAATCGCATGGGCGCGATGGCGGGCGGGGGCGGAAGGGGGAATGGGGAGGATCGGGCTGGGCAAGCGGCGAAATCCGCGGCGGTGATCGATTCGGGGCTGAGCGAGGAGCAGTGGGCGTTGCTTCAAGATTCATTCGATCCACCCGTGCCGTCGCGGAAACCCTCACGCCAGGCCGCTCGGCAGGGCGGGGGCCAGGGCGGTTTCGCCGCGGGCAACATCGTGATCCAGCCGGGGATGCAGGTGGTTCTGCAACGCCCCATGGCTCCTCAGACGGAGCTGGAAGCGGTGCAGGTTGAAGAAAACGAAGTCGTCGCGCCGGGTTCGGGGCGTGATACGTTCGCTCATGGTGGCGGCGTTGATTTTTCTGCGGGCATGACCTCAAACGGAGGCAACCATCAGGCGGCTGCGCTCGTGCAACGCCTGGCGCAAGTAAACTTCGAGTTGCAACAGCAGCAGATGAACCTTGCGAATCCTGCGTTGGGGGCCGCGCAGCGAAAAATGGTCGCCGACAAGATGACCGCGCTCCAAAGGCAGATCGATCAGTTGAAGGCGGAGCAAAAGCGGCAGAGGTTGGGGGCGGTCGCGGATCCGTGAGCGCGTCCGTGAAATGAGAGGTCGGGGCGAGGCCGACCAAATCAACTGGCAATCAACTGGCGGCATCAGGCGGCATCAGGCGGCATCAGGCGGGCATCAGCGGGCATAAATGCGCCGCACGATCTCGGCAGCATCCTCAATTACTTTGCGCGAAGGGTCCTTGCTTCCCATCCCGCCCGCGAGCGCGATTGATACGGCCCGCTTGCAGCGCTCGATGGCCTTCTTGCGCTGCTCGGCGCGGCGCTCGGGCGTGAATGTTTCGACATCGTGCAGGTTGTCGTAGGCGTCGGCGAGTTTGACCAGCCGGGCCTGCCATGAGGCCTTCGCCAGCCCCGCGTCGTAGACTTTCTCCCGCTCGGCTTCGGGCAAGGCCATGTTCTTGGTCAGCGCGGCCACCGTATCGGCGACCTCCTTGCCGAACCGCTTGTTCAGGTCTTCGTAGTCGGTGGTGGTGTCTTCGATAGTGTCGTGGAGCAACGCCGCGGCGATGGCAATCGGATCATCACACTTAAAGACCTGCGTCACGGTGAAGGCGACGCGAACGACGTGAGAGTAATAGGGCGTTCTGCCGTCTTTTCGCAGTTGGTTGCGGTGTGCGCGGGCCGCGAAGGCCGCGGCGGACTGCCAGGGGTGGTGGGCGAGCTTGACCGCCGCGGATTCAGAGCGTGGAGTTGACTTTGCCATGTGGATTTTGAAATGCCGAACCGATTACCGAGAAAACGAATGAGTCTGTCCGATCGCGTGGGGCTGGGGCATCAATGCGCGAGCCTGCACTTGGTGGGGGATGCACCGTGCTCATCGAAAATGATGACCTCGTTGACGCCGTTGACCAGCCAGCCCGGCGGGAGGAAATAACGATGCTGCGGGGGCACGGCCTTCCCATCGTGCGTGGCGACCCAGTATCGGCAGAGGTGCTTGCCGTTGAGATACAACTGCCCCTTGGTCAGGCCGGTGAGGTCAAGGTACAGGGCAGCGCCGCCCTTCTCGGTGGTGAACGACGATCGCCACCACGCGGGTCCGGCCCCCGCACCGCCCCCCGCTTCACCCTTCTTGGGCGTCGGGCCATACGAGGTGGGCGAAGGCGCTTCCCACTTGGCGAACGAAATCTCGGCCTCATCGGAAATGCACTCGACTCCTTCCCACACCTGAATCCCCGATTCGGCCAAAGCGGCAAGTTCGGCATCGGGATCCTGGGAGTTGACCAGCGCGATCTGAATGACGGCCACGCCCTTTTCCAGTTCGGCCCCATCGAATACGACGCGGGTGGGCCCGCTGGAATCCATGTAAGCCACGGGATTCTCGTTGAGCACGAGCAACGCCGAAGCCGGGGGCTTGGGGATGTAGACGATCAGCGGGGTTTTGCGTTTGTGAGTGACCGTCCATGTGAGGCGATCCGGGAGGGTGGTGTCACCGCTGCGCACTTCCCACAGCGGCGAGCGGAAGGTGAGGGCCTCGATGGGGTCGGAGCTGACGATCTTGGGCGCGGCCACTTTCATGGCCGCCGCGGCGTAGACCTGGCCGTACAGACCCTTGTGCTCACCGAGGTTTGACCCTTCACTGAAGCGGCCGAGGTTGTCGGCCAGAATCACCAGCGACTGGTCG
>Ga0163144_10022281_pt1 | contig 12555 bp, 11 predicted proteins | sample OliLak19BULKMAT1_FD_123175 | JGI IMG/M metagenome (GOLD analysis project Ga0163144, IMG submission 123175) | Freshwater microbial mat bacterial communities from Lake Vanda, McMurdo Dry Valleys, Antarctica - Oligotrophic Lake LV.19.BULKMAT1 | ecosystem: Environmental > Aquatic > Freshwater >... | reverse complement strand
GCTAAAGCCGACGGCGCTATCGCCGACGAAGGGCCACACTTGCGGCGTGAGCGTCGAGTCCTGCATCAGATAGAACCGGAACCAGCGCGTGAGCATGCGGCGGGTGGCTGCGAGCTGGGTGGCCCGCGGCATTGACCCGCTGTCGCAACCGAACGTGCTCACGTCCTCAAACCCGCAATGGAAGGCCCCGTCGATACGCACATATTGCTTGACGGGGCGGGCGGCGTTGAACATCGGCTGCGTTACGGCCGCGGCGCTCACGATGGTGTCTTGCGTGCCAGCGATGAGGACCACGGGGGCGCTCACGGCCGCGATGGCGGCGGTGGCGGATGGATTTGTTTCGGCGGCGGCGAGGGTCGCGACAGCGTCGATGCGTGGGTCGGTGGAGGCGGCGAGGAGGGCGGACCCGCCACCCATGGAGTGGCCGGCGATGCCGTAGCGGGCGGTGTCGGCGTTAGCAAAGAGGAATGACGACGCGAGGGCGTTTTGCTGCTCAACAAACGTGAAACAGCGCGAGAGGTCATTGGCGAAGTTCTGGTGGCTGGGGAAGAGCGAGCCCTCGGAGTCACTGGCGATGACGATAAAGCCCTGGGTGGCGAGGTGGGCGAGCGTTGACTGATAGCGGTCGACGGTCTGAAGAAAACCGTGGCCGAAGACCACGACGGGCGCGGGTCGGGCGGCGGTGTCGAAAGGGGCGTTGGCGGTGGCGGTTGGGGCTGGATACCACATTCGCGCGGTGAATGTGGTTCCGGCGGCGCGGGTGACGTTCACAGTCCGAAAACCCGCGGCGAATGGGCCGGGCTGGCCGAGATCCTGAGCGAGCGCGGTGGCGGCGGTGGTGAGGGATAAGGTGGCGGTGAGGCCAATGAGCAGGGCGCGTGCGGACATGACCAAACGATACCCCGCAGTTGAACCGGGGTTGCGTGGGCGTGATTGGTGCAAGGGCGGACGCAGGCCGGGTATGGAGGGGGCCATTGACCGTCATGATGGTCGTTGCTCAACCGCCCTGAGAGGGGCCGGCGGCCTTGGGGTTTTTGACGAGCCACTTGTCGATCACTTCGACGACGTCTTCGTGAAACTCTTTGACGTTCGAGCCGCCGGGGGCGCGATTGAGGTCGTTGACGAGGATGGAGAAGGCGACGCGGCGGCCGGTGGTGGGGTGGGTGACAAAGCCCGAAAGGCACTGCACGCCGTTAATGAATCCCGACTTGCCGGCCACTTCGCAGGTGAGTTTTTTGGAGCGGAAGCGTTTGAGGAACGTGCCCTCGCCGGGGCGGGCGAGGGATGTTTCAAAGGCCTCACCGAGGCCGGGCGTGTTGTTGACGCTGCGGAGGAACTGGGCGACGATGAGCGGAGAAACGCGATTGTCGCGCGACATGCCCGAGCCGTCCACGATAGCGAGGTCGCCGGCGTTGTTGCCGACTTTGTCGGCGATGGTCATTCGGAGCACGGCGGCACCGTTGTTCCAAGAGCCGGGCTGGCCGGTGACGGCATGGCCGAGGCGCTTGAGGAGGGCATCGGCATAGAGGTTGTAACTGTCGGTGTTGGAGCGTTTGAGGACGCGGCTGAGGGGAGTTGAGACCACGCCCACGGGGCGAGTCGTGTCGAAGGCCTCGTCGGGGCCGGCGAAGCGGACGGTGGGCACGCCTTGGGTGAGGCCGAGGGCGGTCAGACGGTCGGCGAGGAGTCGGCCGAGCACGGTGGGCGCATCATTCAGGGTGATGTTGATGGGCTCGGTGGGTGTGACGCGGATGGAGCCCTGGACCTTGAAGCGGGTGGGATTGGCGGCATCGCGGAGGATGGCGATGGAGTTGTTGCCGGTGCCGACGGTGGGCAGGTTGTTGACGAGTTCAATCCACGGCGCGGTGGGCTCGCTGCGGGGCATGGGGCTGGGGCCGGGCCGGGAGGCGGCGGTGCAATAGATTTCGAGCAGGTTGGCGTGGAAGTTGAGGCCGCTGACGGGGGCGCAGTACCACTCGTCGAGTTGATCTTTGGGCCAGGAGAGATGCGGGCCGTTGGGCTCGAAGATGCGGTCGTCGAGGACGACTTCTTTGATGCCTTTGGTGCCCGATGCGGCGACCGAGGCAGCCAGCTTGTCTATGAACGAGCCGACGGTTGAGTCCATTTCGCTGAGGAGCTTGGGCTCGGCCAAGGCCGGATCGCCGCTGCCGATGATGACGAGTTTGTCGCCGTCGCGGACGAGCCGGGTGGTGAACTCGAAGTCTTTGCCGAGCACCAAGAGGGCGGTGCCGGTGGTGATGACCTTGAGATTGGACGCGGGGATGAGCCCGGTCTTTTCGTTGATCGTGGCCAACTTCTCGCCGCTGGGGCAATCGACGATGCAGATACCGATCTTGAGCGGCGCGAGCTTGCCCTTGCTGATTAGATCGTTGATCTGACGCTCAACACCTTGCGCAAGAGCAAGGGTCGAGGAAAGGAGGGCGCAGCCTGCTGCGGCGACGAGGGAGATGGTCATGCGATGCAGCGCGCCGGCCATGGCGAGGATCTCTCAGGGGGGGGCGGGATCAGAAGAACGAGGGAATGCTATCGGCAAGAGGCCGCTTGCGGCTGGAACGAAGAAAAGCCGCCTTGGGGGGTCTTGGGGGGCGGGGTACTCGAACCTGGTTTGCCGCCCCGCCGGAGCGATGACAAATCGGTTACACTCCCCGGCGCATGCGTCCAGCGATTTTTCTTGATCGAGATGACACTCTGCTCGCCACGACCGAGGCGACGACGGGGACGGACCACCCTGGGGACCTGCTGGATCCGGGGGCGGTGCGCCTGTTACCGGGTGCTGGCGAGGCGTGCGCGGCAATTGCGGGGCAAGGACTGCCGATTGTGCTCATTTCGAACCAAGGCCTGGTGGCGCGGGGTCGGGGGACGCTGCGGGACGTGGAAGCCGTGAACGATCGGACGCGAGTGCTGCTGAAGGCCCATGGCGTCAGGTTGTCGGGGATTTACTACTGCCCCTTTCACCCCGAAGGCGTGAAGGCGGAGTTTACCGGGAGCCACTCGTGGCGGAAACCCTCGCCGGGGATGTTCTTCGCGGCGGCCAGCGAGCTTGATCTGGATCTGGCGAACTCATGGGCTGTGGGTGACGCTTCGCGTGACGGCTTGGCGGCGGTGACGGCGGGCCTGGCCTCGGCGCGGGTGATCATTGTGGGGCGGGGGCCGGGGCTGTGGTATGCGGATCTGGCAGCGGCGGCGGCGGTGATGATCCCGCAACTTCGCCAGCAGTTGGGGCTGGCAGGAGTCGATTCGTCACCGGGTGCAAGCCGGTGACTTTGAGCGCGATCATCAAGCCGCGGGTTTTGGTGGTGTTGCCGAGCTGGCTGGGCGACACGGCGATGGCGACGCCCGCGCTGCGGCTGCTGCGTGAGGGGCTTGCGGGGAGCGTGATTGTGGGGCTGGGCCGGCCGGGGATTGACGAACTGTTGGCGGGGTTTGACCCGCTGGACGATCTGATTACAGCCGATGCCCGGTCGATTACGGGTCCGGCCAAACTGGCGAGCCGGCTCAAGCCGTTTCGGTTTGATGCGGCGCTGCTGCTGCCCAACTCGTTTGCGAGCGCGATGACGGTTCGGATGGCGGGTATTGCGGTGCGGCTGGGGTATGACCGAGACGGGCGCGGGGTGCTGCTGACGCACGCGCTTGACGCGCCGCGGCGGGCTCTTCCGCACACGGGATATGCGGCGATTTCGGCGGTCGAGTATTACCTTGAGGCGACGCGGTGCCTGTTGCGGGTGCTGCGCGGGCAGGAGTGGCCTCTGCCGACGGTGGAGCCGGCGCTTGAGCTGGGGATTACCCCCGCGCAGGAAGCACTTGCGGCGGAGGTGCTCGCGAAGGGGGGCGTGAAACCGGGCGAGCGGTACGCGCTTTTGAACCCGGGCGGGAACAACCCGGCCAAGCGGTGGCCGGTGGAGCGGTTTGCGACGGTGGCGCACCAACTGATTGCCGACCACGGGCTGGCGGTGGTACTCAACGGCTCGCCGGGGGAGGCCTCGCTGATTGATGCGATTGTGACGGCGATTACGCTGCATGACCCGGAGGACGGGCCGCGGATTGCGGCTCTGTCGCGGTACGGAGGGACGATCGGGTCACTCAAAGCGATCGTGAAGCATGCGTCGCTGGTGCTTACCAATGACACGGGGCCGAGGCATTTGGCGGCGGCGTTTGGGACGCCGTGCATTTCGTTGTTTGGGCCGACTGATCATCGGTGGACGACGCTGCCGAAGCCAGCGGGGCACGCCCACGGTCGCGAGGTCATCATTGTGGCCGACCCGACGCTGCCGGAGAGTGAACTGGCCGACGACCACCCGGAGCGGTGCCGGGTGGACAGGATCGGAGTTTCGCAAGTGATTGCCGCGGTGGAGCAACTGCTGGCGTGAGGGTGCGCGGCGGCGTGCTTAGTGGACATTGTGGGCGGCGAGCCAGCGTTCGGCGTCGAGCGCGGCCTGGCAGCCCATGCCGGCGGCGGTCACGGCCTGGCGATAGTGTTCGTCGGCGACGTCGCCGCCGGCGAAGACGCCTTCGATGTTGGTGGCGCTGGAACGGTTGCGGAGGTGGATGTAGCCCTTCTCGTTGAGCTCGATACCCGCATCTTTGAGGAACTTGGTCGCGGGGGTGTGGCCGATGGCGATGAAGAGGCCCTTGCAGGGCTGGGTGGAGCGGGCCTTGGTGATAGTGTCTTCGATCACGACGCCTTCGATGACGTCTTTGCCAAGGACGTCGACAACGACCTTATTCCACAGGACGCGGGCGTTGGGGCGGGCGAGGAACCGGTCCTGCATGATTTTGCTGGCGCGGAAGCTCTCACGGCGGTGGATGATGATGACTTCTTTGCCGAACTTGGTAAGGTAGCTGGCCTCTTCCATGGCGGTGTCGCCGCCGCCGACGACGCAGAGGGTTTGATCGCGGAAAGCAGGAAGAGCACCGTCGCAGACGGCGCAGGCGCTCACGCCGCCGCCGGAGCGGGCCAGGCGCATTTCGTTGTCGAGTCCGATCCAGTTGGCGACGGCGCCGGTGGCGATGATGACGGATTGGGCGAAGACCTCGCCGCTTTGGGTGCGGCCGTCCTCGCTGAGGGTGAGTTTAAAGGGGCGCTTGGAAAAGTCGCAGGAGAGCACGTCGGTCATGTAGACCTGGGTGCCGAAGCGCTCGGCCTGCTTCTGGAAGTCCTCCATCATTTTGGGGCCGGTGATACCGTGGGGAAAGCCGGGGTAGTTCTCAACTTCGGTGGTGAGCATGAGCTGCCCGCCGGGGAGCACGGGGCCGGGGTCCTGCTTGGGGACGCCCATGTAGACGACGGGGCTCAACTGGGCGCGAGCGGCGTAGATGGCGGCAGTCCAGCCGGCGGGGCCAGAACCGATGATGACGATTTTGTGGGGAGCGGGGGTAGTAAGCATGGGAGTTCAGAGCACGTTCTGGCGGGCCGCGGGCGGCTGGCGAACATCTTCAACGGGACTGGACGGCTGCGCGGCGGGGGCGGGGGATTGGGCCGTCGGCCGGCCATCAACGCACCCGACGGGCCGTCGAGCGGGCATCAGGGGGTCAAGGGAGCTTACCTTCGGTCTCAAGGTGCTCACGGTAAAGACTCATGACGGGCGGCCACATGAGGAAGTCGCCCTTTTCGTCCTCGACCAACTGCGTGGCGCGGGTGCAGCGGGTGTCGTTGCCATCGGGCCCGCGGCCGTAGAGCATGAAGCCGTCGTCGCCGAGCTTCTTCTCGAAGGGGTCTTTCACGCCGGGGACAAAGACGCGCACGACGTGGGGCTTGGGCTCAGCGCCGGCGACTTTGACGTCGCGGATGGGGACGAAGAACCCGAGGGGCTCGCCCTTGCTGCTGAAGGGGTCGGTGTCGAGCGCGTCGCCGGCCTTGGGATCGATGATGCGGGGGCGGATCGAGCTGTACTCGGGGGCGAGCGACTTGGTGGAGAGGAAGAACGCCACATGAGCGAGGCTCATCCGCGTGCCGACGAGTTCGGCCTCGAGCTGCCAGCGCTTGTCAAAGAGCGAGGAGATATCGCCGAGCATGGCGTCGAGCGCGGCGTACTTGACCTTGTCGAGACGGGCGTACGTGGTAGGGAGTTTGAGCTTGACATCGAGCCGGGGGAGTTCCCAGCGCGAGGCCCAGTCGTTGTAGACGTTGTCGGCCTGCGTGGCGGTCTTCTTCTCGCCCTCGTGGGCGACGGCGACGGCGTCCCACTTGGCGGTCTCGCTGAAGATTCGCAACGGGTGTTTTTGCGTGCTCACGGTGGCGAGGATTCGGCTGAAGCTGGGGTTGGGGCCAGCGCCCGGCTCAAAGATGCGGCCGACGATCTGGCGGGTGGCGAGGCGTTCGGCCTCGGGGAGTTTGAGGCGGTCGAGGCCCATAAGGCCGCCGCGGTCTTTGAGGCGGCGGATGCCGTCGCGGATGGCATCGCTGTTGAGGTGGGAGCCGCCGCTGGAGCGGATGTCCTGATAGGCGATATCGCGCATGCGCTCAAGAGAGCGGCACATGGACTCGTAGGCCCATTTCTGCTCGGCGAAGAACTTGCGGTCGGCGATCTGGCGGGCAAAGTGGGTGAAGCGCACGAGGAGGTCGAGGGCTTCCATGGCTTTGCCATCGGCGGCGAGGCGGGTGGCCTCGACCTGCACGAGGCTTTCCATTTTCGCAAGGGCGGGGAGGTAGAGAATTTTGGCCTCGGCGAGAGTCTGCTGCTCGCCGAGTTCGGTGTACATCTTGATGGCGTAGAGGTCAGGGTCGACATCCTGCGAGCCGTAGGGCTGGCCGAAGCCGTAGGCCTTCTTCCAGTCGGGCTTGAGGTCGTTGGTGGTGACCTTGCTGAGGGCCTCGAGGACGGCCTTGCTGGTGTCAAGCTGGGCCCAGTCGGCGGCGGCTTGGAACTGGGTGCTGGCGGCGGGCAGCAGGGCTGCGAGGTCGGCCTTGGCAACGCCAGCGGGCGGGTCGGTGAGCTTGGCGAGCAGCGGGAGGAGCACGGTGTCACTGCGCTTGTCGGGCTGGATGGATTTGAATGATTCGTTGGCGCGGTCGAGCCACTCGTCGGCGAGGGCCGCGGCGGCGAAGAAGAACGTGCCGGCGGCGACCGCCGTGCCGAGGAGCACGCGGCGGAGCGGCGAAGAGAACGGACGGGCGGAAGCGTGAAGGGTCTTCATGGATGCGGCTTCTCTACGAGGCGCGGGCGTGCGCGCTGCACGCGACGGGTTCGATGGTAGCAAGTTGAGGCACAGGACCCGCGCAGGGCGTCCTTAAGACTCAACGATGGGGGCGGCGGGCGAGTTCGCGGATATTCACTCCGCGACAGGGCCGTGACGGGGCCGCGACACGCGAGAATGACTATTCCATCCAGCGGCCGGCGAAGATCCGCGATTCCTGGAAAGTGACGGGGGGAAACTTGGGGCGGGGGCCTTTGGTTTTGCGGCTGGCGAGGGCTTCACCTCTGGCCTTGGCGACAATCTCGCGAAACTCGGGTTCTTTGAAGCGGTCGGCGGCGAGCACATCGACCTCGATGGGCGGTTCGTCGTCGGAGGTTGGCGCGGTCGGGTCTTCAGCGTCGGCAGCGTCGGGACCGCCGAGGCTGGCGGAAAGCCCCTCGTCGCCCGTCTCGACAGGCTTGGCCTTGCTGGTCGAAGGTGCGGAACTGCGGATGGAGCGGGGTGGCGGGGATGTGGGGGGAGCGGCGGGAGCGGCGGGTTCGTCGGCCTGGCGGGCCGGGTCGAGCGCGGCGGGTTCGTTTTCCTCGCGCTCAAGATCGTCTTCGTACATCGCCTGGGCGGCCTCGGCGGAGAGGTTTTCGGCGTCGGCGAGTGACCCGGCGGTGAGGAGGACCTCGGCGTATTTAAGGCCGCCGGTGGGTTCGATCATCCGCACCACGCAGCGCCAGCCGGTGATGCCGATATCGGAGCCGGAATCGTCGACGTTGCGGGTGGGATCGACGTTGAGGGTGAGCCCCCACTGGTCGCGGAGCACCTCGATGATCTCATCGGCATTGAGCACATCGGACCGGTCGGGGGGGACCTCGAGGACGCCGCGGTGCTCGTGCGCGGCGGCGTCGGCGCCGGCGATCTGGTCGACGGGTTCGAGGTCGAACGCGGCGAGGATTTTCTCGACTTTTTCTTTGAGTTCAGCCTCGACGCGGATGGTCACGATCTTGTGTTCGTCGATGAAGATATAGAGGAAGGGCGATTCGCTCATGGCGCCGAAGCCCACGAGGCCGTCTTCCATGAGGTAGGGCCGGTATTGGCGGACCCCTTCGAGGAAGCGCTCGATGCCAACGAGTTCGTAGGCGACGTAGGGGTCGATTTCGCGGAAGGCGTCAACGCCGAGCACGTCGACGATTGGGTAGACGCGGCCAGGAAGCAGGGCCCAGAGGGCGCGGGTGAGCGATTCGATGCGGCGATGGCTGATCACGACGTCGAACACATAGCGATCGGGCCACTGTTCAAACTCGCCGTCGGGGCCGCCGGGGCCGTCGTCGTCGCCCCGGCCGCTGCCGCCGCTCCCCCCAGCATCTGCACCGCCGAGATAGCTGTCGCCTACGAGTCCGCCGCCCTCGGTGGGAGGGGGCTCGTCGGCGTCGGCGGATTCAAAGGCGAGGGTATACCCCTGGCGCGGCGCCATGGCTTCGATGGGGTAGGCACCGAGCGGAAACTCGAACCCGTCGGTGACTTTCCGGTCGATCAGCTTGTCTATGAGGCAGCGAACATTCACAGGAGGAGAGTGTAGATAGGTTGAGGGCGGGCGCAAGCGCCGGGGGTGAGCGGCGGAGGAAAAATCCGGGAGCGGAGAGGGAGGGAAGGGGGAGGATGGAAAGGGGGGCTAATATGAGAGTGTGGCTCAGGGACGGTACCATTATGAGCGGGCATTTGAGCAGTACCTGCGGGCGCAGAGGATGCCGTATGTGGCCGTGAATGAGGCTCGACAGACCCTGCTGCCGCGGGGGTTTGATGAGGCGACGTTGGCGGGGCTGCCGGCGTCGATGAAGTCGTTTGACTTTGTGGTGTATGGCCCGGAGCGAAATCTTTTGGTGGATGTGAAGGGCCGGGCCTTGGGGCGACTCGGCGCGCAGCCGTTGGCATGTGGGGGCGGTGCCGGGCTGGGCGCAAGCGGGCTGGGCGGTGTTGGGGTGGGAGGTGCCGGGCTGGGCGGTGCCGGGCTGGCTGGTGCCGGGCTGGCTGGTGCTGGGCTGGCTGGTGCTGGGCTGGCTGGTGCTGGGCTGGCTGGTGCTGGTTCGGGGGCCCACCGCCATCGCCGAACTCGCGGCACGCGCCCGCGGCTGGAGTGCTGGGCGACACAGCGCGATCTGGATGATCTGCTGAGGTGGGAAGCGCTGTTTGGCGAGGGGTTTGAGGCAGCGCTGGTGTTTGTGTACGCGAGCGAGGAACAACCCCCCGACGGGCTTTTTTCGCGCCTGTTTGGGTTCGAGGACCGCTGGTACGGGATGCGGGCCATCACGGTGGCCGATTTTGCCCGCTCGGCCAAACAACGTTCGCAAAGTTGGGGAACCGTGGACCTGCCAGCGCACGTATTTGAGGGACTGAGCGAACCGTTCTCGCCGCGATATCTTGGGGCGGACGTACCCGAGGCCGCGTATCGTTAAATGTCGGCTTCGGCGATTGACGGCATTGGCCGCCTGCTGACCCGAATCTTTTTTATTGCTGGCCAAGGTGCTGGCCATTTGGACTCTTCCCCATGAAGCACGCATTCGCCAAGATGTCACTCGTTGCGGCCATGATGGCCGGCGCGGCCGCGTTCCCTGCGGCGGCCCAGTTGGGCTCTGGTGTGGAAGCCAAGAAGGACGCCAACGCCAAGGTTGAGCCGCCCTCGCCGAACCTCAAGCCCGAGGAGCCGGCCCAGTGGCCGCAGTACATTCTGGGCGGCGTGCTGATTTTGGTAGCGCTGGGGGCGAACCTCATTCCGACCAAGCGCGGCCATCAGGACTGAGGTTCATTTTTCGAAAGGCGACCATGCTCTCGCGACGCGCGCAAGCGCTTGTGATTTTAAACGGCGCGCTGATCGCGCTGCTGGGGGCGCTCACGCTGTGGCCGGCGCCGCTGATGGACGCTCCGATGGCGCTAGCGCAGAGCACCCCGCCGGGGACGGCGGCGGCGCGGCCTCGCGGTCAGTACATCATGGTGTCGGGCCGTGCCCAAGGCTCGACAGCCAACGTGATCTACATCCTTGATTCGGCGAATCAGGAAATGATCGCGGTGCGCTACAACCGCTCCTCGCAGAGCCTTGAGGCGATCGGGTATCGCAGCCTTGTGGATGATGGCAAGCCGGGCGGAGGTGGGCGATGAATACCACCATCAAACGGCACCGCGACTGGGCGGCGATCGGCCTTACGGCGTCCGCGCTCGCAGTCGGCGGGCTCATCGCGACGCATCTGTCGCGGCTGGTTGGCGGCACGCCGGCGGCGGCGGACCTGGTGGCTTCGAACCAGGAGTTCACGATGCTGACGGCTGACGCGGGCAACGGGGAAGATGTCGTGGTTTCGCTCGATCAGCGCGGCGAGGCACTGCTGGTGTACCGGTGTGTCAACCAGCGGAGCATTGATTTTAAGGGCCGCTTTGACATGCGGGAGCTCTTCTTTGCGGCCAAGCGCAGCGGTCAATAGTTAATATGAGTGAAGGGATGCCGGGGCCCGATGCCTGCGCCCGATGCCTGCGCCCGATACCTGCGCCCGATGCCCGGGCCAGTTGGGCGGGCGAGGTCTAGATCCCTTTGTGGCTGGTGTTACGGGCGGCTTGGGCCGGCTTCGGGCCATCTGCAACTTTGACCGATTAAGTATTTGCCGGTCGGGCATTTTGTTGTCGCCCCCTACGCTCAGCGCATGCCGATCTTTCCGCTGCCGCAGTTTGAAGCCGACCTGAAGGCCGACCAAGAGGCCTACGAAGCGCTCAAGCCGCCCAAGACTATTGTGGTGCGCTTCGGGGTCGTCAAAATGATCGGCGAGTTCCCCTATGACGGGGACGCCAAGCCGGGGTGCGGCTCCAAGCTGGTGGCCCGGACGCATCGCGGCACGGAGCTGTGCGAGATGCTTACGAGCACGTGCCCCAACGCGGGGTGCAGCAAGAGCGTGTCGCGCAAGGAGATGCTCGAATACATCGACAACTCGGGCGGGCGCGATTATCCCTACTTTGTTGAGGGCAAGATCCTGCGCATCGCCGAGGTTGAAGACCTGAACAAGCAGTCGGCTCTCGAGGCCGGCAAGCACGCCCACATCGTCAAGGCGCGGCAGGCGGTGGAGCGACTGGGCCTGCACATGAAGATCGTGGACGCCGAGGAGATCATCGGCAACGAACGGATCACGTTTTACTTTACATCGACCAAGGAAGAGCACGTTCGGGTGGACTTTCGCCCGCTGGTGATGGAACTGGCCCAGGAATATCACACGCGCATCGAGATGCGGCAGGTCGGGGCCCGCGATGAAGCGCGGCTCACGGCCGACTACGAAAAGTGCGGCCAGCACTGCTGCTGCAAGACGTTCCTCAAGGTGCTCAAGCCGGTGTCGATGAAGAACGCCAAGATCCAGAAGGCGACGCTCGACCCGCTCAAGATTTCGGGCCGGTGCGGCCGGCTGATGTGCTGCCTTCGCTATGAAGAGAGCACGTACGACGATCTGCGCAAGCGGCTGCCCAAGAAGAAGGTCGCCGTCATGACGCCCGATGGTCCGGGGATCGTGATCGATACACAGATTCTTACGCAGCTTGTGCTGGTGCGCATTGATGCCACCAACGAGGACGGCGCGTACCCGGTGGAGAACATTGAGCTCATTACCGGCAAGCCGGGGGGGGCGGGGGGCGACGGACCGGCGGCCAAGCCGGGCGCGGGGGACGATGCTGAAGAGAGCGACGGCGCGGGGCCTGGCGAAGGGGGCGGGGCGGGTTCGGCCCCGCGAGCGGACGTTGCACCTGGGGTGCAGCCCAGCGGCCAGCCGGTTGCGCCACGGCGCGATCCGCGCGATCTTAACGATCCGCGTGATCGGCGGCCAAGCGAGCGACGCGATCAGGCGCCGAGAACCGAGCAGAGGACCGAGCAGAGACTCGATCAACGACCCGATCAACGACCCGATCAAGCGGTGCCGCCGTCGCGGGGCGACCGGCCTCGGGATGACCGGCCTCGGGATGACCGGCCCAGAGATGATCGGCCCAGAGATGATCGGCCGAGGAATGACCGCGGTGCTCCGAATGATCGGGGACCGAGCGACCGTGGACCGGGCGAGCGGGGCCAGAGCCGCGGCCCCGGCGGTGGTCAGGGCGGTGGCGACCGTGGTCCGCGGCAAGGCGGCCCTGGTGGCGGACCGCAAGGCCCCGACCGACGCGACTCGCGGGGACAGGGTTCAGGTGGTGGCCCGAGTGGCGGCCAACAAAACCGTGGCCCGGAAGACGGGCCGTCTGGTGATCGGGCGCCGCAGGGCGATCAGCGGCCGCCTTCGGGCGGCCAAGGTGGAGGCGGCGGTTTTCCGCAGGCCCAGCAACAGGGTCAGGCCCAGCAACAGGGTCAGGCCCAGCAACAGGGTCAGGCCCAGCAACAGGGTCAGGCCCAGCAACAGG